>Ga0247830_10000224_pt1 | contig 18442 bp, 15 predicted proteins | sample 12C_Control_Day5_FD_207766 | JGI IMG/M metagenome (GOLD analysis project Ga0247830, IMG submission 207766) | Soil microbial communities from agricultural site in Penn Yan, New York, United States - 12C_Control_Day5 | ecosystem: Environmental > Terrestrial > Soil > Agricultural land | place...
ACCGCGCCCGCCCTCGCCGTCCCGAAGATGGATCCGACGGAGCGCGAGCGCGCGATGCGCCTCCATGCCCAGGGCGTCGAGCAGCTGCAGCGCGGCAACGTCTACGCCGCGCGCAAGTTTTTCGAGCTCGCGGCCACGGCGGGCCTGGCGCAGAGCGCCATAGCGGCGGCCGCCACCTATGACCCCGACGAGCTGGTCAAGCTCAACGTCGTGGGCCTCCAGCCCGACGCGGCGGCGGCACGCAAGTGGTACGAGAAGGCGCGCGAGCTCGGCGCCGTCGAGGCCGCGGAGCGGCTGCGCCGGCTCGGCTCGCGCTAGCCGCGCGGCGGGATTCGCAGGGGCAGGCCTACTCGCCCAGGTGCGATTTGAGACGCGCGAGCGCATCGTCCCACTGCCGCGACACCTCATCGAGGTATTGCCGCACGTCCTCGATCGATCGCGGCTCGAGCTCGAACAGGCTCTCGCGCCCGACGCGGACGCTGCGCACCACCCCCGCGCCCTCCAGCACGCGCAGGTGCTTGGTCACGGCCTGCCGCGTCAGCTTGGTGCCGGCCGTGAGCCGGGCGATGGACTGACGCTCCCCCCGGCTCAGCCTGGCCAGCACCGACAGCCGCGTCTCGTCGCCGAGGGCAGCGAACACCGACGCGTGCATCTTCAGCGCGGCGGAGCCGCTACGGCGCTTGTCCAACATGGCGCGCGATGTTCTCGATCTGCGCGCTCCAGCCACGCTCGTTCATGCGAAAGGCCTCGCTGCGGCGCTTCTGCGGGATCTTATCGAAACCAGACTCGACGACGCGAAGCAACGTCCCCGTCGCAGCCGGCTCCAGCGTGAACTCCACGAGGGTCGGCGGCTCGTGCGAATAGTCCTCGTTGGGATCGATGGCATAGGGATGCCAGGTGAACGAGAACAGCCGCTCGGGCTCCATCCTCTGCACCACCGCCACCCAGCGAATGTGCTCGTAGCCCGGATAGGTGATCTGCCCGCGGGACACCTCTCCCGGCACGAACGGACCCTCCAGCTTGACGCGGAACCACGTGCCGAACTCGCGGTGGTCGGTCAGCGCCTTCCACACGCGGGAGACCGGGGCCTTCAACTCGATGCTCTTCTCGATGCGATCGGTATTGCTCATGCGCAACCTCCTGGTTGCGCATAAATATGCGCGGCCTTCGATGAAAGGCAACCCTTTTGTTGCTCTTCTGCGACCCCGGCCCCTCAATACGCCCGGCGGATGCGGTCGAGCGGGCCAGGGCCGATCGGCCCCTTCGCCTTGAAATAAGCCTCGAGCGCCGGCACCTCGAGCGGGCCGCCCATCGGCTCGTCGCCCTCCTTGAGCACGCCGAAGCCGTCGCCGCCGTCGGCCAGGAAGGCATTGACCGTCACGCGATACTTGGCATTGGCCTCGATCGGACGACCGTCGAGCATGATGCCCTCGGCGGGGACGAAATCGCCGCGCGGCCTGCGGTCGTCCCAGGTGTAGGAGAACCCCTTCGACACCTGCAGCTGGCGCGCCTTGGCCTGGTCGAGCCACTGCTGCTCGAGCAGCGTCTTGATCTGGGCGCCGGTGAGCGTCAGCGTCACGAGGTTGTTGCCGAAGGGCTGGGCCGCGAACAGGTCGGCGTAGGTGACGGTGCCGTCCTCGCTTCGCTTGAGCCCCGTGCGGATGCCGCCCGGATTGGTGAAGGCGATCACGGCGCCGCCCTTGTCGGGGGCGCTGGTGGCGGCGAGCTGGGCGTCGGCGATCACCTGGCCCAGCGGGCTCTCGCCGGCCGGATCAACGTCACGCGACAAATCCGCCGTGATCGAGCCGACGGGACGCTCCGCCAGCGGCTTCACCAGACGGTCGTAGGCGGCGATCAGCTCGGTCTGCTCGGACGCCTTGGCGTAAGCGTCGGTGCGCACGATCAGGTTGTCGGCCTTGAGGCTCGCCACGTCGCGTGTCTTGGGGTCGAGCACCATCTCGATCTCGGTGACGAGCGTGCCGAACTTGTCGGCGCTGGTCACGAGCCGGCCGTCGATCACGCACTTGTAGGCGCGATGCGTATGCCCGCTGATGACAAGGTCGACGGCCTTGTCGAGCTTGCTCACGATGTCGACGATGGGGCCCGAGATGTCGGGGCATTCGTTATAGCCGCCGACCGGAATGCCGCCCTCGTGGATCAGCACGACGATGGCCTCCACCCCACGCTGCTTGAGCTCGGGCACCAGCCCATTGATGGTGGTGGCCTCGTCGCGGAACTCGAGGCCCGTGACACCCGACGGCGACACGATCTTGGGGGTGCCTTTCAGGGTGAGGCCGATGAAGGCCACGGGGATCCCGTCGAACTCCTTGATCTCGTAGGCCGGCAGCAGTGTCTTGCCGGTCTTCGTGTCGAAGGTGCTCGCAGCCAGATAGCGGAACTTGGCGCCCGCGAACTTGCGTGGGCCCTTGCAGCCGGCCTTGGGGTGGCAGCCGCCGTTCTGCATGCGCAGCAGCTCGTCCCTGCCCTCGTCGAACTCGTGATTGCCGACCGCCGTGATCTCGAGGCCCATGGCCGAGAGCGCCTCGATGGTGGGCTCGTCGTGGAACGCCGCCGACAGCAGCGGACTTGCGCCTATCAGATCGCCGGCCGCCACGAACACGGAGTGCTTCTTCTTGGCGCGCAGGTCCCTGACGAGCGTCGCCATGTGCTCGGCACCGCCGGCCGAGACGGCGATCTGCTTGGTCTTGTCGGTCGGATCGGCAATGGCGATGCCGCCGAGCGGGGGCTTGAGATGCCCGTGGAAGTCGTTGATGGCCAGGATCGTGACGGAGACGCCGGCCTGCGAGGACGGCGGGACGGGCGGGCTATTGCCCGGGCTCGGCTGACGCCCGTAGACGCCGACGAGCGCCACTGCGATCAGCGTGGCTGCTCCAAGCGCAGCAAGCCTGCCCCATTGCAACGGCGACATGACCCTCCCCCAACCCGCGCTCGGTCCCTGCCCATTCGATATCGCATCTTCGCCGGGGCGGCTGCAACAGCGGCGGCGGCGGACGCAAGCAGCCGGCCGTGCTATGCCTCGCGCACGGTCGACTGCAGCGCACGCAACCTGCCACGGAGGGCCTCATGCGCATCGCCGATGTCAGGACGCACGTGCTCGAGGCGAAGCTGAGCGAGCCGTTCGCCTGGTCGTTCAACAGCACGGCGCTGCGTACGGCCTGCCTGGTCGAGATCGCCTGCGAGGACGGTACCGTCGGCTGGGGCGAGTGCTTCGGGCCGGCCGCGCTCAACGCGGCAATCGTCGCAGCCTTCCGTCCGCACCTCATCGGCGCCGACCCGCTCGCCGGCGACCGCATCTGGCTGCACCTCTACAATCACTTCCGCGACCAGGGCCAGCGCGGGCTCACAATCACGGCGCTGTCGGGCGTCGACGTGGCACTGTGGGACATCCGCGGCAAGCACTTCGGCGCACCGATCCATGTCCTGATGGGCGGCCCCGTGCGGCGGCAGGTTGCGGCCTACGCCACCGGCACCTACCGGCGCGGCGACGCCGACCCGCTCGGCTACATCGTCGATGAGGTGAAGGGCTACGCGCGCGAGGGCTTCCACGCCGTCAAGCTCAAGATCGGCTTCGGCGTGCCCCAGGATGCGGCGCTGATCCGCGCCTGCCGCGATGCCGTCGGCCCCAAGGTGGGGCTTATGCTCGATGCCAACCACGGCTATGACGTCGCCGAGGCAATCGAGCTCGGGCGGCGCGTTGCCGCCTGCGACATCGGCTGGTTCGAGGAGCCGGTCGTGCCGGAGGACCTCGCGGGCTACGCGGAGGTGCGCCGCGGCCAGCCGATACCCGTGGCGGGCGGGGAGACGTGGTTCACGCGCTGGAACTTCCGCGACGTGTTCGCGGCCCGCGCCGCCGACATCATCCAGCCCGACATCTGCGCCGCCGGCGGGCTCACCGAGTCCAAGAAGATCGCGGACATGGGCGAGGCCTTCGGCGTGCGCTGCGTGCCGCACGTGTGGGGCACCGGCGTCGGCCTCGCCACCGCGCTGCAGCTCCTCGCGGTGCTGCCCAACAATCCCCCGCGCCACACGCCCGTCGAGCCGATCCTCGAGTTCGACCGCTCGGAGCATCCCTTCCGCCAAGCCGTGCTGACGAGCCCCATCGAGCACGACGGCGGCATCGTGCGCATCCCCGACGGCCCCGGCCTCGGCATTTCAGTTGATCGCGGCGCGCTGGAGCGGTTTGCGCCCTAATCCCAGACCTTTTCGGGCATGGGCAGGCCGGCCCACGTGTCGGGAGGAATAGGTCGGTCGGGGGCGATCTGGAACTTGTCCTGCAGAATCCACATGAGCTGGCGGGAGTGCTGGCCCGCATGCCAGGTGGTGCGCTCGAGGAACTCGTGCCGGCTCACGTCGCCGTAGTAGACGCTGGCCTTGTCGGCCCAATCCGTCCTCGCCTTCGCACCCTGCCACCAGGCATCGAATCGGCGCCGGACATCGGCGCCGTATGCCAGGATCTCGGGCCGTGTGGTACCGGGCTGAGGCACCCGATTGTAGGACTCGGTCGACAGCGGGATGCCCTGCTCGTGCTCCAGGAAGGCGTCCACCACGTTGAAGAGGTGCCAACCGAGCTGGGCGTACGATCGCGGACGGCCAGGCAGCAGATCGGCGAGATGCGCCGCGGGGAACTGGGCGAAGAAGCGCGCGGAGCCGTCCAGGACCAGATCGATGCGTCGCGCCAATTCGGGGGGAGGCAGGTGCTTGACAGTGCCCAGATCGATGCCGACCAGCTCGGCGATCGCTTTTAGCGACTGCCCGTTCGCCCACGCTGTGCCGCGCGAGACGACCGGCAGTTGCCGCGTCCCAAGCGCGAGCAGCTCGTCCAGCGCCCCAGGATCGGCGAGGACGTTGCGCGAAAGGAACGGTATTTTATGCTTGCCAAGGAACTCCTTAGTGCGCAGACAGCTGGTTCAGCCAGGCTGCCAGAACACCTTCACCGGAGCGTCGGCTTCCGTCTCTGCCATGCCGTCCTCGAATCCTGTGCTTGGCTTCTCGCTGTCGGCTACTATAGCGCCTCCTCTTCCCCATCGCAGACGAAATCGCGAATAGCGGACCCGCAGAAAGTGCCGATCATCGAGCCGGCGCCCTGGCGCCACCAGTATTTCGATCACATTCCCTGCCCGCCCGATCTCCACATCCCCACCGACGATCCCGAGGCGTGGGAGTGGAACCCGGCCCACCGCTGGGTCTTCGACAAGCTGCAAGTGGCCTTGAGCCAGGGACTGGCCGCCGGTCCGCACGGCACGATGCCGCCGGGCTTTCCCGTTTTCTCCAAGCCGATCATGAACTTCCGCGGCCTCGGCGCCGGCAGCCGCATCCTGCGCTCGGCCGAGGAGTACGACGAGCACCACACCGCCGGGCATTTCTGGATGACGCTGCTGGCGGGCGAGCACATCTCGAGCGACGTGGCCCTGGTGGACGGCGAGCCGATGTGGTGGCGGCATGCCACCGGCCTCGCGACCGGGGAGGGCATGTTCGACCGCTGGACCATCCACGCCGCCCACAACCCTACGCTCGAGGCCCGTTGCGGCGCCTGGATCCGGAACAACCTCAGGGGTTTCACCGGCATCCTCAATCTGGAAACCATCGGCGGCACCATCATCGAGGCGCACCTGCGCCTTTCGGACCAGTGGCCGGACCTCTACGGGCGGGGGTGGGCGGAGGCTTTTGTCGGCCTCTACCGCGACAAGGTCTGGCACTATCCAGACCACGACCGCCGCGACGGCTTCAGCATCGTGCTGTGCGGGCCGTGGGGGCGGCGCTATCGCCATCCCCCCGCTGAGCTGGTGGCGGAGGTCGCGGCCATGCCCGGAGTTTCGAGCGTGCAGATCACCTTTCACGAGCACAAGGCGCCGGAGCGGCACTCCATGCCGCCGGGCGGGTTCCGCGTGGCGATCGTCAACGCCTTCGATCTTGCCAAGGGCGAGGCGGCGCGCGAGGTGCTGCGCGCCCATTTCCTGGGGGATGGGCCCGCCGTCAACGTAAAGCGGGCGGGCTGACGCAATGCGGCGGGGACGAATGGGCGCAGTGCTGCCTTTCTGGCTCCGGCGCGGCGCCATGGCACTCGCGGTCTCGGCCACGGCGCTGGTGCTGCTGTCGGGCGCGACGGCGCAGGAGCCGCTGACGGCCGACCTCGCGGCAAAGCTCACGCCCGAGCAGCGCAAGACCTACCTCGACTGGCGCAAGGCCCGCGACGCGCACGAGCGGCGCCACAAGACATACTGGCGCCAGGTCGAGGCCAAGCGCGAGGCGCGCAAGGCCAAGCGCATGCTGGGGCAGGCCTACGACGCCGACGACTATGTCGCGGAGCAGCCGCCGAAATACGCGGGGCCGGAGCTTCCGGCCGACATCGCCAAGATCGTCACCGAGGTGAAGCCGCCCACGCCCCTGACGCCGCTGCCGACCGTTGCGGACTTCCTGCACCACGCCAAGGCCATTTACGGCTTCGAGCCGACGCCGACCACGGAGCGCGATTTCAAGCGCAGCTACGCGCGCGAGGCGCTCGCGGTGGGCCTCAGCAAGGACCAGGTGGTGCGCATCTACGCACTCGAGACGGGCGGGCAGGGCACCTACGACATGCAGGCGGGCTACAATCCCATCAGCAAGCAGGGCCGCGCCATCTCCTCCGCGCTGGGCTACGCGCAGCTGCTGCACGCCAACTCGGTGGGCGAGCTCGTCAAGCACGGAGAGGCGTTCGCCCGCCGCCTCACCGCCATGGCCGCCGCTCCGGGTACATCCACCGAACGCGCCGAGGCGCTTCGAGCCAAGGCCGTCATCCTGCGGCGCATGCTGAAGTCCGCCCGCACCGTGCCCAATGAGTGGGGCGAGCACATCAAGTTCGCGGGCACACCGCCCGGCCTCGGCATCCACGCCCTCAACCTCGACGCGGACGTCGGGCCCTGGCTGCAGGTGCTCAAGCTCAAGGCGCTCAAGGACTACGCCGCCGAGGACGGCCGGCAGAGCCTGTCGGGCTCCGAGATCGAGCTCATGAACCTCGCGGGGCCGCGCACGGGGCTGGAGATGATGCAGCCCATCGGCCGCACCATGCCGACATCGAACTTCTTCAGCGAGATGGGTTACTACCGCAACAGCATCGTGCGCGAGAAGACGGCCGCCGAGCTGCTCGCCGCCCTCAACGACCGCATGGAGGTGAACATGAAGAAGGCCGGCGCGGTCGAGTTCGCCGAGATCTTCGACGAGGTCGCGCGGCGGTAGCGCAGAGGGCAGGGCATCAGACGGTCTCGGCCGGCTCCTGCTGCGGCGCTTCCTCCCGCGGCTCGGTCGGCTGCAGCGCGAAGCGGCCGGGGCCGAACACGAGGAGCAGCAGCAGGCCGGCGCCCATCCCCATGTTCTTCATGAACGACATGAGCTGCGAGAAGAACGCCTCCGGCGCCACACGCCAGACGGGATGGCCGATATAGGTGGCGGCAATGAGGTAGACGAGAAGACCGAAAACCGCCTGGCGCGTCCAGATGCCGAGGATCACCAGGAACGGCAGGATCAGCTCGGCGAACGTGCCGATCATGCTGAGCTGGTAGGGGTAGGGGATGCCGGCCCTGGCGACCATCACTGCGATAGCCGGCCACTCCGTGATCTTGTAGTAGGCGCTGACCGGGAAGATCGCCACCAGCAGGACGCGGTAGACGAGCAGCGTCAGGTCTTTCGTCATGTCTTCCCTGTGGCGTCTTCCGAGAGCAGTGCACCTTCAGCGGACCATAGGGGCCAGCTTGTGGCCAACTTTAGTCGAGCGGCGATCCCCGAACCATAGCGGGCCGGCCGCACAAACGTGTGACCGAGGGCGCACCCCCGCCCGTGTGCGACGTTGACACCGCGCCGCCAAATTCTAACAGTCGCCATCGCTTGCCGGGCGACGCCAGCAGCCGTGGGGTGGACGACTTGCAGTTTCTCGTTGGCATACTCCTGGGGCTCGCCGCCGGCCTGTTCATCGCGTCGACCTGGCGCGCCCAGAAGGCGCCGCTCCTGCTCCCCAAGCCCGACGCACCCCCGGCCGAGCCGCCGGCATCCAATCCGGCGCCGACGGACACTGCAGCCGCTGAAAGCCTCACCCAGCGCCTGCATGCACTGGAGGCCGTGTTCGGCCCGCTCGCCTCGAACTATGCGCACCCGCGCGAGCTCGAGGACCACAAGGAGTTTGCCGAGGCCGTCCGGCTGCTCGAAAGCCCCAACGCGTCGCTGGAGACGGTGAAGCAATACGCGCTCGGCGCCAACTGGCCGCTGGCCTGCGTGGCGCTGGCCGCCCTGCGGACCCGCTCGGACGGCAGCGAGATCGCCGACGACGTCGTCGCCCACTTCGACAAGATCTATCCCTGGCCGATCTACTTCGCGCTTCGCTACCTGGCGTCCGTGGACGTGCCGCCGCCGGTCGGCGCGCCCGTGGTGGCGGCCAAGGACTGGTGGGGCGAGAACCTGATCGTGCCCGGTCTTTTTCGCGACTACTTTGCCGAGTGCGAGCGCCAGGGCCACCTTCCCTCCTTCGGCTCCGCCCTCGACGCCAGCTACGCCTCGCCGCATGCCACCATCAAGGCCTTCCTGCAACGCGTCCATCATCCGTTCTCGATGGAGCTGACCCAGCAGCTCGACAGCTACCAGCGCGCCAGCATCGACCGCACGTTCCTCGGCTCGTTCGGCCGCTTCTGGCGCGACCGCAAGGAGCGCGAGCTGCTGGTCGAGCCCGAGGTGTGGAAGGAGGTGCTGGAGGCTGCCGAGACGGTGTCGCGGCAAACGCCGGCGCGCTCGCTGCTGGTCAGCGGCGAGCACCGCGTGGGCAAGACCACGTTCCTGCGTCTGCTCGCCGACCGTCTCGAGAAGACGGGCTGGGAGGTGTTCGAAGCCGGCGGCGCCGACCTGATGGCAGGCCAGCAGTGGTTCGGCCAGCTCGAGGCCCGCATCCAGCAGACCATCGCCGAGCTTGCCGCCTCCAAGAAGCTCATCTGGTACATCCCCGACATGCTGCAGCTCGCCCGCAGCGGTACGCACCAGGGCCAGGCCGCGAGCATCCTCGACCAGATCCTGCCCGCCATCACCTCCGGCCGCCTGATCGTGTGGACCGAGGCGACGGCGACGAGCACGGCCCGCCTCGTGCAGTCGCGGCCGCTGCTGCGCGGGCTCATGGAGGTCGTGCGGCTCGAGCCGCAGAGCCAGGAGGAGACATCCGACCTCGCCGACGCGTTCGTGGCGCGCCTTGCGGAGGAGGCAGGTCTCGAGATCGACGCCGGCTGCGTGCCGGTCGCCATCAGCTCGGCGCGCCAGTATCTCAGCGCCTCGAGCTTCCCAGGCTCGGTGATGGACCTCATCAAGCTGACCGCATCCCGCGTCCTCAAGAGCAACGAGGGCCGGCTCGCGGCGCAAGAGGTGATCGTGACGCTGGCTCAGCTCACGGGCCTGCCCGTCTCCATCCTCGACGGCAACGAGCGCGTCGACCTCGCCTCGATCCGCGCCTACTTCGCGGGCCGCGTCATCGGCCAGGACGAGGCGGTGGCGGCGATCGTCGACCGCATCGCCATGCTGAAGGCGGGCCTCAACGACCCCAACAAGCCGATCGGCGTGTTCCTGTTCGCGGGCTCCACCGGCACCGGCAAGACCGAGCTTGCCAAAAGCGTCGCCGAATATCTGTTCGGCTCGGTCGAGCGCATGATCCGGCTCGACATGAGCGAGTTCCAGACGGCGGAGACCACGCACAAGATCCTGGGCGGGGAGGACGTCGACTCGCTCATCAACCGCGTGCGCAAGCAGCCCTTCTCGGTGGTGCTGCTCGACGAGTTCGAGAAGGCGCATCCTGCAATCTGGGACCTGTTCCTGCAGGTATTCGACGACGGCCGCCTCACCGACGTCATGGGCCACGTCGCCGACTTCCGCCACTGCATGATCATCCTCACCACCAACCTCGGCGCCACCAGCCACAGGACCTCGGGCCTCGGCTTCGCGCCGTCGGGCGACGTCTTCACCGACAGCCAGATCCTGCGCGCGATCGGGCAGACCTTCCGGCCCGAGTTCCAGAACCGCCTCGACAAGGTGATCGTGTTCCGGCCGCTCACCCGCGACCTGATGCGGCAGATCCTCAAGAAGGAGCTGAACCAGGTGCTGCAGCGGCGCGGCCTCAAGTATCGGGACTGGGCGGTGGAGTGGGAGGCCTCGGCGCAGGACTTCCTGCTGGAGAAGGGCTTCTCGGCCGAGATGGGCGCCCGCCCCCTCAAGCGCGCCATCGATCAGTATCTGATCGCTCCGCTGGCCGCGACCATCGTCGAGCGGCGCTTTCCCGAGGGCGACCAGTTCGTGTTCGTACGCAGCGACGGGCGCGCCATCCAGGCCGAGTTTGTCGACCCCGACAGCGATGCTCCATCGGCCCCGGAGCCCGGCCCGGCCGCGGCAGCCAAGCCGCCGGCGCTCGCGGAGATGATCCTGGCACCGGAAGGGTCCAAAGCCGAGGTCGCGGCGCTCGCCAGGGAGATGGCGGGCATGGAGGAGACGCTGGTCTCCGGTCCCTGGGAGGACTTGAAGGCGCAGCTCTCAGACAGCATGGGCCAGCCGGATTTCTGGATGCAGCCCGACCGTCACGCCACCCTCGCGCGCCTCGCCCTGATGGACCGCGTGCGCGCTGCCGCCGCCACGGCCGAGGCCCTGCGCAGCCGGCTCACCAAGGGCACGGAGCGGACGGGGCGGCACTCCCGCGAGCTCGTGGCGCGGCTCGCCCTGCAGATCCATCTCCTCAAGGAAGGCATCCGCGACGGGCTGGAGGCGGCACCCATCGAGGTGGCGCTGCTGGTCGAGCCGGCGCTCGAGAAATCGGGCGAGCATCAGGCCACGCGCGCCTGGTGCCAGCAGGTGTTCGACATGTATCGGGCGTGGGGCAACAGCCGCCACATGCAGACGGCCGAGATCGCGGACGGCAGCGAGCGCAACCTGCCCTGGCTGCTGATCAGCGGCTTTGGCGCACATCGCGCCCTGGCCGAGGAGGTGGGCCTGCATGTCTCGGAGACCGAGGGGGACGAAGGCGCAACCCGGCTCGCGGCGCGCGTGCGACTTGCGGTGGCGCCGCTCGGCGACCTGCCGGCCGACAAGCTGCGCACCGCCATCATCGAGGCCTTCGCCCGCGGCCCGCAACCGCACGCCGTCATCCGCCGCTATCGCGTCGAACCCTCGCCGCTGGTGCGCGACATGAGCCGCGGCTGGCGCACGGGCAAGCTCGATGCCGTCCTGCGCGGCGACTTCGACCTGATCGGGGCCACTCTTTCGCTGCGTTCGCCGTCCTGAGGCGGCGACAATTCGCCCCCGAGCATGACGGGCGGTTGCCTCCGCGGCCCAATGCTATAGGTAGCTGCCGGAGGCCCCGCGACTCGCTTGCCGCTTTTTCCCGACAGGGTACGGATGAGAACCGAGAACGGTCACCCACGAGCCTTGCCGCAGAAGGCCTGAAAAAGCCCAGGGGAAGAACACTCAGGAATGCCCACCAGCTCGATACAGCGGCGCGCGCTCCAGATCCGCAAGAGGCTGCCCGACAGGCTCCGGCGTGTTCTCCGGCTCGCCAGACACGCGGTGACGACCGGTCAGGCCTCGCTCGAAATCTCTCCCGACCTCGTCGCTGATTGCCGCGTATGCGCGTCGCGGCTCGAGCTCGTCAAATTCATGCCGCAGCGCAGCCGCGTCGCCGAGGTCGGCACCTACCAGGGCAGCTTTGCAGCCCACATCCTTGCCGCGGCCGACCCCGTCGAGCTGCATCTGATCGACATCGATCTGACGGAGCTGAATGCGGCCGTGCGCGCCGACAGTCGCGTCGTCCTGCACGAGGGACGGTCAGAGTCGGTGCTCGCCGGCTTCCCCGATGCCCACTTCGACTGGATCTATGTCGACGGCGACCATTCCTACGAGGGTGTGACGCGTGACGCTCACGCTGCGGCCCCCAAGGTGAGGCCGGGCGGATATATGGTCTTCAACGATTTTGCCCACATCGACCCGTTCCTGGGGACGTACGGCGTGCATCGTGCGGTCGTCGATTTCGCCGTCGCGCAGCGCTGGACGTTCGCCTGGCTCGCCTACCAGCCGAGTGCCCTCTACGACGTTGTTCTCCGCCGGCCGGATGCGCCCGAGCCGGGCCCCGGCTGATCGGGCTTCGACAACGCCGCAATTCACGTCCACCGCCTGGGATGAGCGGTCGGCAGGCGCGAGGGTCAGCGCACGTTGCGACGCTTCAGCTCCCACCACAGCGACGAGCCGATCTGATGCTTGTCGACGAGGTGCTCGTAGTAGTCGGGTCGGTATCGGTAGGAAGACTGCGGCAGCGGGTATTGTCGCAGTTGCCGCTCCCTGGCGCTCTTGCCGGAAGCTTCGGCAGGCGCCGAGGCGACCAGAAAGACTGCACTCGCGGAGAGGCACAGGACAGTGGGCAGCATTTTCATGGCACTGCTCCATAGAAGCCCTCTCCGCGTACAGCGGGGAGGGGAACGGCCTAAACCTTCGACACGTGCAGCGGCGGCACCCGGTCCTTCCACGGCATCGCCTGCTCGAGCTGCGCGGCCACCTGCAGCACCACGTGCTCGGCCGCGGGCTTGGCCGCGATCTGCACGCCGATCGGCAGGCCGGCCGAGTGCATCGCCAGCGGCAGCGACATGGCGGGCGTGCCCATGATGTTGTGCGCCACGGTGTACTGGCAGGGCGGGATGAACAGCTTCTCGATCATGTCGTCCCAGCCGCTCAGATTGCGCGACAGGTTGTAGGTGCCCCAGGGCTCCGACACCCGCGACGTCGTGGGCGAGAGCCAGATGTCGTACTTGGTGAAGAACTGGCCGAGCTTGCGACGCGCCACGTTGGCGGCGTTGCAGGCGGCGATGAAGCGCACGGGCGTGATGTTCTTGGCCGCTTCGTAGACGGCGAGGATCACGGGCTCGAGCGTGTCGGGGCCGACCTTGTGGCCGCTGCGTTTGGCGTAGCCGTCGAGGCGGGCGTCGAAGCCAAAGAAAAAGATATCGAACGCCGCCTCCAACGTCGCGCGTCCCCCCATGTCGGCGCTCGCGCGCTCGACCGTGTGGCCGAGCCCCGCCAGCGTCTTGCCCGTCGCCTCCACCGCGCGCGCAACCTCCGGGTCGACCTTCATGCCGACGAGCTCGTCGAGCACGATGCCGATCCTGAGCTTGCCCGGCGACTTCCTGGCGAGAGACGCATAGGGCTCGTCGGGCTTGGGGATGATGAAGGGGTCGCCCGGCTGCGGCACCGCCACGCAGTCGAGCATGGCGGCCGCGTCCCGCACGGTGCGCGTCTGCACGAAATTCATCGAGTAGCCCCAGCCGCCCTCGTCCACCACCGGGCCGCTCGAGACGCGCAGGCGCGAGGGCTTGAGGCCGACGCCGCCGCACCAGCTCGCGGGGATGCGGATCGAGCCGCCGATATCGGAGCCGTGCGCGATGGGCACGATGCCCGCCGTCACCGCCGCCTGGCCGCCGCCGGTCGAGCCGCCCGCCGAATAGCCCTGCCTCCAGGGGTTGGACGTGTTGCCGAACATGGCGCTCTCGGTGGTCGACGACATCGAGTACTCGGGCGCCGCCGAGCGGCCCAGGATGTTGACGCCCGAGGCCCTGAGCAGCTCGGCGAAGTGCGTATCGGCCTCCACCAGCATGCCCTCGCACAGGCGCGAGCCGAACTCGATTCTGCGGCCCTTCTCGTGGCCGAAAACGTCCTTGATCAGGAACGGCACGCCGCGGAAGGGACCGGACCCAAGCTTCTTCTCGTCGAGGCCGTCGATGCGGTCGGCATAGAGCTCCACCACCGACTTGACGATCGGATCGATCTTCTCCTTGGCCGCGACCGCGGTCTTGGCGAGCTCCTTTGGCGACACCTGCTTCTTGGCGACGAGCTCGGCCAAGCCCAGCGCATCGTAGCTGGCGTATTCGGCGAGGTTCATGGGTGGGTCCTGTCCATCTCGATCCTGTTGCGATCCCTAGGCCGCGCCCGCCACGGCAGCGCCGAACATGGCATTGCGGCCGGGGGCGGCTTCGAACAGCGCGCGGGTGTACTCGTGCTTGGGCGCGGCGAACACGTCGACGGTCGGCCCCTCCTCGACCACGACGCCGCGCTGCATGACGGCGATGCGGTCGCAGACCTGCGCGGCCACCCGCAGGTCGTGCGTGATGAAGAGAATGGCGAGGTCGAACCGGCGGCGAACGTCGTCGATCAGCTGCAGCACCTGCGCCTGCACCGACACGTCGAGCGCCGACACCGGCTCGTCGGCGATCAGGAGCTGCGGCTCCATGGCGAGCGCACGGGCGATGGCGATGCGCTGACGCTGGCCGCCGGAGAACTGATGCGGGTAGCGACCGAGCGCATCGGGAGACAGTCCGACCAGCGTCATCAGCCGTCGCGCACGGTTCATCGCCTCGCCTGCCGCCAGACCGAAGTTCACCGGACCCTCGACGATGGAGGCGCCGACGGTACGGCGAGGGTTGAGCGAACGGTAGGGGTCCTGGAACACGATCTGCACGTTGCGGCGGTGGGGGCGCAGGCGGCGCTCGGGAAGGTGGGCCACGTCGACCTCGCCGATGCGGATCGCCCCCGAGGTCGGCTCGATCAGCCGCGCCACGCAGCGCGCAACCGTGGATTTGCCGGAGCCCGACTCGCCGACGATGCCGACAGTCTCCCCGCGCCGCACGACGATCTCGACGTTCTCGGCTGCCCGCACGACACGACCGCGGCCGAAAATCAGGCTCTTGGTGCCGTAGGTCTTGGAGAGCTTCTCGGTGGCGAGCGCGACCTGCCCCGTCTTGGGCGCACGCTTGGGCGGCACCAGGCTTGGCACCGACGCGATCAGCATGCGCGTGTAGTCCGACTGCGGCCGGCGCAGGATATCCTCGCGCGTGCCCATCTCCACCACGCGCCCCGACTGCATGACGACGACGCGGTGGGCGACCTCGGCCACGACGCCGAAATCGTGGGTGATGAACAGCACGCCGGTGCCCCGCCGCTCCTGCAGCTCGCGCACGAGCTTCAGGATCTGCGCCTGCGTGGTGACGTCGAGCGCGGTGGTGGGCTCGTCCGCGATCAGCAGGGCGGGGTCGAGCACCAGCGCTGCTGCGATCATAATGCGCTGGCGCTGCCCGCCCGAGATCTGGTGCGGATAGACGTCGATCAGGCGCTCGGGCTCGGGCAGATGCACGGCGCGCATGATCTGCAGCACGCGTTGGCGCCGGTCGGGCTCGGACAGCTCGGTGTGGATCTCGAGCACCTCGGCGATCTGGTCGCCCAGCGTCATGACCGGGTTCAGCGCCGTCATCGGCTCCTGGAAGATCATGGCCATGCGCGTGCCGCGCAGGTCGCGCAGGCGAGCCGGCGTCGCCTCCAGCACGTTCTCGCCCTCGAGCAGGATCCTGCCCTTGCTGGCTGTGAGCTCGCGCGGCAGCAGCCCCATCACCGCCTGGGCCGTGACCGATTTGCCCGAGCCCGATTCACCCACCACGCACACGATCTCGCCGGCTCCCACCGACAGCGTGATGTCCTCGATGGCATGCGGCCGGTCCGACCCGCGCGGCAGGTCGACCGTGAGGTTGGTGATGTCGAGGACGGAGGTGATGCCGGCCATCGCCTCACACCCGCTTGGCGAAGCGCGGGTCGAGCGTGTCGCGCAGGCCGTCGCCCAGCATGTTGATGGCGAGCACCGCGAACGCCAGGCACACGCCCGGATAGAAGATGTTGTGGGGATAAATGCGGAACAGCGAGCGGCCCTCGGCCATGATGTTGCCCCAGGTCGGCGTCTCCGGCGGGATGCCGATGCCGAGGAAGGACAGGATCGCCTCGATCAGGATGGCCGAGCCGCAGAGGAAGGTGCCCTGCACGATCAGCGGGGCGACGGTGTTGGGCAGCACGTGGCGCACGAGCAGCGTCGGCGTCGGCGTGCCGACCGTGATGGCGGCCTCCACGTAGGGCTCCTCGCGGATCGACAGCACGATGGCGCGCACCAGCCGCACGACGCGGGGAATGTCCGGGATGACGATGGCAATCACCACGGCCACGAGCCCGGCGCGCGACAGGGAGACGACGCCCATTGCGAGCAGGATCGCCGGGATCGCCATCAGGCCATCCATGATGCGCATGATGAATCCGTCGAGCCAGCGGATGTAGCCGGCGATCAGCCCGATGGTGAGGCCGACGGCAACGCTCAGCGCCGCCACCATCACACCGATAGCCAGCGACACGCGCGCGCCGTAGACGACGCGGCTGTAGATGTCGCGGCCGAGCGAGTCGGTGCCGAAGCGGTGTACGAACACGGTCTCCTTGCCGTCGTCGCCGCGGATCATGCGCTCCACGCCCGGCTTCTTGTTGCGGTAGACCGGATTGATCTCGGATGGGTCGATGGTGCCGAGCAGCGGCGCGAACAGGCCGACCAGGGCCAGGAAGGCTACAATGGCGGCACCGATGACCACGCTCGGATTGCGCGCCAGCATGCGCATCGTGCCCGACCGGCGCTTGGCGGGCGCCAGGTCACCAGCTGCTGGAGCGGGCAGGGCCTCGATGCTCAATAGCGGATCCTCGGGTCGAACAGCGTGTAGGTCATGTCGACGGCCAGGTTGATCAGCACGTAGGCAAAGGAGAAGAGAAGGATCACGGCCTGGATGGTGGGATAGTCGCGGGCGAGCACGGCGTCCACGGTCAGCCGCCCCAATCCCGGGATCGTGTAGACCGACTCCGTCACCACCACGCCGCCGATCAGGGCGGCAACGCCGAGGCCGATAACCGTCACGATCGGCACCGCCGCGTTGGCGAGCGCGTGCCGGATCAGCACCTTGCGCTCGGTCTGGCCCTTGGCGCGGGCGGTGCGGATGTAGTCCTCGTTCATCACCTCGAGCACGCTGGTGCGCGTAATGCGGGCAATCAGCGCGATCAGCACCACGGACAGCGTCAGCGACGGCAATATGAGCCGCTGCAGCCAACCGCCGATCCCGAGCGAGATGCGCTGATAGCCCTGGACGGGGAGCCAGTTGAGCTGGATGGCGAAGACGTAGATGAGCAGATAGCCGATCACGAACACCGGCACCGAGAAGCCCAGGACCGAGAAGCCCATGACGATGCGGTCGAGCCAGCCTCCGTGCCGGTAGGCGGCAATGACGCCGAGCGGCACCGCGATCAGCACGGCCAGGATGATGGTGAATACGGCGAGCGACAGCGTCGGCTCGAGCCGGTCGAGGATGAGATCGCTCACCTGCTTCTTGAAGAAGAAGGATTCACCCAGATCCCCCTGCAGCGTCTTGCCGATCCAGATCACGAACTGGGTGAGGATCGGCTGGTCGAGGCCGAGCCGCTTCCTGATCTCGGCCACCTGCTCGGAATTGGCGTTGTCGCCGGCGATGATGGCGGCGGGGTCCGACGGCGTGAGCCGCAGCATCAGGAACACCAGCACCGCGACGATCAGCATCACGGGGATGGTGGCGGCGAGCCTGCGTAGCACATAGGCGAGCATGGGTCTGGTCCGCCGCGCCAAGGGCGGCAGCGGGGATGCCGCCGCCCTTGTGTCTCAGTCCACTACTGGATGGCGATATTCCAGAATACCGGCGCCGGGGCCTCCACCATGCCCGAGAGGTTCTTGCGCATCAGCGCGCCCAGATACCACTGCCCGAGCGGGATGTGGGTGACCACCTGCGCCTCGCGCACCTGCGTCGCCTCGGCGATGCCCTTCTGCTTGGCGGGATCGGTCTCACGCGCAAAGTCGTCGCGCAGCTTCTCCATATCCGCGTCGCAGGGCCAGCCGAACATGGCCTTGTCGCAGCCGGCGTTCATGAAGCCCATGAAGATCGGGTTGGTGATGTCGGCGGCGACCCACGAGGTGAGGAACGCGTGCCAGCCGCCGGCATTCGGCGGGTCCTTCTTGGAGCGGCGGGCGACCAGCGTCTGCCAATCCATGGACTGCATGTCGACCTTGAAGCCGGCCTTCTCCATCAGCGACTTGGCCACCGGCGCCAGGTTGGTGAGCACGGCAAGGTCCGTCGAATGCATCAGCACGATCGGCGTGCCGTCGTAGCCGGCTTCCTTGAGCAGGTCCTGGGCTTTCTTGAAGTCGGATTTCAGAAGACCCTCCATGCCCTTCTCGCTCGAGAAGGGAGTGCCGCAGGGGAAGTAGGAGCTGCACACCTTGTAGTATTTGGGGTCGCCAACCACCGCCTTGAGGAAGTCCTCCTGATTGAAGGCGTACATCAGGGCTTGGCGCACCTTGGGATTGTCGAACGGCTTTGCGGTCCAGTTGGGCCGGAAGGTGTACTGGTTGCCCCAGGGGTTCCAGGCGAAGTATTTGACGTTGGCATCGCCGAGGCCCAGGGGCAGCAGGTCGTGCGGCGGCGCCTCGATGAAGTCGATCTCACCGGCCAGCAGCGCATTGACGGCCTGCTGGTGGTCGGAGATGGCGCGCCATTCGACGCGGTCGACCTTGACC
>Ga0247830_10000228_pt1 | contig 18366 bp, 12 predicted proteins | sample 12C_Control_Day5_FD_207766 | JGI IMG/M metagenome (GOLD analysis project Ga0247830, IMG submission 207766) | Soil microbial communities from agricultural site in Penn Yan, New York, United States - 12C_Control_Day5 | ecosystem: Environmental > Terrestrial > Soil > Agricultural land | place...
GCACAGCGCGCACGACATCCCGTACTTCGTCGGCAGAAGCGGGCTCTCCTGTCGCGGCGCCGGAAACGATGACGCCGTCGGCGAGGAAGAACTCCGCAGCCTTGGCAGTCTCGACGATCGACACGTCGGCCGTGATCGCGTGCGCGCTGTGCTTCTTCTTGATGTCGGCGAAGATCAGCACCCGTTCGGCGCCGATCGCGCGCCGGTAGCGGAGCAGTTCGCCTGCGCACGACTCGATCACTCCTTCATCGGCGACGTGCGCATACACGAATCCTTCGACGCGAACGAAGTCGGCACCGGATGCGTGCGCGACGGCGAGCGCCTCGCGGTTCGCTCCTGCGAGCACTTGCACGCCGAGCGCGAGGCCGGTTTCGCGCTTCACTTCCCGCGCCAGGGCCGTCATGGCGGCGGTGATCTCAGGGCCGACAGCGCCCTTGAGATACGGCCGGTCGTGCATGTTCTCGATGGCCAGCGCCGTGAACCCTGCATCCCGGTAGATTCGCGCCTCCGTCAGTGCCTGCTGAATCAGGTTCTCGAGCGACTGGCAGGCGGACGGCGTTCCCGGAAGCGCGCCGAGATGCAGCATGCCGACGAGCGCACGCGGCGCGCCAAAGCATTGACGAAACACCGACAGCGCATCGGTACCGACTCGCGGGGCCACAGTCATTGAAATGCGCCAACGTTATAACCCGGATCAGGTCGTTTGCGCATTCACGCGGGGAGGTGGCACCGTGGTGGCAATGAATCTCGAGGCCACAGATCAACTGTGAGTGAGTTCTACGACTGCCTGAGGCACGGCGTCAAAATGGTCCTGTCAGCCACGTCCACAAGTAGCCGAAGAGCACGACGAGCATGATGGCCGCCAGTCCAAGCAAGGGGCCGAGAAGAATCGTCCAAAGCCCCGATCGATGCGCCGCCCACCACATCACACGGCTGGCAACAATGGCTGTGAGGGCAGCGACTGCGATGAGGATAAAAGCGGTCAGCATGCGTACGCGGGCGCCATCCTGGTGTTGCGCCTCAGTGTGACAACGGGTCCGCTTCTCCTTATACTGCTAGCACTCCCCAGCCATTGAAGGAATCCTCATGGCCACGAACTTGGTTTCCATTTCACGCCAGAGATCGCCCGGATCCTTCACAAGCACAGAATGAGCTTCATGACTCCGGCGCTGAAGTTCTGGCGGTCGATGGACCCGGCGCTCAAGAGCGAAGCGAACGAATGGGCGAAAGCGCACGGTTACGATAAGGGCATCAATCGATGACGGTTGTAGACCGCCATGAGCGACGGATTCAAAAACTACATCACGCCCGCCGGATACCGCCGCCTGCAGGCCGAGCACGCACGGCTGTGGAAAGTGGAGCGCCCGGCGATGGTGACGACCGTCGCCTGGGCCGCCGGCAACGGCGATCGTTCGGAGAACGGCGACTACATCTACGGCAAACGAAAGCTGCGCGAGATCGATCGACGGATCCGATATCTGTCGAAGAGTCTCGATAGCGCGGTGGTCGTCGACAACTCCGGCAAGACACACGATCGGGTGTACTTCGGCGCAACCGTCACGTTTCTGCACGAAACCGACGGCGAGCGCGTCGTCACGATCGTGGGTGTTGACGAGCTCGATTCCGGCAGCACACGTGTGTCGTGGCGCTCCCCACTGGCCACGTCACTGCTGAAGGCAAAGGTCGGAGACGTGGTGACGGTTCGTTCGCCGCGTGGACTCGAGCAGTTGGAGGTCCTGGCAATTCGGTACGACGCGCCGGCCTAGCGGAAACCTGGAGGCTCGTTCAGGGCGTGAATTCGCCGCTGATGCGGCGACCGTCTTGTTCAGCGAACCTCGGCGTACGGCGCTGGCACCTCTTGTCCGGATGCAAGCGCCGCCTTGACGTCGCGAGCATGGCGACACTGTCCGCGATATTCGAACCCGGGGCAGGTGCACGTCACGTCAGCATCCGCCACGACGACTTCGTAGTCGAGTCCCTCGTGCGAGGTGCTCGCGATCCGGAAACGCTTCGACGGCGTCCCTGACAGCACCCTCACCAGTCGCTCGAGCGCGCGTCGAAAGGCCTCCACGTCGGTCGGACCGCGGAGGCTGACTGCTCCCCTCTGATCGACCTCGTGGCGCGTGCGAAAATCTTCCGACGCTTCCTGCACCAGGCGTCCGACCAGTTCGTCATTTGCGCTGCCGTCAAATGCCAGATCCGAGGAGAGCGAATGCAGCGCACGCTGCAACTCATCGAGCACGTCTCCACCGGCACCCTCCGCGATGGCCTCGCCTTCGACGATCGCTGCAACAAGCGCAGCCTTCGTCTCGAGCACCGCGTGGACGAAATCATCGATCGTGTCCTGAGCGACAAAGTACGTGACATTCACCGTTCGGGTCTGTCCGATGCGGTAGGCGCGGTCCTCGGCCTGCCAGTGATTGGTTGGCACCCAATCGAGATCGTTGAAAACGACCTGCGTCGCCGCTGTCAGATTCAGCCCGGTGCCGCCCGCGATGATGTTCGCCAGCAAAACACCGACGTCGTCGTCGTGCTGAAAGAGATCGACGATGGTCTGGCGCGTGGACCCGGGCGTTTTCCCGGTGAGCACGACCGCAGACGAGCCGAATTCCCTGGCGAGCTTCTGAATCGGATCGTCGAAGCACGAGAACACGATGACCTTCTCGCCCTGCTCGATCGCGCCTCGTACGAAGTCCAGCGTCGCGGATGTTTTCGCAATCGCCAGTGCCTGCCGTGCTTCGACAAGGAACGCCAGAAGCCGGCCGCGTTTTCGCGGGTCCGTCGCCTTCGACACCGGGCCCAGGCGCTCGTCGCTCTTTCCAGTCAGAAGTGCCAGGACCTTCTTTATCGCGCGTGCGCCAGTCGTTGCCGGCACAGTCACAGGCACCCACGCTCGCAGCTTCGGCGGCAGCGCCAGCACATCGTCCTTCGATCGCCGCAGCATGACGCCGTGCAGTTGCACCGTAAGCTCGTCGATGTTCGAGGCACCGCCGGTCTTCCAGCCAAACTCGCCTTTCTCAGCCGCGCAATAGCGCTTCGCGAAGGCGAGAAAACTGCGCCCGAGAGGATGTCCGACAAGCTGCAGCAGCACGAAGAGGTCGCGGGGCCGGCTCGTGAGCGGTGTGCCGGTCAACAGTTGGACTATCAGAGGATGGGGCGTTTTCGTGCTCGCGCTGTCGGTCAGACCGCGTGCGAGTTTGCTGCGGGCGCTCATGTGGTTCTTCAGATAATGGGCCTCGTCGAACACGAGCGCAGCCCAGTCACATTCCTCGAGCGCGTCTCGATGCCGTCCGAGAACGTCGTAATTGACAATGACCCATGTCGCAGTGCCAGCCTGTGAATCAAATCGCGCGGCGAGTGAGCGCAGCGAACGAGCCACGCGAGCGGAGTGGGGCATGGGGCCCCCGCGAGCGAGCGTGTAAGGGGGTCCGGGGGACGAAGCCCCCCGGTGAGTGAGGTCAACCGGAGCGCTGCCGTCGATCACGACGATCGACGCGTCGGGGATCACTTGTTCGATTTCGCGCGCCCAGTTTCGCTTCACCGAGGCGGGGCACACGACGAGATACGGACCGTTCGGCGCGAGATGCTGCAACGACACGATCGCCTGTCGCGTCTTGCCGAGACCCATGTCGTCGGCTAGGATCGCGCGGCGCCGTCCCAGCAGAAAAGCGACGCCTTCGACCTGATGCGGGAACAACCCGTCGGCCAGCGCGTACGCCTTCCTGAACGCCGTGTCTGCGTCGTTTCCCGCTACTCCCAGGAGTTGGGCGAATGCGGCGGCCTGCGCGTCGAGCGGATCGGCCATTGAGTGAAGACTCTCACGAAAGTTGCCTCTCCCGTGCCGGGGAGGTACGCGCGGCTGGAAGCACCTCCTCGCGCGATCAGAATCGCAGCGACCGCATTTGATGGATGGCCGTGCGTACCGTCTCGTCACGGGTGATTCGCGTCATGTTCGGCAGCGACTCCGTCAACTCGGCGATGGCCGCGACCAGCGCGTGTCGCTCGCGGCGTCGCAGACCTGACGGTGGCAGCTCGCAGAGCATGACGTGGCCCCGCCATGGGTCGTCGGGGAGGGACGACACGACCCATAAAAACTTGGGATCGACGTGCACGCACGACCACGACTCCGGCGCATGAACCGGACCTTTCGGCGCCGGCGCCCCGCGCCGGATCGCGGCGTCCATCGCGCGCAGAACCCAGTGCGCAAAGAACGACTTGAATCCGACCGGCACGGATGGGCCGAGCGCGGCGCTGAGGCGAGTCCCAGCACCACCAAGCGAACGATCCACGATCATCGCGCGCGGAACGACGACAAGTCGATGGCCGGCGGCGAACGTGCGGCGCGGCAGCGCCGGTGCATAGGCGAGCTGCGTCCACGTCGCGAGAAAATGCTCGCACTCCTCGGTCAGGGCAGTGCGAACGGACGGTGACTTGACGGCGGCGGATAGCGTCCGACGCAGCTGACGCCGTGCCACTCTGGCACGACCGAGCAGAGCGAAGCGAACCTCGCGCGCGGCGGTCTGAATCGCGTCCAACCCTTCCCTGGACTCGAGCCATTCGCGCACCGGTTCACGGGACGTTCGCCGAAAGCGCAGGCGTCCGCCAGCCACGTCAAACCAGGCCATCATCGTTGCGTGTTTGCGAGGATCGTGCCGCCGTGAAATGGGCGCATCGCGTCGATGCGAATCCACCGGTGACCCGCAGACCTGTCGGCCTGTGACGATCCTGTCGGTGCGCGGCCCACACACCAGGATCGTTCGCACGTCATGGATCGCTATCGCGCAAAAGCGATCCCGACGACACCCACGATCGAGACGAGGAGCGCGCCAGGCACCGCGAACCTGATCCAGCGGCCGTAGGGCACGTCCGCCGCGAGCAGCACCGCCAGCACCGCACCGTTCGTGGGCGTGATCATGTCCATCAGACCGGCGCCGGTCTGATACGCGATGACCCCTGCATCTCGAGAAATTCCAAGCAGATCGCACAGCGGCGCCATCACCGGCATCGTCAACACCGCCTGACCGCTGACGGATGGTACGGGGACGTGGAGCAGCGCATGTGTCGGTACCATCAACATCGCAGCCGCTAAGCCTGGCAGTCGCGCCAAAGGTGTCGCCAGTGAGTAGAGAATCGTGTCGAGGATCTGCCCGTCCGACAGGACGACGCTGATCGCCCGCGCGACACCAACGAAGAGCGCCGCGGCGAGAACGCTCTCCATTCCCTTGAGGAGTCCGGCCGCCGTCTCCGACAGGCTGCGCCCCGCGACGAGTCCGACCGCAACCCCCGCGACGAGGAACAGCGCCGACAGTTCGTTGAATCCCCAGTCGTAGCGCAACACTCCGTAGACATAGGGAATGAAAGGCAGCAGCACCATCGCGAGCAGGACGCCGTCGCGTGCAGTCGCTCGCCGGGCTTCCACCGGTTTGATACCGGGCAAGACCTGGTCGCGCGAGGTCATGGCGACGGTCCACACGATCCATACGACCAGCGCCGCAACGAGCAATGTGAAGCGCAAGGCCGGTTGACTGAGCGCCGGCATCTCCGCGAAGCGCAGCGCTATCCCGGTCTGGAACGGGTTCGTAGGGCCGAATGTCGAACCGACCGCCGCAGCCCCCACGCTCATCGCGACGGCCGTGATCGGCCCAAACCCGAGGCCGCGGCTGAGCACAAGCAGGACGGGAACCAGCGCGATGATCTCCTCCTGCATGTTTTCGAGCGCGCCGAGCGTCGCAAACGCGACACATATGAGAACGACGATGAATCGCGGATGATTCGTGCGGCCGACCAGCGCGCCCACCAGGCGCGCCAGCGCACCGGTGGCATCGAGCAGCGCGAAAGCCCCGCCCACGAACAGCACCGTCAGGATCACGTCGGCGCCAGAGACGATGCCGCGGGGTACGGCGAGGAGTGCGGCCATCGGCCCCACCGGTGCCGGGTCGATCCGCGCGTAGGTGCCCGCGACGACGACGTTACGGCCGGTTGCCGGATCGGCGCGGCGCTGGTAAGCCCCGGCAGGCAGAATCCACGTGAGTGCGGCCGCGATCGCCACACCGCCAAGCAGGAGGATGAAAGGATGCGGGAGCTCGAGCTTCAATGCGTCGCGGATTCGCGCGGCGAATAGTACCACCTTGCGCCGCAGGTGCGTTCGCTGCGGCTGGTGGGCTCAAGGTGGGCAAACCGAGGATGCTCCTGGCCGGCATCCCGGGTGTGGTCGACCGACAGTCAGCACACCTGCCACCTCGCGCCAGACGGTCGGCGCTTTCTAATTGATGCGTGTTGCCTCGCGACTAAAATAGCGCTCGACGAGAATGACGGCGCGCGCATACGGTGTCGAGTCGACAGCCCCGATACGTATCTGCGACAACGGCGGATGGACGGATACCTGGGTGGCCCGGCGCGGCAAGGTGTTCAATATCGCCGTCCGCCCGCACCTCACCGTGCGGATCGACACATTCCCTTCCGGCAGCCGGGACGCGCACATCGTCCTCGACGTGCGGAACTACGCGACCCGGTACGTTCCGGTCCTGATTGGTCCATCGTGGGGACCTCACCCGCTGCTCGAAGCATGCTTGCGCGAGGTCACGCCTCCGATTGACGTCGACATCGAAGTGACCATTCGATCGGATGCGCCGGCTGGCGGATCGACCGGCACGTCGGCGGCGACGGTCGTCGCGCTGATTGGCGCGCTGGATCGGCTCTCACGCCGGCATCGGACTGCTGAGGAGGTCGCCCGTGCCGCGCATGCGATCGAGACCGTTCACCTCGGGCGACAAAGCGGCGTCCAGGATCAACTCTGCTCCGCGCACGGTGGCATCAATTTCATCGAGATCACCGACTATCCGCATGCCGTGGTCTCGCCGGTCGTCGTCTCGGACCCGATCCGGCGCGAATTGCAACGTCGCCTGTGCCTCATCTACCTTGGCCGGTCGCACAGTTGGTCAGCGGTTCACGAAAAGGTGATGCGAGATCTGGAACGGCGAGGGCCCGGCTGCCGTGAGCTCGAGGCATTGCGCGGAGCAGCCGTAGGAGCGCGCGACGCGCTGCTTGCGGAAGACTTCGCCGGACTGGGATCGGCGATGTGTGCCAACACTCTTGCGCAATCAGAGCTGAGCGCCGATCTGATTCCCGACGACGCACGGCGCGTCATCGAGATTGCGGCTGCGCACCGAGCCATCGGGTGGAAGGTGAACGGCGCCGGCGGGGACGGCGGATCCATTACGCTGCTGTCCGGCGCAGATCGCGCGGCACAACGCGCCATGCTGCGCGCACTGCGCGAGGACAACCCGGCGCATGCGGCAATTCCGATCGTGATCAGTCGCAGCGGCTTGCGCATTCGCGACCTGCCGGCGCGCGACTGATCCGCCAACTCGCTGGCAGTTCCTGCCGCAGGACCACGACGTCGAGGCGGCGCACGCTTGCGGGAAGTGGTCTGCCCCTGATCGTCGTCACATCTCGGAGATCTGAAACGCTCCGCTCTGCTCATTCTTCGCGATGTAGTCCGACAACGCGAATGCGGCGATATGCGCGGCGAGCGGAGCATCCATTAAGTGAAGATTCTCCACTGAATGGCGATAGGATTGCGTTTGCCGCGGATATCGGGGAGCGGTGCCGCAGCGGGCCGAACCAGGGCTGCTGGGGACGAACGGACGAGGTAAGCACGGAAAGGACGGCGAGATGAACATCTCTGCGCCACGGCTCATTCTGTGCTTCTGTTTCTCATTGGCACTCGGCGTCACTGGGTCGACGGCAACCAGAGCACCACAGATTTGGGACGAGGCTGCCCTTGCCGATTGGGCCACACCGATCGCCTCGCTGAAGGTTCGGCCGGGACATTACAGCGCGGCCGAATACTACGCGGCTCCGTCCGACAACCTGCGCACCTATCCCGTCTACCGACCCGACCGGGAGCCACCCGGGTATTGGGAATGGCTTCAAAAGCAAAAACCGGAACCGCTCGTCGACGTGACGAAGATCCGGAACCCACAGGACTGGATCGCCGCCGGCGCACGCGCGTTTCGCGAGATGGATGATCCCTCGACGCGCTCAGGCGATGCCGCTTTGATAGCGCGCGCACGCGACGCGGAAACGTTCGCGGGGGTGCCCGGACTCGCCGACGGCAGCGTCTTCCAGCCGCGATGGGTGATCACCGATCGTGGTCTGATGCTCAGCAACCTGGATTGCGCGAGCTGTCACCGGACAGTGAACGCGGATCGCACCATCCAATATGCCGCACCGCTGGCGACAATTCCGACGGACGGTCCTGTAGGAGCGGCCAACGCATTCCGTCTCGGCTCAGTGACGCGGCCGTTCCCCGGTGACACCGCCGGAGCCGTCTTCAAACGCATGTTCGACGTGCCGTGGAACCCCGACTCGCGCCTGGAGCGCTTCTTCACGCTGACGAGAGCGGGCGGCGTGTTCGCGAATCCACATGGTGTGATCCCGCGCCCCAACGGTAGTCCGCTATATGGAACGCGAGTGCCAGACCTGCACGTGCTGCGCTACAGCCGTTACATTGACGCGACCGGCACTCACAGGCTCCGCGGACCGGAGGACGTCGGCCGGTACGCGGCGCTCATCACCGGCGCAGACGTGATGGACTTCGGGCCGCACCGCATGCTCAGCGATGAGCAACGGAAATTGAGGTACCGCCACGCCGACGAGGTGCTCTATGCCATTGGTGCGTACTTGTTGTCGTTGGAGCCGCCGAAGAATCCGAACGCGCCGCCTGCCGATCTCGTGAAACGCGGGGAGGACGTGTTTCGACGGGAGAAGTGCGGTGCCTGCCATCCCAAACCGGATTACACGACGGGTGAACTGACGCCGGCTATTGGCTTCGATGTCCCCTTCGATCATCCGAACTTCGGAGACGTTCGCGATCGCTCCGTCGGAACCGATCCGGGGCTCGCGCTGCGCACACGCAAGGGCACCGGCTTCTACAAGATCCCTTCGCTGCGCGGCCTTTGGTATCGGCCGCGGCTGATGCATGACGCTTCTATCGTGACGCTCGAAGAGCTCTTCGAACCAGCTCGCCTGGATCCCGACTACGAGAGGAAGGGCTGGAGCCCGCCTGGCGTGACCAGGGGCGCGATCCCGGGCCTGGAATTCCTCACCAAACTCACTCCGGAGGACAAGCGGGCTCTGATCGCGTTTCTACGGAGCCTCTGACGGGTCGCGGCAGTTCGTGAGTGATGTGACCGGATCGCCCATGGAGTAAAGACTTCGCGAAACTCCGCCGAACGCCTCTATCTTTCCGCGTCCGCGCTCGGACCGTAGATGTTCGGCACCTTCGACCCCAACGCGCGCAGATAGGCGGCGAGCTGCCCGCGATGATGAATACTGTGGTTGTTGGCGAACCCGATCCACGCCGCGCGCGAGCGTTTCATGATGTTGAAGAAGTCGATGGTCTCGGTCATATCGGCGGCAGGCATCGACGCCAGGGCGCGCAGCTTTTCGGGAAAGTTCTTCTTGTAGAACTCGACGACGTCGTTGACGTTCGAGAAGCCGGCTTCGAGCTTCGTGTTCTGTTCCGGATCGAAGTGGAATCTGCCGTTCTTGATGCAGTCGATAAACCAGAGGTCGGCGGTCGCGATGTGCGTCGCAAGCTGCCACGCCGTGCGCGACTTCGGGTCCGGTCTGTAGTCGCGGTTATCATCCTTCACCGCGGCAAGCACCTGGCAGGTGACCGGGAACTCTTCCTGCCACAGCGTGGCGAACATGTCGGCAGCGACTTTTGCCTGATCAGGCGTCATCGGCGTTCCTCCCATCTTGTGGGCTTTCGATTTTAGTCCGCGCGGCGTCACTTGCGGGCTGGACCTTTCTCCCGAGCCGCGAAGGTCTCCGCGATGTTCAACGCAATGGACCTCGTCTCCGCGAACGAGATGTTCGATACCACGGCCACGACGAGGCCGCGTTCGGGGAACGACATGAACGACGTGGAGCCACCCACCGGAGTACGACTGGCATGGCCCGCCACTTCCGTGGGCTCGCCCGCGAGCGTTACGGTCTCGAGCATCCAGCCGAGGCCGTATTCGGTTTCCTTGCCCGAGGCCAGCACCTGTGGCGTCTGGAGCTTTCTAACAGTCGCTCGCTGCAGCAGCTTGCCTGTGCTGAGCGCCACCCCGAACCGCACCAAATCGGCCGGCGTGGAGAGAAAGCCGCCGGCTCCCGCGAAACAGGAGTAGTCGACGGCCGGCGCCAGTTCAGGGCCGTAAGTGGGGTCTCCGCTCAATCGCGGGTAGTAGAACGTTGCCCGATCCGGGATCGATTCGGTTGCCGAGTCGGGTGTCGTCGCGGCCATCCCCAGCGGCGTAAAGATCTTCGTGCGCATGAACGTGAAGAACGGCTCGCCCGCTGCCGCTTCGACGGCGGCGCTCACCAGGATCCAGCCGAACGTCGAATACTTGTACTGCGTCTCCGGCTCGAACAGCAGCGGATCATCCGCGAAACTCTGCACCCCCTCCGACGCGCGCTCGCAGTGCGAGGACGGCATGTAATCCACTTCGTTCCGGTAGTGCCTGACGCCCGCCATATGTCCCATCAACTGCCGCAGTGTGACGGGCCACTCCTTCCTGTGGAATGCGGGCACGTACGTCTGAATCTCGTCTCCGAGATGCAGCCGATCGTTCTCCAGCAGCAGGCCGACCCCCGCCGAAGTGAGCGCCTTGGACGCGTGCCCGATCCTGAAGCGGGTATTTGGCGTGACGGGCACCCGGTTCTCGAGATCCGCCCAGCCGAAGCCTTCCGCCCACACGATGTCGCCACCGGCACCAACCGCCACGGACAGTCCGGGCAGGTTGTGCTCGACGAGACTCGCACGCGCGAGCTGTCGCGCCTGCTCAACCGCGCCGGCCCACTCTGGCGATGGCGTCCCCTGCGTAACGGACTGCACGTCCTGCGGGTTCGGGTGCAGCGGCGTCGCCATGCTGTTGAGGAACGCATACAGCCCGAGCCCCGCCGCGAACAGCACGCCCAGCGCAACACCGATCGCGGCGAACCATCCCTCTTTTCGACTCGTTGCCATGTTTCAGTTCGTGCAGTCGCTCAGTCGCGTGAACGATGATATGACCGTTCAGTGCGCATGATCGGCGTGCGAGCCGCAGGAGTCGTCACCGTTCCGTGAGCGTCGAGTGAGATGTGGGTGAGAACGGTGCTTGCTCTACGTCGTCGCGCCCTTTCGCCTTATTGACCGGTGCCAGTGCCATAATTCGCGGTCTGGAGAGTTCCATGCGCTCGAACGTCCGATCAGCATTCCTTCTCATCCCATTGCTCCTCCTCAGCGCGAATGCTCAACGGGGAAGCGATCCCATCGAGCGGATCCGCGAAGTGGACATCAAGGCGGACCTGTTTGCGCTCGCCGGCGATCAAACGCGCGGACGCGAGGGGGGCACCCTCGACGAGCTGTCGGCGTCGGCGTGGATTGCGGAGCGCGCGCGTGCCGCCGGGTTGCAGCCCGCCGGTGACAACGGCACGTATTTCCAGTTCTTCCCTCTCCAACGGTTCCGCGTGTCGGCCAGTAGTCCCGTCATGCTGTCGGGAAAACCGCTGCGGATGGGCGTCGATGTCGTGACCGACGCGGTGGTACTCGCCCACGTTGACGCGCCCACGCTGACCGTGAGCGAGGAGGCGCTTTCGACCGGCGGAAGCACGCTCGCCGGCATGGACGTGAAGGACCGCGCGTTGTTGGTCCGCTACGTTCCTTCTCCTCCACCGGCTGGCGCCCCCGCGGCGCAGACGGCGGGCCCACGAGCGGCGAATCCGCTCAGAACCTGGGCGAGAGGTATTCAGAAGCTCGTCGCTGATCAATCACCCGCGGCGATCGTCGTGATCGTTCCCGACCAGGCAAAGGATCAGTGGGAGCGTGTGGCGTTTCCGTTCTCCCGTGGAACGTACGCACTCGATCCCGACGGCACAGCCGAGCAGAGAACGGCGAATCGCGGCACGCCGCTGTTGTACGTTCGCGAGGCCGCGGTCGACCTGACGCCGCCGGCACCCGATGCGCGCCTGGTCGCCTCCATATTCACCGACAGCTTCACTTACCCCTCGGTGAACGTCGTCGCGAAGGTGACCGGACGGGATCCCCGGCTCCGCGACGAGCATGTTCTCTTCAGCGCCCACCAGGACCACGACGGCGTGCGCTACCCGGTCGAGGGAGACAACATCTGGAACGGCGCGGATGACAACGCGACGACAGCCGTGGCACTGCTGGCCATTGGTCGGGCGATGGCGGCGCAGCCTGCGCGCCGATCCGCACTCTTCATCTGGCACGGCTCTGAAGAACGCGGCCTCATGGGCTCTCGCTGGTATGTGAAACATCCGACTGTTCCCCTGACGTCGGTCGTCGCGGTCCTCAACGGCGACATGATGGGCCGTAACGATCCGAACACGGCGGCGCTCCTTGGCGCGCTGCCTCCGCACAGAAACTCACCGGAGTTCGTGCAGATGGCGCAGTCTGCGAATACGGCCGTGTCGCAGTTCGTGATCGATTCTTCGTGGGACGATCCAAACCACCGCGAGGGTTGGTATTACCGCAGCGACCATCTGCCGTACGCACGGGCAGGCATTCCGTCGCTCTTCTTCACGACGCTATTGCACGGCGACTATCACACGCCGTTCGACAATCCGGACCGGATCGATTTTGCGAAGCTGACGAAGATGACGCGATGGATGTACGCCACCGGGCGTCTGGCCGCCGAGGCCGAGAAGGCGCCCGCGCTCGATCCGGCATTCAAGCTTGAACGCTGCCGGGATTACACGGGCACGTACTGTTGACGTGCTCCCGCTTCCGTGGGCCGACGATCTGGCAGAACCGAAGATCTCGGACGATGTCGGGTCCGCGCCGATCGAGGCAGTTGCGAAGACGATCCAGTCATGACCCGCGACGAATTCAAGCGCTCGCTCGGCAACGCTGCACCACCGCCAGGTCTCACGCCGGTCCTCGTCGCGCTCTGGCACGATGCGAAAGGAGACTGGGAAGCGGCGCATCGAGTCGCCCAGGATGTGGACGATGAGAACGGTGCCTGGGTCCACGCCTACCTGCACCGCAAGGAAGGGGATGCGTCGAATGCCGACTACTGGTACCGCCGCGCCGGGCGCCGTCACGCGCGGATGGCGCTCGATGCGGAATGGGCGGAGATCGTGACGGCGCTGCTGAGCGTCTAGCGGCTCGTCGGTCGCGCGCTCATCGTGATCCGCTACCCAGCGTCACTCGGACGGCGTGCGTCGCACCATCACGCAGGATCGGAATGTCCCCAGTCACCGAACTGCCATCGACCTCCACACGCACGACGCCGCGCGACACACCCGCCGGGTTGTCCACCTGGATCCGGTACTGCGCACCCTGCGGCTCGAACACGACCTCGTAACCAGGCCACGTCCGGGGAATGCACGGATCAATGTGCAGCGCGCCGCCGCGCAGGGTGATCCCGAGGATCGCTTCGAGCCCGACGCGATACATCCAGCCGGCGGATCCTGTGTACCACGTCCAGCCACCGCGGCCGGTGTGCGGCGGCACGGAGTAGACGTCCGCTGCGACTACATAAGGCTCGGCGCGGTAGCGCGCCACTTCCTCCGGCGTGCGACCGTGGTTCACCGGATTGAGTAATGAAAACAACTCGAACGCGCGATCCCCGTCGCCCAGCATCGCAAAGGCCAGCACGTTCCACAGCGCCGCATGCGTGTACTGGCCACCGTTCTCACGCACGCCGGGCAGATAGCCGCGAATGTAGCCGGGGCTTGGCTCCATCTTGTCGAACGGCGGCGTCAGCAGCAGCACCAGGCCGTCATCTTCGCGTACGAGCCGCTCGCCTACCGATGCCATTGCCTGCCGCGCCCGCTCCGGATCGCCGGCGCCGGAGATCACCGACCACGACTGCGCGATCGCATCGATCTGGCACTCGGCGTTCTCCTTCGACCCAAGCGGCGTTCCATCGTCGAAATACGCACGGCGATACCAGTCGCCGTCCCACGCGCCCTCGATCGCCTTGGCGAGCGCAGCTGCCGACTCGCGATAGCGTGTGGCGCGCGCCGTATCGCCGCGGGCGTCGACGAGGTCGGCGAACGGGCGCAGGATCGACACGATGAACCACCCGAGCCAGACGCTCTCGCCCTTCCCTTCCGCGCCGACCAGGCTCATCCCGTCATTCCAGTCGCCAGTCCCCATCAGCGGCAAGCCATGCGCTCCGATTGCAAGGCTGATCTCGATCGCGCGGACGCAATGTTCGTAAATCGATGCCGCCACCGGTGCGACGGTTGGAAGCTCGTAGGCTTCGTGCTCGCCGGGGTTGAGGACGCGTCCAGTGAGGAAGGGCACCTCTTCATCGAGGACAGCGTGATCACCGGTCGCGCCGACATAGTGCAGCACCGCGTAGGGCAGCCATAACCGGTCGTCGGAGAACCGCGTGCGCACGCCCTGGCCGCCGGGCTCGTGCCACCAGTGCTGGACGTCGCCTTCGACGAACTGGCGCGACGCAGCGTGAACAAGATGGTTGCGGACGATGGACGGCGCGGCGGCGAGAACGGCGAGCGTGTCCTGCAGCTGATCGCGGAAGCCGAAGGCGCCGCTCGACTGGTAGAACGCGGACCGGCCCCAGATGCGGCAGGACAGCGTCTGGTAGAGCAGCCAGCGATTCAGGATCAGGTCCATCCCGCGGTCCGGAGTGCGGACGGTGACGGTGCCGAGAACGCCGTCCCAGAAGCCGCGCACATCGGCGAGCGCGGAGTCCACCACGCCCGGATCCCTGAAGCGCGCCACCAGCGGCGAGATCTTCGCCGCATCGTCGACGTCACCGAGCAGGCCGATGACGACGCGTTTTTCGGAGGGACCGAGGTCGATGTGGACCCGGATTGCACCGCAGGGATCGTGGCCCGGGCCGACGCGATTCGAGAGCTCGTCGCGCCCGAGCGCCGCCGGGTGGCGGAGAGAGCCGTTGCGACCGATGAACTCGGTGCGATCGCCAGTGAAGCTTCGCCTGTGACCTCCGCACGACAAATCGAGAAAGGCAGCGCGAGCGGCGAACTCCTGGCGGAAACGATTGGTCGCGACGACGGCGGCCGTGTCCGGATCGGTCGCCGTCACGATGTGGACGGCGTTGCGCGAGCGATTCTCTCCAAGCACCCAGTCGACATAGAGGGTAACCGACAGCCGGCGCCGAGATGCGCCGGTGTTCCTCAGCTCGAGCCGAAACACCTTCACCGGATCCGCGCGCGGCACGAACAGCGTCAGCTCCGAGGCGACGGCGTCGCGGGTGTGCTCGTAGACGCTATACCCCTGGCCGTGCCTGGTCTGATACGGATGCCCGCCGCCGGCCGGCAGCGGCGTCGCCGACCAGAACGCGCCGGTTTCATCGTTGCGAATGAACAGCGCCTCGCCCGAAGGATCGCCTACCGGATCGTTGCGCCACGGCGTCAACCGATTGTCATGACTGTTCTCCGACCACGTGTAGCCGGCGCCGGACTCGGTGCAGGCGAACCCGAACGTCTCGTGCGCGACGACATTGCTCCACGGTACGGGCGGCATCGAGCCGCCGGTTCGCACGATGTACTCGCGCCCGTCTGCGGCGAATCCGCCGGATCCATTGAAGAACTCGAGACCTGCGCCGGATGGCAGTCGTGAAAACGACTCGGTCTGGGGTGGCGCGGCGGTCGCCGATCGTGGCTCCGATGTGTCCGACCGGCTGGGCCCGAGCACGAACTGTACACGGGGCAGGACCAGCTGATTGCGCAGGGGGCCCTCGTCTGCGTTCATGACAACGCGCGCGGCTGCGCGCAGCAGTATCTGATCGTCCGCCGACATGAGGTCGGTGCGGCGCATGAACACGCCACCGGGTTTATCCAGGAACGGATTCTCGGGGCTGCTCTCGATCATTCGCCCCAGGGCCTCATGAAGGCTCTGGCGATAGCTGGCCGCATGCTCGTTGAGAATGACCAGGTCGAACGAGAGTCCCTTGCGCCGCATGTATTCGTGCGCCTTCAACAACTCCGCAACGAGCGGTATCCCGGACTCATCGGCGACGCGCACGAGCAGGATCGGCAGGTCGCCGGAGATGCCGAACTTCCAAAGATCGCGCTGGCTGCACGTGTTCCGCTCGACTGCTTCGAGGTCGCGCAAGCGCGGATCACCAACCAGGAGCCGCCCACCGAGACGCTGATAGACGAAGGTGTCCTCCATCGTCAGACCGAGATGCCGCAGCTCGATCGGTACGTATGCGGCCGCGAGCGCAATCGCGCGCGCGATGGCGCGCCGGTCGGCGTATTTGTCGATCAGGGCGAGCGCGTCCGCTTCGCTGTTGGCGTAGCCGGTCGTGAACGTCAGCCGCGCAGTGGCGCCGGGCGCAAGGCGCACAGAGCGCCGCAGACTGACGATCGGATCGAGCACCGGTCCGATCGTGCTCGACAGCAGGCGCTGCGACATCGCCAGCGGGTTGTCCAGCGTGCCGCCGCGGCCGATGAACTTCGCGCGGTCGGTCTCGAACTGCGCGTCCGGCACGCCCGGTCCCCGGGCGTTGAGCAGATGGACCAGGAACCGGCGGTCGGTTCCGGAACGTGGCCGGCGGGCGGCGATCACGGCATCGCGCCCCTGGACGCGTTGTGTCTCGACGAACAGATTGCTGAATGCCGGGTGTGAGAGGTCTGCGTCCCCGGACGCGAGAACCACCTCCGCGTAGCTGGTCAGGTCGAGCCGCCGTGGTCTCGTCCCGAGATTGGTCACCGACACGCGACGCAGCTCCGCGTCGTCCTCCGGAGACACCACGATCTCGGTGCGGGTTTCGATGTCGCCGTCCACGCGGCGAAACACTGCGCGGTCGGGTGCCAAGGTGCACTCGTACTCGTCCGGCTCACACGCCGTCGGCAGGTAGGCAGTGGACCAGAACCCGTTCGCGTCGAGATCCCGGACGTAACAGAATTGCCCCCAGCTGTCGGTTGTGATGTCCTCGCGCCAGCGAGTCAATGCTGTCTGCTGGCGCTGGCTGTAGCCGCCGCCGGCGCTGCTCACCATCACCACGTACGATCCGTTCGAGATCATGTGGCATCTCGGGCTCAACGTGTGCGGCGTGGTGTAAAGGCGGGTGGCCGCAGCGGCCGCGTCGCGTGCGGACGGCACACGATCGACCAGCTCGATCGGGGGGTTTTTCAGCGGCACCTGGTGCGGGATCCGCTCCTGGAGCAGGAGATCGGCCGACTGCACGCGCGGATCGTCATGAAAGCGCCGCTGCATCGGGTAATCGTGCAGCGCGTTGTCGAGCGCCACCAGTGACATCCCCTGATGGTGCGCCATGAAGGTCCGCAGCACGACAGCAGACCCTTCCTTCTCCGGCACGCGTCCCGGGGTGAAGTCGATCGCTTCATAGAAGCCGTACTTGCCTGACATCCCGAGCTGCCGCAACCGTTCGAGATTCCGCAGGACGTCACCCGCCACGAGCGGCGCCGCCAGGATGCTCGCATAGGGAGCGATCACCAGGTCGTCCGCCAGCCCACGCTTGAGCCCGAGGCCCGGCACACCAAAGGCGCGGTACTGATAGTTCCGATCGAGATCCTGCGCGTAGTACGCGGATTCGGAGATTCCCCACGGAACCTTGCGCGTGGTGGCGTAATCCTTCTGTCGCAGGATGACGGCACGATAGGTCTCGTCCAGCAGCGTCCCCGGGTAGGCCCGCATCACGAGCAGCGGCATGAAGTACTCGAACATCGATGCGCTCCAGGAGAGCAGCGCGCGGTCGCTGCCGGTCGGCGTCAGCGACCGTCCAAGCTTGAACCAGTGTTCAGGAGGAACCTGCCCGGTAGCGATCGCAACAAAGCTCGTCAGTCGTGCCTCTGAAGCCAGCGCATCGTAGTAGGAGGGGTCAAGCCGTCCATCAATGACGTTGTAGCCGATCGAGAAGAGCCCGCGCTCGCTGTCGCAGAGGAAGCCGAATTCCATTTCTTCGACGAGGTCGTCGGCCAGGCCGGCGAGACGCTCGGCCCGTTCGGCGAGATCTTCGACGTCCGCGGCATCCATGTGCAGAGCCGCACGATGGTCGGCGAGCGTGGCCGCAACCTTCTCGAGCCAGGACGCGGCTTCCGGAACCGCACCGTCTTCACTACCCGCTCCAGGGAAATCCTCGAACTCGCGGAAGGTGATCCCGATGCTTTCCAGGTGGTCATCGATGGCCGCGAGCACCGTCTTCCAGTCTTCGTCGCTGGACGGCCGCTGCGCCAGCGTCTCGTCGAGCGATGCCAGTTCACGAGCGAGTGCGCGCGCATCCGTCGAAGCAGACGTGCGGGTGGCCTTCGCCAGGCACTCTCTGCATAGTGCCAGGGCATCCCGCATGCCATCGAGTACCCGCACGTGCATGCGCGGTTCGCGCACGAGTTGCAGCAGCCCGATACGGG
>Ga0247830_10000231_pt1 | contig 18298 bp, 16 predicted proteins | sample 12C_Control_Day5_FD_207766 | JGI IMG/M metagenome (GOLD analysis project Ga0247830, IMG submission 207766) | Soil microbial communities from agricultural site in Penn Yan, New York, United States - 12C_Control_Day5 | ecosystem: Environmental > Terrestrial > Soil > Agricultural land | place...
GTGCGCAAGCACGGGCTCGCCTATACCGCCGGCGTGCTGGCCGCGTTCGGCGCGCTGGGCGTGCTGCTCCTCGGTCTGCGCGCCGCCGGCCTGCAGGTGGGCTGGGGCTTCCAGCTGCAGTCGCCCGTGGTGATCGCCGTGCTGGCCTACGTGCTGCTCGCGGTCGGCCTGAACTTGTCCGGCGTGTTCCATGTCGGCGGCACGCTTCAGGGCGCTGGCGCGGGCCTCATGCGACACCTGACGCTGGGGTCCGGCTTTGCCGGCTCGTTCCTCACCGGCGTGCTCGCCGCCGTCGTGGCGACACCGTGCACGGCTCCGTTCATGGCAACCGCCATCGGCTTTGCCCTGGTGCAGCCGGCCGGCGTCGCGCTCACCGTGATGCTGGCGCTCGGCCTGGGGCTGGCGCTGCCGTTCCTGGTGCTCACCTTCGCCCCAGGGCTCATTGGCCGCCTGCCGCGGGCCGGTGCCTGGATGGAGACGCTCAAGCAGGTGCTGGCGTTCCCGGTCTACGCCACGGTGGCATGGCTCGTGTGGGTCCTGGCGCAGCAGGTGAGCCCTGCCGGTTTGCTCGCGGGATTGATCGGCCTCGTGCTGGTGGCGCTGGCGGCCTGGTCGTTCAACGCGGCGCAGACGGCAACGCCGACGTGGGGCAGGCGGCTCGGACTAGGGACGGTTGCCGCGTCGCTGATCGGCGTGTCGGCTCTCACCGCCGCGCTCGACCGCGCAGGGCCCACTGGTGCGCCGCAGATGAGCGCGTCGGCCGGCTACGAGCCCTTCACCCAGGCGCGCCTCGGCGAGCTGTTGGCGACGAACCGTCCCGTGTTCGTCAACATGACTGCGGCTTGGTGCATCACCTGTCTCGTCAACGAGCAGGCCGCCCTCTCGAGTGCCGCGGTGAAGGCCGCGTTCGCCGACCGCAACATCGCCTACCTCAAGGGCGACTGGACCAACCGCAACCCCGAGATCACGCGCGTGCTCGAGAAGCACGGGCGCAGTGGCGTGCCGCTTTATCTGCTTTATGCTGGGGACAGCGAGCCGATCGTCCTGCCGCAAATTCTCACCCCGGCCATAGTGCTGGGCGAGATAGACCGCATCTCCAGCCTGCCTCAGCGCAGGGCCTCCCTCTCAACCGCAAAGGAGTGACCTCCCATGCCGCTCTTCAACAGACGCAACCTGCTGCTTGCCGGCGGCGCCGGCACCGCGATGGTGCTGGCGCTCGGACTGACCTGCGCACCCGGCACGGCAGACCCGGCGGCGCAGGCGCGCATCGGCGCTCCCGCGCCCGGCTTCACGCTCAGCGACAGCAACGGCAAGACCGTCTCGCTCGCCGACTTCAAGGGCAAGACGGTGGTGCTCGAGTGGACCAACCATGATTGCCCGTACGTGCGCAAGCACTACGGAGGCAACGCCATGCAGGCGCTGCAGAAGAAATGGACCGGCGATGGCGTGGTGTGGCTGACCCTCATCTCCTCGATGCCGGGCTCGCAGGGCTACGTCACGGGGCCCGAGGCCAACAAGCTGACCACCGACCGCGCCGCGGCGCCGACGGCCGTGCTGTTCGACACCAAGGGCACCGTCGGCCGCGCCTACGGCGCGCAAACGACGCCGCACATGTACGTCATCACTGGCGACGGCAAGCTCGTCTTCATGGGCGGCATCGACGACAAGGCGACCACGCGACTAGACGACCTCAAGACGGCGAAGAACTACGTCGAGCAGGCGCTCGAAGAGGTCAAGCAGGGCAAGCCCGTGTCGGTGACGACGTCGCGTCCCTACGGCTGCACCATCAAGTACTCTTCCTAGGCTGACGGGGAGGCGGGTGCAGGCCCGCCTCCTACGTCCTGTCGTGCTCCTAGGGACCATTGGTGGAGGACATTGCAGCCCTCAGTCGGCCTTGGCGTGAGGACTGAAGCCCTCGAACGGCGTCGGGATGCGCTGGATTGCGGCTACGCACGCGGCCAGGCGATCGACGTCCTCGTCAGCGCCGATTTGCAGCAACACCGTATCGGCGCCGCCGCCATAGCGCTTCTCGATCGCCGCGGGCAGTGCCTCGTAGTCGGCAAGCGTTGCGAACAGGTCGATCTTGTCCTCGGGAATCTGCTCGGCCATCTCGCTCCAGCGGTTCTCCCGCGGCAGCGGATTGACCTTCTCGCCGAGCCATTCGAGGTCGTGCAGGCGCAGGACGTCCCAGTAGGCTTTGGTCGAGCAGTAGAAGGCGATGCGGAAGCGGACGTAGGCGCGGGCTTTGGCGATGGCCTCCTCGTTCGGACCCGTTCCGATGAACCCGTAGCCTCCAGCGATCACCTCGACGTTGCGTCGCTCCCTGCCCGATTTCGCAAGCCCTTCCGCAATGCGCGCGACCGAGACCTCGGCCAGGTAGCGTCGCGTCGAGAACGGGTGCAGGCGCACGCCGTCGCACACCTCGCCGCCGAGCCGCAGCATCGCCGGACCGACCGCCGCCAGCGATACCGGTATCCGCGGGAGGCCGGCAGGCCGGGGCGAGAAATTGGGCGTCATGAGCGTGAGATTGTAGGTGTTGCTGTGGTAGTCGAGCGCTGCCTCGCTCTCCCATGCATCCCAGATCGCGCGCACGGCCTCGATATAGTCGCGCATGCGCGGCGCCGGCGGCGACCAGGCAAGGCCATAGCGGCGCTCGTTGTGGGCTTTCACCTGCGAGCCGAGCCCCAGGTAGAACCGCCCCTTCGATGCCTTGTGAAGGTCCCAGGCCACGTGGGCCGTGACCGTCGGCGAGCGCGGAAAGGCCATCGCCACGGCTGTGCCGAGCTGGATGCGCTCCGTGGCCAGGGCGGCCGCAGCAAGCGGAAGAAAGGGGTTATGAGCGTTCTCGGCAGTTACGACGGAATCGAAGCCGGCGCGCTCTGCGATGCGGGCAACCTTCTGCGCCTCGATGAGATCGTTGTTCGGGATTTGAGTGATGACGCGCACGCGCTTGGCCCCCCAGATGACTGATCCCTCGTTGCCCCCGCCAACAGCATGTCCACCGCGACCTGTCACGGCTCGCCACGGACGGCCCAAGCGAGCGTTGCGGAGAGCGGCGGGCCGCTAGGCCGTCACACCTTGCGCAGGGCGGGAAGCAGCTCGTCCGAGATCAGCCGCATGCTGGCCAGCGACGTGGACAGCGGCATGCCGACCCAGTGCATGCGCAGCACGATGTGGTTGACGCCGAACTCCTCCCAATAGGGCTTGAGCTGGTTGTAGCACTCCTCCGGCGAGCCCAGGATGAAGCGGCCCTGCACCAGCTCCTCGAACGACTGGCCGAAGTCCGTGTCGTCGGGCATCACCTTGTCCTGGCCCCACTTGGCATAGTCGCGATACTTCGCGAGCAGGTAGGGACCGCCCATCTCGAGCGCAGTCTTGCGGTCGCGCGCGCAGTAGATCTCCTTGATCAGCGGCAGCTCGCGCGGCGCGCTCTTGCCAGCCGCTTTCAGCTCAGCCTTGTACATCGGGATCTGGCGGCGGATGGTCTCGATGGTGGCGTGCGGATTGACCAGCCAGGCGTCGCTCATGCGGGCCGCGCGCTTGACCGCGGCGTCGCCGTTGGCCGCCATCCAGATCGGCGGTCGCGGCTTCTGCACGGGGCGGATGTTCATGTGCACCTTGTCGAGGCGGCAGACGGGTCCGTCGTAGGACACGCTCTCCTCGGTCCACAGGCGCTGCACCAGCTCCAGGTATTCCTCGAAGCGCTTTAGCCGCTCGCCCTTGGGCACGCCGAAGGCGTCGAACTCGACGTCGCGGTAGCCGAGGCCGACGCCGAAGATGAAGTTGCCGCGGGCGATGACGTCGAGCGAGGCCACCGTCTCGGCCGTGTAGACGGGGTTGTGCAGGTTGAGCAGCAGGATGCCCAGGCCCAGCGTCATCTCGCCGGCCTCCGCCGCCAGCCGCGCCAGGAACGGCACCGGTTGCAACTGCTTGTTGTCGCCCTCGTTGAGGTAATGCTGGCCGGTGAAGAGGGAGTCCCAGCCGCGGTCCCGAGCCAGATGGACCATCGTTATCTGCTCGCCCAGCGCGGCGACCATGTCGGTCTTGAGCGTGTGCTGGTTGGTGACGAAAAGACCGACCTTCATCGAGAGAGCTCCTCCACAAGCCGACGGCATGACACACCCCTGCTTTCGGGGCGGCCTCGGCGGGGGATCATAGCCGACGGCATGAGCAATGCGTCCAGGCTCAGCCATGCGCTGAGCGGGTGGGGCACATGCAACACAGGGGGCAGGACTCGGCCGAGCGCCGCCGCGGGCGAATCGAGCGAGCATGGAAGGACAGTTGTCGGGATCATGGCTTGGCGCTAGAAATTTGCTTGGCAGGGGCATTTTCCCGCGACTGAGAACGTTGTCGCTCCGGGGAAGCAGCGCAAATGTCAGAGCTACGCGGCCACTCGATCTTGATCGTCGTCGATGGGGAGATCAGCGCGCTCGTGAACGCGCTGCAGGAGGAGATCGAGCGCGCCGGCGCAGACGCCCTGGTGGTGGGAGATCATCCCGACGCGATCGCCGACACGCTCGCCACCTTCGATTTCACGGCCGCCGCCGTCAACGGCGAGAACCAGGACGTCGTGGCGCAGCTCAACCTGCCGACCGTCATCGTTCACGACGCCGACACGCCCGACCAGGTGCTGGCCCGCCTGCGCCGCGTCCTGGGGTGACGGCCCGGTCCGAAGCTTCGTCTGCCGCGCATTCCTGGAGCGACCCATGGTGACAGCGACCAAGAACCGGCCTGCCAGCCGCCCCGCCCTGCTCGTCAACAAGACGCATCTGCCGCACGAGCTCGACCAGGGCCTCGGCGCCCGGCTCAGGATCGGCCTCATCGAGCTGGCGACGGACCAGACCAGCGAGCACGAGTTCCGGCGCATTTTCGCCCTGCCCGGCGTCGACTTCTACGAGTCGCGCATCTGGAACGACGCCACCATCACTCCGGAGACGCTGGCGCGCATGGAGACGGACGTCGAGGGCGGCATGCGCGTGATCATGCCGAACTTGAGGATTGACGTGGCGGGCTTCACCTGCACGTCGGGCGCCATGGTGATCGGCGAGGACGAGGTGTTCGCGCTGATGCACAAGGCGCGTCCCGGCATTCCCTGCTCGTCGCCGATCACGGGCGCCATCGCCGGCATGAAGGCGCTCGGGCTCGAGCGCATCGCGCTGCTGACGCCGTACGTGCAGTCGATCAACGACATGATGCGCGACTACATCGAGGAGCGTGGCGTGTCCGTCCCTGTCATGGGCTCCTTCAACAACGCCAACGACGACGAGGTGGCGCGCATCACGCTCGAGTCGACCAAGGCGGCGGCGATCGATCTGGCGCGCTCGCCGCATGTCGATGGCATCTTCGTCTCGTGCACCTCGATCCGCACCATCGACATCATCCGCGAGGTCGAGGCCGACACCGGCAAGCCGATGCTCGCCTCCAACCCGGCGCAAGCCTGGCATCTCCTCCGCCTCGGCGGCGTCAAGGACTCCCTGCCGCAGTGGGGACGTCTGTTCACCGTGTGATCTGGACGAAACACTCCACTGCTGCACTTTGCCTCCACCTGCCCATCTGCGGACGCCGTGCGAGCATCTGCGGTGAAATAGCGATGGGCGATGCGTGCTATGCGCCGGCCGGTGGTTGACGCGATCGGCGCGCAGGTCCATGGGTCCGGCCATGACCATGGCCGTCAACGTCTCGCATCGCCCGCTGCTGCCGATCCTCCTGGCGCTGAGCGGGGCGCATCTGCTCAACGACCTGATCGCGTCGATGGTTCCGGCGATGTATCCGCTTCTCAAGGAGGCGTATCGGTTGGACTTCGCGCAGATCGGCCTGATCACGCTCGCCTTCCAGGTGACCTCGTCGCTGCTGCAGCCGCTGCTGGGCTACGTCACGGACCACAGGCCGTGGCCGTACGCGATGGTTGCGGGCATGGGGGCTACCCTGATGGGGGTGATCGGACTCGCATGCGCAAACAGCTACGCGATGGTGCTGGTCTCGGTGGCACTCGTCGGGCTCGGCTCGGCCGTGTTCCATCCGGAAGCCACGCGCATGGCGCGCCATGCGGCGGCCGGCCAGCAGGGCTTCGCGCAGGGCGTCTTCCAGATCGGCGGACATGCCGGATACGCCATCGGGCCGCTGATCGCCGCCATGATGGTGGTGCCGCGCGGGCAGACGAGCATCGCCTGGGTGTCGGTGGTGGCGCTGATTGCCATGGTGCTCATGTCGTGGACCGGCGCGCGCTACGCGCAGATGCGCAGCTCGCAGGTCGCGGCCGAGAAGGCGCGTCCGGCAGCACCGGCCAAGGCCAGCCTGCCGGGCGGCCCCATACTGATGGCGATGACCGTTCTCATCGTCCTGCTGCTGTCGAAGAACGCCTACACGGCGGCATTCACGTCCTACTACACGTTCTACCTGATCGAGCGGTTCGGCGTGACGGTGCAGGCCTCGCAGGTCCTGCTGTTCCTCTACCTGGTGGTGGGCGCGGTCGGCGTCGTCATCGGCGGCATGGTGGGCGATCGCGTCGGCCGCCACCGCGTCATCTGGATCTCGATCCTGGGCTCGCTGCCCTTCGCGCTCCTGCTGCCGTACGTGAGCCTGTTCTGGACGGCGGTGCTCAGCGTCGTGATCAGCCTGATCATGTCGAGCGCATTCGCGTCGATCCTGATCTACGCGATCGACCTGGTGCCGCACCGCGTCGGTCTCATCGGCGGCTTGTTCTATGGCCTGGCGTTCGGCCTGGGGGGCCTCGCGGCGGCGGCCCTCGGCCTGCTCGCCGACCAGATCGGCATCATCGCCGTGTTCAAGCTTTCCGCCTGGCTGCCGGCGCTCGGCCTGCTGACCTTCCTGCTCCCTCGCACCCCGCCGGCGCGCTGACGACAAGCCGATCAGGCGTCCGCAAGCGTCAGGCCGGCGGTGTCGATGGCGGCAGCGCGGCCGGCAATGGCGTCGGCGACGATGCGGGCCGAGCCCAGCGACATGGTCCAGCCGATGTGGCCGTGGCCGGTGTTGAGGAACAGGTTCGTCAGCGGGCTTCTTCCGAGGATGGGCGTGCCCTTGGGCGTCATGGGGCGCAGGCCCGCCCACTGCGAGGCGTTGGCGTAGTCGGCGCCGTCGGGGAACAGCGCCTTGATGGTCGCCAGCATGTGGGCGAAGTCCTTGGCGGAGTGCGAGCGGTCGTAGCCGGCGAAGTCAGCCTTGGCCGTGACGCGCAGGCGGTCGCCGAGCCGCGACCAGGCGATCAGGTACTTCTCGTCGACCCCGCAGACGGCCGGCGCGTTGTTGCGCTGGCCGATGGGGATCGTCAGCGCATAGCCTTTCACGGGATAGATCGGAAGGCGCAGGCCGAGACTGCGCGTGAGCAGCGGCGAGTAGCTGCCCAGGGCCACGACGTACGCGTCCGCCTGCAGGGCGCCCTTACTTGTCTCGACGCGGGTGATACGGCCGCCGTCGGCGACGATGCGGTCGATGGATGTGTCCCAGTGGAAGGTGACGCGGCGGTCGCGCGCGAGGAGGTCCGCGAGTGCATTCGAGAACTTGTGGCAGTCGCCGGACTCATCGGTCGGGCAGTAGATCGCGCCGGCGAGGTTGTCCTTCTCGCTCGACAAAGCGGGCTCGATCTCGACGATCCGGTCGGGACCCACAGGCTCGAGCCGCATTCCGCCGTCGGTCAAGATCTTCATGGCGCTGACACCGCGATCGAAGTGCTCTGGGTCGCGGTAGAGGTAGAGCGCGCCGCCGACGTGGCGGTCGTAGGCAACGCGCTCGGTGCGGTTGACCTCCTCGAACAGGCCCTGCGAGTAGATGCACAGGCGCAGCTTGTTGGCGGTGTTGATGGCGGCGCGCTCGGCGCGGCATTCCTTCAGGAACTTCCAGGACCACGCCCATAGCGCCGGATCGGCCTTGAGGCGGAACTTGAGCGCGGTTTCGTCGCGGTAGAGCGACTGCCACAGGATCTTGGGCGCCCGCGGCGAGGCCCAGGTGTAGGCGTGACCCGGCGAGACCATGCCCGCGTTGGAGAAGCTCGTCTCCATGGCGGCCTTGTCCTGGCGGTCGACGACCTCGACCTCATGCCCGTCCTTGGCGAGAAAGTAGGCCGTCGTGGTGCCGACCACGCCAGCGCCCAGCACCAGGACTTTCATGTGGCACCCCCAACCCGATCGGAGGAGCAGAATGCCAAAGCAGGCATGCCCGCTTCAACCTGTCAGTTGAAACAAACAGCCACCTCGAGGCAGCGGAGGCGAAATGAGAGCGGTTAGCGCCCCGTGGCGGCCGCGGTCCAGCCGCCGAATAGATGGCCCAGGTTGCGCTCGCGGCCCGTGTCGATCTTGACCGTGGCGGTCATCCCGGCGCGCAGCGGCGGCTCGCCAGGCAGCGGCAGCAGGCGGACCCTGACCGGCAGGCGCTGCACCACCTTGACCCAGTTGCCGGAAGCGTTCTGCGGCGGCAGCAGGGCAAACTCGGCCCCCGTCGCCGGGCTGATGCTCTCAACCTCCGCCTGCCAAACGATGTCGGGGTAGATGTCGAGCACGACGGTGGCGGCAAGCCCCCTCCTGACGTGGGTGAGCTCGGTCTCCTTGAAGTTCGCCTCCACCCAGGGTCGCGATTCCGCGACCACGGCAAACAGCGGGGTCGCTGCCTTGATCTGCTCGCCCTTCTGCAGCTTCACGTTGACGGCCGTGCCCGGCAGCGGCGCACGGATGACGGTGCGGGCCAGGTCGAGCTGGGCGCGCTCGCGCTCGGCCATCTTCTCGCGCACCATCGGATGCTCGTCGACGGGACGGTTCGGGTCGCCGACAAGCTGGGTGGCGACGCGGTCGACCTTCTTGCGCACGACCGACACGCGATCGACAGCGGCGGTGGCGTTGTTCTCGACCTCCTCGAACTTGCTGGAGGAGACGATGCCCCGCTCGGAGAGCGTCTTCTGGCGTGCCAGCTGCGTGTTCCAGTAGGCGACCTTGCTCTCGGCCTCCTGCAGCTCGCTCCGGGCCTCGTGCCAGGTTGCAACCATCGTGCGCACCTGGCTGCGGGTGGAGTCGAGCTCCGCCTGGGCCTTGGCGAGCGCCACCTGGTAGGGCTCGGGGTCGATGGTGAAGAGGACATCGCCGGCTTTCACCTCGGCGTGGTCGTGCACGTGCACCGCGAGGATGCGTCCGGCGATCTCCGCCGAGATCTGGGCGATGTGCGCCTTGACGTAGGCGTTCTCGGTCGAGATGTAGCGTCCGCCCCATAGCCAGAACAGCAGCACGACGAGCGCCGCCAGGCCGGGAATGCCGACGAGCAGGATCGGCCGCAGCCAACGACGGTTCAGAAGCTCGCTCACAGCGCGCGCGCCTCCTGGTCGCGGGTATCCTCGCCTCGTCCCGGATTGGCTTCCGGATCGTGCTCCGCAAGTGCCTGCAGCTTGCCTTTCACGCGCGTCATGAGCTTCGCCAGCTGGCGTCGCTCATCGAGCGACAGATCGCCGAGCGCGGTGTCGACCGTGGCTTCCGCAAGCGGCCAGATGGCAGCGTGCAGGCGCTCCGCGGCGGGGGTTAGGTGCAGACGATTGACGCGCCGGTCGCTGGCATCGTCGCGACGCTGCAGCCAGCCCTTGACCTCCATTCGGTCGATCAGCCGGCCAGCGGAAGCCTTCTCGATCTCCAGGATGTCGGCGACGTCGGATTGGCTCAAGCCCTGGCGGTGATAAATCCTCGCGATCACGGTCCATTGCGCCCGGGTCAACCCGAATTCGCGCACCCGCCGCTCGAAGACCGTGCGCAGCAGGCGGGCAACGTCCGTGAAGGTGTAGCCGATGTAGTGCTCGTCGTCGGGCGCCATTCACCACCTGCGTGCGAGGGCCCAGGATGGGCCAAGAAATAGTGGCGTCAGATAGTAACCTACGTTACTATATCGATGACTACGGCTGTCAAGGTCCCTAACAGCGGATCAGGTCTGCAGCGCCAGAACTGCGGTCATGAGCGACGAGCCTGTCTACCAGCTGACGCTTACGCAGCGGACCATGATCCTGCTGACCGTGGTGCTGAGCACCACCATCTATGCGGGGTCGGTGCTGATCTCATCTGCGTTGTTGCCGCAACTGCAGGGTGCGATGTCCGCCACCCAGGACGAGGTGTCCTGGGTGATGACCTTCAACATCGTCGCGACAGCGGTCGCGACGCCGGCGACGGGATGGCTCGCGGACCGCTTCGGCCAGCGCGAGGTGATGATCGCTGCGGCACTGTTCTTCGGCATCTCGACCTTCATGTGCGGCGCCTCGAACTCGCTCGAGGAGCTGATCTTCTGGCGCATCCTGCAGGGCGCGGCCGGGGCGCCGCTGGTCCCGCTCGGGCAGACCCTCCTGCTCGACAGCTCGCCGCGCTCCCAGCACGTCACGGTGATGTCGATCTTCGGCATGTCCAACATGATCGGGCCGTCCCTGGGTCCCATGTTCGCTGGCGAGATCGCCGAATCGTTCGGCTGGCGCTGGGGCTTCTGGATGCTCGTTCCCGTGGCCGCCGCGGCTGTCATCGGTTGCTGGTTCTCGCTGCCGCGCAGCGAGATTAAACAGGGCACGCGGCTCGATTGGCTCGGCTTCATCAGTCTGTCGGCGGGGATCGCCGCCGGCCAGATCGTGTTCTCGCGCGGCCAGCGACTCGACTGGTTCGAGAGCGGAGAGATCATCCTCGCCACCCTGCTCGGCTGCCTGATGATCTACCTGTTCTGCATGCACAGCCTCACGACCGAGCGCCCGTTCGTGCGTCTCAAGCTGCTCGCCGACCGCAACTACGCGCTGGGGCTGATCCTCGTCACGCTGTTCGGCATGCTCAACTTTGCCATCATCGTTCTGCTGCCGCCCCTGCTGCAGCAGCACGCGGGGTACCCAGAGTCCGCCATCGGCGACATCATCGGCGCGCGTGGGCTGGGCTCGGCAATCGGCTTCTTCGCGGCGATGCCGATGGCGCGGCTCGATCCGCGGCTCAGCCTGTCGCTCGGGGCCCTGTTGCAGGTGATAACCGGCTTCTGGCTGATGAGCTTCGACCTCAACGTCGACATGACGCGGCTGATGCTGTGCAACATGCTGCAGGGCATGTCGATCGGCATTTCGTGGGTGCCGCTGACGGTGATCACGTTCTGGACGCTGCCGTCGCAGTTCCGCGCCGAGGCCATGTCGCTGTTCCATCTCTTCCGCAATTTCGGCTCGAGCCTGTTCATCTCGATCGCCGTGGCCGAGATCGTGCGTACGCAGGCCACCAACTACGCGCGCATGGTGGAGTATGTCTCGCCCTACAACCGCGTGCTCGAGATGCCGTGGGTCATGGGCGCCTGGGCGGTCGACACCGCGCCGGGCCTGGCCAAGCTGTCGGGCGAGATCGCGCGCCAGTCCATCATCATCGGCTACACCAATGCGTGGGTGCTCTACGTGCTGGCGGCTGGCGCCTCCATCCCGTTGTGCCTGCTGGCGCGGCTGCCGAAGGCGCCCGCCCAAAAGGGCTGACACGGCCGTGTGCTGCCGGGCGTCTCAAAGATCAGCTGAATGATCCGATCGGTTCACCCGCGCCTTCTGACGGGTTGCCTCGCTATGACGCAATATGGCGGCCTGCAGTGTTGGGGTCCGTCGTGGCGAAAATGAATGTGAGGCTCGCGAAGCATTCTAGGGACTGATCTAGGGACAAAAAAGCGCCACGCAGTTGACCCGCGCCTTTGCACGAACTCGAAATGTGGTCCGGGGCCACCGAATTCACTTGGCCTCAGACCCTGCGCTTCCGCCGATCCGCCGAAATTGGGGATCGAAATAAGAGCAGCCACCAGCAGAGCCCTAACATCCATCATATTTTCCTCCTACGCAACCGATGCCAATTATGCATATTCTGCGAATACAGCATAATTATGCTCTAACGTCAGCTCGTAGACCTGGTAGCGCCCTGATGAAGGGGTTCGGAAGGCTTGCCGCGGACAGCCTTTGCGGGACAATGTGAGTGCAATACTTCTACCGAGGAGGAAGCCGATGGCTCAGCAAGCCGCGCAAGCGCCGCGCAACGTCGTGCACGCCGATATCAAGCTCAACAACGATCCGAAGCTCGCCACCCGCTTCCTCGACGTGCCCAACATGGCATGGGAGCCGACCAAATTTCCTGGCATCCAGATCAAGGTGCTCTACTCCGACGACGAAGGCCGCACCACCGCGCTCTTCAAGCTGGCGCCGGGCGCCGTCGTGCCGCTGCACGAGCACACCGCGCTGGAGCAGACGTATGTGCTGGAAGGCACGCTCGAAGACCACGAGGGCGTGTGCGGGCCGGGGCAGTTCTGCTGGCGGCCGGCCGGCAACCAGCACGAGGCAGTCGCGCCCAAGGGAGCACTGATCCTGGGCTTCTTCCTCAAGCCCAACCGCTTCGCCTACGGCGAGAAGTTCTTCACCGAGGCGGGCCAGCGGTAGGTCGGGGATAGGGTGCCTGACGCGGAGGGCTTGCCCCGGCGAAGGCCGGAGGTCGCACACCGTTGGGACCGCTACAAGCGATAGATGCGCGCCGCGTTGTCGTGGAACAGCTTGCGGCGCGCGTCGTCTGGCAGGTCCGATGTGATCTCGAGGAAGCTGGCGTAGATCTCATCGAAGGTGCCAACGAGCGAATCGACGGGGAAGTTGGAGGCGAACATGCATCGCTCGACCCCGAAGATGCGGATGGCGTCGCGCACCACTGGGCCCTGCAGCTCGTAGGTCCAGCGCTGACCCGGCACGCCGAGGCCCGAGATCTTGAGCATCACATTTGGCGCTTCCGCCAGCAGTTCCACGGCGCGGCGCCAGCCGGCCAGCCCCTCCACGCTACGGTCGGCCGGCAGGCCGGTGTGATTGACTATGATGGTCGTTGCCGGAAAGTCGCGGGCGAGCTCGGCCGCGGCATCGAAGTGCCACCAGGGCGTCTGCAGGTCGAAGTGGAGCTTGTGCCTCTCGAGCAGGGCAAAACCCCGGCGCCAGCACCGACAATCCATCGAGCCCGGCGCGCCGCGCCTTGCGTCTTGCCGACGGGCCGCAGCCGTCGGCTTGTGGCGCACGCTCCTCACCAGTGGGAACGCCGCCTGCTTGGCCAGCACCTCGCTCACGTCCGCGCGGTCGAGCCAGGCCTGAGCGACCATGGCGCTGGGGAGGCCGTGCCGCGCAGCCGTTTCATGCACCCAGCGCGTCTCGCCGATGGGATCGCCCGGGTCCCACTCGGCCTCGACGTAGACAGTCTTGACGACGTTGAGGGCGCGCGCGTCGCGGCGGTAGTCGTCGGGAAGGTATGTGCGCCTGATGGCGGCGTAGTCGCCGTAGCGGAACGGGATCATCGGCGCATCGACGAGCCAGGGATGCGCCTTGAGAGCGAGGTCCCAGAAATGGTGGTGCGCGTCGACCATCGGCAACCCGGAAAGCTGCTGCCGTTCCCCTCCCCCTTGCGGGGAGGGGCTAGGGGTGGGGGGAGCCTCGACGCCCACGTCAGGCAGCTTGCGGGATTGCGGCAAGGCTGAGGGCGCGGCGGGCGTCCGCGAGGCTCACCCTCGGCATGGCGCCCGCCTTCACGGCCGCCTCGCGCCCCATCTTGGCCGCCAGCAGAACCGCGTTGCGGCTGGCGCCGATTTTGGCGATCCCCTTTCCTGCAATGTCATAGGCCGTGCCGTGGGCCGGTGTCGTGATCGGCATCGGGAAGCCGCCGAGCAGGGTGACGCCCTTGTCGAAGCCGATCAGCTTCATGGCGATCTGGCCCTGGTCGTGGAACATGGTCAGCACGGCGTCGAACTGGCCCGAGCGCGCCCGCACGAACACGGTGTCGGAGGGATAGGGGCCGTCGCAGGCGATGCCCTTGGCCTGCGCCGCTTGCACCGCCGGCGCCAGGATGTCGATTTCCTCGCGACCGAAGTTGCCGTTGTCGCCGGCGTGCGGGTTGAGCGCGGCGACGGCAATGCGGGGCGGGGCGAAGCCGGCGGCCGACATGGCGGCGTGGGTGAGCTCGAGGCCTCTGACGATCGCCGGCACCGACAGCATGCCGGCCACGGCAGAGAGCGGCACATGGCTCGTCACGCGCGCGTTCCAGAGGCCGTCGAGCACATTGAACTCGCGGGCCTCGCCGGTGAAGCCGATGGCGCGGGCCGTGAACAGGATCTCGTCGTCGTAGCTGGGCTCCGCGAGCTTCATGGCGCCCTTGTTGAAGGGCGTGAACGCCACCGCGTGCGCCGCCCCCGCCTTGGCCAGCGCCAGGGCCGAGAGGTAGTTCTCCTTGGCGTAGATGCCGCCGGCGCGCGCAACCTGCCCCCGCTCGATGGTCTTGGGATCGAGGTGGCCGAGATCGACGAACACCGGCCGCGCCGAGGTCTCCGGCAGGGCCGCGTCGGCAGCGACGACGTCCATGTCGAGCGTGACTTTGGCGATGCGGGCGCCATCCTCCAGCACCCGACGATCGCCGATGACGACGAGGCGCGCCGCCTCGCGCACGTCATTGAGCGCCAGCAGCTTGGCCGTCAGCTCCGGGCTGATGCCGGCGGGGTCTCCCATCGCCAGGGCGACCGTTGGCTTCCGTGCGCTCGTGCCCGTCATGTCGTGGCTTCCTCTCGCGGCGTTTCCTCGCAGAAAAGGCTAGCATCCGTGCACGCCCGCGCTCAATATCGCCGCCGCCCAGGCTTACCTCAGGACCCATACCATGGCATGGCCCCCACCTGTCACGCTGCGCGCCTCGCGCGCCACGCTCGAGCCGCTCGCGCACAAGCATCGTGACGACCTCATCGAGGCCGTCAAGGACGGCGAGCTGTGGGGGCTCTGGTACACGACCATTCCGGAGCCCGAGAAGATGGGCGCCGAGATCGACCGCCGGCTCGCCCTGCAGGAGAAGGGGTCCATGCTGCCATTCGCGGTCATCGACAACGCCTCGGGCAAGGCCGTCGGCATGACCACCTACATGAACATCGATGCGCCGCAGCGCCGCGTCGAGATCGGCTCGACCTGGTATCGCAGGAGCGTGCAGCGCACCGAGATCAATTCGCAGTGCAAGCTGATGCTGCTCGCCCACGCCTTCGAGGCGTTGAATTGCATTGCGGTCGAGTTCCGCACGCACTTCTTCAACCACCAGAGCCGCAAGGGCATCGAACGGCTCGGCGCCAAGCTCGACGGCGTCCTGCGCAACCACATGGTCATGCCCAACGGTACGATGCGCGACACCTGCGTCTACAGCATCATCGCTCCCGAGTGGCCGACGGTGAAGGCGCACCTCACCTATCAGCTGAGCCGGCCGAGGTAGGCGGGGCGCTCGAGGATGGCCGCCATTCCGGCGCCGATGGGCGACCACGCGCCCGGAAATATCGCCCGGGCTCCGAGAATATCGCTTCCTGCCGGGCAGGTTCCGGGGATTGCGGAGCGTTTCCCGGGGCCGCGATCTATATCTCCTGCCAACGCGAGGACGACACATCTCGCCACGAGCCAGGAGAACCCGATCATGAACCGCACCACAAGAGCAGCCCTCGTCTTCGCCGGCCTGGTCCTGACGACGGGTGGCGCTGATGCCGCGAGCTTCTGCGCCGACGCGCGGCATGCCGACGAGAGAACGATCTGCAGGACGCGGGGCATGCTGCGCGCTGATGCCAACATGAACCGCTACTACAACAAGCTGCTGTCCGAGCTCGGTCCCTACCGCCGCTGGAGGCTCAGGACGCATCAGCGCGAGTGGCTGGCGGACCGGCGCGCGTGCGGCAGCGACCCGACATGCATCCGCCTCGCCTATCGCGAGCGCGTCCACGCCTTGCGTTCGATCGCCGACCGCCGCGGCGTCGACCTCGACGAGTAGCCAGCAACGCAAGACCAGCCGGCCCTCGCCACAGCGCAAGTCCTCACGCTGCCAGCTGCTGACGCAGGGTCTCGCCGCGGTAGCTCAGCGCCTCGGCGACGTGCAGGCGAGCGACCTTCTCCACCCCGTCGAGATCGGCGAGCGTCCGCGCCACGCGCAGCGTGCGGTGGAAGCCGCGCGCTGAGAGATGCAGTTTCTCTGACGCCTGGCGCAGCAGGGCGACGCCCGTCTCGTCGGGCATGGCGATCTCCTCGAGCAGGGTCCCCGAGCAGTCCGCGTTGGTGCGCACGCCTTTGGCGCCGAGCGTCACGAACCGGGCGCGCTGGCGCTCGCGCGCCGCCATGACGCGGGCTGCCACCTCGGCGCTACCCTCGGTGGGCGGCGGCAGCACCAGGTCGGCGGCGGAGACTGCCGGCACCTCGATCTGCAGATCGATGCGGTCGAGCAGCGGGCCGGATATGCGGCCCATGTAGTCCGACGTGCAGCGCTGGCCGCGCCTGCAGGCCTGGCCCGGCGTGCTGCCGCCGCACTTGCAGGGGTTCATCGCCGCGATCAGCTGGATGCGCGAGGGGTAGGCGATGCGGTGGTTGGCGCGCGCGATCACGGTCTCGCCGATCTCGAGGGGTTGGCGCAGGGCGTCGAGCACGTTGGGCAGAAATTCGGGCAGCTCGTCGAGGAAGAGTACGCCAAGGTGCGCCAGTGACACCTCGCCTGGGCGCGGCTTGGAGCCGCCGCCGACGAGGGCCGCCATGCTGGCCGAGTGATGCGGCGCGCGGAACGGCCGGCGCGTCGCGAGCTTGCCGCCCATCAGCTCGCCGGCCAGCGAATGCACCATGGAGACTTCCAACATCTCCTCCGGCGTCAGAGGTGGCAGAATGGAGGGCAGCCGCGCGGCCAGCATCGACTTGCCCGAGCCCGGTGCGCCGATCATCAAGAGGTTGTGCCCGCCGGCAGCCGCCACCTCCAGCACGCGCTTGGCGCTCTCCTGACCTTTGACGTCCCGCAGGTCGGGCAGCGGCGCCGCGTCGGCCTCGACGTTGGGTATGGGCCGCGCCAGCGTCTGCAGCCCCGCGAAGTGGTTGACCAGCGACAGCAGGTGGGGCGCTGCCAGCACAGCCATGTCCTCGTCTGCCCATGCCGCCTCGGGCCCGCAAGCCGACGGGCAGATCAACCCCTTGCCCATGGCATTGGCGCCGATCGCCGCCGGCAGGGCACCCGGCACGGCGCGAATCGAGGCATCCAGCGCCAGCTCGCCGATGGCAGCAAAGCCCTCGATGGCATCGGGCGGGATGGCCCCCATCGCCACCATCATGGCGAGCGCGATCGGCAGGTCGAAGTGGCTGCCCTCCTTGGGGAGTTTTCCACCATTCCTTCATGTTCGACGACAATCGATACATGCGAGAAATGCCCGAAAAATCAAGGCCTCTTAGTTCTATGGTGTTCCCGGACGATCATTGACAATCCTCTCCCAGCGCTTACACGCTGCTTACATCGGATTCGGAGAGCAGATGGCAACCGTCAACATCACGAAGCGATGGCTTGAAGCTCTGAAGCCGCCAGCCAAAGACACTGTGTGGTGGGACACCGAGCTTCGCGGCTTCGGCGTGCGCGCCACGTCCACTGGCAGCGTGTCCTTCCTGGTGCAGTACCGAAATGCCCAAGGTCGCTCACGTCGGATGACAATCGGGCCATGGGGTGCCTACGCCCCCGCCGCGGCTCGTCAGGAAGCCGAGGAAATTCTCCGGGAGGCCCATGCGGCTCGGAGGGGCAAGGCAACTGATCCCGCTGAACGCAAATTCGCGGAACGCAACGCGATCAGCTTTAAGGCGTTGGCCGACGAGTACATGGATAAGGCAAGGGCGGGCCTAATCCTGGGAAGGAAAGGGAGGCCAAAGAAACCCGGTACGGTAGCCATAGACAGGTACCGAGTCGCACACCTAGTCGGCTACTTTGGCGCCAAGCCGGTCAAGGACATCGATCGAGCCGAGTGCCAGCGCTGCATCGAGAAGCTGATCGCGGGCCGTCATGGGGCGGCAAGGACATATGGCCTGCTTGGCGGCATCCTCAGCTACGCTATCCAACAAGGCTACGTGGCCAGCAATCCGGCACATGGCATACGGAAACCGGCCGACGGCCAGCGGGATTTCCGGCTGGACGCCACAGGCTACCGAGCCTTGGGACTGGCGCTGGAAGCTGCTGAAGCCCGTGCGGAGCCCTGGCAGGCAGTCGGTTCAATCCGTTTGTTGGCCCTCACCGGTTGCCGCAAGGGCGAAATCCGCAAGCTGCAGCTGACCGAGGTCGACCTGCAGGGGCGATGCCTGCGCCTCGGTGACACAAAGACCGGGCAGAGCATCCGCCCTCTTGGCGAGCCAGTTCTACGCGTCCTCAGGTCAATTCTGAACCGGCCGAACCGCCCGACCAGCAAGTTCGTCTTTCCGGGCAGAGACCCGCGCAAGCCCTTCAACGGCTTCGGCGGCGCCACCGAAGGTGCCTGGCATCGGATTGTTGGCGGCGAGTACTCGGCCCATGGT
>Ga0247830_10000233_pt1 | contig 18216 bp, 19 predicted proteins | sample 12C_Control_Day5_FD_207766 | JGI IMG/M metagenome (GOLD analysis project Ga0247830, IMG submission 207766) | Soil microbial communities from agricultural site in Penn Yan, New York, United States - 12C_Control_Day5 | ecosystem: Environmental > Terrestrial > Soil > Agricultural land | place...
TCCTTGAAGTGGTACGGGGGGGCGACGTGGTGCAGCTTGTCCTGGGCGACGTCGAGCGCCTCGTCGATCGACGTGCGACCGGGTCCGTTGAACCCGGTCCCGAACCTAGTCACCTGATACCGCTGGGCGACCATCCCCTCGCCTCCCGCGCCGCGTCGACGTGCGACGGTTCCGCCCGGACTGGGGATGCGGCGGCGGGGCACCCAGGTTCCCCGAACCTACTCCTTACCTTCAGGCCGTGCTCGCGGCCGTGGTCCGCCTCGGCGGCGAACGGACTAGCATCGGCGGCGATCGTGGAGGGCAGAGCCAGTCGCGCCGCCGCCTTGCCCAGGGAGTCCATCGCCTTCGAGGTCTCTCCGGGCCCCGGGTACGCCGATGAGGACGTCCGGTGGTTCGGGGGCGGGGATCCGGCAGAGGGATCCGGACCTCGGTTCGTCACCGCGTTCGACGCCGGCGGAACGTTCGAAGTCCTCGCGCGATGCGGTGAAGACTCCTTGGGTTTCCCCGTCGCCGTCGCCGACGTCGACGCGTGGCTCGCGCGCGCCCAGGCGTTCTTCGGGCCCTCGGTGGATCTGTCTCGGGTGCGCGTGACCACGAGCAGGCTCGTGTTCGGACGCGCGGGCACAGCGTGGACCTGCAATGACGTGATCCGATTCAAGCGGCCCTCCCGGCCCGAGGATCTCCCGAGCGAGGCCACGCTGATCCACGAGCTGGGGCACGTCTGGGAGCACCAGTCGGGTCAGGCGCAGCTCCTCCGCGGGCTCATGGAGCAGGTGGGTCGGTGGTTCGGACGCGATCCATACGATTTCGGTGGACCCGAGGGCGTCCATCGCGCCGCCTTGCTCACGAGCTTCGCGAAGGAGGCGCAGGCGCAGATCGTGACCGAGCTCTGGAAGTCCCAGCGCGGGTTCCCGACCGACCGTCTGCGGGTCCCGCTGTCGACGCCTGGCTACGCGGACGATCTCCGACGGCTCGTGCAGGACGCGGGGATCGGCGTGCGCGCACCGACGGACCGCTCCGTATGGGGCACGATCGATGCGGGCGTCGCCTGGATCGTGAACTACGTCGTGGGCCACGCGGGGTGACCTCCGCGCCGACCGCCGGCGACCTGGTCACGCCGGCAACTCGACGTCGCGGAAGCGCATCACGTCCACCCAGGCGTCTCCCTCGGTGCGCAGCTCGGCCTCGATCGCGAGTGTGAGCGCACGGATCGAGGGAAGATCGTCCGCGTCGGTGAGGCGGTCGCCGAGCTCCTGGAGCCGTCGCGCCATGAGCGCGAAGCGCTCCGCATGACGGGCATGCTCCTCGAGCGCGGAGAGTCCGAGCAGCGCGCCCGCGAACGCCGGCAGCGCGATCGACAGGACCACCACGACCCCGGAAGTCTCGTGCGAGGAGCCGAACGCATGGATCGCGGCGGCCGAGATCGCCCCGGCGAACAGCACGACGCTTGCCCCCGTGAGCACCGCGAACGCCTTCGCGTGGCCCTCGCCCCGACGCTCGTAGTAGGCGACCTGGGGATCCAGCCACCCGGTTCGCACGAGATCGGCGATCGCGGCGGGGTCTCGGCCTGCAGGATCGAGCCGCGGGCGCGTGCGCCACACTTCCCGGAAGAGGCGCGTGACCCACTCTTGCCCGCTCGCCCGGTAGTCGCCCGCGGGCCGCGACCCGACGTCGTCGCGCGAGCCCACGAAGGCGAGGAATGCGGACCCGCGCAGCCGTTCCGCGAGGAACCGGGCGGTGATCCAACGGTCGTGGATCCGTCGCCGCACGATCAGCCACAGACCGACAGCTGCGATCATCAGTGCGACCTCGAGCGCCGCGAACGCGCTCGCCGCGTCGTCGTCATTCCCCGCACCCACCGAGAGCGCGATCGCGAGCGTGGCGAGCGCGGACATGAGGAACAGCGACCGGCTCGTGAGGAGGAACCGCCTCCGGGCCCGCGAAGCGACGGCCTCCGCCCGCCGGAACGGGCGTTCCACCCAGTCCAGGCATCGCGCGAGTGCAGCGCCCTCGGGACCGGCGAGCTCCACCGAGCGGGACATCACTCTCGTGGCGGCCTGCCTCCGCGCGGGCGCGTTCGTCCGCTCGTAGCGGGCGGCGTCCTCCACGACCCCGAACGACGGCGGAAGGCAAATCTCCGAGATCTCGAAGGGGGCATGCGCCCCGATCACGAAGGTCGGCATGTCCCGTCCGTGCGCGACGTCGAGGATGTCCCGCGTTCCGCCGCGGCCGCGCGACGGCTCTCCGTCCCACACCGCGATCAGCACGTCGCAACTGTCGACGATGTACTCTCCCGCCGTCCGATATGCCTCGACACGATCGCCGGCCTGGCCGATCACCCAGACCAGGTCGGCACGCTCGACGAGCTCGCCGAAGCGCGCGCGGGATGCCTCCGATCCGAAGTCCAGTTCGTAGTCGGAGCGCGGAAGGGGGAGCGGGGCCTCCAGCACTGCATCGGGCTGCGCGAGTACTCGTTCGGCCACCAGCCGATCGGCGCCTTCGCCGAGCGGCGACACGACCTCCAGCGGTACGGGGGCGTCGGGCGAGGACGACGCGAGGCGCCAGATCCGGGCGATCACCTCGTCGACCTTGGTCGCGATCGAACGCTCGTCCTCGAGCACCCGATGTCCGGTGACTCCCAGGCGGAGCCGCAACGGCACGCGTCCGTCCGTCGCGGCCATGGCGCCGAGCATACGCTGGGAGGGGCGGCGCGGTTTGCGCGCCTCTAGCGGCCGGCGTACGGTGCGACCACGCCGCCGAGGGACACACCGCCATGCACGCGAGCCACGCCGCCGCCGAGCCCCCCGGCCGCCGCGTGCCGGTCCAGGTACGGCTCACACGCGTGATCGACGGTCTCCCGCTAGGCGACGACAAGAAGCTCTGGATGACCGAGCGATGGCTCGATCAGGTTGGGTGGTTCGATCGCAAGGCCAGGTCGGCGAACCTGTGGCACAGCACGCTGCGGGTGATCGCGATCGGGGGCGGCGTGCTGGTGCCCGGTCTCGTCTCGCTGGGGAACCATCAGGACTGGGCGACGCCGGCCGCATTCGTCGTGAGTCTGTTCGTGGCGACCGCCGTGGGCCTGGAAGGCTTCTTCCACTTCGGGGAGCGCTGGCGTCACTTCCGGAGGACCGCGGAGCTACTGGAGAGCGAAGGGTGGCTCTTCATCGAGGGCGGCGGCCGATACAAGCGGCACCAGGCGCACACGGAGTTCCACGAACGGGCCTTCCCGCTGTTCGCCACGAAGGTAGAGGAGATCATCGCGCGCGACGTCGACGTCTACCTCACCCAGATCGTGCAGGAGCGCCAGGCGGACCGGGACGACGAGGAGCAGGACGTCGAGGACTACCTGTCGAAGGGCGAGCACGCCGGCGGCGCGACGCCACAGTCGACGGCCGCTCCACAGGAGTAGTGGGCATTCAACCCGTGCGTTGGCCCTGCACGTTCAGCGTGGCGTTGAAGCGATCGGCTCCCGGACATTGCCAAGTGATGTCCAGCGTTCCGGCGAAGCCGTCGTTCGGCGACGTGGGCGGTGTCGAGATCGTCAGCGTGCGGATGACTTCGCTGTTTCCGTCGGGGCACGTCCCTTTGCCCGCGTCGACGTAGGTTCCAACGGGCGTGAGGGCGCCGTCGCGGTTCTCCATCCCCTCGATCCGCCAGTCACCCGTGCCCGGGTTCCCGAACGTCCACGTCTGCGCATCCCACTCGAGACCGTCGTGGGGCTCCGGCTCGTCCCAGAGATTGTTGAGACCCGGGAAGAAGCCGGTGTCGTCGAAGTGGGGAAGGGTGAGGTCCACTCGGAACCTGCCGCAGAGCGGCGCGGTCCCCTGGCACCATGCCGCCGCCGCCGTTCCGCCCCCGTCGTTGCCCGAAGGCCTACTCGCGAGCCAGCCGGCCACGCCGACCGCGGCCAGGATCACGACACCCGCGACGACGCCCAGGATCCACCCGCGCCGGGACCGGCCCGTATGGCCGCGATCCGTCCCGCGGGGGGGAGCACGCCCGAGCGCCTCGTCGAGCGCGAGGACCAGGCGCCCGACGTCGTAGTTCCAACGCTCGTTACTCAACTCGATCGCCTGACGCGCGGCGACCCCTTTGATCTCGTCGGGGAGCACGTCCCTGGTCGGCGGCGCCGCGTCCTCCACCAGCACCGGGAAGAGCGGGACGCCGCGTCGGATCGCCGCCGCCACCTCGAGCCGCACGAAGTCGGTGGGATCGTCGAGCCGGCGCGTCCCGTTCGCCGCGGCGATCGTCGTCCATCGGCGGCCGATCAGCACGATGCACGCCGCGCACTCTGACAGCGCCTGCTCGATGTCGACGGCGAACTCGTGGCCGGGCCGGATCGTGTCGATGTCCATGAACACTGTCTCGGCGCCGAACCGCTCGGCGAGTCGGTCGTAGAGGCGTCCCGCGAACCCGGCGGTGTCGTCGCGCCGGTAGCTGATGAAGATCCCGGCCGCCCGGCCCGAGCGCGTCCTCGCCCGCGCCGTCATCTCCTCTTCCTCGTGAGCAGCTCGCCCACCGTCACGCGCCCCAGGTGCATCGCGAGCCGGCCCACCTCGAGGCGGTCCTGCCACGGGAGCGTGCGCAGCGTCCGCCTCCCCCACCCGGTCTTCCACCGTGGGTCGTACCCTTGGTCGACCGCGGCGCGGGCGACGTCGCCGTCGGCGGGGTCGACGCCCAGCGCCTCGAGGCCCTTCAGCCACTCCTGCACGCTCCGGTACCCGAGCTCGAAGTCGTTCCAGCGGAGCCGCTCGTTCAGGAAGCCGCCGAAATGGAGGAGGAACTCGCCGGCCAGCAGGTCTTCTACGGGCCGGTCCTTCGCCTCGGGGAGCAGGAGCGGCGAGACCACCTCGATCCGCGCGGGATGCTTACCCGACAGCCCCGTCGCCGCGGCGAGCACGCGCGTGAACAGCTGGATGGCATCGAGGTCGGACTCGACGGCGGCGTCACCCTGCTCCACTGCCTCCGGCGAGGGGTTGATCGCGTCCGGTTCCTTCAGATCGATCGCTGCCTTCTGCTCGCTGATCGCCTCCAACACCGGGCGGAGCGTGTCGGACCACGTGCCCTCGTCGGCTTCCAGCAACGGCATGATGGCGTTGCGTAGGTGCTCGGCCCAGATGATGCGGGAGTTCGTCTTCTCCGCCTGGCGCAGGTCGTCGTAGATGCTGCGGGTGCGCTGGAGCCGATCGCATCGGATCACGGTGGTGGTCCAGTCGGGGCGTTCGGTCGGGATCGTCCAACCGGTGTCGGTGGACACCGCCTCCGGATGCGGATGGATCAGCACGTGCACCCGGCGGCCCGCTCCGTCGGCGTCGATGTCGTTCGCGATGTCGAAGGTCCGCCCGAGCGGCTCATTGTTCAAGGTGCCGCCGTCGGTGTACCAAAGCCATCCCGACCAGTCGGGCGGAAGGTTCGTGATCCGGCGGCGGTCCAGCAGCGCGACGTCCTCTGGGCGCACCCGTCGATCCAACGCCTTCGGCGGGAAGCCGAACGTGTTGGCGCCCGAGGCCAGCGCGAAGTCGACCACCGAGGCGTCCCTCGGCTCGGTGTAGTCCTCGACGGTCATGCCCGGATGGAGGGTGAACTCGCCCCAATCCATGAAGGTCGACGCCTCGATCGGCGGGCCATCGAGCCGGCCCATCCGGAAGTTCAGCCCGCGGAGACACCCGAGAGCCATGTGGATCGTGATCGGCGCCGCCTGGTGCGGTCTGCCCCGATGGGGGGCGGGCGGGTCGAGGAGCTCGACGGCCGATCGCCGCAGCGTCTCGATCGAGAGAGGAGCGTGCGGGTCCCGCGTACGCATCGCGGCGAGGGAGTCCTTGCGGACCCACGACTCCGCCATCACGTGGATCGGATCGAGGCCGTCGAGGAGGCATCGCGCGGTGAGCATCGCGGTGATCGAGCCGGCCGAGGCGCCGCCGATCGCGTCGATCCGCAGGGGCGGCTCGGGGCGCTCGGCGAGCGACTGGACCCCCAGGATCAAGGCGGCGAGCGCTCCTCCTTCGTACGCCCCGAGGGACACGGCCCCCGAGATTGTGAGCGCGAGCCGTACCTGTTCCATGTACCGACCCTCCTGGTTCGGGGTCGACGGTATCGGGCGTCCTGCCGGCCTGCGGGGGTGCCTTCGCAAGAACCTAGTCCTCTTCGGGCCGCCCTGCAGACGCCGGCGAGGTGGGGGACGACCCGCGTCGCGTCAGCGAGTCAGCCGCTGTTCGAGTGGCGTGCGGAACCGGGGAGTGAGCCGCGAGTCGCCGAGCCATGAGAGAGCCGCGCCCGCTCTCCCTGGATCATCGAGTCGAGCTCCGTTGCGACGGGCTCGAGCAGCTCGATCACGATCTCCCCATCGGAGCGTCGGGCCCATCCGCCCACGACCTGACCGTTCGCCCACACAGTGGGGCCGGCGTTGCCGTTGCGATCGAAGAGCTCGGAGCCGTGTTCGCCGAGGTACCACGAACGCTCCTTCCGCCCCATCACGGTGGGGTCGAGTCCTGGCAGCAGCGCGACGTCCTGTTCGCGCACCGGACCTGGAACTCGTTCGGACCAGGCGGGCAGGGGCTGAGCTGTGAGCGTTCCGCCGCTAGCCGTCAGGCCCGGGATGTGGGAGAGGGGCACTCGTCCGCGGACCGCTCATCGGTCGCCCGGGTATCGTGGCGGCGTGGAGTTCGGCCGGTTCGCCTTCGGTGAGATCGAGATCGACGGGGTGACGTACGAGCACGACGTCATGATCGACCGCGGGCGCATCCGCAAACGGAAGAAGGGCCCGTCCAAGTCGCTGCGGGCCGGATCCGGCCACACGCCGCTCTCTGCCGCGGAGGATCTCCCCTGGGATTGCCGTCGTCTCGTGGTGGGCAACGGGGCCGACGGCGCGCTCCCTGTGCTCCCCGAGGTAGCGGAAGAAGCCGCGCGCCGCGGTGTCGACCTGGTGGTCCTCCCCACCCTCGACGCGATCGAGCTGATGCGCGAGGACGATCCCACGACGAACGCGATCCTGCACGTGACCTGCTGAGGGTTGCGTCCCCGCCTTCGCGCTCGCCTGGGTTTCGCCGGGCGGGTGAGGGCCGCGCGGCGGAGTCCGCTCAACCCAGCAGGTAGCGGCGGTTCAGGGGCACCTCGGCGACCGGTTCGCACCGCAGGTCGCGTCCGTCGAGCCGCACCGTGCCGTCGCCCGGGTCGACCTCGACCGACGGTGCTTCGCGGTTCGCGAGCAGCGTGGCCCGGCGGACGCCACGCGTGTCATGCGCGGCCACGAAGCGGCGTCCGCTCCCGAGGCGCTCGCGGATCCCGGCGTCGAGCGCCGACCGCGAGACGAAGGTGGTCGCGACGGCCGCAGCGGCGCCCGCGGTCGCCGCCCAGTGGGGCGCGTAGGCGACCGGCTCCGAACCCTCGACCGACGCGTTCCCTTCGCCCAGCGGTCCCCACGCGACGTGCCCCGCCTTCAGCACGAGCGCGGGTTGCACGCCGAAGCGGGAGGGCTCCCACAGGACGATGTCGGCGAGACGCCCGGGCCGCAGCGATCCCACCTCGTCGGCGACGCCGTGCACGATCGCCGGCTCCGCCGTGTGCTTCGCGAGGTAGCGGAGCACGCGCTCGTTGTCGGCGCGGCCCGGCGTCACGCCCGCGGGGCGGGGCAACGGGGGAGGCGAGGGCCACCCGTGGCCGGCCTCGGTGGCGCGCCACGCCTTCATCGCGTGTGCGAGCTGCCAGGTCCGGCGCACGGTCTCGCCGATCCGCCCCATGCCCTGCGAATCGCTATTGATGATCGAGATCGCACCCAGGTCGTGCAGCGGTCCCTCGGCGGCCATCGTGATCGGCCGAACCCGTTCGGTCGCCGCCTCGACGTCACCTGGGACGTCGGGATTCCCGGCATGCACCATCAGGATCATGTCGACGTGTTCACGCGCGGTCCCCGTCCCGAACGGCACCGTCGGCGTGGTCGAGGAGCACACGATGTTCGGCTCGCGCACCAGGCCCAGCAGGTCGGGGATGTGACCGCCACCCGTGCCCTCCACGTGGTAGGCGTGCACCGCGCGGCCCGCGATCGCCGCGACGGTGTCCGCGAGCTCGGCCGACTCGTTCAGGGAATCGGTGTGCAGGCAGACCGCGACGTCGTGCGCGTCCGCGAGCCGGAGCGTGGCATCGATCACCTCGGGGTAGGCGCCCCAGTCCTCGTGGACCTTCAGCCCGATCGAGCCTGCCTCGATCACGCGCTCGACCGCCGCCGGGACGTCGGTCCGAGCGCTCGCCTGCAGCCCCAGGTTCAGGGGGAGGCCCTCGAAGGCGCGCAAGGTGATGCCCATCGCGATCGGCGGCTCCTCGAAGCCCGCGGTGATCAGGGTCGTGACGCCGGCCGACAGCGCGACCGGCACCACGTTCGGCGTGATCAGGTGGACGTGGCTGTCGACCGCCCCCGCTGTCGCGATCAGGCCGTATCCCATGATCGGCAGCGTGTTCGGGCCGATCGTCATGTCGATCCCGGCGGTGATGTCCGGGTTGCCGGCCCGCCCGATCCCGACGACACGGCCATCCTTGATCCCGATGTTCGCCTTCACGGCTCCGATGTACGGGTCGAGCACGAGCACGCCGGCGACGAGCACGTCGAGCTCGCTCTCGGCGGCCACGCGATCGGACTGCGTCATCCGCGAGCGGATGTTCTTGCCGTAGCCCCACACTGGCTCGTCGCCGAACCCGACGTGGTCGGCCTCGACCTCGACCCACAGGTCGGTGTCGCCCAGCCGCACGCGGTCGCCCGCGGTCGGGCCGTACCGCCGCGCGTACTCGTCCCGCGGCATCCCGAAGGGCATCAGGCGCCGCCTCCGGGGATCCGCACGAGGCGGACCGTACGTGTCTCGCCCGGTGCCCAACGCACGGTGTCGCCCGCCGCGATGTCCAGCCGTGTGCCGTGCGCAGCCGCCCGGTCGAACGCGAGCCGAGGGTTGCTGCGATCGAAGGGGAAGTGCGACGAGACGCGGACCGTGCGGTCCGAGGCATTCGTCACCGCGAGCTCGAGGACGTCGAGGCCCGCGTTGATCGTGACGTCGCCGGCGGCGGTGACGACCTCGCCGGGCTGCTCCTCGTCCTCGCGTGCTCCGAGGCCCCGCAGCACGACGAGGCGCGTACCCTCGTCGAGGACGACCTCAAGTCGGACCTCGGCGACCAGGTCGGCGACGCCCTGCATCAGGTCCGCGGGCGCCACCGAGTCCCTGCCGGCAGCGACCACGTCCTCGATCGATCCGCCAGCGCGTGCCGCGAGGTGCATCTCGTCGCACGCGATCGCGATCGCTTCCGGGGCGTTCAGGGCCAGCCCGAGATCTCGGTTCCGTCGTGCCAGCTCGGCCGCCTGGAAGATCTGCAGGCGCGCCGCCTCGGTGGGACTCAGGTGCATCGCGGATCCCTCATCGCGGAGCGAGGCTAGCGGTCCGAGCCGGCCCGGTCCACGCGAGGCTCGAGCACGCGATCGGGGATCGTCCTAGGATCGAGGCCTGCCCGGTACGGAAGGGGTCGTGATGTCCACGTACGTCAGCTTGATCAACTGGACGGACGAGGGGGCCAAGACCGCCTCGAACACGGTGGATCGGGCCGAGGCCGCGCAGAAGATCGTCGCCGACATGGGTGGCTCGCTCCAGATCTACTGGACGATGGGCCAGTTCGACATGGTGGCGGTCTCCGAGTTCCCCGATGACGAGACCGCCGTGGCCTTCCTCGCGAAGCTCACGTCGCTCGGGAACGTTCGGACGCAGACGATGCGCGCCTTCAACGGCGACGACGTCCGCGGGATCATGTCGAGGATGTAGCTCCGCATTCCTCCGCGGTCGCGCACCACCGTCGTCGACGCCGGTCCGTCCGCCCCTTCCGAGCCGGGACGGGTGGCCGGGTCGGGGCAGGCGACTCCCGCCTAGCGTGGTTCCCAGGCAGACGTCTGGGGGTTCGCCATGCAGGTGCGCATCGTCTACGAGTCGATGTATGGAAACACCGCCGCCATAGCCCGCGCGATCGCCGAGGGGATCGAAGCCGGCGGCGCAGAGGTGACGATCGCGGGGGTGAACGAGGTCACGCCCGAGGACGCGATCGCGAGCGACCTCTTGGTCGTCGGGGGACCCACCCACGCCCACGGCATGTCGCGCGCGACCACCAGGAAGACCGCGATCGATGACGCGAAGCGGACCTACGAGGAGCCGACGATGGGCGATGGGCTCCGCGAGTGGATCGACCGTCTCCACGGCGACGGCCACCCGGCCGTGGCGTTCGACACGCGGATCGACGCCCCGGTGGCGTTCACCGGCGCGGCCTCGAAGGGGATCGCGAAGCGCCTGATCGGTGAGGGGTTCCACCTCGCGGCCGACCGAGAGAGCTTCCTGGTCACGAAGCAGAACCAACTGGTCGATGGCGAGCTCGATCGCGCGAAGGCCTGGGGCACGATGCTCGCAACCTCGCTCGTCACCGCTTGACGCGGGCCCGCCCTCGAAGGAGCAGGCGCAGGTCGCATCCGGCGCTCGATGGTTCGAGCGATCCTACCGCGGCGCTCATCCCTCGTCGTGGAACATCGAGCGCGCCACGATCAGTCGCTGGATGTCGCTGGTCCCTTCCCAGATCTCGTCGAGTTTGGCGTCGCGGAGCAGCTTCTCCACCGGGAACTCGCGCGAGTAGCCGTTCCCGCCGAGCGTCTGCATCGCGGCCCACGCGGCGAAGAAGGCTGCTTCGCTCGCGGCCACCTTCGCCATCGCCGACTCGGTCGTGAAGGGCTCGCCGGCGTCGGCGAGCCGCGCAGCGTGATGGGTGAGCAACCGGGCCTGGTCGAGCTTCAGCTTCACGTCCACGAGTCGGAACGACACCGCCTGGAACTCGTGGATCTTCCGGTCGAAGGCCTCGCGCTCCTTCGCGTACGCGACCGCGTGCTCGAGCGCTGCCCGTCCGACCCCACAGGAGCCGGCGGCCAGGAGTACCCGCGAGCGGTCGAACCACTCGAGCACGCCGCGGAACCCCTGCCCCTCGTCGCCGATCCGGCGGTCGTCGGCCACGAAGCAGTCGTCGAAGAACAGCTCACCGCTCGGGCAGCAGCGCGTACCGAGCTTCGGGATCCTCGTGCCGAGCGTGAACCCGTCGTCCCCCTTCTCCACGACGAACGTGGTGATGCCGCGCGAGCGGGAGCCGGGCTCCACCGTCGCGTAGACGAGATAGCGGTCGGCATCGGGGGCGTTCGAGATCCACGTCTTCGAACCGTTCAGCACGTACCCCTCGTCGAGGCGGCGCGCGTGCGTGACGATCGCGCCGGCGTCCGACCCGGCCCCGGGCTCGGTCAGGGCGAGGCCGGCCGCGGGCGCGTCGGGCGCCGTGAGCGGGACGACCCACGCCTGCTTCTGCGCCTCGGTACCGAGCGCGAGGATCGGACCTGCGAAGAAGCCGTTCCCGCTGATCGCGGCGGACACCCCGCTGTCGCCCCAGGTCAGCTCCTCGGTGATCAGGCACTGGGTCTCGAGACTCTCGACGCCCATGCCCCCGTACTCGGTCGGGATGTCGACGCTGGCCAGACCCACCGCGCAGGCGGCGTGGAACACCTCCCACGGGAAGGCCTCCGCCTCGTCGAGAGCCGCGGCGACCGGTCGGATCTCGCGCTCGGCGAAGGAGTGCGCGAGGGCGACCAGCTCGCGCTCGACCTCGGGATCGGTCGGGGGCACCTTCACGCCACGCCTCCTCGCTCGGCGGCATCGGCGACGGCCCGGATCATCTCGAGCTCCGTCGTCTGGACGAGCAGCGTCGTGACGCCCGCATCCCGGTACGCCTGTAAGCGATCGGCGACGCGCGCGACCGGACCGATCAGCGCGAACTCGTCGACGAGCCGGTCGGGCACCGCGGCGCCGGCCTCGGTGCGCCTGCCGTCGAGCATGAGCTCCTGGATCCGGGTGGCCTCGGCCTCGTAGCCGCAGCGCGCGACGAGCGCGCGATAGAAGTTCGTCTCCTTCGAACCGAAGGCGCCGATGTAGAGGGCCATCACCGAGCGGATCGCGTCGCGCCCGGCCTCGAGGTCGTCGCCGATCGCGACCCACGCCATCGGCGCGACGTCGAGCGGACCAAGAACCGGGTCGCGCCCTTCGGCGCCTTCCTGAAGCGGCCCCCCGAACACGCCGGCGTGCTCGGGGGAGTAGAGCAAGGGCATCCATCCCTCGGCGATCTCGGCCGTGAGCGCCACGTTGCGTGGGCCCATCGCCGCGAGGTAGATCGGGATCGCGGGCCGCAGGGGCCGCACGTTGGTCTTGAGCGGCTTGCCCGCACCTGTGCCACCGACCGCGGGCAGGAGGTAGTGGCGACCCTCGTGCGAGACCGGCGCCTCGCGGGCCACGACCGCGCGCACGATGTCGACGTACTCCCGGGTGCGGTCGAGGGGGTGGTCGAAGACGGTGCCGTGCCAGCCCTCGGCGACCTGCGGACCCGAGGTCCCGAGCCCGAGCCGGAACCGGCCGCCGCTCAGGTGGTCGATCGTGAGCGAGGCCATCCCGATGTTGGCCGGGGTGCGGGCGGGCATCTGCGCGACGCCGACCCCGACGCCGATCCGCTCGGTGTGCGCGGCGACCCACGTGGCGAGCACGATCGCGTCCGATCCCCAGGTCTCGGACATCCAGACGGAGTCGAGGCCGAGCGACTCGGCCTCGCGCGCGAGCGGTACGAGGTCATGAGGGGTTCCTTCCCAGTGCCGAAGGTGGATCCCGATTCGCACGGGCGAAGGATAGCGGGGGGAGGCCGATCGGCCCGCGGAGGGTCACCGTGGCATCATCGTGCGATGGCGCGCCCCCGGAAGCCCAAGGTGAACAAGGCGGGCCGGCTCAGCGCCGGGATCCTGTTGTTCCGTCGGCGCGGCGGCCACATCGAGGTGCTGCTCGGCCACCCGGGGAGCCCGTACTGGGCCCGCAAGGACGAGGGCGACTGGACGGTGCTCAAGGGCGAGGCGGAGCCGGGCGAGGAGCTGGAGGCGGTCGCCCGGCGCGAGTTCGAAGAGGAGACCGGGCACGGGCTCGACGACGACGTCACGCTGGTCGAGCTCGGCGAGATCCGCCAGCGGTCCGGCAAAGTCGTGGTCGCGTGGGCGGTCGAGGGCGCACTCGACCCCGCGGATGCGGTGAGCAACACCTTCGAGATGGAGTGGCCGCCCCGATCGGGCCGGGTGCAGACGTTCCCCGAGATCGACCGCGTCGAGTGGTTCAGGCTGAGGAAGGCCCGTATCAAGATCAAGGACGCGCAGGCGCCGTTCCTCGACCGGCTCGTAGCGGCGCTCGGCGGGGACGAGACCGGATCGGGCTAGGCGCCGAACCAGCGGTCGCGTCGGCTCGTCCCGAACCTCATCTTGTCCGTCGCCATCTCCGCCGACGGGGGCATGAACTCGCCGGTCGGGTGGCCCGGGGTCGAGAAGAAGTCCACGTCGACCCGCGCGACCTGACGATCGCCGAACTCGATGTAGCACGAGCCCGTGCCGTCGAAGCCCGGCGGCTCGTCGTGGCCGCGGATCCGGGCGATCAGCTGATCGGCGACCGCACGTGCGGCGCGCTCGGCGAAGGCGCCGGCCTTGGCCGTGCCGACGCTCGTGACGTCGCCCACCGCATAGACGCCGGGGAACCGGGTGGCGAGCGTGTGCGGTTCGACGGGGACCCATCCGTCCTCCGTCATCCCGGCGTCGACCACGACGCCGGGGGCGCGGTGCACTGGGATGCCCAGGAAGAGGTCGTAGGGTAGGCGCGTCCCGTCGTCGAGCACCGCCTCGTGCGTGCCGGGGTCCAACGACATGACCCGGTGGTCGGGGATGAACTCGATGTTCCGCTCGGCGAACACGGCCACGAGCGCTTCCGAGGTCGCCGGCGACGGGGGGACCGGTGCGCCGAACGGGATCACGAGCTGGATCCGGACGTCGTCGCGGACGCCACGCCCGCGGAGGTACTCGTCGAGCAGGATCGCGGCCTCGCTGGGGGCCGGCGGGCACTTGAACGGGGCCCCGCAGACGCCGACGATCGCCGCGCCTGCCGTGACCGTCGGCAGCACGTCGCGCGCCGCCTCGGCGCCGGACACCGAGTAGAACTCGTTGCCGGCCTCGGCCAGGCCGGGCGTCGCGGCGAGGTCGTAGTCGGCGCCCAGCGCCACCACCACGACGTCGGCCTCGTAGGTGCCGAGATCGGTCACCACGCGCCGAGCGGCGGGGTCGATCGAGGCGATCGTCTCCTGTCGGAACCGGACCCGTGGATGGGCGATCTCCTCGTACCGGAGCCGGACGGCTAGCGGTTCCTGCTTGCCGAAGAGCACATCGAGCTTCGAGAAGCCGAACACGAACGCATCCGAGCGGTCGATCAGGGTGATCTCCACCTGCTCGCCGAGTTCCTGGGAGAGTCGGCTCGAGAGTTCGAGACCGCCGAAGCCTGCACCGAGAACGAGCACGGAGATCGTCATGGAGCCAGGATAGACGCGGCGAGCCCGACGACCTCCGTGTGGCGTTTCGGCCACGGTCCCGCTCTGAGGCGTGTGAGCGGCTACAGTGATGGGGCGCCGGCCGGACCGGTCGGCGCGAACCGCGGCCCCACATCCTCGGCCGCATCGGCGTCAGCCCGAACCCACGGCTGCAGATCGAGGTTGGGTGAGGCCGTGTCCGTTCCACGCACTCCCGCGCCCCCCGCCTGGCCCTGTCATGCCTGACTGGCGTGAGGAGGAAGTCGTGAACGAGGTCACCATCCGCGCGCGGAACGAAGGGACGGGCCGTGCGAACCGCGCCGGCGATCTGCTCCGTGACCGCGGAGAGTACGCGTGCGAATGCGGCCACGGTGCCTGCGTGTCCCTGATCTACCTGACCCACGACGAGTACGAAGGGGTGCGGCTCGACGCCACCCACTTCGCGATCGCCCCCGACCACGAGAACCCGGAGTTCGAAACCGTGCTCTCCCAGAACGACCGGTTCGCGATCGTGGAGAAGCTGCTCGAGATGCCGAGGAGGATCGCCCGTGACACCGACCCCCGGAAGTGACGCCGCCACCCAGCTCGCCGCGCCGGCCGATCCGGTCGTCCCGCCGCTCGACATGCTGAAGGCGCTCGAGCCCGCGCTCGCCCGCGGCCTCGACCTCCACCGTGCCAAAGCCACCGAGTGGTTCCCGCACGACTACGTCCCGTACGAGGTCGGGCGAAACTACGTCGAGGAGCCGTGGGAGGAGAAGGACAGCGACCTCAGCCCGATCGCGCGCGTCTCGCTCGAGGTGAACCTGCTCACCGAGGACAACCTGCCCTATTACCACCTAGCCCTGTGGAACACGTTCGGACAGGAAGGCGCGTGGGGAGAGTGGGTCCGGCTGTGGACGGCCGAGGAAGGCCGGCACGCGATCGTGCTGCGCGACTACCTCACCGTCACGCGAGGCCTCGATCCCGTGGCGCTCGAACGTGGCCGCATGGATCAGGTCAGCCGCGGCTACTACCCCGGCTGGGATGGGTCGCCCGATCCGCTGGGAGGCGTCGTCTACACGACCCTCCAGGAGCTCGCGACCCGGATCGCCCACCGGAACACGGGCGTCGCCACGGAGGATCCGTTGATCCGCAAGCTCACCGCGCGGATCGCGACCGACGAGAACCTGCACCACGTCTTCTATCGCGACCTCGGTACTGAGGCCCTCGCGATCGATCCCTCGGCGATGATGATGGCGATCAACCGCGAGGTGGTCGGGTTCGCGATGCCGGGGATCGAGATCCCCGAGTTCCGTGCGAAGGCCGTGCAGATCGCGAAGGCCGGCATCTACGACCTGCGCATCCATCACGACCAGGTGGTGCTGCCGGTGCTGTTCAAGCACTGGAAGATCGATCAGCTCACCGGCCTCACCGACGAGGCCGAGGAGGCGCGCGACGGCGTCATGAACTACCTCGCGATGCTCGATGCGACCGCGACGATGTACGAGGAGAAACGGGCGGCGGCCGCGGGCTAGGCGCTCGGCCGGTCCGGCTCGGACAGGAGCCGGTGGCTCGTCGCGACGGCCTCGGCGACGTCCACGACCTTCCGGTTCGTACGGCGCGCCTCGTCCCGCAGGAGGTCGAAGGCGGCCCGCTCGTCGAGGCCGTGGCGCTCCATCAGGATCCCCTTCGCGCGCTCGGTCACGGCCCGCCGTCCGAACGCACCCTCGAGGTTGTGGTATTCCGCGAACCGCTGCAGCGTGATGTCGATCGAGCTCTGGAGCTCCGCGGGGTCGCCGCCGCCCCGGATGTAGGCGAAGATCCCGCGGCGGGCCGCCTCGTTGATGAACGCGGGGTCCTCCACGTCGAGCACGGCGATCACCGGGCAGGCGGCCTCGTGCACGATCCGGCCGATCGTGCGGAGGGCGTCGTCGGAGCTCTCGCCTACGATCACGACGGCCAGGTCGGGACGCTCGGCGGCGGTGGTGGGACCGATCGCGTCGAGCCCGTCCTCGAGCGTGATCACCTCGTGGCCGAGCGATGCCACGGCGAGCGAAACCTGCTCCAGCCGTTCGGGTCGACCGTCGGCGACGAGCACCCGTAGATCCTCGGATCCGCCCATCACACGGGAGTCTAGGTCGGACGATCGGGCGGCGAGCACCGTCCCGACGCTTCCTCGATGTGACAGGGTGAAGATCGGATGTGCTTCTCCCCCGAGGTCGACCTGGTCGCCGGGGTCGTGGTGACCGCGATCGGGGTCGACGCGATCCGCCGGGCTCGCTCAACCGAAGAGATGCCCCTCGCCTCCCTCCCGCTCCTCCTCGGGATCCATACGCTGATCGAGGTGTTCGTCTGGCGCGGCCTCGAGGGATCGGGGTCGGCGAGCGTCGGGGACGCCGCGATCTGGGTCTATCTCGCGATCGCCTTCATCCTGCCCGTCTGGGTGCCGTTCGCCGTGCGCGGCGTGGAGCCCTCGCGACGGCGGCGGACGCTCATGACGAGCCTCGCCGTGGTCGGGGCCATGGCCTCGGTCGTGCTGCTCTTCTCGCTCGTCAGGGGACCCGTGGACGCGGTCGTCGACGGGCTCCACATCTCGTACCTGATCGTGATCCCCGGTGACCGGATCCCTGGGGTGCTGTACGTGATCGCGGCGTGCGGCGCACTCCTCGTGTCGAGCGACCGGTTGATCGTGCTCTTCGGTGTCTCGAACCTCGTCGCCGTCATGGTGCTGGCGTGGCTCACCGTGGGAGGGCTCACGTCGCTGTGGTGCGTCTGGGCCGCCGTGACGAGTGTGGCGATCGACGTGTACCTGCGGCGGGACGAAGGCCGTCCGGTCCTCCTGATCGCTTGACCGCGATCGGACCTCGACCGGGATCGCCCAGGCGGAGCCGCGCACCCGCGCGGGCACGTCGCCGGCGGGCCTCGGCTGGGCGATGGAGAAGCCCTGCGCGACGTCGCATCCGGCGTTCACGAGGAAGGTCAGCGACACCTCGTCCTCGACGCCCTCGGCCACGATCCCATGGCGCGGGGCGGTTTCACCCCTCATCGAGGAGCCGTGAGGGGAGCCGCTGCGGTCGACGCCGCGCCGCGCCGGCCCACGCCCGCGGTCCGGGACCGTCCAGCAGCTTGGGGACGGTGCGGAGCGTGAAGTCCCCGGGGGCGATCGACGAAAGGTCGCCCGAGGTGACCGGGAAGGACACCGTTCCCTCCGGGCGCACACGAGGGGAGTACGGCGCCACGACGGTGGCGCCCACCCCGTTCCGGGACGGGTCGAGCATCACGCGCTCGCCACGTTTCGCCTTACGGAACTCGTCGGTCACGAGGTCGGGCCGGCGCGCAACCACGACCGACGTGATCGCTGCGGCCGCTCGGCGGAGCCCCTCCTGGCGGATCCGCCGTTCGATCGGGACGACCACGTGGAGCCCTTTGCCGCCGGTGGTCTTGACGAGCGCGTCGAGCCCGGCGTCGTCGAGTACCTCCAGCACGAGCCCGGCCACTTCGACCGCGGCGTCGAACGCGCCCTCGGGCGGGTCGATGTCGACGACGAGCTGATCCGGGCGGTCGAGCCGGTCGACGCGGACGGGCGCCGGATGGAACTCCAGGGCCGCCTGGTTCCCCAGCCAGCGGAGCGTCGCCGCGTCGTCGCAGATCGTGTAGCGGACGTCGCGCTTGGCGCTCGGCGCGGGAATGCTGACCGTCCGGATCCAACCCGGCGCGTGGTTCGGTGTGTCCTTCTGGAAGTACCGCTGCCCCTCGATCCCGTCGGGTGCGCGGACGAGCGTGAGGGGACGGCGCCGGAGCCAGGGGAGCATG
>Ga0247830_10000237_pt1 | contig 18118 bp, 16 predicted proteins | sample 12C_Control_Day5_FD_207766 | JGI IMG/M metagenome (GOLD analysis project Ga0247830, IMG submission 207766) | Soil microbial communities from agricultural site in Penn Yan, New York, United States - 12C_Control_Day5 | ecosystem: Environmental > Terrestrial > Soil > Agricultural land | place...
ATGCGGTCGAGCCCACCAAGGTGCGCGCACTCGAGCACGTGGAGGCCGGCGGCGGCATGGCCGCCAACGCCGCGGCGACCATCGCCAAGCTCGGCGGCAAGGCGGAGCTGTGGAGCCGTACCGGCGACGATGCGGCGGGCAGCGCCATCCGCGCGGGACTCAAAGCGGACAAGGTCGACGTGCGCTACGTCCAGGCCTTCGACGGCGCGCGCTCCTCCACCTCCGCGATCATCGTCGACGGCCGGGGCGAGCGACTGATCATCGGCCAGCGCGACGCCGGCATGCCCTCCGGGACCAGCTGGCTGCCGCTCGAGCGCATCAAGGAGGCCGATGCCGTGCTGGGCGACGTGCGCTGGCTCGAGGGTCTGCGCACCGTCTTTGCCCGGGCGCGCAAGGAGAAGGTGCCGACCGTGCTCGATGCCGATCTGGGTGCCCGCGAGGCGCTCGCCGGCATCCTGGCGCTCACCGACTATGCGGTGTTCTCGGCTCCCGCGCTGCGCGATTTCGCGCCCGCCAGCACCGACGATGAGCGCCTCGGGCACGTTCTGTCGCTCGGTCCCCGGCACGCCGGCGTCACGCTCGGGCGCGAGGGCTACCAGTGGCGCGAGGCCGGCGGAGCCAAGGGGCACGTCCCCGCCTTCGCCGTCAGCGTCACCGATACGACCGGGGCCGGCGATGCCTTCCACGGCGCCTTCGCCCTGATGGTGGCGGAGGGCCGCCCCACCACCGACGGCGCGCGCGCGGCAGCCGCGGTCGCCGCGCTCAAGTGCACACGCCTGGGCGCCCGCGCCGGCCTGCCGTCCCGCGCCGAGCTCGACGCCTTTCTCGCCCGCCCGCCTGCCCACGCGAGCTAGAGTGCAGCGCATACCCTCCTCGCTCGCTACGGCCGAAAGGCCACCAAGCTTCTGCTTCGGCATGAAATCTGTTGCGCGGGTTTGCCTTTCTCATGGGCAACCCGCCCGCGTATCGAGCGTTCAGCGAAGTCCTCTATATGTGCCCAGCACACTCATTTCCGAATTATCCACAGCTATCTGGTCTCGATGTCTTCATCTCCGCAAATTGTGATTTGAAAAACGGTGGCGCGTCCTCGCCGCAGTCGTAGGATGAGTCTTGGGGGCGCACCCAGAAGCGGAGGATCGAGTGCATGCCTGACAAGACCGGGAACGGGCGGGCCGAGAACGGATTTCCGCCGATGATGCTGCCGTTCAACTTCGAGTCGTTGATGGAGTTGAACCGGCCCGCGCTCACCGCCATGGCGCAGATGAACGGCAAGGTCTACGACGGCCTCGCGACCTTGAACAAGAACTGGGTCGCATTCGTCAATCGCCGGCTCAAGGAAGACCTGGCCGTGCCGCAGCAGCTGGCGGCCTGCAAGACCGTGCAGGACATGTACGGGGTCTACGCTGAGTTTTTCCAGAACGCCTGCTCCGACTACAAGTCCGAGCTCGAGCAGATGACCAAGCTCAGCAAGTCGCTCGCCGACGACACCATGCAGGTGATCCAGTCGCGCGTGGAAGAGGCACGCGAGACGCGCCACAGCAATTGACGGCTGCCGACAGACGACTGTGAGTTGTTCAATCGATGTCCGCATCAGGCGCGGACGTGAGTGCTTTTGTGCGTCGTCCGACAGTGCCATCCCTTGCCGGAAGACCCTGCTCAGGTTTCTTGTCTGTCCTTTTCGTTCGTCATGGTGCGATCCTCGGAAAGTCCATAGCTTCCCTATCCAAATTGAGTGGGTCTGAATTTCGCCCATCAAGGCAATCGTTAGCGACTAGCGCGAACCGATTGCTGACTATAGTACATTGTACTATAGTGATTTGCAGATGTGACGACCTTTGATGAGGACTTTCGCGACCTTTCGCCGCTTCCAACGCAAGGAAGGCATATCGGATGCGGCGCTCCTGGAGGCGGTTGGGCGCGCGGGCCGCGGTCTGGTCGATGCGAACCTCGGCGGGGGTCTAATCAAGCAGCGCATAGCCCGTAAGGGTCAGGGACGAAGCGGTGGGTATCGGACCATCCTCGCCCTTCGCGCCGGCGAGCGTTCGGTGTTCCTATACGGCTTTGCAAAGAACGAGCGAGACAACATCGATGAGGATGAGCTGCGGCGGTGGAGGATCGCGGGCCGCGTCGTGCTCGAGGGTGATGAGCACTGGATCGAGATGGCGATCGCGACCGGGGACCTGGCGGAGATAGAGGATGGCTAAGCGGACAACCGGGCGAGCCCGTCGCATGACGGAGCTGTTCGAGACGGCAGATGGGCTCCATCGCTCCGGCCTCATGTCGAGGAGCGACTACGAGAAGATCACTGCCAAGAACGTGGATCTCTCGAAAATCGAGCGTCTGCAACCACCCTCGGGCCGCGAGATCGTTGCGCTGCGGGAGAAGGCCAACATGAGCCAGGCAGTATTCGCTCGGGTTCTCAATGTCGGCACGAGTACGCTCAGCCAATGGGAGCGGGAGGAGAAGCGCCCGCGCGGCGCGGCCGCCCGGCTATTGGCGATCGTCCGGGCAAAGGGCCTGCAGGCCCTCCTCACTTAGGGTTTCCGCCTTCCACGCGGTGCACGAGCAAGCCTGTCCGGTGGACGCGGGCGTCGGGTCCGGCTAATGCTGCGCCCCCAAGAGTCGGGGCGAACCCGGCCACGGCACTCGGCCAAAGCGTGAGGCCAGAGCACGGGCCAAAGCGTGGGGGCAGGCATGGCAAACCGGTGGCGAGCATGAGCAAGGAGCGCGCGGTCGCGCACAAGGACATGGCCAACGCCATCCGGGCGCTGGCCATGGACGCGGTTGAGCAGGCCAAGTCCGGCCACCCCGGCATGCCCATGGGCATGGCCGACGTGGCGACCGTGCTGTTCGCGCGCTTCCTGAAGTTCGATGCCTCGGCGCCCGATTGGATGGACCGCGACCGGTTCGTGCTGTCGGCGGGTCACGGCTCCATGCTGCTCTATGCACTGCTCTACCTGACGGGCTATCCCGGCATGAGCATCGACGAGCTCAGGCGCTTCCGCCAGCTCGGCTCCAAGACCGCGGGCCATCCCGAGTTCGGTCATGCCCCCGGCATCGAGACGACCACCGGCCCGCTCGGCCAGGGCCTGGGCAACGCGGTCGGCATGGCGCTTGCCGAACGCCTGCTCAACGCGCGATTGGGCGACGCCATCGTCGATCACTACACCTACGTGGTGGCCGGCGACGGCTGCCTGATGGAGGGCCTGAGCCACGAGGCGATCTCGCTCGCCGGCCACCTCAGGCTCAACAAGCTGATCGTGCTGTTCGACGACAATCAGATTTCGATCGACGGGCCTACCTCGCTCGCCGTCTCCGATGACCAGATCGCGCGCTTCCGGGCCGCCGGCTGGAACACCGTGTGGGTCGATGGCCACGATCCCGAGGCGATCGCGGTGGCGCTCGAGTCCGCCCGCCGCTCGGACCGGCCAACGCTGGTCGCGTGCAAGACGACGATCGGCTACGGCGCGCCGACCAAGGCCGGCAAGGCCTCGACCCACGGCTCGCCGCTCGGGGCCGAGGAGATTGCCGGGGCGCGAGCCAAGCTCGGCTGGCCGCATGCGCCGTTCGAGGTGCCGGCCGATGTGCTGGCGGCCTGGCGCGCGTGCGGATCGCGCGGCGCGACCGCGCGCGGTGCGTGGACGAAGCGCTGGGACGCTGTCGATGCCAAGACAAGGGAGGCCGTCGAGCATCCCGCGCGCGCCGTTGCTCCTGCGATCGCCTCGGCGATCGCAGCCGCCAAAAAGGCTGCCGCCACATCGAAGGCCACCAAGGCGACCCGCAACTGGTCGGAGGCGACGCTCGAGCACCTGGTCCCCGCGCTGCCCGCACTGATCGGCGGCTCGGCCGACCTCACCGGCTCCAACAACACCAAGGCCAAGACGCAAGCGGTCGTCACGCGGGAGAGCTTCGCCGGCAGCTACATCCACTACGGCGTGCGCGAGCACGGCATGGCCGCCGCCATGAACGGCATGGCGCTGCACGGCGGTCTCATCCCTTACGGCGGCACGTTCCTCGTCTTCTCCGACTACTGCAGGCCAGCGATCCGCCTTTCCGCGCTCATGCGCCAGCGCGTCATATATGTGATGACGCACGACTCCATCGGCCTGGGCGAGGATGGTCCCACGCACCAGCCGGTCGAGCAGCTGGCAAGCCTGCGGGCCATCCCCAACCTCAACGTGTTCCGCCCTGCCGACGGCGTGGAGACGGCGGAGTGCTGGGAGCTGGCGGTGCGCTCCGGCGATGCGCCTTCATTGCTGGCGCTGACGCGACAGTCCGTGGCGAACCTGCGCACGGCCCACACCGACGAGAACCTCTGCGCCAAGGGTGCCTATGTTCTGGCAGAGACGGCCGGCAAGACACGCGACGTCACCATCCTGGCGACCGGCTCCGAGGTGAGCCTGGCCGTCGAGGCACGCGGCCTGCTGGCCAAGGACGGGATCGAGGCCGCCGTGGTGTCGATGCCGTGCTGGGAACTGTTCGCCAGCCAGCCCGTTGCCTATCGCAACGAGGTGCTGGGAACGGCGCCGCGCGTGGCCGTGGAGGCGGCCGTGGAGCAGGGCTGGGAGCGGTGGCTGGGCGAGAGAGGCACCTTCATCGGCATGACCGGCTTCGGCGCCTCGGCCCCCGCCCCCAGGCTCTACGAGCACTTCGGCATAACGCCAGCCAAGATTGTGGAGGCGGCGCGTAAGCTGGTAGTCTGAGGATGAGCAGTTGAGTTCAGCAACTCGATGAACGAGCTATCGCCCCAGCCCAGGGTTCGCCCCACGACGCAGGCCGCAGAAGGTGTGCCGCGACTGCGCTGGACGCTGGCCGAGTTCGACCGCCTCGCCGAGCTTGGCATCCTCACGGAGGATGACCGCATCGAGCTGATCGGGGGAGAGCTGGTTCCCATCTCGCCCAAGGGCAATCGGCACGAGAACGTCAAGACCCTGCTCAGCAACTGGATGTACCGCAGGCTGCCGCAGGATTTGCTGCTGGCTGTGGCACTTGGCTGGCGCCCCAACGACGAGAACTACCTCGAGCCCGATATCCTGATTTTCAAGAGCGCCCCCAACCCGGGCCGCGTTTCCCCGTCCGACGTGCTGCTGGCGATCGAGATCGCTGTATCGAGCCTCGCCTACGACACCGGGCGCAAGTCAGAGGTCTACGCTATGCTCGGGGTGCCCGATTACTGGGTGATCGATGCCGTGACGCTCACGACCCGCGTCCATCGCGAGCCATCGGCGGCAGGCTATGCGCGGATCACAGAGGTCGGGCGCAGCGAGACCTTGACGCCGCTGAAGGCGGCTTCGATAGCACTGCGACTCGACGATTTGCGGCTGGACTGATGCACCTCGACAAGCTCAAGACCACGGACGGCCTCGATGTCAGGGGCAAGCGCGTGCTGGTGCGCGCGGACCTCAACGTGCCTGTGCGCGACGGCAAGGTCAGCGATGCGACGCGGCTCGCGCGCCTCGTGCCGGGCTTGCAGGATCTCGCCAGGCGCGGCGCCAAGGTCATCGTCATGTCGCACTTCGGCCGGCCGAAGGGTGGTCCGGACCCGCAGTATAGCCTGAAGCCGGTTGCCGAGGAGCTCGGCACCCTGCTGGGTCTGCCCGTCGCGTTCGCCGGCGACTGCATCGGCGAGCCTGCCGCAAAGGTGGTCGGCGCGCTGAGGGACGGCGAGGTGGCGGTGCTGGAGAACCTGCGCTTCCACAAGGGCGAGGAGAAGAACGACCCGGCCTTCGCCATGGCGCTGGCCGCGCTCGGCGACATCTTCGTGGGCGACGCTTTCTCGAGCGCGCATCGCGCGCACGCCTCCACGGAGGCCATCGCACATCTCCTTCCGGCTTATGCCGGGCCTCTGATGATCGAGGAGATCAACGCGCTCGTGAGCGTGCTCGAGAAGCCGGAGCGCCCGGTGGCCGCCGTGATCGGCGGCGCCAAGGTCTCGACCAAGATCGAGGTGCTCACCAACCTCGCCGCCAAGGTCGACAAGCTGATCATCGGCGGCGCCATGGCCAACACGTTCTTCCTGGCCGAGGGCGTGGAGATCGGCAAGTCGCTGGCCGAGCCCGACCTCGCCAAGACCGCGCTCGAGATCATGCATGCCGCCAAGCAGCGCCACTGCGAGGTGATCCTGCCGCACGATTTCGTGGTGGCCGCCAAGCTCGAAGCCGGCGCGCCCTCGCGCGTGGTGGTGACGCTGGAGGCGCCATCGGACCTCATGATCCTCGACGTCGGCCCCAAGACCGTCGGGCACTATACGGACATGCTAGGCAGTTCCAGGACGCTGTTGTGGAATGGTCCGCTCGGAGCCTTCGAGGTGGCACCGTTCGGCGAGGGTACGTTTGCGCTCGCGCGCGCGGCGGCGAAGCTCACCAAGGCGGGCAAGCTCAAGTCGGTGGCCGGCGGCGGCGACACCGTGGCCGCCCTCAATGCGGCCGGCGTCACCGACGATTTCAGCTATGTGTCGACCGCGGGCGGCGCGTTCCTCGAGTGGCTCGAGGGCCGCGAGCTGCCGGGCGTTGCCGCGCTCGCGCGAGGTTGACAGGGCCGGGACCGCGACGCCTGGCCTCAGACCAGCTCCATCTTGAGCTGCCTGCCCACGACGTGCGCGGCTCGAGTCAGCGTGCCAAGCGTGACGGACTCATTTTCGGGGTCGAGCAGCCGGTCGAGCTGAGCGCGACTCGTGTGCATGCGCTTGGCCAACTCGGACTTTGTCAGGCCCTGATCGCGCATGAGAGTGGCGAGCTGCCGCGCGATCACCCGCTTGATGGCGCGCGCGGTCACCTCCTCATAGATACCCTCTTCCTTCAAGTGGTCATCGAACGACGAACCGATGCGACCCCTTCGAGCTTTCATGTGATTTCCTTCATGCGCTTGGCTGCGAGTTCGATCTCGCGTGGTTGCGTCTTCTGCGTCTTCTTCATGAACCCGTGCAACAGGACCATCCGTCCCTGGTGGACGCAGAATATGATGCGGGCAATCCGGCCTCCGGCCAGCTGGCTGCGAACTTCCCAGAGACCGGCGCCGAGGGAGCGGCAAAGCGGCATGCCGATCGGCCAAGAGAACTCCACATCCTTGATGTCCTCACCGATGAGCTTTCGATCTTCGACATCGAGCTTCTTGAGCCACTCGCGAACAGGCTCTCGGCCAGAGCCAAGCGCATAGAAGTTCGCCGGTAACCGCTTCACAGTTAGCCCCCAAATCTATGTATCAAAATTGATACATAGCTGCAAGCCCGGCGAAATTGACACGATGGCGGTGCGTTGTGCAGGTATCGCCCCATGGTCAGCACAGCCGCCAAACCTGTTCCGCTCAGTGTCTCGCGTGCCCGACGCATCTGGCTTCACGCCCAGAGGCTCGACGAGCCGGCGCCGTTCGGCGGCGCGGCTGAGGCGACGCGGGCCGCGATCGAGCACCTGGGCTACGTGCAGATCGACACCATCAACGTCATCGAGCGCTGCCACCATCACATTCTTTTCACGCGCATTCCCGAGTATCGCCGCGAACACCTGCACCAGGCCCAGTCCGTCGACAAGACGGTGTTCGAGTACTGGACGCACGCGCTCTCCTACCTCCCCGTCCGCGACCTGCGCTTCCACCTCGGCGCCATGCGGCGCGACTGGGCGCGGCGGAGCACGTGGTTCACGGCAGTCACCGAGCAGGACCAGCGCAAGGTGATCTCGCGCATCCGCAGGCACGGGGCGCTGACGATCCGCGACATCGACGACGATGAGCTGATCGAGAAGGACCACCTGTGGGCGAGCCGCAAGCCGTCCAAGCGCGCGCTGCAGGTTGCTTTCTTCAAGGGTCTCGTCACCGTCAGCCGGCGCACCGGCATGCTCAAGACCTACGAGCTGACCGGCCGGCATTTCGGCTGGGACAAGGCGCCGAGAGCCGCCACCGAGCGGGAGGTCGTCGACCATCTGCTCGACCGGGCGCTCAGGGCGCAGGGCATCGTCAGCCTGGACTCGATCTGCTACCTGGACGCGCGCCGCAAGCTGGCCGTGCGGCGCGCGGTCGAGGCGAGGGTGCGCCGCAGGGAGCTCGTGCCCGTCGACATTGAGGGCGCAGGCAAGCAGCAGCACTGGGCGCGGCCGGAGGCGATCGAGGTTGACCCTGGCGCCCCTGCCGGGGAGCTGGTGCACATCCTCTCGCCCTTCGATCCCCTCATCAACCAGCGCAAGCGGGTTGCGCTGTTCTTCGGCTACGAGCACCGGTTCGAGGCCTACGTGCCCAAGGACAAGCGCGTTTTCGGCTACTTCGCCCTGCCGGTGCTGGTCGGCGACGAGATCGTCGCGGCAATCGACCTCAAGACCGATCGCGAGCGCGGGAAGCTCATCATGCAGCGCTGGACCTGGGTCGGGCGCGGCGCGCCGCGCGCGCACAAGCGGCGGATCGAGGAGGAGCTGCACCGCTTCGAGCGGTTTCAGCTCGCGCGCTGAGGGTGAGCTTCAACTTGGTAGGGGCAGGGTCCCGGATCGCCGCGCGATGCGCGGCGTCCGGGGATGCACGCTGTGGGTCAGCGGAACTTGGCGACGCGCTCGGCCTGCTCCAGGATCACGCGGGCGTTGTCGCTCGCCGCAGTGCCCGTTGGCTCGCCCTCGTACCGCACGCGCGGATTGGACCAGAAGGGAATGCGCGGACAGCCGTTGCAGCCCTCCTGGTAGCTCATCATGTCGCGCCACTTGGTGCCGTTGATGAAGCCGTGCGCGTAGGGGATCGGCTTGTCGTTGGTGTCCATGTAGCGGTCGTGCCGCGTGCCGATGATGTGGCCGATCTCGTGCGCGATCGAGTAGGTGATGGCGGCGCAGGCGTGATGCACGACGAAGAAAGCCTCGTCGGCCTCGGCGCCGACGCGGGTGGAGAGGCCGCACCCCTTCGGACTGTCGAGCACCATCCCGACGATGTCCGCGCGCTTCTCGTTGCGCAGCTTCTTCAGGTCTTTGAAGACGCCGACCCCGTCGACCATCGCGTAGAGGGAGTCGAACTGATCGACGTCGGCTTCGTTGTAGTCGATGACCTGGCTGTGCGCGAGACGCAGCGTGATGTTGCCGAGCCCGCTGTTGCGGAAGGTGTTGTTGGCCTGCTCGATGGCGAGCGTCGAGAGGTCGACGGGGTTGCGAATGTAGCTGTCGACCACCTTCTTGGTGATGAGGAGCATCACGTCGATGACGATCGGCTTGGTCTCGAGCGCCTGGCGGTCGGCGTCGGCGAACGGCGCCACCTCGGGCTCGGGCGGCCGCAGGGGAGGCGTAGCGGGCGCGGGAGGCGGCGCCACGGCGGCATTGCGGTTCTTGGGATCGGGCGCGTGGTCGGGCGGCAGCTTCTTGGGGTCGATCTCCGCCATGGTGTGGATGTCGCCGCCGACGTGATTGACGGTGTAGACGCGACCCTTGAAGCCGAAGTAGCCGGAGAGGTGGCCGTCCTTCCACAGCATGAGGACAGCGCGCTCCTTCGTCTCCTCGGTCTCGCCGACCCAGGTGACGCCGCCCGGCGTGAAGTCCGGGGCCCGCGTGCGCACGAGCGTGATGTGGCCGCCGCCGGCCATCGGCAGCATCACCTTGGCGTAGGGGTCATCCTGCGGTCCGGCACGACCCCTGGTGCCGACGCTCTGCTCGAACTTCGTCAGGGCGAGCTCGGCCACCGCAGCGTCGGGCATCTTCAGCACGCCGACGTTGACGGTCTCGGGAGCCTTGGCGGCCGTCTCGATGGCGGCCTTCTGCTTGGTCGTCAGCGGCGTGTCCTTCTTGGCGGGGTGGAGGATGTGGTTCCAGTCCTTGCGCAGCGTGGTGACCTTGGCGCCGAGCTTCTCCAGCCGCTTCTTGAGCTCCGCCGCCTTCTCCTTCGGCAGCGATATGACCTCCGAGCCGGTCGTCTCGAGCTTCTTGCTCTCGGTCTTGCCGAGCAGGCGGTCGAGGGCCTGGCGCACCCTCGACTTCTGCTCGGGCTTGCCGCTGACGATGACGTCCTCGGTCTGCGCTTCCTTGGCGGCGGGCGCAGGTGCGGGAGCCGGCGCCGGGGCTTGCGCCGTGGCGGCAGCGCATCCGAGCGCGAGTACCACGGCGCACATTGTCAGCACGAGACGCAATGAACTTCCGGCGGGAGTCGGCATGGCAATCGGGCCCATATTTTCTTTCACGGAGCGGCGGATCATGAGTATTCCGCAGCCGCCCGTACGACAAGACCCGCAAAGATATTCCAGTGGCCTTGGTTCAAATTGACTTCACCGTGGTGAACACGCACTTATGCGCTGGCATACCAGGGAGCTCTCGACATGCGCCTGCGCCGGAGCCTAGCGTCCGCCTTAGCCTGCCTGGTGCTGGTTGTACCGGCTGCCGCCCTCGACGAGACCGAGAAGGAGCTCGAGCGCTATAGGCAGATGCTGAAGGACGACCCGTGGTCGAACCCGGCGATGCTCGATGCCGACCGCGGCGAGGCGCTGTGGAAGGAGAAGCGTGGCCCCAGCAACGCATCGCTCGAGGCCTGCGACCTCGGCAAGGGCCCCGACAAGGTCGAGGGCGCGTTTGCCGAGCTGCCGCGCTACTTTCGGGATGCCGACCGGGTGATGGACCTCGAGACGCGGCTCGTGTGGTGCATGGAGAAGCTGCAGGGCCTTGCCCACGCCGACATCGTCAAGCGGCCCTACTCCAAGGCCAACCAGGCCGGCACCGAGCTCGAGGCGCTCGCGACCTACGTCGCCTCCAAGTCGCGCGGGCTCAAGTATCAGCCGAGCCTCGCCCACGCCAAGGAGAAGCAGGCGCTCGCTGTCGGCGAGGCGCTGTTCTTCCGCCGGCAGGGACCGATGGACTTCTCCTGCGCCACCTGCCACGCCGACACGGGCCGGCGCATCCGCCTGCAGAGCCTGCCGTTCCTCGGCAAGCCCGAGGAGGCGCGAAAGGTGATCGGCGAATGGCCAGCCTATCGCGTGTCGCAGGGGACTGTCATGACAATGCAGCACCGTATCGCCGACTGCTACTGGCAGATGCGCCTGCCGCTCATCGACTACGGCTCGGATGCGACGGTGGCTCTCGGCATGTATCTCGTGAACCAGGCCAAGGGCGGGGAGATCACCGCGCCCAGCATCAAGCGCTAGCTGAGCCCCCGCCATGCACCGTCTTCTCATGGTTGCCGTAGTCGTGATCGGGGTCCCCGTCGTCGCCTATCTGCTGCTGGGGCGCGGACACAGCGCGATGTCCGTCGATGACGTCATCAAGTCGAGCTGGGCGACGGCAACGCCCGAATGGCAAGCGCGGCTCTCGCAGGACGAGACGCAGAGGGTGTGCAGCCAGTACCGCAACGCGCCGCCGCCGGGGCTGGCGGACGCCATCCTGGCGCGCGAGAAGGCCGCCATCAAATATCCCGCCGACGGCAAGCTGATGGGCGACTGGAAGAGGGGCGAGCAGCTCGCCCAGAGCGGCTATGGCGGCCGCTTCACCGACTATCCCCCGCGCACCGCCAACGGCGGCAACTGCTATGCCTGCCACCAGATGGACGGCAAGGAGCTGAGCTTCGGCACTCTGGGCCCGTCCTTGCGCGAGTACGGCAAGATCCGCAAATACGGGGCTGACGACGTGAAGGCGGTCTACGAGCGGATCTACAACCCCCACGCCACCATTCCTTGCGCGAACATGCCGCGAATGGGCACCTCGGGGTTTCTGACCATCGATCAGATCAAGGATCTGGTGGCCTTCGTGATGTCACCGGAAAGCCCTGTTAACAAGTAGGCTAGAGGATTCGCCGGTTTGGGCCGCTGGGCGGTGCCGGATGCGGGTGCGTTGCGTTGTGCGATAGAATGGAACAAGCATGATCACGCGCCGAAGCCTCCTGCAGGTTGCCGCAGCCACCGCTGCCATCACCGGCCTCGGCGGGCGGCTGGGCCGTGCCGCGGCCCAGCAGGCGATCCGGCAGGAGCAACTGCTCAGGTTCGACGCCAAGGGCCAGCTCACCATCCTGCACATGGCGGACACCCATGCGCAGCTGAAGCCGCTCTACTACCGCGAGCCATCGCTGAACCTCGGCGTCGGCGAGGCCAACGGTCGGCTGCCCCACATCACCGGTGCCGACCTGCTCACCGCCTTCGGCATCGAGGAGCATTCGCCCAACGCCTACATGCTGAGCTCGGACGACTACGAGGCGCTGGCCAAGAGCTACGGCCGGGTCGGCGGCATGGACCGGGTCGCTACCCTCGTCAAGGCGATCCAGGCGGAGCGCGGGCCCGAGCGTGTGCTGCTGCTCGACGGCGGCGATGCGCTGCAAGGCTCCTACACGGCGCTCGCCACCAACGGCGGCGACATGGTCTCCGTTCTGCAGGAGCTCGGGGTCGACGCCACTACGGGACACTGGGAGTTCACGCTCGGCGCCAAGCGGGTCGCCGAGCTGTTCGGCGGCATCGGCCGGCCGGGATCCTCCAACATCGACTTTCTCGCCGGCAACGTGCGCGACACCGACTTCGAGGAGCCCGTGTTCCCCAACATGGCGCTGTTCGAGCGCGGCGGGGTCAACATTGCGGTGATCGGCCAGGCCTTCCCGTACACGGCGATCGCCAACCCGCGCTGGATGATCCCGAGCTGGTCGTTCGGCATCCGCGAGCGGGAGGTGCGCCGGTCGGTGGCGCAGGCGCGCGCGCGCGGCGCCGAGGTCGTCGTGCTGCTCTCCCACAACGGCTACGATGTCGATGCCAAGCTCGCCTCGCGCGTTGAGGGCATCGACATCATCCTGACCGCGCACACGCACGACGCCATGCCGCGCCCAACGCGGGTCGGCGGCGCGCTGCTCGTGGCCTCGGGCTCGCACGGCAAGTTCCTGTCGCGGATCGACATCGAGGTCAGCGCCGGTCGCGTCATGGACGTCTCCTACGGGCTGATACCCGTGCTCGCCGACGCCATTGCGCCCGATCCCGATATGGCCTCGCTGATCGCCGGCATCCGGGCCCCGCACGAGACCATGCTGGGAACCGAGCTTGCCCGCACCGACGGCATGCTCTACCGCCGCGGTACGTTTGCCGGCACGCTGGACGATCTCATCTGCGACGCGCTGCTCTCGGTGCGCGACGCCGAGATCGCGCTCTCGCCCGGCTTCCGCTGGGGCGGCACGCTGATCGCCGGCGAAGCCGTGACCTGGGAGGACGTCTACAACGCCACCGCCATCACCTATCCGGCCGCGTATCGTTCGGTCATGACCGGCGACACCATCAAGCAGATCCTGGAGGAGGTTGCCGACAACTCCTTCAACCCCGACCCCTACCTGCAGCAGGGCGGCGATATGGTCCGGGTCGGCGGCATGGGCTACACCATCAACATCGATGCGGCGATCGGCAGCCGCATAACGGGGCTGCACATCCTGGGCTCCGGTGCACCGATCGAGGCCGGCAAGGAGTACGTGGTCGCGGGCTGGGGCTCGGTCAACGAGGCCGTCGAGGGCCCTCCGATCTGGGAGGTCGTCGGCACATATCTCAAGCACCGCCAGCTGCTCTCGCCGCAGCAGCGCAAATCGGTCAAGATCGTGCGCGCGGGCGGCTGAGCGGTCCCGCCGCGCCGCTTTACTGGGGGCTCCCAGCACCCCACCTGAGCTGGATCACCCCGGAAACGCGGGCATGCTCACACAAGTCTACATCCATCTCGGCGTGGCGCTGGCGGGCCTCGTGAGCTTCCTGTCGCCATGCGTGCTGCCGCTGGTGCCGCCCTATCTGGGCTACCTCGGCGGCACCACCATCGAGCAGATGACGGAGCGCGGCGGCGTCGACGATAAGGTCAGGCGGCGCGTGGTGCTGGCCTCGCTGTGCTTCGTGCTCGGCTTCACCACGGTGTTCGTGGCGCTCGGCGCCGGTGCCTCGGTGCTGGGCCAATGGGTGCAGGAGCACAAGGGCCAGCTCTCGGTCGTAGCCGGCATCGTCATCATCGGCTTCGGGTTGCACTTCCTGGGGCTTCTGCGCGTGCCGCTGCTGTATCGGCAGGCGCGCTTTCATACGCGCGTCGAAGGCGCGAGCCTCGTCGGCGCCTTCGTGATGGGGCTCGCGTTCGCGTTCGGCTGGACGCCCTGCATAGGTCCGGTGCTGGCAACCGTGCTGACGCTGGCGGCCAGCGAGGGGAGCCTCGGCGCAGGCGTGCGCCTGCTCTTCGTCTACTCCCTCGGGCTAGGCATCCCCTTCGTGCTGGCGGCGGCGGCGATCGGGCCGTTCATCGCCTTCTTGCAGAGGTTCAAGCGGCACCTGCCCCGCGTCGAGATGGTGATGGGCCTGCTGCTGGTGGTGACGGGCGTGCTGATGCTGACGGGCTCGCTCAACTGGTTCGGGCAGTGGCTGATCGACAACGTGCCGATCCTCGCGCGTATCGAGGAGGCCTTCACGCCCGAGCGGCTGCAGACCGAGATCTTGAAGGAGGGGGGAAGATGACGGCGGGACCGATCGCGATCGCGCTGACCATTGCGGGCTCGGACAGCTCGGGGGGCGCGGGCATCCAGGCTGACCTCAAGACGTTCTCGGCGTTCGGCGTGTACGGGGCATCGGTCATCACTGCGCTCACCGCGCAGAACACGCGCGGGGTCGTGGGCGTCGACCCGGTGGCGGCCTCGTTCGTGGGCGCGCAGATCGATGCGGTGCTGTCCGACCTCGACGTGCGCGCGATCAAGACCGGGATGCTGGCCGATGCGGCGATCGTGGAGATGGTGGCCGGCCGGTTGCGCCAGGGGCAGCGGCGGCTGCTGGTCGTCGATCCGGTGATGGTGGCGACCAGCGGCGACGTCCTGCTGGCGCCCGACGCCATCGACGCCGTGAAACGCGAGTTGATCCCGCTCGCCACCATCATAACGCCCAACCTGCCCGAGGCCGCGCGGCTGCTCGGAGCCCAGCCGGCCGCGAGCGAGGCGGAGGCCGTCGCGCAGGGCAAGGCGTTGCGGTTCCTCGGTTGCGACGCGGTCCTCATCAAGGGCGGCCATGCCAAGGGGGAGGAGGCCGTCGACTATCTGTGCGACGGTGCAGGCGTGGAGCGGTTCGTGCGCCCGCGCGTGGAGACGCCCCACACCCACGGCACCGGCTGTACGCTGTCGGCGGCAATTGCCGCGCTGGTGGCGCAAGGCGTGGCCATGCGGGAGGCAGTCGGCCGGGCCAAGGACTACGTGTGGCGAGGGCTGGAGGCTGGCCGCACGCTGGGCGTCGGCCGCGGCCACGGCCCCGTCGATCATCTCTATGCCATCCGCCGCGGCCCGCCGCCGGCCTGAGCCGTAGGGCGCAATAGCGAAGCGTATTGCGCCGCCTTGCCGCCAATCGGCGCAATGCGGCTTCGGCTTATTGCGCCCTACGCCTCATCGGGGGCGTTGAACAACGCCCAGATTGTTCGTATGCTAATGAGCATCGAGTCCTGACGTCCAGGAGGCGGGCGAGCATGCGGCGGGTCGTTGGCGTCGATGTCGGCGGCACGTTCACGGACCTGTTGCTCTACGAGGTGGGGCCGCAGGGCTCCCAAGTCCGCCTTGCCAAGATCCTCACCACCGCGGCCAACCAGGCCGACGGCGTGCTCGCGGCAATCGCGAATGCCGGCACCTCCCCGCGCGATCTCGACCTCGTCATCCACGGCACGACCACCACCACCAACGCCGTGCTCGAGCGCGAGGTGGCAACCGTCGGGCTCATCACCACGGCGGGCTTCCGCGACACCCTCGAGTTGGGCCGCCGCACCAGGCCGCGGCCCTATGGCATGACCGGCACGTTCGAGCCGCTGATCCCACGCGAGCGCAGGCTCGAGGTCGACGAGCGCATGAACGTCGATGGTGGGGTCGTGACGCCGCTCGACGAGGCTGAGGTGGAGGCCGCGGCGGCCCGGCTCGCCGCCATGGGCTGCGAGAGCCTCGTCATCCACTTCCTGCATTCCTACGCCAATCCCGCGCACGAGCTGCGCGCGGGCGAGATTGCGCGCTCGCTGTGGCCGAACGAGTACATCACGCTCGGTCACCAGCTGCTCTCCGAGTTCCGCGAGTACGAGCGTGGTACAACCGCCTCGGTCAATGCCGCGGTGCAGCCGATCCTCGACCGCTACGTGCGCCGACTGCAGGGCGAGCTCGAGGGCCAGGGCTTCAGGCGCGACCTGCTCGTCATGAACGGCAACGGCGGCACGATGGCGGCGCGGCTCGTTGCGCGCGAGGCGGCCAAGACCATCATGTCGGGGCCGGCGTCGGGCGTGATGGCGGCGGCGGCGACGCTCGCGCAGTCGGGCATCGCCAACGCCATCACCTACGACATGGGCGGCACCTCGACCGACGTGGCCCTGATCCATGGCGGCGTGCCGCAGGTGTCCTCCGAGATCGCCATCGACTACGGCCTGCCGATCCATGTGCCGATGGTGGACGTCAAGAGCGTCGGCGCGGGCGGCGGCTCGATTGCCTCGATCAATGCGGCGGGGCTGCTGCAGGTCGGGCCGCGGTCCGCGGGCTCCGAGCCGGGGCCCATCTGCTACGGGCGCGGCGGGACCGAGCCGACTGTCACCGACGCCAATCTCGTGCTCGGACGTCTCGATCCCAAGGGCCTGCTGGCGGTGTCGCGGCCCGTGACGGTGGATCAGGTTCGCGACATCTTCGCGGCCAAGCTGGCCAAGCCATTGGGTCTGAGCGTCGACGAGGCGGCCGCGGCCGTGATCCGGCTCGGCAATACGCACATGGCCGGCGCCATCCGCATGGTGTCGCTGGCGCGCGGCCTCGATCCGCGGGATTTCACGCTGTTCGCGTTCGGCGGCGCCGGGCCGCTGCATGCCGTGGCCCTGGCGCGCGAGCTCGGGTTGCCGGAGGTGCTGGTGCCGGCGCGGCCGGGGCTTACGAATGCGCTGGGCTGCCTCGTTGCGGATCTGAGGCAGGATTTCGTCAACACGCTCAATGTCGGCCTCGATGCCGCCGACATGGGCGAGGTGCACACCACTCTCGCGGCGCAGAGGGAGCGTGGAATCACCGTCAACGCCGAGGAGCAGAGCGAGATCGTCGAGACGATCGTGCTGCACGGCGCCGACATGCAGTTCCGCGGCCAGACGCACCTGATCCGCGTGGCATTCCCGCGCGCGGACGTGGCGCGCGAGGAGATCCAGGCGCTGTTCGAGACAGCCTATTTCGCGCGCTTCCAGGTCGAGCTGCCGGAGATCCGGGCGGTGCTGGTGAACCTCGTCACGTCGGTGATCGGCAAGCGGCGCGCGTTCCCCATCGCCTCGCTCATCGACCCCGCCGCGCGCGCGAGCAAGGTCGCGGATGCCGTGATCGGCGAGCGGCAAATGTACGCGGACGGGCGCTGGCAGTCGGCACAGGTGCTGGAGCGCGTGAAGCTGCCGATCGGCGCGCGCATCAGCGGGCCCGCCATCGTGCAGCAGATCGACGCCACTACCGCGATCGAGCCGGGCGCGGCCGCCACGGTCGATCCGATCGGCAACCTGCGCATCGCCGTCGGAGGGGCCCAATGAGCGCCATCGACCCCATCACCATCGATCCGATCACTCTGGCCGTCATCCAGGCCGCACTCGGGCAGATCTGCAACGAGATGGACATCTGCTTCTCGCGGGCGGCCTTCTCGCCCGTCATCGCCGAGGCCGACGACCGCTCCTCGGGCATCTACGACAAGACCACCGGCGCGCTGATCAGCCAGGGCGAATTCGGACTGCCCGTGTTCGTCGGCGTCATGCAGTACTCGACCGCCGAGATCATCCGCCTGATCGGCGAGGGCAAGGCCGGCGCGCCGGAGCCCGGCGACATCTACATGGTCAACGACCCCTATCTCGGCGGCACGCACCTGATGGACATGCGTTTCGCGCTGCCGTTCTACTACCGCGGCGAGCACTTCTGCTGGCTGCAGAACACGGGGCACTGGCCCGACATCGGCGGCATGGTGCCGGGTGGCTTCTCGGCACACGCGACCGAGGTGGAGCAGGAAGGGCTGCGGCTGCCGCCGGTCAAGCTCTTCAAGAGGGGCGTGATGGATGCGGAGATCTTCGCCATCCTCAACTCCAACATGCGCATCGCCGAGCAGCGCATCGGCGACATCAAGGCGCAGGCGGCCGCCCTCAAGATCGGCGAGCGGGGGCTGACCGGGCTGATGGACCGCTACGGCCGCGACACGATCGTGGCGGCCATCGCCGAGATGCGCCAGCGCGCGGCTCGCCTC
>Ga0247830_10000238_pt1 | contig 18112 bp, 18 predicted proteins | sample 12C_Control_Day5_FD_207766 | JGI IMG/M metagenome (GOLD analysis project Ga0247830, IMG submission 207766) | Soil microbial communities from agricultural site in Penn Yan, New York, United States - 12C_Control_Day5 | ecosystem: Environmental > Terrestrial > Soil > Agricultural land | place...
ACGCATCTGCCGCGCCTGATCGGCACGGGCGCCTCGGCATTCCTCGAGGTGCGCTAGGAGAGCGTGCGGCTGCCGCCGGTTCACATTGTCGGAGATTTTACGGCGCCTACTTCGCCATAGGTATGCCAGGCGACCTTGACACGCCGCCCCGCCCCGCCGTCAAATGCGCGAAACCGCTTGGCTCGATCGGGCGGCAATAAGGAAAAAGAATTCCGCGGGAGAACGCCCAGGAGCGAGGCTTGCGACGCGAAAGCACTGAACACACCAAGCATTGGCGTCTTTCGAGCAGCCCCCAGGTTGCGCTCGACGCTCGAAGCCCAAACCTCGCGAATCGCTCTGATTTGACGACGCGCGGGCGCACGTCATGTCTCGCGCACGAAAGGGACTGAACCGCACGCGTGAGAGTTTCACGGGGACCGCCGCGGTGGCGAACCCCCGCAAAGAAAAACAGAAGAGATGAAGAAGGAGGAAGCCTGATGAAGAAAGCAAAGTTGACCCGCCGGCAGTTCGTTGCGACGTCGGTTGCGGCCTCGGCGATGGTTGCCGCGCCGTTCGTGCGCACCGCGCATGCGGCCGGCAAGCTGTCGATCATGTTCTGGGACCACTGGGTGCCCGGCGGCAACAACGCCTCCAAGGCCCTGTGCGAGGAATGGGGCGCCAAGAACAAGGTCGAGCTGCAGATCGACTACGTGACCTCGCAAGGTCACAAGAACCTGCTGACCATCGCCGCCGAATCGCAGGCTAAATCCGGCCACGACATTCTCGCCTTCCCGACCTGGCAGCCGGCCGACCACGCCAACAACCTCGAGCCGGTCGACGACGTCATGGGCGAGCTCATCAAGACCCATGGCAAGGTCAACCCGACCGTGGAGTATCTTGCTCGCGCCAACAACAAGTGGCTCGCAGTTCCCACCTGCGTCGGCAGCCAGATCAAGGGGCCCTGCTCCCGCATCGACCTGCTCAAGAAGCACGCCGACATCGACATCCTGGCAATGTACCCGGCGGGCGGCGCGCCCAAGGCCGACGGCTGGACCCTCGATGCCATGCTCAAGGCCGCCGAGGCCTGTCACAAGGGCGGCAATCCGTTCGGCATCGGCCTCGGCACGCCCGAGGACAATGTCGACACGGCCGGCGCAATCTTCCAGTCCTTCGGCGCTGCCCTGGTCGACGCCAAGGGCAAGATCACCGTCAAATCCGACCCGGTGCGCAAGGCGCTCGAATACTACATCAAGCTGGCCCAGTGGCTGCCGCCCGATGCGCCGGCCTGGGACAACGCCTCCAACAACAAATACCTGGTGTCCGGCAAGGGCTCGCTGATCATGAACCCGCCGAGCGCCTGGGCGGTGGCCAAGCGCGATGCGCCGCAAGTGGCCGAGCAGTGCTGGACCCACGGCATGCCCGCGGGCCCGGCCGGCCGGTATGCGCCGTTCCTGCCGTACTTCTGGGGCATCTGGAATTTCGGCAAGAACAAGACGGCGGCCAAGGACCTGCTGCTGTTCCTGTCGCAGCGCTCGTCGGTCGAGAAGATGGTGGATGCCAGCGCCGGCTACGACCTGCCGTCGTTCGAGAAGCTCACCGATCTGAAGATCTGGGCTGAGATTGGCCCGCCGAAGGGGACGCTGTTTCATTATCCCAACCCCTACAACCACCAGATCCTGTCGGTCGCGGCAGCGCCCGCTCCGCCGAAGATCGCCGTGCAGATCTACACCCAGGCGATCCACACCAAGATGGTCGTGCGCATCCTGAAAGGCGAGAAGATGGAGCAGACGCTCGCCTGGGCCGAGGGCGAGCTCGAGGGCTACATGCGCACGTAGGACCTTCTCCCTCTCCCCATTCTTCACAAATTGGGAGAGGGAGGGTGAGGGGCAGTCTCAGTCCATGCGCTGAAGCCTGTTGCTGCCCCCGCCCTGGCCCTCTCCCCGCAAGCGGAGAGGGGAGATGGACGCACAGCGAGGTCGCCGATGGTCGACGCAGCCATTCAAGGGATCGAGGCTAGGGTGCCCGCGCGCCCTCGCAGCAGCCTGCGCAAGGCCATGCAGCGCAAGTCGACGGTGGCGTTCCTCATGGCGCTGCCGCTGATTCTGCTGATCAGCCTGCTGGTCATCTATCCGGCGTTCTATTCGCTGCATCTGGCGACGCTCAACAAGTCGATGGAGCGCTTCGTCGGCTTGAGTAACTTCGTGTTTCTGTTCAAGCGCGAGACGTTCTGGATGGTGGTGCAGCAGTCCTGCATCTTCGCCATCACCGCCGTCATCTTCAAAGCGCTGATCGGCTTCATCGTCGCCCACTTCGTGCACAACATCCCGGCCAAGGGACAGCGCAAGTGGCGCGGCATGCTGCTGGTGCCGTGGGTGATCCCGCCGGCCATGAGCTGCCTGGCCTGGCTGTGGCTGTTCGATCCCTCCTACAGCGCCTTCAACTGGATCCTGGCCCTGTTCGGTATCGGCCCCATCGCCTGGACCGGGGACGTCAACTGGGCGCGCTTCTCCGTCATCCTGATCAACATCTGGATCGGTGCGCCGTTCTTCATGATCATGTATCTGGCCGCGCTCAAGTCTGTCCCCGAGCAGCTCTACGAGGCGGCCGAGATCGACGGCGCCAACTGGTGGCAGCGCATGTGGTACGTGACGCTGCCGATGATGCGCAACATCATCGCCATCACCGCGCTGTTCTCGCTGATCGTCACGTTCGCCAACTTCGATATCGTGCGCATCATCACGGCGGGCGGCCCCATCGACAAGACGCACGTGTTCGCCACCTGGTCGTTCTGGCTCGGCATCCAGGGCGGCGACATCCCGCTCGGCGCCTGCGTGTCGCTGTTCATGGTGCCGATCCTGGCCGTGGCCGCAACGTTCATCCTGCGCGACATCACGCGCCGGGGGAGTGAGGTCTGATGGCTGTCACCACCGCCGCCGCGCCCGCCGGCGCCATCGCCCGCTCCAGGTACGGCAGCATGAGCCGCGACCGCACCTGGGCGCTGCGCTGGTCGTATTTCTTCCTGGTGCTGTTTGCGATCCTATTCCTTCTGCCCCCCGTCTACATGCTGATCACGTCGCTCAAGACCAGCCAGGAGATCTCGGCGGCGACGAGCCCATGGTGGGTCTACCATCCCACGCTCGAGAACTACTCGGGGCTGCTGTCCTCGCCCGAGTACCTCATGTTCTTCCGCAACTCGGCGCTGGTCTCCGTGTTCGTCGTGGTGCTGACGATGCTGATCTCGGTGCCGGCCGCGTTCGCGCTGTCGCGCATGAGGTTCTGGGGCTCGGCGACGCTGGCGACCGGCGTGTTCCTCACCTACCTGATCCCCGAGACGCTGCTGTTCCTGCCGCTCTTCAAGATGTTCGCCACCTTCAAGGAGTGGACCGACATCGAGCTGATCAATCGCTGGTGGGTGCTGCTGATCCTCTATCCCACGCTCACCGTGCCGTTCTGCACCTGGATCATGATCGGCTACTTCGCCTCGATCCCCAAGGAGCTCGACGAGGCGGCGCTGATCGACGGCGCCACCTGGATGCAGACGCTGACCAAGATCTTCATTCCCGTGGCGCTGCCCGGCCTGATCGCCGCCACCATCTTCGCCTTCACGGTCAGCTGGGCGCAGTTCCTCTACCCGCTGGCGTTCACGACCTCGGTCGACCAGCTGGTGCTGCCGGTGGGCATCATCACCTCGCTGGTGAAGGCCGACGTCTACAACTGGGGGCAGATCATGACCGGCGCGCTGCTGGGCGCCGCGCCGCCCCTCATCATCTACGCGTTCCTGATGGACTACTACATCGCCGGATTGACGGCGGGTGCGACGAAGGGCTGAAAAGACCGATGGCGGAAGTCAAGCTGCACAAGATCGTCAAGAAGTACGACGAGGTCGAGGCCGTGCGCGGCATCGACCTCGAGATCGCCGACCACGAGTTCGTGGTGCTGGTGGGGCCGTCGGGCTGCGGCAAGTCGACGACGCTCAGGATGATCGCGGGCCTCGAGGACATCACGGGCGGCGAGATCATGATCGGCGGCGACGTCGTCAACGACGTGCCGCCGAAGGACCGCGACATCGCCATGGTGTTCCAGAACTACGCGCTCTATCCGCACATGACGGTGGAGCAGAACATGTCGTTCGGGCTGCGCCTCAAGCGCTATCCCAAGGCCGAGATCAGGAAGCGCGTCGACGAGGCGGCCCGCATCCTCGACATCAAGGAACTGCTCGCCCGCAAGCCCAAGCAGCTCTCGGGCGGGCAGCGCCAGCGCGTCGCCATGGGCCGCGCAATCGTGCGCAATCCCAAGGTGTTCCTGTTCGACGAGCCGCTGTCGAACCTCGACGCTAAGCTGCGCGTGCAGATGCGCACCGAGATCAAGAAGGTGCACCAGCAGGTTCGCACCACCACGGTCTACGTCACCCACGACCAGGTCGAGGCCATGACGCTGGCCGACCGCGTGGTGGTGATGAACAACGGCATCATCGAGCAGGTGGGCACGCCCCACCAGCTCTATCACAAGCCCAGGACGCGCTTCGTTGCGGGCTTCATCGGCTCGCCGGCCATGAACTTCATTCCTTGCAGCATGGAAGGCAGCGACGGCGCGCTCAAGATCAGGCTCACGGACGAGCTGACGCTGCCGGTGCCGTCGGCGCGCGCCGAGCAGTATCGTGGCCACGCCAACAACGGCAAGCTGCTGCTGGGGCTGAGGCCCGAGCACATTACGGAAGCCGGCGCGAACCTCGAGCCCGGCGAGGTGCCGTTCGAGGCCAAGCTCGACGTCACCGAGCCGATGGGCATGGAGACGCTGGTCTACTTCCCGATCAACGGGACGCAGGTGTGCGGGCGCGTCAATCCCAACGCTGGTGCGCGCGACGGTGCGCCGCTGCGCCTTGCCGCGGACCTCAACAACATGCACCTGATCGACGGGGCCACGGGCCAGGTGATCTAGCCTCGAAGCCGCGCTTGCCGGGTTCGCGCGATGCCGCCCGCCCCGTGCGGGTGGGGCGGGCGGCTCGTGGCGCGGCATGCGCCTCAGCGCGGCTGCGGCACGATGCGGATGTAGGGCTTCGGTGCCTTCCAGCCCTGCGGGTAGGTCTTCCTGGCGTCCTCGTCCGACACCGAGCCGGCGATGATGACGTCCTCGCCGTGCTTCCAGTTCACGGGTGTCGCCACCTTGTGCTTGGCTGTCAGCTGCAACGAGTCGATCACGCGCAGCACCTCGTCGAAGTTGCGGCCCGTGGTCAGCGGGTAGACCAGCACCAGCTTGATCTTCTTGTCCGGGCCGATCACGAACACGTTTCGCACCGTGTGGTTGTCGGCGGGCGTGCGGCCCTCGCTCGTGCCCTTGGTCTCCGCCGGCAGCATGCCCCACAACTTGGAGATCGCCAGCGTGGGATCGCCGATCATCGGGAAGTTGGGCGCGTGGCCCTCGGTCTCCTTGATGTCCTTGGCCCACCTGGCGTGGTCCTCGACAGGGTCGACGGAGAGCTCGATGATCTTGACGCCGCGCTTCTCGAACTCGGGCTTGATCCTGGCCATGTAGCCGAGCTCGGTGGTGCACACCGGCGTGAAGTCCTTGGGGTGCGAGAACAGCACGGCCCAGGAGCTGCCGATCCAGTCGTGGAACTTGATGCGGCCGGCGGTCGTCTCTGCCTCGAAGTCGGGGGCGGTGTCGCCAAGGCGAAGGGTCATCGTCGCTCTCCTTCTCGAAAGGTTGACCTTTGGGTCAACGCTGGCGCTGTTTTGGGCATTGGCGAGCCTCCCGTCCAATGCATAATATTTCGCGTTTTGCATGCCGGATCGGCATATGGGGAGAACATGGACCTCCGTCGGCTGAGGACGTTCGTGGCGGTCGCGGAGCTGGGCTCCGTGTCGAGGGCCGCGCAGGCCCTGCGCATCACGCAGCCGGCGCTATCGCGGCAAGTCGCGACCCTCGAGGAGGAGCTGGGCTTCGAGCTGTTCGAGCGCGCGGGGCGGCGCCTGTTGCTCTCGGCGCGCGGCGAGCAGCTGCTGGGGGACTGCCGCAGCCTGCTCGCGCACGCGGCCTCGCTTGGCGAGCGCGTCGGCGCGCTGCGCAGGGGCGACATCCACACGCTGCGCATTGCCGCTTCCGCGCTGACCATCGAGGCGCTGTTCCCGACCTTCCTGGCGCGCTACGCCGCGCGCCATCCGGAGGTGAAGCTGGCGTTGCTCGAGGCGGATGCGGCGGCCCACCTCGGCATGCTCGAGCGCGGCGAGGCGCACGTCGCGGTCAATGTCGTGAACTCGATGGAGGTCGACGAGCGGCGCTTCGCCACGCACCTGCTGCCGCGCTTCCATGTGACCGCGGCCGCCGTCCCTTCGCTGATCGCGGAGGCTGGCGATGCGATCGACATTCGCCGTCTCGCGAAATATCCGCTGCTCGTGCTCGATACCAGCTTCGGCACCCGCAACGTGTTCGACGCGGCCTGCCGGCTGGCGGACGTGAGGCCCAATGTGCTCGTCGAAAGCCGTGCCGTACATGCTCTGCTCGCGCTTGCCGAGGTCGGGCATGGCGTTGCCATCGTGCCCTCGATCCTGCGCGCTGACCGCCGCAAGCTGCGCACGATGCGCGTGACGCTGCGGCGCGAGCCGCATCCGCTGCAGATCTCGCTGGCGGTGCTTTGGGACATCCGCCGCACGCTGCCGCGCTGCGCCGTGGACTTCCCCGAGCTGCTCGCCGATCATATTCGCGAGACGTTTGCGGATGCGCTCGCCGAGTCGAGCGAGACGGGGCGTGCGCGCCGCGCATCGCGCGGGGTAGCGGCGCCGCCGCCGGCCGATGCGAGGCGGCGGAGCTGATTCACCAAGCCCGGACTTATCCCCGGGCGGCGGAGTTGGGTTACACTTCTTCTCGCTCCGCCCACCGAGGGGTCGCTCCATGGAGGCGTCCACGAAGTGAGGGCGGGGTGCAGCAGCCGAGCCGCCGGTTCACGCGACCGCCGGCGACGGGGCTACACGCCGCCGCCTGGGTGCAAGTCCCAGGTCCCCCGAGATGATGAAACGCGGCACTAGGCCAAAAATCCTGCGCGGGGGCGGTTGCAGCCGCCTTCAAAGATCAAACTGGATGCCGCCGCAACTGCCCCCGCACCCCTCGATTCTCCCATGACGCCGCGGCGCTGGCCGGCGGCGGGCACGAAGCGTTTCCGCTCAGTGCTTGTGCGGCTCCTTGATCTCGGCCTCCTCGACCATGACCTCGATCACCATCCGCCCGGCCTTCTCGAACACGAGGGTCAGCTCGAAGCTGTCGTAGGCACTGAGCCGCTTCTTGAAGCCGCTGAGCAGGAGGCGGGGTCCGTCAGGCCCCAGAAGTAGCTCGCCGCGGGCAGGGATGGTGAACGCCTGGCTGGCCGTCGGCAACTTCACGCCTTCCACGACCTTGGGCTCGATGAGCTCGACCTTGTCGGCGTGCGGGGTTGTGGCGCTGAGCAGGCGCTCGGCGCCGCGGCTCTGGTTCTTGAGCTTCATGTAGACGGCAACGTTGACGACCCGCTCCTCCCTCATCGCCGTGGTCCAGGGGTGCACGACCTCGAGGGTCTTCTTCTTGTGGCTGTGAGCGAGTGCGGCCGGCGGAGCAAGCGCCGCCGCCAGCAGCAGCAGGGCGATCCATCTGCACAGGCCCATGAACAGGTGAGGCACGGGAATTCTCCGCCGGGGTAGCAGGCTCGACGCCCGGCACTCGAGGGGCGGGGCGCGTGCAACGTGGCTGCTCAGGCGAAGAGGGGCGGCGCGCGCGGCGAGATGCCGCCTAGTCTCAGGCGCAAGGAGAGCGGGCGTTGCCACGGCGGGGCGGGACCGCCGGCGCGCAGCAGCGGGAAGACGAAGGCCGCGGCGATGATGGCGACGGCGAGCGCGAGCTGCGCGACCGTCACGCAGGTGAGGCAGTGGTCGGCGGGTGCCTTCTCGGCCGGTGCCGGGCCGCCGGCGGGTGCGGTCTTGGCGCCGTCCGCCGTGCACAGCGCGATCGGCCCCAGGATATCGTCGAGGATCGTGAGGGCCGCTGTCGTGCGGGCAAGGAGCGCCGTCGCCAGCACATTGCCAAGGAGTGCAACGGCGGCGAGCCAGCCCAGCAGGCGCTTCTGTCGTCTCAGGCAGCCCATGTGTCGACGCTAGGTGCGTTCAAGCTCACGGTCAATCGCACCCACGTCGCGTCCTGTCGCGTCCTGTGCGGCGGGCTTGCGCGAGCGCACTTGGAAGCCAGAGCGGCGCCTGCTAGAGCGGGAGTCATGTGCGGCCGCATCACGCAGAAGAGCAACCCGAAGGTCCTGGGGCTCAAGATCGCCACCCTGATCGAGCCGCTCTACGAGGCTGAGCCGCCTCCGCCCCGCTACAACGGCGCGCCGGGCCAGCAGCACTGGGTGATCCGCCAGCATCCCGAGACCAGGGCGCGCCATCTCGACCGGCTGTGGTGGGGGCTCATCCCCTTCTGGACCAAGGAGCCCTCGCCCAAGCTCAAGCCCATCAACGCCACGGCCGAGCGCGTCGCCTCGGCGCCGATGTTTCGCACTGGCTATGCCAAGCGCCGCTGTCTGGTGCCGATCGACAGCTTCTTCGAATGGACGAAGGTGAAGGGCAAGGGACCCAAGCAGCCCTATGCCATCGGCATGGCCAACGGCGAGCCATTCGCGCTGGGCGGCATCTGGGAGGGTTGGCGCCGCCCCGAGACCGACGAGATCGTCAGGACGTTCTGCATCATCACCACGGCTGCCAACGAGCTGATCGCGCCGATCCACGACCGCATGCCCGTGATCGTGGCGCCGGAGGATTTCGACCGCTGGCTTGCGCCTGTCGAGCCCGACCCGCGCGACCTGCTCGCGACCTATCCGGCCGCGCCGCTGGCGCTGTGGCCGGTGTCGCTCAGGGTCAACAGCCCCGTCAACGACGATGCGGCGATCCTGGAGCGGGTGGCGTAGGCGCAGATGCGGCCCGCGACTTCCTCGGCATCGCGATTTGCAAATGCTCAAGGGGGCGTGGCGAATGGCAGGGGCGCAGCAGGGGCCGATTCGGAAAGTGGAGGATCAAAGCGCGACGACGGGTCGATGACAGTGAAATGACAGGTGTGATGATAGGGGCGGTTGGGGACGTTTGCAGCCGGTAAGGCGCCATAGGCGTCCACAAGCCGATCCGGGTTGGCAGGGGGAGCAGTTCGACACGTCCGCACGCGGGGAGTAGGTTCCGGCAGCTGGTGGGGCCAGCGGGGGCGAGGCCATGAGCGACAAGCGGTGGACGGCATCGCAGGGGAGTGCGCCAGGCGCCGATCCGTTCGGAGAGCTGTGCCGCAAGGTCCTGCTGCTGGTGGCGGAGGACCGGCTGGCGCTCTCCAACTACCGGACGCTGATCGGCTTCCTCAAGGAGATTGCGCTCAGCGTGGTGGTTGCGACCCGGTCGTCGGGCCGGCTTGCCGAGATCGAGGAGCTCGGCGTGCGGGTCATCGACTTCGACCAAAGTCCGCCGTCGCTCAACCCGGTGCGGGAGGTGTCGTCGGCATGGGCGATCGGCCGCGTGCTGGAGGCGGAGGACCCCGACGTCGTGCATCTGGTGGGGCTGGAGCCCGTGATCCTGGGCGGGCTCGCCTCCAAGCTCGTGCCCTCGCGCTACGTCGTGGTGCAGATGCCGGGCCTTGCGGCCAACGAGGCTGCGGATGGGAACCTGCCGCGGCTCTACCACGCTGGCGCGCTGCGGCTGATGGCATCGATGCTGCGGCGCCCGGAGTCGTGCCTGCTGGTCGAGAATGCGGATGACCTCACCCTGCTGCGCTCGCGCGGCATCGACCCCGGCGGGCGCTTCGCGGTGCTGGGCGGCGCCGGCATCGATCCGCAGGGGTTCCCGGCGCTGCCGGCCCCGAACAACGCGACGCCGGTCGCCGCCTTCGTCGGGCAGATGGTGGCGCGCAACGGCATCGACATCCTGATGCGGGCCGGCGAGCACCTGGCCAAGCGCGGATCGCCGCTGCGGTTGGAGCTGTGCGGCGCGGTCGATCACGAGAGCCGGGAGGAGATCGCCGCCGACGTGCTGGCGGACTGGTGCACCGCGCACGGGGCGCGGTGGCCGGGCCATGTGGCCGAAGTGTGCGAGGTCTGGAGCCGCGTCGACATCTGCGTGCTGCCGGCGCGCACGGGCGGAGGCGTGCCGCGCGCGCTGCTCGAGGCCGCTGCCTGCGCGCGGCCGCTGGTCGTGACCGACGTGCCGGGATGCCGACATTTCGTGCGCGACGGGGTCGAGGGCCTGATCGTGCGGCGCGAGGACCCGGACGCGCTCGCCGCCGCGCTCGATCTCCTGGCGCGCGACCCCGAGATGCGCCAGCGCATGGGCGAGGCGGCGCGGCTGCGGCTGCTGCACGGCTTCACGGAGACGCATGTGCGGCAGTCGCTGCGGGCCGCCTACGCCTCCATGCTCGGCAAGCGCAGCGCCTGAGGCGTCAGACCCGCGGGTGGGTCGCCTCGCGGAAGCGGGCGATCGCCGGCCACGCACAGCTCGCCATCAGCTCGGCCAGCACGTGGATCGTCATGCCCTCGATGGGGACGCGGCGACGCCGGCCGAGATCGACGAGGTGGGGCTCGCGCACGCCGACGGCCACCTCCATCTCGTGCGGGTGGCGCTCGATGTGCATGCGCGCGATGTCGTCGCCGTTGACCTCCACCGACAGCGTCATGCGGTGGTGACGCAGCTCGCTCTCGAAGGCGGCGGGGGCGAGCGGATTGAGGCGGGCTCCGGCCTGGGCCAGCGCTCCGTTGGTGGCCTGGAGGGCGGCCGCCACCATGGCGTCGATGCTTTCCCACGCGCGCTTGCTCGCCTCCTCGTCGCCGTCGCGGCCCGGCTGCTGGCGCACGGCATAGCCCGCCGCCAGGCGCAGGCATTGCGAGAGGAGATCGGCGGTCCGCGCGGGCGTGAGGCCCTTTGTCGGCGTGTCGGCGGCGGCGTTGATGTCGGAGCGCTCCTCCTTGTGCGCCTTGACGCTGGCGTTAAGCTTGCCCTCCGGCGACAGCTCGAGACGCAGCCACGCCACGCTCTCGCCCTGCAGCAGCACGCGCCGGTAGGCGCCGTAGCCGCGGTTCTTGTAGCTCCAGGAGGGCTCGCCGGAGGCGCTGACGGAGAGGCGGACCGGCGCCAGCACGGCGTTGACCTTGTCGACGCCGCCGGAAACGGTCGGCTGCAGGGATGCCCATTCCTGCTCGAGAGGAGCGCTCGGCGTTTGGCGCGACGGCGCGCTATCGCGTGCGGGAGGGAGCGGCCTGCTGGGCTTCGGCTCCGCGGCAGGCAGGGCCAGGGCATGGGCCTGGGGCGGGGGCAGAGGCGGACGGGCGGAGGAGATGGTCTCGGCCGCAGGGAGGTTGGGGCGCGCCTGCGCCGAGGCGTCGTAGGAGATGGTGATCTCGGCCTCGGGCTCGGTCTCGACAGGGCGCGCGTCCCGTTCGGACACGAACGCGCGACGGCGCTTGGCACGCGCATCGCGCCACACCAGGGTGATGCCGGCGCCGATCAGCACACCGCTGACCAGCAGGATGAGCGCGGTGGTCATGATGGATGCTTCCCCGCTGCCGCCCTAGGCCTGGAGCCTCGGCCGCTGACGGCACGAAATGCTGGCGCCGCGCGCGTGGAGCCGCGGCGGGAGGGCGACGGCGATGCTACTTGCCCTGCCACTCCCCCTTCACCTCCATGCATTTCGACTGAATGAAATCATTGATGTCGTCGACGACCAGGCTCTGCAGCACCCCGAATTGATTGTCTGCGGCGGTGGCCGACCACAGGGCGGTCTTGGCGAGGCGCGGGGCGTCTATCTTGCCCCAGTTCAGCTTGGCCTTCACCGCCTTTCCGTCCTTGAAGGTCACTTTGGGGTGGATCTCCAACTTGACCTCGTACTTCTCGTTCTCCGCCTCCAGCTCGCAACGCAGGTCGTGCTTGTCGAACTGGGCGTCGAACTCCTTCTCGGTCATGCTCTTGATGAGGACCGCCCGGTCGAGCTTGAGGTCGCCCATGCAGCGGGCGTTGCCCCACGGCCAGCTGATCTTGCCGCGCGACATCACCTTGACGAGAAACTCCTTGCGCCAGGTCTTCTGCACATTGCACGCGACCTGGCCGTCCGACGGCTTCTGGTTGTAGAGGGTCGAGCACACCTTCACGGCGCATACGCGCCTGATCTCGCGCTCCTTTTTCTCCTCCTCGGTCTCCGGCACGCTGGTGGCGGTCGCAGCCTTGGCGTCCTCGGCGCTGGAGGGGAGGGGAAGCGTCAGGATGGTGCCGAGCGCGGCCGCCGCCCCCAGCAGGCAATGCGTCAAAGCTCTCGGCACGTCTCTTCCCCCGTTCCCGGCAAATTGAAGTCCTCGTGAGCCGCTCTGCGGCCCCTTGTTCTGGCGCGCCAAGCGCCCGGAAATATGACATTTGCCGAGCAGAACGGGTATCGGCCACCTGCGTGCGGGCCTTGCTCGGACTCGGCGGCGCCTGTTCCCCGCGTTTCTTGAAGTTGCCATTTTGAACACCATATTCTGCGGGTGAACACAACCAGCGCCCGCATGGGGCTGGGGCAGCGGAGGCCGGGGCTGGGTCCGCAAGCCGGGGTGTTCGACAGGCCGCTCCAGGAGGGCTCTGCAATGGCTCGCATGTCGCTGTTTTCAAGCCCGATGCTGCTGGGCTTCGAGGAGATGGAACGCCTGATCGACCGCGTGGGCAAAGGCGGCGACGGCTATCCCCCCTACAACATCGAGCGCATTGCGGCCAACGAGGTCGCCAACGGCGACGCGGAACCCGTCGAGCGCCTGCGCATTACCTTGGCGGTGGCGGGTTTCAAGCGCGACCAGCTGGACGTGACGCTGGAGGAGAACCAGCTCGTCATCCGCGGCCGGCAGGAGGACGACGACAAGTCCCGCCAGTATATCCATCGCGGCATTGCCGCGCGCCAATTCAGCCGCTCGTTCGTGCTCGCCGAGGGCATCGAGGTGAAGTCGGCCGAGCTCAGCGATGGGTTGCTGTGCATCGACCTCGTGCGCCGGGAACCGGATCGTCTCGTGCGCAAGATCGAGATCGGTGCGACCAAGATGTGAGCCCTTCCGGGCACAGCATCTTGGACCGAATCGAGGGAAGATAGCGGAGATGGGAATGAGCTTGGGGCCGGCGCGCGACAGTGCAGGCCACACCCAGGGGACACATGTGAAGGTCCCCGAATAAGAGGAGTGAGCGTCGTGGAAAAGAGCAATGCGAAGACGCCGAGAAGCCGGAAGGCCAAATCGGTGGCGCCGCCGTTTATAAGCACGACCGACCTGGCCAAGCTGGGCGGCGGCAAGATCGCCTACATCAGGGTGATGACCTCCGACGAGGCCAAGGAGATGTTTCCGGCCGTCGAGGGCATCCCGACCGGCATCAGCCTCTACGCGCTGCACGCGGCAGACGGCACGCCGATCGCGCTCACCGACAGCCGGCAGTCCGCGCTCGGCCACGCCATGGGCGACGAGCTCGAGATCGCCGCCATCCACTGACGCTCGGTCCGCCGCGGCGGAGCATCGCAGTTTTCAACGAGGCGCTCGACCGCAGGGTCCGGGCGCCTTTCACTTTTTGCGCGCAGGCTGTGCCGGGCATCGCGAGGGTGGCATACTGGGTGAATGTCGTGCGAGCGAGAGGGCGTCCCCGATGCAAGGCCAGATGCAGGAGCGCCTCGCCATCCGCGAGGTGGTCGAGAACTGGGTGGTGTGGCGGGACGCGGGACATTGGGAGCGCTTCCGCGGCGTGTGGCATGCCGACGGGCGCATGATGGCGACCTGGTTCCAGGGCACGGCCGAGGAGTTCATCGCGGTCAGCCGCGCCGGCTTCGAGAAGGGCGTCAACATCCTGCATTTTCTCGGCGGCAACTCGGTGGATATCGCGGGCAACCGCGCCATCTCGCAGACCAAGATGACGATCTCGCAGCGCGCCAAGGTGCACGATGTGACGGTCGACGTGGTGTGCACGGGCCGCTTCTACGACTTCTTCGAGAAGCGGGACGGGCGCTGGGCCATCGTGCTGCGCCAGCCGATCTACGAGAAGGACCGCATGGACCCGGTCGATCCCGCCGCGCGCCTCTCGCTCGACGCGACGCTGCTCAGCCGCTTCCCCGAGGGCTATCGCCACCTAGCCTACCTGCAGACCGTGATCGGCTTCAAGGTCAAGCCCGACATGCCCGGCCTCAAGGGGCCCGAGGTCGAGGCGCTGTACGCGCGCGGCCGGGCCTGGCTCGAAGGCGGGCCGCTCTGACGTGGCGGCCGGCGGCGCGCTATGATGTGCGCCAACGCGAACCGAAAGCAGTGAGGGGAGACGCCGCAGCCATGGCCGCAATTGCAATCCTGGACGACTACCAGAACGTCGCTTTGAAGATGGCCGACTGGTCGCGGCTGCAGCAGGGCCACCGTGTGGTCGTGCTCAACCAGCACCTGCCCGATGTCGAGGCCTGCGCGCGGGCGCTCGCCGACTTCGAGGTGATCGGCGTCATGCGCGAGCGCACGCCGTTTCCGCGGGCACTGATCGAGCGGCTGCCGAAGCTCAAGCTGCTCGTCACCACGGGCAAGCGCAATGCGTCGATCGATGTCGCCGCCGCCAACGAGCGCGGTGTGACGGTGTGCGGCACGTCCGGCGGCGCCCATCCCACCGCCGAGCTCGCCATCGGCCTGATGCTGGGGCTCGCCCGTCATCTGCGCGAGGAGTTCCACGCCATGCGCGCGGGCGGCGGCTGGCAGTCCACGGTCGGCTTCGACCTCGACGGCCGCACGCTCGGCATCCTGGGCCTCGGCAACCTCGGCGGCCGGGTGGCGCGCATCGGCGCCGCCTTCGGCATGAAGCTGATTGCCTGGAGCGAGAACCTCACGCCCGAGCGCGCCAAGGCGCAAGGCGCCGAGCACGTCAGCAAGGACGAGCTGTTCCGCCGCGCCGACGTGATCTCCATCCATCTCGTGCTGTCGCAACGCTCGCGCGGGCTGGTCGGCGCGCGCGAGCTTGCGCTGATGAAGCCGACGGCCATCCTCATCAACACCTCGCGCGGGCCGATCGTGGAGGAGGCGGCGATGCTGGCGGCGCTGCGGGAGAAGCGCATTGCCGGCTACGGCGCCGACACCTTCGACGTCGAGCCGCTGCCCGCCAATCATCCCTTGCGCTCCGAGCCGCGCGCGCTGCTGACCCCGCACCTGGGCTACGTGACGGAGGGGACCTATCGCAAATTCTACCCCGGCATGGTCGAGGCCATCGAAGCCTGGCTCGCCGGCAAGCCGGTCGGCGTCATCAGCTGACGCACGCACCGGGTGGGGGTGAAGGTTCCAGCAAATGACAGACACCCCCACCTAGACGCGCCGAACGAGTTGGCGCCTCCGCGATGAGGCTATTGTTCGGGCGAGCAAGAAGTCGGTGCCAACTCGTGGCGCGTCGTCCTCCCCCCTCAAGGGGGAGGCGTTCCCGCGATCACTCGGCGGGGGAGACGCGCTGCTCGACGGCTGCCTCGATCGAGGGCGAGAGGTACGCGCCCTGGCGCAGCAGCTCGCGCTGGACGGAGTTCGCAGCAATCTCCCGCGGCAGCTTGCCGGCGCCGGCGGCTAGCGCGGCGGCGATGCCGGCGGCCTGGCCCGTCATCCAGCACTGCGGGATCTCGCGCAGGAAGGTGTGCGAGCTGGCGTCGCAGGCGACGTGACGGCCGGCGCCCAGGATGTTGTCGAGCTCGGCCGGGATCAGCGCGCCATAGGGCACGGAGATGTTGGGGAACTTGGGCGACAGCGAGGTCGACACGCCGATCTCGTCCTCCCACACGTGCCCCGAATCCCACTGCTGGCGCAGCACCTTGTTGAGGCCGTTGAGGCGGCGGCTGTGGCGCACGCCGAGCTGCGGACCGCCGAGCATCAGGAACGCGTTCTTGAAGCCCGGCGCGGACGCGCGATAGACCTCGAGGTGGCCGACGGTGAGCTGGCGCGAGCGCAGCTCGACGGTGGTGAGGTCCTCGACATCGACGGCACTGTAGCCCGACAGCCGCGGGCCCATGAACAGCGCCACGTCGTTGCGCCAGGACACGAACGGCTTCTCGAAGAACTTGAGCTTGGCTCGCCCGTGCGCCATCAGCTCGGAGAAGCCCTTGGGATCGTCGCGGCGGAAGGCGAGCCAGGTTTCCATGTCGACGCCGCCGAACAGGAACGCGGTGTTGATGCAGTGGTGGATGTCGCCCTCGTCGATGTCGGACTCGAAGGAGGCCTGCGTGCGGGCGATGAGGTCGGCATCGCCGGTCGTGTCGACCACGGCCTTGGCGAGAATCGCGTGGCGGCCTTCCTTGCTCTCGAAGATGGCGCCCTTGACGACGTTGCCTTCGAGGATGGGATGCGTGCCCCAGGCGTGCAGCAGCAGGCGCACCTTGGCCTCGGTCACCATCTGCATGGAGGCGGTCTTGAGGGCCTCGGGATCGATGGTCGGCGACCAGGTGACGATGCCGTGGTAGGCGGCGGTGCGCTGGGCCCAATAGGCGGCGGTGGCGGCGTCCTTGGAGCCCCAGTCGGCGCGCTTGGGGCCTTGGATCGCGTCCTTGGGCAGCCGCTCCATCAGGTCGTTGGCGATGCCTTTGATGATGTGCCGGCCCGACCAGTCGCTCATGCGGTCGATCCAGATCACGAGGCCGCCGGTCGAGAGCCCGCCCAGGTGGTTGTAGCGCTCGACCAGCAGCACGTCGGCGCCGAGCCGGGCCGCGGCGATGGCGGCTGCCGTGCCGGCCGGCCCGCCGCCGACCACCAGCACGTCGGTCTCGGCGAATACGGGAATCTCGCGCGCAGGCTCGAGGTATTTCTTGTTTGGCCGGGCGCGGCGCGCGGGCTGCGCGTCGCCGCCGAAGAACTCGATGCCCTGCTCGGCGCCGATGGTGTTGCTGAGATTGCCGCTGCCGCCGGCGCCTTGGGGCGTCGGGCGATCGCGAAAGATCTCGGATCGATAGAGCGGGCGCTCGTCGTCCTTGCTCTTGTCGTTCGACATGGTCGTTTCCCCGTCAGATCGTTGTCGAAAGCATAGGCACTTCCGCCGCCGGCCGCTACCGGGCCGCCACCGGCGTCGCCGCCCGGGTTGACCAAAGCTGCGGCGCATTCCAGGGTGCCCCCATGACTAGGCTGCAGACCCAGCGCGCCGAGACGACGGAGGCTTTTCTCGCCGAGGCCGGGCCGCGGCTGGCGGCACTGTGCACGGCGTGCGGCGCCTGCTTCAGGGCCTGCCCGACCGTCGATCACATCGGCCTGGGTGCCGCGGACGCCAAGGCGGTGACGGGCGGCCTCGTGCAGCTAGCCAGGGGCGAGACGGCGCCGGCCGACATCCTTGCGTGGGTCGGCGCTTGCACGCGCAGCGGCCTGTGCGTGACGGCATGTCCGGAAAGGGACAAGGGTCTCAACGCCATGCTGCTCGTGCGGATCGCCAAGCAGCGTGCGATCAACGACACGCACCAACTCAAGCCCAAGCAGGACCAGACACTGTTTCCGCGCGTGAAGATCTTCGCGCGGCTGCAGCTCAGCGACGAGGAGCTGGCGAAATGGATGTGAGCGGGGATCGGATAACCTTCTGGTTCGGCTGCAACATGCTGCGCCACGCCGAGATGATCCGGCTCTCGATCATGCTGCTGGAGCGCGTCGGCTACGATGTCGGCACGGCCGGCGGACCGGGCTACTGCTGCGGCACGGCGCACGACCATCAGCTGCATGCCGCCAGCAACATGGCCGCACGCACCGTCGGCCGCTTCAACGATGCCGCCGAGAAGGACGGGCGCGGCACGGTCGTGACTTGGTGCCCGTCCTGCCACATGCACATGTCGGACATCATGTCGCCGGGCAATCGGAGTGCGTTTGAGATCGCGCACATCACGGAGTTGCTGGCGGATCGAGCCGATCGCCTGGCGCCGCTGCTGACGGTTCCCTTGAAGCGGCGCGTATTCCTGCATCGGCATCTGGGATTTGCCACGCACGTGCCCGTCAACGACCGGGTCGGCTCCATTCTTGCGCGCATTCCAGGGTTGCAACTCGCGCAGGGCCCGCAGCATCCCGGCCATATGTGCAGCGCGCTTGCGGCCGTCCCCGGCGCGCTTGCCAAGGCCGCGAGCGAGACCTGGGCTGCGGCTTCGGCGGAGGACTGCGACACGGTTTGCACCGTATTCCACTCAT
>Ga0247830_10000244_pt1 | contig 18021 bp, 40 predicted proteins | sample 12C_Control_Day5_FD_207766 | JGI IMG/M metagenome (GOLD analysis project Ga0247830, IMG submission 207766) | Soil microbial communities from agricultural site in Penn Yan, New York, United States - 12C_Control_Day5 | ecosystem: Environmental > Terrestrial > Soil > Agricultural land | place...
TCGCTACCCTAATCGCCCATGCGGTTTGTCGCGTAAACAAAGATATTCTCTGCTCAAGAGGCGATGCCGAGGAGTTCCCCAACGAACCGACGCTCATCGGCAATCCAGCGAAGGCCAATCGCGTTCTCGATTGGAGAGCGACAACGGTAGGCCCAATGGTAATAGACAAGATATTGGAGGCTTAGGGATGGATGGCCGGGTGTTAAAGTGGTTCGACGTTATTCCGAAAGGTGCTTCAGTCTCATTTGACTTAGACGATGAAGACCGTCGAATGCGGATTACCATGAGGACCGCTCACCACTCGATCGACAGATTTCTGTCCGTCAAAGTAATCCAGTCGAGCCGTGTGGAATTTCATATTGACTACGCGATTGCGGAGATGGGCAGGAAGTTACGGGAAGCGACGGAGCAACCTACGGTAAAGCCTTGTTAAAGGCCCCTAGAAGCCCCTGTACGCGACGATCTATCGCGGGACGGGATTCTAGTAGGCTTTGCCCTATCGTCGCTTAAGAAACGATCGTCAGCCGTTTTAAGGAAAGCAGCCATGAGAACAAAAGGTGAGAAGGGAATTACAAAGAACTTCTTTGAGCTTAGTAGAGGAGATGTCTTCATCGGTTATGACGGTCCCTGCATGGTAGTAGCCACTAACTACGACTTGGACCCAAAAGACGTGCTTCCAGATAATCTATGTGTCAATCTTAGAACGGGTATTGTTTTTCACTTTGAAAGTAGTGACATAGAAGTCGAGTACAAGCCTAGTGCCTGCATTGATCTAGGAGACGATTGATGCATATCAGGGACCGACTGAAGGAGGTTTTCAAGAAGAGGCTTGATCTACCCTTGCCGAATCCAATGACGGAGGAAGAACTCGATGAATTAGTAGATGCCGTAGCGGACGTTCTCAAAGAGTACGGTCTGATAAGTGAAGGGAATTAGGGGGTCGCATAATGAGAATGAAAACTGGAGCCAGTAAAGAGACGCTGTTCTCAAACTTGAAGGACGGCGATGTTTTCTTGGATGATGAAGGCACTCCTTACATGGTTGTAAGCGTCGGCTGGCATTTAGAAGCTGAAGTAGACCTACCTGAAGGAGTTGCTGCTAACCTTCTAACGGGAATCCTAGAGAAGTTTGACTACTGGAATGCCAAAGTAAAACACCTTCCCGGTGCTTCTATCGACTTGGGGGACGCCAAGTGAAAATCGGCAGTACCTGTTACGCCACTAGCCGTGGCTTAGGTCATCTCGCTCGCGACTTCTTTAACCATGGCCTAGTGACGCATCCCTACGTCGTATGCCATAGCCGTGTGCCGGAGAATACCGACTGGTATCCTGGCGCTCCGCGAACGCGGGATATCAACGGTGACAAGGAGAAGATATGCCAGTACTTTAAGGGCATGGATGCTCTGTTGTTCTTCGAGACGCCGTTCAACTGGAGTCTAATGGACTGGGCAGCGGAGCAGGGGATTCGGACGTATCTCATCACGATGTACGAGTGTACACCGATCTCACACCGCAAGCCGTACCGCTATATCTGTCCGTCCGCTCTCGACATGGAATACTTCCCAACGGATAGCGTCTACCTCCCTCTCCCAGTCGAGTATCCGTGGAGGCGGCGGTGTCATGCGGAACACTTTGTCCACAACGGCGGCTACTTAGGCTTGCGTGGACGGGAAGGCACGACGCTGCTCATCGAAGCGATGGAGTACGTGAAGAGTCCGATCAAGCTAACGATCCGAGTTCAGGAGAACGTCGGCGATATTCACCGCCGGAAGATCGGCAACGACAAGCGGATTACCTACATCGCTGAGACGGTTCCTTATGAGACGCTCTACGCTACCGGCGATGTCGTAGTCCAGCCGCAAAAGTTCAACGGCTGTAGTCTACCATTGCAGGAAGCTCTCGCGTCTGGTATGGTCGTCATGTCTACCGACCGCTTCCCAATGAACACGTGGCTGCCGAAGGAGCCGTTGATCCCCGTCGCGGCCTATGGCAAGGCTAGGATCGGCGGTGCGTACATGGAGTTTGACGAAGCCCATATCAAGCCGGAAGACATCGCTACCACAATCGACGCCTGGCACGGCAAAGACATTACGGCTTTGTCGGAGTACGGCAGACAGTGGGCGAAGCAAATGACATGGGAAGTCCTTGGACCGAAGTACAGAGAAGTCCTTAGCAACTAGGAGCAGCCAATGAGTATTCTAGTAGACCAATTGACGAAGCGTGAGAAGATTGCCGCGATGTGCCTACAAGGACTGCTGTCTAATCGGCAAACGATAGAGGCCGCTGTACGATCCGCGAAAGAGCGAAGCAAGGATGCGAAGACCCAAGCAATGGATGTTCTGGAGACTATGGCTGGAGTAGCGGTGAGTTACGCCGACGCTCTGCTTATTCAAGTCTCCGAGAAGCCTAATACTAGGACGGCAGCCGATGTATGATACTACCGCGTGGGCATCCTTTCTGGCGTAACACAAGCCGAGTACCGAAGCCGTCTATGATTAAGATTCACGAAGAGCCGATTGGCTTCTTTATCGACAAGCTACAACGCAACGACTACTTCAGCCTCGCGGGGTTCTCGGACGCCGAGTGGTTCTGTATGCTCGTGATGCGGGCAGGTGACACGACGGCGTTAGGGCAAATCCTCGATCCAGTACATGGGCGTAAGCTACGCGGCGTGATGGAACGGCGGCAGTATGACCGACGCTTCCTCTTCGCGATACCGAAGGTGCTGTGGACGCTGCCCAACTTCGATGATGGCAGTATCGACCGCTTCCTGATTCAACACGATATCGAGATCGAAGCCTACGAACGCGACTTGATTACGGATCACCTGGCAATGCAAGCGGACCTCTACCCGCTCATCGCCCAGCTACAGAAGATGGATACGGTTCTTATCGGCAATGAAGCATTAGTCGGCATGAAAGAGATTCTGTTTCTGAAAGAGTTCATCTCGGTATCTTCACCGAATCTACACTTAGAGGCGGGCGGCATTGAGAAAGCGGTCAACGATGTGAAGGCTTATGCTCGCCGTTGGCAGTTAAACCCTACGGTATACTTGATTTCCGCCGGAGTTAGTGCCGCTGTTATCATTGACCAACTGCACGATCAGATCGACTGTAGTTGGTTTATCGACTGTGGCAGTATATGGGATGCTTTCGTCGGCATCGGTAGTCAACGAGAATGGAGGTCTCAACTTTATGCCAACCCAGAACTCCTCGAACAGTGGAAACGATACTGCCTTACTGGCAATCCCAACCACTGAACTGAATCGTACCAACCCCGCCTTCGGGCCAGGTAATCCCGAAGTAACCCAGGACCGTGCCTATGACCTCTACGACAACTACAGCCGCTACGGATACGTTATGTTCCCGCAGCAAGTCGCCATCTACCGTTATCTTGCTGAATGCTTTGGTAGTGAACGATGGCTGCACGGCTCAATACTTGAAGCGGGTTGTGGCAACGGAGTCGGAAGCGCACTCATTCATCATCGAACTGGAACACTTATTGCAACGGATGTTTCCGAATCAAACGTCCGATTCTGCAAGTGTCTCTATCCTTGGATCGACTTTCGGCTTTGGGATATCAAGCGGGCCTCCGTCCTTAAAGCCGATCATGTAGTCGCTGTGGAAGTCCTAGAGCATATTGAGGAACCGCAGCTGGCACTCCGCAACCTCATCGACGCTGCTTACAAGACGATCTGGCTCTCGACGCCGAACGGAACCGACAAGCGTAGACCACCGGAGAATACCTGCCATGTCTGCGAGTACACGCCTGCCGAAGTCCTCGCGATGATTCATCAGTGCTGGAAAGGCTTAGACGTAGAGATCATCGGCTACGGCGGCCAACGGTTGCTCTCCGTAGACACCGACGTGGACCCCCTTATCTACAGGATTAAGAAATGACGGATGCAGAAGAACGTCTACAAAGTAGAGAACGACTAGACAAACTAGCAAAGGAAGGGGAGGCTCTTCTCAGGAAACAAGAGTGGCCGGATGGTTGCCTTTATGGTGCGGGGATACTGGCAATCCTCTCAGGCTTTGTAGCTCTCTCCGCTTGCCTGGTCTTGCTTAAGACCATGTGGCGTTATCTTATTTGGGGGTAGGTATGGACGCTGTTGCTGGCTTACTAGCAATCCTGCTTTTGTGTATTTGCCTAGGACTTGTAGCTGCCTCTCTCTGGGAAGGGGGAAACGACCTATGAACTTCCTCATCTGTTCGCGTGTGTCGATTCCGGCGAAGGATCGCACGCTACCCGCCTGGGAATACTTGCGGAGCCTTGGCCATACGGTTGTGGTCGAGCATCCAGATACGGCGGCAAGCGAGGGCTTCCAGCCGGACGTAATGATCTCGATGGGTGTTACGATCATGGATGAGACCTTCGCGGCGGTCCTTCGCTACCCAGAAGCCGACTTGTACTGCTATAACTGGGACTGCTACGAGTGGGTATGGAAGAATCCCCGTCCCGGCGAATACGACTACAAACGCTACGGCGAGTTGCTCAAGCTGGCTACGGAAGTCTGGGTTCCTAGCAAGTGTACCGCTCTCCGCACGACGCAATGGTGGAGCATCCCCGCGAATCAGATCAAGGTAATCCTCTGTGTCTGCCCCTGGTGGGACTATGAGGATATCAAGGATGAAGGCTACGCTCTCTGTACGCTACGCAAGCTACCGGACCTGTGGTGCGACGTATTTGAGGAATGCTGCGATGCCGTAGGGATACCGTGGAAGCGGCCCGATCATAGCTTGTCTTACGACGACTACCAGAAGACGGTTGCCCACTGCCGGTTCCTGGTTAATCACTACCACGAGGCTTCGACGGGCGGTTTAACGCTAATGGAGGGATACTACCTGGGCAAGCCCTGCCTCTGTAGCGACTCCGAGTGGAACGGTGCCAGAGACTACATGGGCGACCGGGCGACGTACTTCCACTATCCGTCGAAGGAGGACTTCAAGCACCAGTTGCAGAAGATGTACGAGAACGCTCCGTATATCTCGGACATGATTCTAAAGATGGGAGCGAACAATTGGGTCAAGGAGCGTTCGGATCAGCAGATGATCGACGATATGCTCAAGCGGGTTTATCACAACAAGAAGTACAAAAGGGCCACTTGAATGCGAAGCCGTGATCAGCTACTCGATCGGTTGGACTTATACGATGAGGCAGACTTTATCTACAAGGACGGTATTGGCTATATCGCCTGGCACTTCTCGACCGGCGATAATCTGGAGATGCTCTTCATCGAGGTCCACGAAGATCAGAGGGGCAAGGGACACGCGACTCAGCTCTTCCGCGATATGGTTAAAAGTATCATCACAGAAGATCGAGTTCCGTACCACAGCGTCTTTGGCTATCGTCTAGCTTCCAACAAGGTTGCGGAAGTATTCTACAACACGCTCGGCTGGACTCAGGTTAATCTAGGCCGATGTATCTATTCTGGCGACGATACCGTGCTGATGTGGACTACCTGGGAAAATCTGCTGAATAAGCTAGGGATGTCGAAATGAGTAAGGAACCAAAGCATCCGAAAGTAGTAGAGATTGAAGCTCAGATGAAGGATGTTGCTCTATTGAAATATGAAGCCGAAATGAAGGTCAAGCTTTGGGGAAAACTTCTTGAAGAGCTATCTGTTCAACTAGATCGGGTTAAGCTGCGTCACGGATTGTACACAAGGGAATCGCTAAATGACTGAGCAAGACGTGGACCGCCGCATCGCGAGAGCGTGGCGGATGGAAGCAGACATGTTCGACAAAAAGAACTTTCACGAAAACGCACAAGTTCGACGCGATGTCGCCGACGCGCTCGACCCGCCGGAGCCAGCGTTCGAGTCGATGGAGAGATGTAAGAAGGACGCAGAGAAGTATTGCCCTGTGCAAGCTGGCGGTGGGTGGATTATCTGGGGAACAGGTTTGTCAACCAACAAGCTGCCAGACTGCGAGCGGTGGCAAGCCATTCGGGTGATCGCCGAGATTCTATGGGCGGAACGGAACCGCAAAGAAGCTGGAGGTCCGCAGCCGTGAAGATTATCTATGTCGCTCGACATAACGCCGGTGGCAATAACGACGAAGATGCCATTGCTTATGCTTTCCGCGAGCTAGGCCACGAAGTCCATGCGATACCGGAGTCTCAAGGCTTCAAAGCCCTCCAGCGTAAAGCCGACTTCGTTCTGTTCCACAAGTGGCAAGATACCGTTTCCCTCCAGGGACTCGAAGGCAAAATGCCCAAAATCTTCTGGTGGTTCGACCTCGTAGACTTCCCCAACGAGAAAAACGAGCAAGTCCGCAACCGTTGCCTCAGCCGTATGCAGTGGATGGAGAATATTATTCCTCTCGTTGATCTAGGATTTATGAGTGACGGTGACTGGGTAGCGAGAGACAGAACAGGTAGGCTAGTCCACTTGTTCCAAGGAGCCGATGAACGCTATATCGGCCTAGGAGAAAATAACCATCGCTGTGCGATGTGCCGGGGACCGTGGGAAGGGACCGACCTACTCCTCACCGGTATCCGGCTGGGCGGCGAGAAGCGGATGAGCTTCGTTGCGGATATTGAACAACACTACGGCGAGCGGTTTACTCACGTTCTCAAAGGCACACATGGCAGGGACTTAGCGGACCTCATCGCCTGTCACAAGATTATCCTCGCTCCCGACCACCCCGTTACCGATCGGTACTGGTCCAACCGTGTCTTCCTCTCACTAGGCTTTGGAGCGTTTATGCTCCACCCGTATTGCGAAATGCTGGCAGATATGTATGAGGACCGGAAGGAGATCGTCTTCTATCACAACCGGGAACAGTTGCATATCCAGATTCAGCACTACCTCAAGAGTACGACGGAACGGCGGTTAATCCAACAAGCCGCACTGGAGCGTACTAAGAAAGAGCATCTGTACCGCCATCGGTGTGCGAAGCTCATCGCAATCGTGAAAGATCGGTTGGGTATATGAATATCCGACGGGAAATCCTCAAGGAGATACTGGAGCCTACCGACTGGGTTATCGACGTTCAATGCGGCTTAGGACTCCTGCTCGAAGACATGCCGGAAGACTGGGAAGGGAAATACTACGGCATCGACACGGACGCCGAGAAGATCAAGATTGCTCACCAGACCTATCCCGGTCGAATGTTCTCCGTTGATGCTCCAGAAAGCCTGCCACATATTCCCCACCACTACTTCGACTGGGCCATCGTCGGCTTCGTGGAGATCAGTCCGCAAGCGAAGGACGAGCTAACGAGAGTCGCCAAGAAGATACTGTACATGGCTAGAGCAGAAGATGAGTTAGTCAAGAAGTCCTATGAGCCAGCCGAACGAATCCTAACAGAGATTCCCTTAGACACAGCCAACAAAGACGTAACTCCGAAGTCGATGACGACGGAGATACTTGGAAAGGACCAGTTGCGTGAGAGAGATAAGAAGCAGCCGCGTCGTGGTAGTGGGAGGGGCTGGATTCCTGGGAAGCCATCTGGTAGACCACCTCATAAACGATAGGCACTGTAACGTCCTCGTCATCGACAACCTCGTTGCGGGGAAGCTAGAGTACGTCAACAAGAAGGCTCACTTCGAGCATTACGATATCACCGGTTCAGAGACCTACCTCCATCGCCTCTTCAAGAGGTTCCAAGCGGAGTACGTCTTCAACCATGCTGCTGAGCCATACATCCCAGTAAGCTTCGAGCGACCGATCCACGTCTTTAACGTCAACGCCTTCGGAGCCTTGAAAGTCATCAACGCCGCCCAAGAAGCCGGAGTTACCGGAATCCTCCAAGTCTCCAGTGCCGAGATATATGGAGAGCAGTATGCTGGAGGGCCGCACCACGGCGGCAAGATAGCGGAGAATGCTCCAGTAATTCCTCACTCGTCCTACGGTGCTGCGAAAGCCGCAATCGACTCGATGGTTCAAGTCCGCTGGAAGGAAGCGAAGACGCCTGTCATCTCCCTACGACAGTTCAATTGCATCGGGGAACGCGAGACGCACCCATACGTCGTGCCTGAGATCATATCGCAACTAAGCCAGTTAGACGACAAGGCTCTTGGGGCACCGACTAAAGAGTTGAATGACATGCTGCGGCAGGCCATCACGCCCTTCGTTCGACTAGGCAATAACTCAACCCGCGACTTCCAATACGCCGGTGACGCCGTTCGATTCGCTACACAGCTGCTAGAGCATGGGGAGTTCGGCGAGGTCTACAACATGGGTTCGGAGTCCTGTGTCAAGATATACGATCTAGCCGAGACGATTGGCGAACTCATGGGATTCAGGAGCGTCGAAGTCCGGCACGATCCTAGCCGTGACCGGCCATGGGAGATATGGCATCTGCAATCGGACAATACGAAGCTCTACAATGCAATTGGCTACTCACGTGGATACCCAACTATCTTGCCGCTTGAGGAATCCTTAGAACGAACCATCCGGTGGTACGAGCAAATGAATAGCCGCTGGCCGTGGGAAGAGAAGGAGCTAGAGCGTGGAACCGTATCAACAGCTTGAAGCAGACTTCGGCAAGTTTGTTAAGAACCCCAACGTCGTCGCCTGTAGCAGCGGGACGGCAGCACTTCACCTCGCCTTAGAAGCTCTCCAGCTACCGCTAGGCTCTAGCGTGATAGTGCCGGAGTTTACGATGGTGGCCTGTGCGAGGGCCGTTACCCTAGCAGGCCACAAGCCGATCTTCGTCGATTGCAACAGCGAGCTACTGATCGACCCCGACCTCATTGAAGGCTCCATCGAAACGAAGACGCGGGCCATCATGCCAGTTCATATCTATGGTAGGCAATGCGATATGAATGCCGTCCATGCAATCGCGGCGAAGTACGGTCTGGTGGTAATAGAGGATTGCTCGGAAGCCCACGGCGGTATTGAGCCACACTATCTGACCGAAGCCGCCTGCTGGAGTTTCTACCGCAACAAGATTATCTGTGGAGAAGAAGGGGGAGCAATCGCCTTTAAGTCTTCAGAGCAAGCCAACATTGCCCGCCGTCTACGTTCACTAGGCTTTACGGAGGCCCACGACTTTGTCCATGAACCTCGTGGTCACAACTACCGCATGAGCAACGCGCACGCTTCGCTGATCCTCAAAAGCTTAGCTGAGGTTGATGACAACCTGAAGGACCGACTGAGAGTCGAAGACTGGTACAACGACGAAACGCCGGATGAATGGAGAATGCCTTACCGACAGGTGTGCTGGGTTTACGATGTGAGAATACCGAAGCTGAGCAGCCCTGATCAGGATGTGATTGTGAAGGCATTGAACGTGAGGGGCGTCGCGGCTAGGCATGGCTTCAAGGCGATGTCTAGGCAGCCAGAATATATGAAGTGGTATCAGGACCTCAATGCCCACCTGGCTTCCCGTGAGATCATCTATCTACCGGTTCGGCCCACGATGCAGCGGGAGGAGGTGCAGCGGAATATGGAACTACTCCGTAGCACGGTGGCGGACGTCATCGGCAGCTAGGGTGGCTAGATTCCAGGCACTAAAGGCTGGGCCACCCTGGGCTCGCTAGGGCGACGGTACGCGGGGGGTAGCCTACGGGTGGGGGCGAAGGTGCGGTGGGCTAGGGTGGCCCACTGGAGGCCCTATACGCGACGTTAGGCTCCCTTACCGGGTGGGCGGCTGTTTAAGGGCCTCTAGTGGCCCATAGGTTGGGCTTACGGCCGACGGGTAGGGGTAGGCTACCTAGCTGGCCTAGCGTGGCGTATAGCCCAACGTAGTGGCCTACGCCCATAGGTGGTATAAAACTATACCTATGGTATAGTCCGAGTAGGTGTAAGAAAATCCCCGGCAGAACCGTCTAGGCTCCACCGGGGATCCTCGCAAGTCCTCTATCCCTAGTCTTCCGCTCTCTCCATCTCCTCGGTTTCCACGTTGGTCTCACCAACGTCCTTGTACGCGGCTACTCCAGCGTCCAACAATTCAAGGTACTCAAAGAATCCCGCTGCGTCGAACGGCGGGATCTCCGGCTTGATGGCTATTGGCATTTCAAAGTCTGCCCAGGCCGAGTCCACCGGCTTCTCCTTTCAGGGTTAGCGGAAAGTTATTTCATGTTTGTCCGTCCGATGGGTGAACGACCACGCAAGGCATACGATCCAGGCGATCACCGTCCAGCCCAGCAGTAGGTTGACGACCACAATCGGAGCAGTGTTCTTGTGACTCCGTGTTACCGCAATCACGGTTGGCAGGAAGTAGAGGGTTGCTAGAACTATCAAGCCAATCCAATGGTCTGAAGTGGCTTGTGTCGCGAATAGCAAGACATTCATTTCGGAACCTCTTTCGTTTTGAACCTAATCGTTCTCAGGTCTGAAGTCGTAGTAGAGCCTTGGGCTCTGCTGGAAGGTCAGGGATCCCTTCACCCCGTCGGCCCTCCGCCGGACGACGATGAACGGGGCCATGAACCCGATAGCCTGGAAGTCGCTCTGCAGTTCGGTCGTATCCCAAACCTTGCCGAACTCCGCTTCCAGTGCCTCGCGGCTTCCAGGATCCGCGTTGATCTTGTTGATCATTTCACGACGGATGCCTTCGGTTGGATCGTGTGACATTTTCGAGCCTTTCAGTTAGAGTTCACTTGTGGAAGGGTCAGCGTGGCGAGTTCTACTCACGGTAGAAGTTGCTCGTCAACTCGCCGTCGAAGGCGTTGTCGATGAAGTCGTGGAGCTTGGCGAGTCCGTACTTCTCGCATAAGGCGTCCTGCTCGGTCATCTCCCCGACGGCGAAGACGGACTTGTCATACTCGTTGAGCTTGGAAGCAAGAAGCTCCAGCTCCTCTACGTTCGCTGGCCAAACCTTTTCCTCGTCGGGGAGTTCCAGCATGTCGTTGTCCACGGCGATGAGCCGGAGCAGGGTATTCAGGTGTGGATACCGAGGCTTGTCCTCAATGAGTTCAAACTCGTGAGAGCAATACTCGTCGCCTTTTGGCAAATCATCGCCTTCGAAGTCCACGATCGCTGTGGAGCCACAATTCAGGCAGTAGTAAGTAGGCATGACCCTTTCCTTTCGTTGAAGGTTTTTCGTTACGGAATAGGCCAATCACCGTCCGCTCCGCCAACGGAATCAGGACCGTCGGCTGGGTTGTAGATAAGCTTAGGCCACACGTCGCTTATCTTGTCGTCGGGGCTGGGTATCTCGCTCGTGAGACCCCTTTCGTCGAGGACACGTTGGAGACGCAGGATTCTCTCCTTGAGTTTATCCGCGTCGGAGTTGAACTGGACTTCGCGGGCCTTCGCTTCGCTGATGGACCGTTCCATGAAGTTACGCTCGCTGGCGAACTCCGCTGGAACGACCTGCTTCAAGCGGTAGACCTCCGCACTGGATGCTAAGGCGGCAACCGCTAATAGCACCATGACGACGTTTCTCATTGGTCTCCTTTTCGGAGTTAGACGACCACATGCTTGGGATTCAGCCGCTCGTGGGCAACCGCTTCGAGTCCCGAATCCGTTTCAAACTTACACCTTGAGCATTTGAGGACGAGAGGCGGCGTGTTCTCATCAAACACAATAACGCTCTCGTCGCCGAAGATGTGTCGTAGCGTATCCACCAGATCAAGGTCAACCACTTCCTTCTTGTCGTCGCTCATAGTTGCGTCTCCTGTTAGTGCCGGAGTTAGAAGTTCTCGGTGTGGTCAATGAACCAGAGGACGATTAGGAACGTGAGTGACAGTATTGCTAGAACGATCACTCCCATGATGAGGTACATTATTCTTCTCCTTCATAGTAAGGCACTTCCTCACGCTTCTCACGTCGCCGCTCCCTCAGATCGTCGTCATCGTAGTTCGGCGGCGGTAGTGGACGGGTGCGGTAGCATTCGGCACAGTATGCCTGGCCGTCCGCGAACCCAACCGCCGGTTCGCCGCACTCACACAAAGTTTCTTCCGGTTCGTCTGCGTCGTCCTGGTCGAAGTCTAGGTTGTTCACTGACATTAGTATTCTCCGTCTAAGAGGACCAGTACTCTCTCGTCATGGGTAGGAACCTCCTCTAGGTCCAGAGTGAGGTCTTTGGGTTGCTTGAGACGGCGTCGGCGTAGCTCCTTACGGAGCAACATCTCCGCTTGGGACTTGTTATCGGCAACGATGATGGCAGCCGTGCCTACCGGCCACACGCCGACGAAGCTAGTACAAGTGAATACTCTCATACGTCCCTTTCTTACGTTAGTGTTGAAGTTGACGGGCATTGGTTTCCTTTCTAGTCGGCAGTAGCTTAATCGTGCAGTGGCTAGATTAGCTAAAGCTTAATCGCACTTGAACCACTTCTCGCAGGTGGCGAGTACGTTGTCGTAATCGCCGGCCATCGCTTCGTCGCGGAATTGCTTGATCCGCTCGGCGGACCAGTTCTCCCGCTTGGCGACCTTGATTGCTCGACCGATAATCGAGAAGGCGTTGCCGTCCTCACCGACAAGCTTTAGATGCGGGCGAGCAGCTAGGTTGTGTCGCTTCTTGCGACAGTTGTTGGCTGAGGTTCGTTGGGCGACTCGGACGCTCATGTTCCGGCGGAACGGCTTGTGTCGGTTCTCACGGAACTCACGGAGCATCTGTACCGTGCTAGGTTTCAGGATTGAGTTTCCCATTGGAACCTCCTTCATTAACGATCTCGAAGAAGGAGAGGCTCGCAATGACACAGCCGACGAGTCTTTTGGCATCGTCGAGGGAGATTGCAATTCGACCAACTCCGTCGTCGCTGTTCTTCGTGAAGTTGAGCATAATCCATTGCTCGCCTTCCGTTGGGTTAGGAGTCGTACCGCTCGGCCTGGCGGATACGAAACTCACCGGTTGTGCATCATATTCTTCGACTCTGAACTTCACTTGGATCCTCCCTTTTCAGTTGGAATGCCTGACTTCTCGTTCGGTCTCAATGCCGCGTGCGGCACACCACTGCCGGGCATCGGTGACCGCGTCGGTTTGGCTGATGAACAGCGGTGAGACAAACAGGACCATCTCGTTCTTACGAACGATGCAGTACCAGCCCTCGCCGCAGACGCCCTGATGGCCACCATCACTGTACCGGGGTTCGAGCAGTACTAGCTTGGTCTTCATATTGCACCTTCCTTTCAATTCTGTTAGAGTCCCAGAACGTTGTTAGAGTTCCCAGACCTTGACGCCACGTCTCTTGGCTTCTGCTTCCAGCTTGGCGTCTTCCTCGAACTGAGCAGCCATGCCGTCTACCATCGCTCGCTCGGCCTTCTCGCAGGCCGCTGGATCGGCACAACCTCCGTCCATTGTCCATGCCCCGCAATGAGGGCACTTATCGTTACCCTGGGCGGGTCCACACGATCGGCAATACGTATCGCCGCACATGCACGGTCCCATTTATTGGATTCCTTTCTCAAGCTTGAAGGTTAAGGCCAGAGCGGCCAATACGGCATTGCTCCAAGTTTCCGCTTGGTCCGCTTCTGTCGGAGCAACCCCGTTGACAGAAGAGTAGGAGAAGCCGTAGGCCATGACGAGGGACGCCTTGGCGAGTCCCAGCAAATAGGCGTTGTTGGTATCTCCGTTGACGTTGCCGAAGGTCCGGGCAGCCTCCAGCCCGGCGTTGATCCCGCGAGCATACTCCTCTCGGACGTTGAGTTTCTCTTCGATCTCGTCGTTGAATCTCATCTGCTTTCCCCTTTCGTTTGTCGGTCTTATGACCCACACTTTCTCTCGTAAATGCCGATGACTTCGTACCGCTCGCCGGTGAGATCGGCGTGGTATTCTTGGAAGCGGTTGAACTCTTGGAGAGCCTCAATGCTGTCCAACCCGAAGTGCTCATAGTCTCCTTCGCATACGGTGATGACTATGATCGGGGCGTTCTTAACTGAGCGATTGAATCCCTTGAAGACCCTTGGCGGCGAATCACTATCCCAAGTGACCGTATAGGTTCGCTTCTTTGTCGCAGTCATTTCCTACTCCCCTTTCGCCCGCTCAAGCGGAGTTAGAAAGCCCGAATTGGTTGACCACTTACAGAGACCCTACCCTCAGCGAAGGCAACCGCCAGAGGCTTGCTCGTGGTAGTGAACAGCCTCTTGATATCCTTCTGAGGGATTATGTCCTCAGTAATCGGACGCTCGATAACGTACCAGACCTTTGCTGACTTTGCAGTAATCAACAGTTCAGTTCCTGCAAACTTGTCCATTGCAAACCCTTTCTCGGAGTTAGAGAACCCTTCTCAGCAACAGTGCTGACCCCCTGGGCGAGGGGTGAGAACTGTTACGCTCCCTGGTTACAAGCCGAGTTCACCGCTGATCTCGCGGTTTAACTGCTTGGCCTGCTCTTCGGCCTTCTCCTTGTAGAGGAAGATGATGCCTAAGCCTAGCACCGGGCTACCATCTTCCCCATTGAAGAGCAAGGCGTACCATCCTTTGGGGATGTGCACCTTCTTGTGGTTCAGAGTACCGTCGTCGCAGTCGAACGGTCCTTGCTTGACGTAGCACCCGAGCACTGTGCCCTGGACCTCGGGTTTGCCGACCTTGGGTCTTGACATCGGTCAGCCTCCAACGACGGTTGGCAAGCCGGGCAGGTCCTTCGACCCGACGATGGTCAGGTTCAGGCCGATCTGGACAGTGACGACCTTGTCACCGATCTTCATCGGGACCTTACCGTTCAAGTACCAGCCGAGGGAGCCGGTGCTGAACTCCTTGGCCTCGGCCAGCTGCGGCACTCCAGCGATGGAAACCTCGACCGCCTTGGCCCCCTGCCGGAACTCCTCACGGGTGACGGCGCACTTGGTCTTCTTGACTCCGTTGGAGTCCTGATCTTTGGACTCGCTCTTGGACGCCGCTGCCGCCTTCTTCGCTGCCTTGTCTACCATGGCTGCGTATCCTTTCGACGAAACACTTTCCCGAGGAAACCTGCCTCATCAGCATGGGTAGGTTATCTCCCATGTACCGCTTGGGCGTAGCGGTTATCGGCACTCCTATTATAGTCGGGGCGACTATAGCGACAATCCTTTGCCTAGACGCCTTCTAAGACGTCTTCCTCAGGACGATCTTCTGCCGAGGCTCACCGACCTTGGGTTTCAACTTATGCATGGGCTTCCGCAACGTCACATTGGTCTTTACCTCAATGACCATGCCAACGGCGTGAGCCAGTTTCTCGATCGTCTGGAACCGAGGTAGATAGGTAGTGCAGGCATTGATTCGCTGCACCGTGGTGTAGCTGAGATTCGCCGCCATTGCGAAGTCCCTGAGAGTCAAGTCCCGAACATCAGACTCGTGGAATATCTCATCCAGAATCTTGTTCAGCTGTCTGCTCATCTGCTTATTGTACTTCATAGACGCACCCTTTCACACTGGGTAAAACTTGACCTCAAATCCCTGCATCAGCTTGTCCTTATCCGTAAGGAACATGGAGACGTCGGCGAGGACTTCAGCGATGTTGTCGGTGCGATGGTACTCACCGTAGACCATCACGCCGTCTTTGCAAATCCAGGTGAAGCGGTAGTTGAACAGCTTGGCTACTGGCTTGGCTGGCTGCTCGTAGTGCGTCACCTGGGCTGCTGGGTCCTTGGGCTTCGCCGCCGACTTCTTCGCCTGCGCCCGTTCGTCGCGTTCGACGGCTGCCAACTCTTTAACGAGCGACGGTCTTGCTAGAGCCTTCTTCGTCGGCTTGGGGTTTAATCCCGCAGCCCATTTCTTCTTGCTCATCTTAGGCATTGAGGTACTCCTTTGCTTCTTTCTTTGCTTCCCTAAAGTTTCTGGCGTCCAGATCGTAGATGGAGCCGCCTGGAAGGATGAGTATGTAGGCACACTCACCAGCCCACCGCCGCTCGATGTTGTTACCTTTGCCGTCGCTCCAGCGGAACCGGGTTGTTCCGTCCTGGACTATCCTTTGCTTTGCAGCGAGCTTCCACATCAGTCAATCTCCTTGAAGATGCGGACGAAATCCTTGATCTCGATGCTTTGCGTAATCCCAGGGTAGCGGCTGGACTCGAAGGCCAACGTACCGAAGGCCTCATTGATTCCAACCACCACGATCGTTCCTTTGAAGTAGCCACCCTGGAGCGTATCCGGTGGCGGGTTGCGGGCGACGTACCGATGTCCAATCTGGATCACTTGGTTGCTCCTTTCTTGACCGGACGTCTTGGTTTCTTGGTTAGCAGCATACGGAGTAACAGGTCGATATCCTCGATCGAAGAGGGGAGCCGCCGGACCCGTCGCTTGGTCCGATGGACCCGCTTGGTCTCCAGTTTGCTCCTCGCCTTATTGGCCTCCCGATTCGATGCCGACCGTACCTTGCGGTAGCTATTCCGCTGCCTGACTTCTTCAATCAGTCTGAGTTCCTTTTCGGTCATAGGTTTCCTTTCGCTAACGGTCATACCTTTCGCCTGATTGGACCCCTTTCTAAAGCGTTGGTTTTAAGCCTTCTACTGGGCCACCTAGTGGGCGAACGGTGGTCGGGTAAGGGTAAGCCCCTACCCAACCATACCGTGGCCGTAGGCCCAACGTAGGTGGGTCGATTACTTAGTGGCCCCCCGACGTCGCTGGACGTCTTTGGTAGCCTGAACAACGGCGGGGGAAACCGTTTCTCCACCAGCAGTAACGTACACCAACTCGCTGATGGCCCGCGTCCGGGCGACATAGATCAGGTTCTGTTCCTGTCCACGCTGCCAATCACTCTTAGCCATCGGGTGCGGCATCGTTGCCCCTTTGGGCTGGAGGATGAACACCCGCTTGGATTCGAGTCCTTTGGCCCGATGGACGCTGGAGAACAGAATTCCCTTCGGGGTGACCAACTTGGGTCCGCAAGCGTACCCACCGGCATCCCGCTCGGTTTTGCAATTGAAGCACCGCTCGACTTCTTCGTCGAACCGCCGATGGCAGGTTGGGCACTCCTTGCCGCCGAAGACCAGTTGCATCTTGCTGACGACCTGGTCGATCGTTTCGGCCCCTTCCGTGAAGGCGACGATGCAGTCATACTTGTCCTGCAGGTTCATCAACCGGCCTTCGTCGGGAAACCGCTTCTTCTCCTCCTTGGCGGATTCCATTTCCAGCCACCGGTCGGCCTTCTCGACCAGGTCCACCGGATCCTTGGCCTTGAGCTTCTTGGTCACGAAGTTGACTAGCTCATCGCCGAACTTCCGGCCACGGATCGTCGCCTTCCGTCCGTCCTTGATGAAGCGCAAGGCTTCCGACACCAATGGAGCGTTCACCCGGCAGAGGCACATATCCCCTTCCTGGACCAAGGTGACGTACTCCTTCATGGTGGTATGGATCACGGACCCTTCGGGGTTGCTCTCATGGGCCTTGAAGTCAGGCACAATTGCCTGAGCTTCCTTGACGATGAGCTTGGCGCAACGGCGGGTCTCGGTCAGTTTGAGGACCGTCGCCGCCGTCACTTCGCTGAGGAGCTTTTCCATCCGGGGGATGGAGTCCACGTCGGCTCCCGCAAAGCCATAGATGGCCTGGAAGGAGTCGCCCACGACGAACAGCCGTTCTCCGGCGAGGATGGCGTACTCTTGCTTGACGCGGGGGAGGTCTTGAGCCTCATCCACGAGGAGCAAGTCGAACCGTTCGATCGGTAGCCGGTTGACTACCGGCAACCAGTTTTGGTCATCGAAGTCCAGCCCACGGACGTCCATCCGCCGGTTGGCCTCAAGGATCTTGGGGACCAGGTTGTAGACCCGGTCCTGACATCCGTTGAGTTCGATATCGTAGTGGCTGCAAAGCTGGTCCAATTCGTCTCGAGTGATAGAGGAAGCGTCGAAGCCGTGCTCCTTGGTCCAGCCGGTCAGCGTCAGTTTGCACATCCGCACCAACGCCACGGTTGCCCGGAAGAAGGTTTGGTCTTCCCGTTCGAGTTGCCTGGGATCCCGATTCAGGTGCGTCCCGATCAGGATTTCGATGTGGTTCCGGTTGGGTTTGATCCAACCGTAGGCAGCCCGGACCGAGCGGTAGCCAAGGCTGTTCACCGTGGCGAACTGAAGATCAATCTTCGCCTTGTCCTTGAGGAGCCGGACGAGCCAGCCCCACTTCTCGCCGAACTCGGTCACTATGCTTTTGTTGAAGGCGCAGTAGGTCACGGACTTGACGCCTGCTGCCGCACTGATCTTCAGTTGGTCCCAAACCAGTT
>Ga0247830_10000247_pt1 | contig 17889 bp, 18 predicted proteins | sample 12C_Control_Day5_FD_207766 | JGI IMG/M metagenome (GOLD analysis project Ga0247830, IMG submission 207766) | Soil microbial communities from agricultural site in Penn Yan, New York, United States - 12C_Control_Day5 | ecosystem: Environmental > Terrestrial > Soil > Agricultural land | place...
CGGCCGAGCATCACCCAGTCGCCGCCGGGATCGTCCTGGCGCGTGGCAACGGCGCGGGCGATGCCGTCGACGATCCGGTAGGCGATCGGCAGCCGGTAATGCATGGTGTCCCAGTAGTTGTCGTCGCGGGTGGTGATGCTCGAGGCGATGCCGAAGTCGACGACCACCGCCTGATGGCGAGCGCCGATCTCGGCGACGCGCGTCTTACAGAGGCGCTCGCGCGCCGCCCCCTGCGAGCCCGGCACCGGCTGGCGGTTCACGTGCACCGGCATGAACGCGAGAATGCGGCGCGCATCCGCCGGCGTCGCCGCCAGCACCTCCTCGAGCCACGTCAGCGCCGGAAAGCGCCAGGCGCGAAGGTCCTCCGCGGTCGCGGTGTATGCCGGCACCTGCGGCTTGATCTCCTTGGGCGCGCCCGCCCAGAGCAGCTTCTCGACCTTGACGGGGTCGTAGGCGCTCTCGGGCGGCACGAACACCTCGAAGCCGTTGAAGGGGATGCGCGGCAGCCTGAGCCCGAGCCGGTAGCCTGCCACGCGCCCCGCCAGCTCGAGCGTGCGCGGGTTGAGCAGCAAGAGCCAGTCGTTCCAGGCGCTGTCGTCGTAGAGCCACTCGGGAAAACCCCGCGGGGTGATGCGGTTGACGTCGGCCTTCTCCTCGCACCAGTTCCAATCGAGGCCGACGATCAGCGTCTTGAGGTTGGGCTGGTGCTGCAGGAACAGGCGGGCGAGCTGGTATTGCTCCCAGGCTTGCCCGGCGTTCATGGCGAGGTTGGCGAAGCGCCCGCCAAGCTGGGCATCGAGGCGATCGGGGTCGAGCAGGCGCGAGGTCGACGTGCCGAACACGGCCGAGTCGAACTCACCGGAGCGGACGATGGCCGGGTACTGGTAGCGCTGGTTGATGTCCATGATCACATGCTTGCCGAACACCTGCCAGGGAAGGTGGCCATAGGGGTTCATCAGCACGATGAAGCCGAAGACTACCGCCAGCAGGCCGGCAAGGCCGCCGAGCGCGATCTTCAGGAACTGCCCCCAGCCGATCACATCGCCCCTCAGAACTGGAAATAGATGAAGCTCTTGGGCTGGCCCTCGCCGACCAGCAGGATGGCGTAGGCCGCCGCCGCCGCGAGCGAGGTCGCCCAGGCCCGGGTCGGCACCAGCCAGCGGTCGAGCGCCTCCTTTGCCGTCAGCGGCTGCAGCGCGAGCGCCAGCGCAACCGCGAGCGTCGTTGCGGTGGAAAGGGTCCACATCGCACCCAGCCCGCCGGCCCCGACCAGGCCCGCACCGAGCCGCCAGGCGCTGGCAAGGTCCGTGGCGCGAAACAGGCCGAACAGCACGACGGCGAACAGGAACGTCAGCAGCCAGCCGAGTACGGCCGGCATCGGCAGCCTGGCATCGTCCCAGAACCGGCAGACGGCAAGGCCGATGCCGTGGCCGAGCCCCCACAGCACGAAGGTCCAGCCCGCGCCGTGCCACAGCCCGCACAGCCCCATGGTGAAGAGCACCGCGAACAGGTAGCGCGCGGTGCCCTCGCGGCTGCCGCCGAGCGGGATGTAGACGTAGTCGCGCAGGAAGCGCGACAGCGTCATGTGCCAGCGGCGCCAGAACAGGCGCAGGCTGGTGGAGCGGTAGGGCTGCTCGAAGTTGAGGGGAAAGTGGAAGCCCATCATCAGCGCCAGTCCGATCGCCATGTCGGAATAGGCCGCAAAGTCGAAGAACACCTGCAGCGCGAAGGCGAGCGTGCCGAGCGCGGCGTCGGAGAACGTCGGCACGCCCTGCTCGGCGGCGGCGAACACCGGGTCGGCGATGCGCGCGAGGTTGTCGGCGATCAGCACCTTGGCGGCAATGCCGGCGACCAGCAATGCAAGACCGCGACTGATGCGCTCGGCCACCCCCGGCCGCAACGGGTCCTCCGCGAACTGCGGGATGATCTCGTTGTGGCGCACGATCGGCCCCGCGATCAGGTGCGGGAACAGCACCACGAACAGGGTCAGGCGCCTGAGCTCATAGCGCGGCGCCTCCCCGCGCAGCACGTCGACGAGGTAGGAGACGACCTGGAAGGTGTAGAAGCTGATGCCGATAGGCAGGATCAGCCCGGCGCGCGGGAAGGTGACACTCAGGATCTGCTCGAGGGTGCTGATGCCGAAATCGATATACTTGAAGAGGCCGAGCACGGCGAGGTTGGCGCAGATGCCGAGTCGCAGCGGCCAGCGTGCACCTGTGCGGAAGTGGAGCCCGGCCAGCGCCCAGGTCATGACCACCTGGCCCAGCAGCAGCGGCACGAAGCGCACGTCCCACCACCCGTAGAAGATGAGCGACGCGAGGATCAAGATGTATTGGCGCGTCCTGGGAGCGTGGGCGAACGCGTAGTAGAGGCCGAGCGTGGCGGGCAGGAAGGCCAGCAGGAAGATTTGCGTGTGAAAGAGCACGCCGCGCCCCCTACCCTGTCATGCCGGGGCTAGCTCGCACCGGCCAGGGCCGGTGCCCCCGGCACCCGGCCGTCAGCCGCCGCGAGACGAGCCGCCCCTCACAGCCCATCCCAGAGCTCCGCCATGCGCTTGCGCTCGGCCGCATCGGGGAGCCGGCCGAGCCCCGCGCCGATGTTGTCGCGCATGTGCTCGGGCTTGGCGGTGCCGGGGATGACGCAGGTGACGGCGGGGTGGCCCAGGATGTACTTGAGGAACACCTGCCCCCAGCTCGCGCACTCCATCTCCGCGGCCCAGGCGGGCAGCGCCTTGCCGCGCACCTTGCGGAAGAGGTCGCCGCTGTCGAACGGCTGGTTGATGAGCGTGGCGATGCCGCGCTCGGCGCACAGCGGCAGCAGGCGCGCCTCGGCGTCGCGCACGTTGATCGAAAAGGCGAATTGCACAAAGTCGATGGCCGGCTCGGCGCGGATGACGGCGGCAAGCTCGTCCAGCCCCGGCACGGTGTAGTGGGTGATGCCGATGTAGCGCACCTTCTTCTGCGCCTTCCAGGCGCGCAGCGTCTTCAGATGGGTGCGCCAGTCGACGAGGTTGTGCACCTGCATGAGGTCGATCGGCGCCTGCATCTTGGCGGCGGAGTCGTTCATCTGCCGGATGCCCGCCGCCTCGCCCGAGGTCCACACCTTGGTGGCGATGAACGGCTTGTCGAGGGCCTGCATGTCTTTCAGCAGCACGCCCACGACCTCCTCGGCCCGGCCGTACATGGGCGAGGAGTCGATCACCTTGCCGCCCGCCTCGAACAGGGTGCGCAGCACCTCCTTGCGGGGTGCGAGATCGGGGCCGGCGGGGGCCACGTCGAAGGTCTGCCAGGTGCCGACGCCGACGATCGGCAGCGGCTCGCTGGTCCTGGGGATGGGGCGTGTGAGCATGGTGGGGCTCGCCTGCGCTCGAGTGCCGGGCAGCGCGGCGCAAGCGCCCGCTGCCAACGCCAATTGCAAAAGATCCCTGCGTGTCCCTGCCATCGGCTATCTAGCCGTCTTGCGCGTAGCGTACCAGCTCGTTCCCTCGAGGTCGCCGCCGGGTGTCATGTGGCCGTTGAAGCGCTCGAAGCTGCGGCCGGACAGCGCGAGCTCGAAGGTCACGTCGATGCCGTCGATGCGGCCGTTGCGGATGGGTCGCCAGCGGCCATCGACCAGCGCCGTGCCCCTGAAGTGCTGATACTTCTGGTCGATTCGGATGTCGATGACACGGCCCTGTGTATTGAGCCGCCAACTGCCGCCGACTTTGCCGGGAACGATCCACAGAAAGATGTCGCTCTCGCCCACGGTCTGCTGGCGATCGGGATGCCAGTCGCCCATGTCGTGCGCGTGGGAGACGACGCGCTTGCCGGGAGCGAGGTCGAGCAGACGCGGCCGGAGCTTGAGGTTGACGGTCGGCCAGAGAAACAGGGTGACGACGGTGGCATCGCCGATCTCGGTCCCATGGAGGTCGCCCTCCACGAAGGTGACCTTGTCGGTGACGCCTTCGCGCTCCGCGTTGACCTTGGCCTCGGCCACGCGCTTGGGATCGAGATCGACGCCCAGCGCCTTGGCGCCGTAGGTCTTTGCCGCGGCAATGGGGATGCGGCCATCCCCGGAGCCCAGATCTATCAGGAAATCGTCCGGGCTCAGCTTGGCCAGCTTCAGCATGGCGTCCACGACCTTGTGGGGCGTCGCCTCGTACTCCACCTCGAGCTTCTTGCCGGCCTTTCCCTTCTCGGCGGACTCGCCGATCGAGGATGTGACCGCGCAGAGCAGGAGCAGGAGCACAAGCAGGACGCCGCAGAGCTTCGCTGCGGCGAAGCGGCTCGGCCCGTGAGCTCCCGCCCCTGCGAAGGTCATGCCTTCGGCCACAGGATCATCTGGGTATTGCGGAACTGGGCGATGGGCTTGGGCGACCCCTCGGCCGTGACGGTAGCGTCCCACACCTGCGTCGTGCGGCCCTGGTGCAGCGGCCGCGCCACGCACATGACCTCGCCCTCGCGCGCGCTGCCGAAGAAGTTGCTCTTGAGCTCGATGGTGGTGAAGCCGAGCGCGCCCTGGGGCAGACTGCGCAAGGTGCCGTAGCCGCAGCAGGTGTCGGCGAGGCTGACGACCGAGCCCGCATGCAGGAAGCCGTTCCAGGAGTCGATCGCCTTGCGGATCGCCACCTTGGCGACCACCTCGCCGGGCTCGACCTTGAGGAAGACGAGCCCCAGGTGCCCCGGCAGGTACTCGGCGCCCGCCGCGTTCCACTCGGCCAGCGTCTGCGGGATCTTGATCTCCATGTCGGCTCCTGCTCGGCGCATCGGGCGCGGGGCGGCATTGTGACGGGGCGCGGCTGGCACAAATAGGGCGTTTGCGCTTGGGAGGCCTCCCAAGGCCGGCACCGATCGGTCTTGCCCCCTCGCGAAGGCGGCAGCTAAGCTCAGGTCCGCCCCCGGACACAAGCGACAGAGGCCTCGAGTGCCCATGCCAGAGCTCCTGCTCCCCACAACCGTCGTCGGCAGCTACCCGCAGCCCGACTGGCTCGTCAATCGCGAGATGCTCTCCAAGACGGTGCCGCGCGTGCGCATGGACATCTGGCGCGTGCCGCAGCCGTGGCTGGAGCAGGCGCAGGACGATGCCACCCTGCTGGCCATCCGCGACATGGAGCGCGCGGGCATCGACATCATCACCGACGGCGAGATGCGCCGCGAGAGCTACTCCAACCGCTTCGCCACCGCGCTGGAAGGCATCGATACCGAGCGGCCCGGCCACGTCAAGGCGCGCTCCGGCCACGAGACGCCGGTGCCGCGGGTGGTCGGCAAGATCAGGCGCACGAAGGCGGTGGAGGTGCGCGACATGCAGTTCCTGCGCGCCAATACGACCCGCACCGCCAAGATCACGCTGCCCGGCCCCTTCACCATGAGCCAGCAGGCCAAGAACGAGTTCTACGGCGACGAGGAGGAGATGGTGATGGACTACGCCATCGCCGTGAACCAGGAGGCGCGGGACCTCGAAAAAGCCGGCGCCGACGTCATCCAGCTCGACGAGCCGTGGCTCAGGAACGACCCCGAGGCCGCCAAGCGCATCGCGGTCAAGGCCATCAACCGCGCGCTCGAGGGGCTGAAGGTGCCGACCATCGTCCACCTGTGCTTCGGCTATGCGGCGCTGGTGCCGGGCGAGACCAAGCCGGTCGGCTACTCGTTCCTGCCGCAGCTCGCCGACAGCACGGCCCAGCAGATCTCGATCGAGGCCGCGCAGCCCAAGCTCGACCTCGGCGTGCTGAAGGACCTCGCGAAGAAGAAGGTGCTGCTCGGCGTCATCGACCTCAACGATCCCAAGGCCGAGACGCCCGCGGTCGTGGCCGACCGCATCCGTGCCGCTCTAAAGTTCCTCGCCCCCGACAAGCTGATCCCGGCGCCCGACTGCGGCATGAAGTACCTGCCCCGCGCGCTCGCCTTCGCCAAGCTCAAGGCGCTGAGCGACGGCGCGGCCATCGTCCGCAAGGAGCTGTAGGGCGCGTCCCCTCTCCACACTCTTCAGTGGGGAGAGGGTTAGGGTGAGGGGCGGCAACGAGCGCCAGAGCAAGCTTCTGCCCCTCACCCCGACCCTCTCCCCGTAAGGACGGGGAGAGGGAGAAGGGGAGGCGCCCGCTCCGCGACGGACCTCTACTCCGGCATCATCGTCTCGCGCTTGGGGAAGGCTGCGAACGTCTTCTCGGGCACGCCGAAGTTGGTGGCGAGCACCTGGCCTGGCGTCGCCGCCATCCAGGCCGTGATCGAGATCGACTCGTAGCTGCCGTTGTTGAGCGCCAGCACCAGCTCCACGTCCTCGCTGCCGACGTTCTCGATGTAGTGGCCGTAGCCCTGCGGCACGTAGCCGACGTCGCCGGCGCCGAACTCCTCGGTGCGCGCGCGGCCGTGCGAGCCGAACACCGTCATGCGCGCGCGGCCTTTGATGTAGTACTGCCACTCGTCCGCGTTGGGATGCCAGTGCAGCTCGCGCAGCCCGCCCGGCTTGATGCGCATCAGCGCGCCGGTCACCGTCGTGGAGATCGGGAACTCGCGCTCCGAGACCAGCCGCAGCGAGCCGCCGGCGAACCTCTCGGGCCGCTGAGCCAGCAGGCGGTAGCGGTGCGTGACAGCGCCGACGTTGAGCGAGCCGGGCGCGGGGTCGGAGGGGAGCGGCGCCGGCACGGGCCCCTTCGCCATGTAGACCTCGCGCTTCGGGAAGGTCGCGAAGGTCGATGCCGGTACGGCGAAGTTCCTGGCCAGCACCTCGGGGGGCGTGTGACCCAGCCAGTCCGTGATGCTGAAGGTGCCGAACTCGGAGAAGTAGCCGTTGTCGAACACGAGGAGGAACTGGCAATCGCCGGGTCCCAGGCCCTGGATCGAGTGGCCGTGCCCGCGCGGGAAGTACCAGACGTCGCCGGCATCGCAGTCGACGATCTCGGAATGCCCCTGCGGGTCGATGGTGGTGACGCGGCAGCGGCCCTTGATGACGTAGGCCCATTCGGCGGCGTTGGCGTGCCAGTGCAGCTCGCGCAGCGCGCCGGGCGAAAGCTGCATCAGGACGCCGGCGAGCTTCTCCGACACCGGAAACTCGGCGACCGTCGCCTCCTTCGACCAGCCCCCGTCCCAGGCCTTGGCGGACTGGGCACCGAGCGCGTACTTGAAGGAGGGCAACTCCTTGCCGCTGAGCGGCGCGGGCGTCGGCCCGAAAGGCGGCTGCACATCGGCGCTGGCACTGGCTGCACCCATTTGCGCCATTGCGAACCCTCCCGATACCGCGATCCCGCTGATGACGTTGCGCCGCGACATGCCGGCCATCGATGACCTCCCTGGAGCATGGGAGGCCTTATCCGCGCGCCGCAAAAAGGGTCGCGCGGGCGACAGCCCCGCCGCCCCCAGTGTTAGGCGGGAGCAGGTTGAGGATGTGCCCGCGAAACCCGAAAAATTGCGCGCAAGTCCGCTAGCGGACCCTGCCCTCGGCGGCGCATCAGTAGGGCGACCGTACCCTGACGGCGGGCACGATGCCGGCGCGCGTGAGACCGATGTCCTTGAGCTCGCGGTCGCTCATGGACCGGAGGCGCTCGATTGCCGCCGTCTCCATGCGCCGGATCATATAGGCGCTCCACCAGCGTTTCAGGACGGCCAAACAGCCTTCCGCCTGGGACTCGGTGAACGCGTCTTGCGCCGCAGGCGGCGCCAAGGAACTCATGCTCATGACCATCTCCATTTCGGCTTCTTGTTTTCGACGCCCTACGTCTCGCTCAAGAGAGACGGAGAGGTCGTCAGCCGTTCGGTTGATGGTCTTGGAGATGTGTTGTGCGACGCAGGTCTGGAGGGGCGAAGCCTGACGCCGCCCCTCACTCTCGGCCTACGCCGAGGGCAGGCCCCAGCCCTCTCCCCGTCAAGACGGGGAGAGGAAACGACGGAGCATGAGCTACATCGCCGGCAGGATGGCGATGTCGCCGATTTTGCCCTTGAGGCCCGAGACCTGGCTGAACGGCTTGGCGGCGCCGGTAGCAATGTCGACCGTGTACAGCGCGCCGCCGGCGAGCAGCCAGCCGGTGTTGGCGCCCTTGCCGTCCGACCAGACGTCGAAGGCGACGGGGCCGTCCAGCTTCACGCCGAGCTTGCCGATGGTGTTGAGGATGCCGTCGTTGGGCGGCGCCTGCTTGACGAGCGTGCCGTGCGCCGCGTCGATGTCGTAAAGCGCGGTCTCCTTGGTGCCGGCGTAGCTGTTGGAATAGGCGGCGGCCGTGACCTTGGGCTCCTTCCCCTTCATGGCGTCAGCGTCGGCGTACTTGAGCGCGCCGTCGACCAAGGTCTTGCCGTCGTCGACGTTGATGCGATAGCTCATGCCGGTCGAGGACACGACGCGCATGCGGTCGGCGACGGGATTGAAGTCGACCGAGAACGCGGCGCCGTCGGGCAGCTTCTCGCTGAGCTGGCTCTTCTTCTCCCACTTGCCCGTTTTGACGTCGATGGTGACGATGGCGCCCTGGGGGGTGAGACCGTAGAGCTTGCCGTCGGCGGGCCGCACGTCGAAGCCGACCAGGCTCGCGCCGCCGTCGAGGCCGACCTTGCCGATCACCTTCTTCTGGTCCGTGTCGATCCACACGATGGTCTTGCCGTCCTGCAGGGCGGCGAGCGTGGCGGCGCTGGCGGAGCCGGCGGCGGCAACGCCCAGGGTTGCCGCCAGCCCGATAAAGGCGGTGCGCGGAAGTCTCGTCATGTCGTATCTCCTCTGGCTCTTCGTGAGGCTCCCTTCGCGGAGCTGAAGGGGTTACGAGCCGTGGAGGCACACGGTTTTTGACGATGCGTCACGATTGAGTGAGAGGCGCGCGACCCCCCGTCATACCGGCGTCATGTCGAAGACATGCCTCCGGCTTGAAGGCCGGTACCCAGCTCGCCGGGATAGGTGCATGGGTCCCGGCCTTCCTCTGCGAGCGCCCTGCCGGGCGCTCGCAGCGCCGGGATGACGTGAGCTAGCCCGTGGCCGCGCGGGGGCCGAGGGCGATTGCCAGCTCGTCGTGGATGTTGGCGGCGGCCTCACGCCAGTCGCCGCGGCGGAACACGTGCGCTGGAGGCGGCTGCGGCGGCGCCTCCTGAGCTGGGAGCTCCTGCACCGGCTCCTCCAGCACGGCGAAAGGCGCCCGCGGCCGCGGCAGCGCACCCATCCGCTGGGCGAGCCCCTGCAGCTCTTTCAGGATCACGCCGCGCCGCTGCTCGTGCTCCTGCGCCACGGCGCGCACGTCCTGCAGCAGCTTCTGGTCGGCACGGCCCAGAGCCTCCCCCAAGGCGCGCACAAGGTCCTGCTCGCCGGTGGCGAGGTCGTTCATGCGTACGCGCATTTCCTCGATCTGCTCGATCAGGCTCGTCATGCTGTCCCTCAACGTTCGTTGCAGTTGTGACGAATCACCCTGAGACCAAAGGGTCTGGGACAAATGCGGTGGAGACGGGGCAGCTGATTCGCGGGCTGTGCAGACAGGCCTACGACCTACCCGGCAGCGTCGGCAGGCGGCGCAGGGAGATGGCCTTCGCCGGCACGACCGCGCTGATGACCTGCGCGCGCTTGGGCGCGGCGATGCGGGGCGCGGAAAGGAACTTCACGCCGACGTCTCCGCCCTTGCGCCACACCACCTGGCAGGGAGCCTCCAGACCATCGAGGGGGATCAGCAGCTCGAAGGTGTCGGGCACGGTCATCGAGCCTTCCACGCGCAGGCGCGCGCCGGTGTCGGAGATGTCGCGCACGGTGCAGTTGACGGTCAGTCGACGGTCATTGGAAGCGGCAATGCCGGATTTCAGGACGCGCCGACGCGCCGCCATACGCCCGTCGCCGTCCTGCTTCACGAGCGCATTTCCGATAGCACTGAACGCGACGACCGTGCCGCCGGCCCGATTTGGTGCTTCCAAGGCAACTACTCACACTCACGACCAGACATCCCCCTCCCATGCCAGTCTCCCACCAATATGTGAGCACGGCTTCCAAACGGTAGTGCCGGGCCTGACGTTTTTACCTGGGCAGTTAATCATTTATGGCGCAAGCGGCACCGTAACGCCCCGCTAACACTTGCAGCGCGAACCGGAGGTTGGGCATGCCGGGAGCGGCGGCGCTCACCAGGCGAGTTCGAGGATCTCCTTGACGTCGGCAGCGCTGCGGATCGGGCGGGGATTGAGCAGCACGGGCTGGTAGCCGAGGGAGCGGGTGGCAAGCTCGTCGAGGCTCTCGCGCTTGATGCCGACACCGCGCAGGGTCACGGGCTGGTCGAGGCCCATCACCAGCTCGCGCACGAGGTCGCTCGCGGGCCGGCCCGGCTGGCCCATGGCGGCGGAGAGCGGCTTCTGCCGATCGGCGTTGACGGCGGCATTCCAGGCCAGCACCGCCGGCAGCATGACGCAGGAGGTGTGGCCGTGGGCGACGCCGAAGCCCGCGCCCAGCGCGTAGCCGATGCCGTGGCTGGCCCCGGTGGGGATGCCGGAGGCGCCCGGCGAGATCGCCTGCCACATGCCGAACTGGGCCTCGAGCCTGGGGGCGAGATCCCCAGGGTTGCGCTTGATGGCAGGAAGCGCGCGGGCGAGCAGGGCCAGCCCCTGCAGGGACAGCGCCTCGGTGCCGGGATGCGCCCGCTGGTTGCAGTAGGTCTCGACCGCATGGTCGACGGCGCGGATGCCCGTGCAGAACAGCAGCCAGTCCGGCGTGTCGAGCGTGGCGGCGGGATCGAGCACCACCGTGCGCGGGGCGAACAGGCGGTGACGGAAGGACTGCTTGGTGTGGGTCGCCGACTGGGTGATGCCGGCGTTCTGGGTGAACTCGGAGGCCGACAGCGTGGTCGACACCGCCACCATGCGGATCGGGTTCGGCGGCAGGGCAAGCTCCACGTCCTTGTAGCGGTCGGCAAGGACGTGGGGCTCCATGTCCTCGGGCGAGTTCAGGCCCAGCCACAGGCAGAGCTGCATGGCCTTGGTGGCATCGATCACCGAGCCGCCGCCGATCGCCACCAGCAGATCGGCGTTCGCGGCGCGCGCTGCGGCTGCACCCGCCACCACGTCCTCGCGCGGGCTGTGCGAGCTGATGGTGGAGAAGGTGCCGACGTGGGCCGCACCCAGCGCCGCCTCGACGCGCTGCAGCGGCCCCATCTCCTTCTGCGCCAGCGAGCGCGTCGAGGTGACGAACACGCGCCTGGCGCCGACGCGTTGGGCCTCCGCCGCCACCGCCTCGCCGGCCGCCACCCCGAACACGACCCGCTCCAGCGCCTGCACGTGGAAGACGCCGGAGGGAAGGGAATTTCCCGATTGGCTCATGACAACTCACTCCGACCCTTCCGACCGTGCGTGACGCTCCCTGCTCGCCGGACGACCAGCTAGCGCATCACCAGCACCAGCTTGCCGCGGAAATGGCGCCCTTGGCTGACCTTCTGCGCCTCGACGGCCTGGGCCAGCGGATAGCGCCTCACCTCCGGCGGCTTGACCACGCCTGATGTCACGAGCTCGACGATGCGCTCGAGATGCGGACGGTCGCGGGCGACGTTGGGCCGCAGCGACTGCACGTCGCCGCGCTCGGGCTTGGGCGCCTGCGCGCCGGAGGCGATGAAGGCCGCGCGCCCGCCGGGCTTGAGCACGGCGAAGGAGCGCTGGGCAACGTCGCCGCCGACCGTCTCGAACACGGCATCGATGCCGGACAGTACCTTGGTGAAGTCCTGGGCATTGTAGTCGATCACCTGATCGGCGCCGAGGCTCTTGACGTAGTCGACGTTGGCGGCGCTCGCCGTGCTGATGACGCGCGCGCCGATGTGCTTGGCGAGCTGGATGGCGAAGCCCGCGACGCCGCCGGCGCCACCCTGGATCAGGATGGTCTCGCCCCGCTTCAGCTTCAGGGTGTCCTCGACGGCGACCAGCGCGGTGAGCCCGGCGAGAGCCAGCGCGGCGGCATCGACATGGCTGATGCCAGCGGGCTTCTTGGCCACGATGGACGCCTTGATGGCGATCTTCTCGGCGTAGGTCCCCTCCTGCCCGACCTCGCACACGGCAAACACGGGATCGCCGACCCTGAAGTCGGCGACGCCCTGACCGACGGCGCTGACGATGCCGGAGAAGTCGCGCCCCAGCACGTAGGGGAACGTCGAGATCTTCGCGTAATCGCCGGTGCGCACGCGCCAGTCCGCACCGTTGATGCTGGCGGCATGGATGTCGACGACGATCTCGCCGGGCTTGGGCACCGGATCGGGCAGGTCGCCGTACTTCAGGACCTCGGGCCCGCCGTGCCGCTCCATGTAGGCCGCCTTCATCGTCATTCCTCCCCTGCAAAAATCCGCGGGCGCCGGCCAAGAAACCAGTTGGCGCCGCCGGGCCCGCACCGTTACATCGGCAGCATCGCAGACAACCGGCCGGATTTACAGTCTGAAGGAGGACACCCATGCGCCACAGGATCATGCGGGCGGCAACCCGCCCAACCAACAAGGGCCCCGCCTCGAATTTCGGCGGCACCGTGCTGCACGAAGAGGTGTTCGCGCCGGAGGCGCCGTCGCGCCTGCGCGCCTCGCGCGTCACCTTCGCGCCCGGCGGACGCACCAACTGGCACACGCACGCAGTGGGACAGGTCCTATACGTGCTCTCCGGCGTCGGCCGCTACCAGATGCTGGGCGAGCCGGTGCAGATCCTGCTGCCCGGCGACACGGTGGTGATCCCGCCCAACCTCAAGCATTGGCACGGCTCCGCGCCCGACCACATGATGTGCCACCTAGCGCTGTCGGAGTCCGACGACAAGGGCAATGCCACCACCTGGCTCGAGCCCGTCAGCGACGCCGACTACACCAAGGCGCCGGTGAAGCCGGAGTAGCAGCGCACGCCGCTCCTCCCCCTCGAGGGGGGAGGGCGGAGCATCCGCGGCTTGGACGGCGATCACCGACGTTTCCACCCATGCACGACCGCCGTCCAAGCCGCTGGATGCACCGGGTGGGGGTGAGCCCCCGGTGAGCGTCAATCGCCGAGTGCGCGACAGACACCCCCACCTGGACGCGCCGAACGAGTTAGCGTCTCGGGATGCGCGTGCAACGGCGCTCGCAGCAAGAGGACGACGCCAACTCGTGGCGCGTCTTCCTCCCCCCTCCAGGGGGAGGGGCGGCCCCGATCTCCGCGTCGAGCATGACGCCGCCCCTCACCCCAGCCCTCTCCCCGCTTGCGGGGAGAGGGAGCTACGCGGGCATGGCGGTCTCGACGAGGCGGGCCCAGTAGGAGACGCCGGCGGGGATGGCGCCGTCATTGAAGTCGTACAGGGGGTGGTGGACGCCGGCAGTGCTGCCGTTGCCGAGCAGGATGATGGCGCCGGGGCGCGCCTCCAGCATGAACGAGAAATCCTCGCCCCCCATCAGCGGGGCGACGTTGGCGTTGACCTTGTCGGCACCCGCGACCTCGGCGGCCACGCCGGCGGCGAAGGCGGTCTGGCGCTCGTGGTTGAAGGTCACGGGGTAGCTGCGGATGTAGGTGGCCTTGGCGGTGGCGCCGTGCAGCTTGGCCGTCGTCTCGGCCACCTCTACGATGCGCCGCTCGATGAGGTCGCGCACGGCCGGCGTGAGCGAGCGGGCGGTGCCCTTGAGCTGCGCCGTCTCCGGGATCACGTTCTCGGCCTCGCCCGCGTGCAGCATGCAGATCGAGATCACGCCCGCCTGCAGAGGATCGACGTTGCGCGACACGATCGAGTGCAGCGCGGTGACGATGTGGGAGGCGACGAGCACGGTGTCGACGCACTCGTGCGGGCGCGCGGCGTGGCCGCCCTTGCCCGTGACGTCGATGTAGACGCGGTCGCTGGCGGCGAGCAGCGGCCCGGGCCTGAGCGCGAACTGGCCGACCGGCAGGCCCGGCATGTTGTGCATGCCGAACACCTCCTGGATGCCCCAGCGGTCCATCAGGCCGTCGTCGACCATGGCCTTGCCGCCGGCGCCGCCCTCCTCGGCGGGCTGGAAGATGACGACGGCGGTGCCGTCGAAGTTGCGGGTCTCGGCGAGATACTTGGCAGCACCGAGCAGCATCGCGGTGTGGCCGTCGTGCCCGCAGGCGTGCATGCGGCCGGGCGTTTTCGACGCGTAGGGCAGCCCGGTGGCCTCGGTCATGGGCAGCGCGTCCATGTCGGCGCGCAGGCCGATCACCTTGCCGGACGCTGCCTTGCGGCCCCTGATGACGCCGACCACGCCGGTCTTGCCGACGCCGGGCACCACCTCGTCGCAGCCGAAGGCCCTCAGCTTGTCGACCACCACGCCCGCCGTGCGGTGCACCTCGTAGAGGATCTCCGGATTGGCATGCAGGTCGTGGCGCCAGCCGGTGATCTCGTCCTGCAGGTCGGCGACGCGGTTGATGACGGGCATGGTTGGGCCTCCGGGTGCGTGTACGGCCCGTTGTACTAGGTTCCGGCCTGCGCCGGAATGACGAACGTGGCGATGCGCACCTGCCGCCTTCCCTCAGCCCAGCACCTCCTTGTTGATGACGTTCTCGCGGATGGGAGCGCCGTCGAGCACGCTGATGATGTTCTTGGCGGTCTGCAGGCCCATGCGGTCGAGCGACTCGCGGGTGACGCCGGCCATGTGCGGGGCCGAGATCACGTTGGCGAGCTTCAGCAGCGGGTTGTCGGCGGGCGTGGGCTCCTCGGCGAATACGTCGAGGCCGGCGCCGGCGAGCTTCCTGCCCGTGAGCGCGGCATGCAGCGCCGGCTCGTCGATGATGCCGCCGCGGGCGGTGTTGACGAGGTAGGCGGTGGGCTTGAGGCGTGCCAGCCGCGCGGCGTTGAACATGCCGACGGTCTCGGGCGTCTTGGGGCAATGGATGGTGACGAAGTCGGCGCGCGGGAGGGCGGCATCGAGGTCGGCGACCGGCTCGCAGCCCGCAGCCTTGATGGTGGCGGCCGGCACGTAGGGGTCGTAGATCAGGACGTTCATCTCCATGGCCTGGCAGCGCTTGGCACTCCTGGTGCCGATGCGGCCGAAGCCGACGACCAGGACGGTCTTGCCGTAGAGGTCGAACGGCACGGCCTCGAGCCGCTTGTTCCACTGATTGTCCTTGACCATGGCATGCAGCTCGGCGCCGCGCTTGGCGAGCGCCATCATCATGAACATGGCCTGCTCGGCGACGGAGGGGGAGTTGGCGGAGCCGGCCACCATCAGCGGGATCTTCTTGGCGGTCAGCGCCGGCACGTCGACGGCGTCGAAGCCGACGCCGATGCGGGCCACCACCAGCATCTCGCGGGAAGCCTCCAGCTCCTTGGGGCCGAAGCGGGTAGCACCCAGCGCCACGGCGTTGACGGGTGCCTCCTTGGCAAGCAGCGCCTGGAAGTCCGGGCTCGAGATCGTATTGAGAAAATCGACGATGACGATGTCGCCCCGCTCCTTCAGCAGCGCCCGCCCCGACGGCGACATCGATTGCGTGAGCAGGATCTTCTTCTTGTTGGTAGCCATTTCACTCCCCAGACATGCATGATTTGGACGGCGGCACAGTAGGGCCCCGCGCGCCGTCTGCCTACCGGCTTTGCGCGTGTGCGGCTATTCCGTTTTTGGTTGGCTCGCGGGACGAATATGGGCGCCCACCACCATCTCCGTGACGCCGTATCCGGCCTCGGCGGGGATGTGCAGCTTGCGCCCGCCCCCTTCGAGACGCTCGGCCCTCGGCATGACCGTGACGACCGGGGTCGCGCGGGTGGCGGTCACCGCGTCGGCGACGGTGGCGTAGCGGAAGAGCTTGGTCAGGTTCATGAAGGTCGGAAACACCAGCGTGCGGGTGCCGGCGTCCGCATCGCGCACGGCCTGACCCGGCGCGATCCACAGGCCCTCGACCGACTCTGCGCCGTCGTGGGCGCCGAGCTGCGAGACGGGGGCTGCGACCAGCAGGAAGTGCGTGTCGAAGCGCTTGGGTTGCGACTTGGGCGTGATCCAGTGCGCGAAGGGCACCATGACGTCGGTGGCGAGCATCAGGCTCTCGGCGCGGACGAGATCGAGGAAGGTCGTATCGCCGGCGAGCAGCGGGGTACGGTATTGCTCGACGAGGCCGTGCGCCTCCTCGGCACTCAGCAGGGCGACCGAGCCGCGGCGCCGGGCGAGCACGAGGCCCGCCTCCTCGAAGGTCTCGCGGGCGGCAGCGACTACGAAGGCGCGCTCTGCGCTCGTGCCGGTGTGCGGCGCGAGATCGGCCCAGGCCTCGGCGTGGTCAACGGCATCGACCTTGCCGCCCGGGAAAACCAGGGCGCCCGAGGCGAAGTCGATCTCGTGGTGGCGCACCACCATGAACACCTCGAGGCCGGCGGGGCCGTCGCGCAGGATGACGACGGTGGCGGCCGGCCGCGCCGGCACCGGCTCGCGCGCGCTCTGTGCTGCGGTGTTGCTCATTTCCGGCCCTTTCCGGCGGCGGGAAGCGGGAACTCGTCGAGGTAGGGCTGGTAGTCGGGCTCCACGTCGATCTCGAGGCTCGCCAGCACGCGCACGACCGCGTTGTAGAAGCCGATGGTGACGACGAGGTCGACCATGCGCTCCTTGTCGAGGTCGCGCGAGAGGGCATCGAAGGTGGCCTTCGACATGGCGCCGTCCTCGGTCATCTCACGGGCGCCCTTGAGGACGAGCTTGGTCAGCGGCTCGAGCTTGGTCGGCTTGCCGTCGCTCTCGTCGATGAGGGCGCGGATGTCCTCGGTGGTGACGCCGAAGTCGCGGCCAATCTTGATGTGGTGCGACCACTCGTAGGGCGCGCGGGCGAGCCAGCCGACCTGCAGGATGGCGAGCTCGCGCAGGCGCGGGTCGAGCCGGCTCTTGTGGCGGATGAACTGGCCGAGCCCGCCGAAGGCGCGCGCCGCGTTGGGGCTGTGCACCAGCGCCCGGTGCAGCGTGATCATGCGCTTGAGGAGATCGTGGTTCTCGGGCGCCAGGTCGGACTTGTCGAGATAGGGTACGCGGGCCATCGCTTGTGCTGCCTCCGGCTTCTTTTGTGTCAGTGCGTTTGGTCGTCGCGGACGGGCGACTGCAGCGTCACGCCACCGTCGACGATGAGCGTCTGGCCCGTGATGTAGCGGGCGTTATCCGACAGCAGGAAGCGCACGGCCATGCCGATGTCCCAGCCGGTGCCCTCGACGCCGAGCGCAGAGGCCTTGCGGCGCTGATCGCGGGCGGCGGGCGTCATGCCGCGCTCGTAGACCATGGGCGTATAGACGGGGCCCGGCGCCACGCAGTTGACGCGGATGCCGTCCTTGGCGTGGTCGACGGCCATGGCGCGCGTGAGCGCGATCACGGCGCCCTTCGACGCGGTGTAGGCGGTGAGCCCCCGCGGGCGGATCGCCGAGATCGAGGAGATGTTGACGATGGCGCCGCGCTTGGCCGTCTTGATCATGGCGGGGATGGCGTGCTTGGCGGCCAGGAACATGGGCTCGACGTTGACCTGCATGACGCGGCGCCAGGTCTCGGGGTCCTCCTCCACCACGCTGCCGCGGCTGCCGATGCCGACGTTGTTGTCGAGGAAGTCGAGCCGCTTGTAGAGGTCGAGGGCGGCCTCCACCATGCGCTTGGCCTGGGCGTTGTCGGTGAGGTCGGCCTGGTGCGCGGCGGCTGTGCCGCCTTCCTCCGCGATCATGGCAACCGTGCGCTCGGCCGGCGCCTTGTCGCGGTCTACCACGAGCACCTTGGTGCCGGCGCGGGCGAGCAGGATGGCGGCCGCGCGGCCATTGCCGATGCCGTCGCCGGCGGCGCCGCCGCCGGCGATGATGGCGACCTTGCCGTCGAGCCCGCTGTCGTCCTCGCGCGCTTTCTTGGCGGCGCTCATGATCGTTCCTCCCTCGGTCCCGGGACGGGCCTCATGCTACGCCCGCACGCCCCGGCCGGGATAGGCGCTTCGATGCCGCTGTCGCCGCGGGGGCGCACGCCTCCCCTGCCGCCGGCGCAATGCTCTACTTTGCGCGCCTGGTGGACGGGTGGCTGGGTCCCGGCCTGCGCCGGGATGA
>Ga0247830_10000248_pt1 | contig 17888 bp, 13 predicted proteins | sample 12C_Control_Day5_FD_207766 | JGI IMG/M metagenome (GOLD analysis project Ga0247830, IMG submission 207766) | Soil microbial communities from agricultural site in Penn Yan, New York, United States - 12C_Control_Day5 | ecosystem: Environmental > Terrestrial > Soil > Agricultural land | place...
CAGGACGAACTGGCCCTCTACGACCGCAGCGACGTACAGCAAACCTTCGTTCGCCATGCTGGCGACCTGGCCGAAACCACCCTGCTGGTCGAAGGCATCAGCTGCGCCGCCTGCGGCTGGCTGATCGAAAAGCACCTGCGCAACCTGCCCGGCGTCGCCGAGGCGCGCCTGAACCTGTCCAACCACCGCCTGCTGCTGAACTGGGATGACAAGCAACTGCCGCTCTCGCGCCTGCTCGCCGAGCTGCGCCAGATCGGCTACGCCGCACACCCCTATCAGCCCGACCAGGCCGCCGAGCAACTGGCCCGCGAGAACCGCAGCGCCCTGCGCCGCCTGGGCGTGGCCGGGCTGCTGTGGTTCCAGGCAATGATGGCAACCATGGCCACCTGGCCGGAATTCAACATCGACCTGTCGCCCGAGCTGCACACCATCCTGCGCTGGGTGGCGCTGTTCCTGACCATCCCCATCGTGTTCTACAGCTGCGCTCCGTTCTTCAAGGGCGCGGCACGCGACCTGCGTACCCGCCACCTGACCATGGACGTTTCGGTGTCACTGGCCATTGGCCTGGCCTTCGGCGCCGGCATCTGGACCGCTATCACCGGCAGCGGCGAGCTGTATTTCGACACCGTGGGCATGTTCGCGCTGTTCCTGCTCACTGGCCGTTACCTGGAGCGCCGCGCCCGCGAACGCACCGCTGCGGCCACTGCGCAGCTGGTGAACCTGCTGCCGGCCTCGTGCCTGCGCCTGGATGCTATCGGCCGCAGCGAACGCATCCTGCTCAGCGAACTGCAGTGCGGTGACACGGTACAGGTGCTGCCAGGCGCGGTAATCCCCGCCGACGGGCGCATCGTCGAAGGCCGCTCCAGCGTCGATGAGTCTTTACTGACCGGTGAATACCTGCCGCAGCCGCGGCAGGTCGGCGAGCGGGTCACCGGCGGTACCCTGAACGTTGAAAGCACCCTGAACGTGGCAGTCGAAGCCCTCGGCCACGACTCGCGGCTGTCGGCCATCGTCCGCCTGCTGGAGCGCGCCCAGACCGAAAAACCACGCCTGGCCGAAATCGCCGACCGGGCCTCGCAGTGGTTCCTGCTGTTCTCGCTGCTGGCCGCCGCGGCCATCGGCCTGTGGTGGTGGTACCTGGACCCGGCGCGGGCGTTCTGGATCGTGCTGGCCATGCTGGTAGCGACCTGCCCTTGCGCGCTGTCCCTGGCCACACCGACGGCGCTGACCGCGGCCACCGGCACCTTGCACAAGCTCGGCCTGCTGGTGACCCGTGGCCATGTACTGGAAGGCCTGAACCAGATCGACACGGTGATTTTCGACAAGACCGGCACGCTGACCGAAGGCCGCCTGACCTTGCGCAGCATTCGCCCGCTCGGCAGCCTGCCCGCCGAGCGCTGCCTGGCCCTGGCTGCAGCGCTGGAGAACCGCTCCGAACACCCCATCGCCCGTGCCTTCGGCCGCACCGCCACGCCTGCTGACGATGTGCAGACCATACCGGGCCTGGGCCTGGAAGGGCTGGTCGAAGGCCAGCGTCTGCGTATTGGCCAGGCGACCTTCGTCTGCGCCCTGAGCGGCGCGGAAATCCCCGGCGTCCCAGAGCCGCGCGGCCAGTGGCTGCTGCTGGGCGACCGCCAAGGCCCGCTGGCCTGGTTCGGCCTTGACGACCGCCTGCGCGACGATGCCCCAGCCCTGCTGGCGGCCTGCAAGGCCAGGGGCTGGCGCACGCTGTTGCTGTCTGGCGACAGCTCGCCGATGGTTGCTGAAGTAGCTGCGCAGTTGGGCATCGATCAGGCCATCGGTGGCCTGCGCCCGGACGACAAACTGGACCGGCTGAAGGCGCTGCAGGCCGCCGGGCGCAAGGTGCTGATGCTGGGTGACGGAGTCAACGACGTGCCGGTTCTGGCCGCCGCCGACATCAGCATCGCCATGGGCAGCGCCACCGACCTGGCCAAGACCAGCGCCGACGCCGTGCTGCTGTCCAACCGCCTGCAGGCGCTGGTACAGGCCTTCGAGCTGGCCCGCCGGACCCGCCGCAACATCGTCGAGAACCTGCTGTGGGCGACCCTGTATAATGGCCTGATGTTGCCGTTCGCCGCGCTTGGCTGGATCACTCCGGTCTGGGCGGCCATCGGCATGTCGGTCAGTTCACTGATCGTGGTACTCAACGCCCTGCGCCTGACCCGCCTGCCCCTGGCATCGGGCTTGCCAGCGAACGAAGCGCCCTTGCCCGCGAGGAAGTCGCCATGCCCGCCCTCTATGTCATGATCCCCGCGGCCCTGCTGTTGGTCGGCGTGGCCGTGTACATCTTCTTCTGGGCGGTGGACAGCGGCCAGTACGACGACCTGGAAAGCCCTGCCCACAGCATCCTGTTCGACGACCAGGACCCGCGCCACCAGGCGGCGGTGAAGCCTGACGACAACCAGGCCGAGACCGACAAGGGATCCCCGCCCCGTGCCTGACCTGCTGCCCCTGCTGGGCTCGGCGTTGATCCTCGGCCTGCTCGGCGGTGGCCACTGCCTGGGCATGTGCGGCGGCCTGATGGGTGCGCTGACCCTTGCCATACCGCCCGAACAACGTGGCCGACGCTTGCGCCTGCTGCTGGCCTACAACCTTGGGCGCATTCTCAGCTATGCCTGTGCCGGCCTGCTGCTGGGCCTGGCCGGCTGGGCCGTGGCCAGCAGCCCAGCGGCCCTGGGGCTGCGCGTGGTGGCGGCGCTGCTGTTGATCGCCATGGGGTTGTACCTGGCCGGCTGGTGGAGCGGGCTGACCCGCATCGAGGCACTGGGCCGGGGGCTGTGGCGGCATATCCAGCCGGTGGCATCCCGCTTGCTGCCAGTGTCCAGCCTGCCCCGGGCGTTGTTGCTGGGGGCCTTGTGGGGGTGGTTGCCATGCGGGCTGGTGTACAGCACCTTGCTGTGGGCGGCCAGCCAGGGCAATGCCGGGTACAGCGCGGCGCTGATGCTGGCGTTCGGTGTGGGAACCTGGCCAGTGCTGCTGGCTACCGGCTTGGCTGCGGAACGGGTAAACATTTTGTTGAAACGGCGCAGTGTGCGAGTGGCTGGCGGGGTGCTGGTGATGCTGTTTGGTATCTGGACGCTGCCTGGGCCGCATCAGCATTGGTTGATGGGGCATTGATTGGGGGCCGCCGTGCGGCCCTTCGCGGGCATGCCCGCTCCCACAGGGCCCTGCGAACGGCTGATAGCAGCCCCAATGCCCTTGATACAAATCAACACAGATTCCTACAGACGGCCATAGACTCCGGGCACTGCTGCTCTTTCCGGGGACCGCCCTCATGCTCGACGACCTACGTTGGGATACCGACCTGATCCGCCGCTACGATCTCGCCGGGCCACGCTACACCTCCTACCCGACCGCCGTGCAACTGCACAGCGAAGTGGGCTCGTTCGACCTGCTCCACGCCCTGCGCGAGAGCCGTCGGGCCGCGCGCCCGCTGTCGCTGTACGTACACGTGCCGTTCTGCGCCAACATCTGCTACTACTGCGCCTGCAACAAGGTCATTACCAAGGACCGCGCCCGCGCGGCGCCCTACCTGCAGCGCCTGGAGCAGGAAATCCAGCTGATCGCCTGTCACCTCGACCCTAAACAGCGTGTTGAACAGCTACATTTTGGCGGCGGCACACCAACCTTCCTCAGCCATGTGGAACTGCGCCAGCTGATGGCCACCCTGCGTCAGCACTTCCACCTGCTGGATGACGACTCCGGCGACTATGGCATCGAGATCGACCCGCGCGAAGCGGACTGGTCGACCATGGGCCTGCTCCGCGAGCTGGGCTTCAACCGCGTCAGCCTGGGCGTGCAGGACCTCGACCCGGCCGTGCAGCGCGCGGTCAACCGCCTGCAGAGCCTGGAGCAGACGCGCACCCTGATCGAAGCCGCGCGCACCCTGCAGTTCCGCTCGATCAACCTCGACCTGATCTACGGCCTGCCCAAGCAGACCCCGGAAGGCTTTGCCCGCACCGTCGAAGAAGTGATCCGCCTGCAACCCGACCGCCTGTCGGTGTTCAACTACGCCCACCTGCCCGAGCGCTTCATGCCGCAACGGCGCATCGACAGCAACGACCTGCCCAGCGCGGCCGCCAAGCTGGAGATGCTGCACGCCACTATCGACCAGCTGACCGCAGCCGGCTACCGCTACATCGGCATGGACCACTTCGCCCTGCCCGACGACGAGCTGGCCATCGCCCAGGAAGAAGGCACCCTGCAGCGCAACTTCCAGGGCTACACCACCCATGGGCACTGCGACCTGATCGGCCTGGGCGTGTCGGCCATCAGCCAGATCGGCGACCTGTACTGCCAGAACAGCAGCGACCTCAACACCTATCAGGACAGCCTGTCCAACGCCCAGCTGGCCACCCAGCGCGGCTTGCTGTGCAACCACGACGACCGCATCCGCCGGGCGGTGATCCAGCAGCTGATCTGCCATTTCGAGCTGGATTTCGAGCCGATCGAACAGGCCTTCACCATCGATTTCCGCGGTTACTTCAACGACCTCTGGCCAGAACTGCTGACCTTGCAGCGCGACGGCCTGATCCGCCTGGATGACAAAGGCATCCGCATCCTGCCTGCCGGCCGCCTGCTGGCGCGCTCGGTGTGCATGGTGTTCGACGCCTACCTGGCGATGCACAACCGCCAGCGCTTTTCGCGGGTGATCTGAAACCGAGTCGTTCAACCGCATGGACAAGTTTCCTTGCCAGGCACACTATGGGCACAGCGAAGGCCCTGGCGCACACCCGCCAGGGCCTGGCCCGCTCGCACCACAACAGCGCACGCTGGCCTACAACCTACGCCGTGAGTTACCCTTACGTCTTATGTGTGCTTTCCCACAAGGATCGATGAAAATGTCCGAGCCAGTCAAACTGCGCCCACACAACCAGGCCCATTGCAAGGACTGCAGCCTGGCCCCCCTGTGCCTGCCCCTGTCGCTCAACCTGGAAGACATGGATGCACTGGATGAAATCGTCAAGCGTGGGCGACCGCTGAAAAAAGGCGAGTTCCTGTTCCGCCAAGGTGACAATTTCGGCTCGGTCTACGCAGTACGTTCCGGCGCCCTGAAAACCTTCAGCCTCAGCGACAGCGGCGAAGAGCAGATCACCGGCTTCCACCTGCCCAGCGAACTGGTCGGCCTGTCGGGCATGGACACCGAGGCCTACCCGGTGTCGGCCCAGGCCCAGGAAACCACTTCGGTGTGTGAAATCCCGTTTGAGCGCCTCGACGAACTGTCGGTGCAGCTGCCGCAGCTACGCCGCCAGCTGATGCGGGTAATGAGCCGGGAAATCCGCGACGACCAGCAAATGATGCTGCTGCTGTCGAAAAAGACCGCCGACGAACGTATTGCCACCTTCCTGGTCAACCTGTCGGCTCGCTTCCGCGCCCGCGGCTATTCGGCCAACCAGTTCCGCCTGAGCATGTCGCGCAACGAAATCGGCAACTACCTGGGCCTGGCGGTGGAAACCGTATCGCGGGTGTTCACCCGCTTCCAGCAAAATGGCCTTATTCGTGCCGAAGGCAAGGAAGTGCACATTCTCGACCCGATCCAGCTGTGCGCGCTGGCCGGTGGCGCAATGGAGGCCTGAGGCCGGCGTTTAGCGGGTATACTTGGGCATTCGTTTTCCCAGGATACCCGCAACAATGCACAGCGACGCCTTCGACCTCAAAGCCCTGATCCGCCCGGTAGTGGACTTCCCCAAACCGGGCGTGATCTTCCGCGATATCACCCCGCTGTTCCAGTCGCCGCGCGGGCTGCGCTATGTGGCCGACCAGTTCATCGAGCGCTATGTCGAAGCCGAGTTCAGCCATATCGGCGCCATGGACGCGCGGGGCTTTCTGATCGGCTCGATCATCGCCCACCAGCTGAACAAGCCACTGATCCTGTTCCGCAAGCAGGGCAAGCTGCCGGCTGACGTGCTGAGCGAGGGTTATCAGACCGAGTATGGCGAAGCCTTCCTGGAGGTGCATGCCGACAGCCTGTGCGAAGGGGATTCGGTGTTGATCTTCGATGATCTGATTGCTACTGGCGGTACGCTGCTGGCAGCGGCCAACCTGGTGCGCCGGACCGGGGCGCAGGTGTTCGAGGCGGCGGCGATCATTGATTTGCCGGAGCTGGAGGGGTCGCGCCGGTTGCAGGCGGCTGGGGTGCCTACCTTCTGCCTGACCGAGTTTTCTCTTAGCGAATACTGAGTTGGGTTTTGGGGCTGCTCTGCAGCCCATCGCGACACAAGGCCGCTCCTACAGAGACCGCGCCGCATTCAAGTCTGCGCGGTCCCTGTAGGAGCGGCCTTGTGTCGCGATGGGCCGCAAAGCGGCCCCAACAGTTCTCAATCAGAGCGAAATCGGCCGCCGCCCGGCAAAGGCATGCGCCAAGGTCCCACCATCCACCAGCTCCAACTCGCCACCCAGCGGCACGCCATGGGCAATCCGCGACGCCACCAGGCCCTTCTCGCTCAGCAACTGGGCAATGTAATGCGCCGTCGCCTCCCCTTCCACCGTCGGGTTGGTCGCCAGGATCACCTCGGTGAAGGTGCCCTGCTCCTCGATCCGCGCCATCAGCTGCGGAATCCCGATCGCCTCCGGCCCCAGCCCGTCCAGCGGTGACAAGTGGCCCTTGAGCACGAAGTAGCGGCCACGGTAACCGGTCTGCTCCACTGCATACACATCGGTCGGCCCTTCGACCACGCACAATTGGGTATCGTCACGGCGCGGGTCGGCACATTGCGGGCACAACTCCTGCTCGGTCAGGGTGCGGCACTGACGGCAATGCCCAACCCCTTCCATAGCCTGGGTCAAGGCCTGGGCCAGGCGCAGGCCGCCACTGCGGTCACGCTCGAGCAGTTGCAGGGCCATGCGCTGGGCGGTTTTCTGGCCGACACCTGGCAGGATGCGCAGGCCATCGATCAGTTGGCGGATGAGGGGGCTGAAACTCATGTGGAAGGCCTGACAATTCAATAAGAGGCGGTTTATACCCAGCGGGGGCGGCGGCGTCAAATCAGCCTCCAGCCCTGCGCGGTCTGTTTTTCCCACAATAAAAGCAAACCGCGTCGACCGCGAGAGCGCATAAAAAAACCGCCGCTGTCGTCAGCGGCGGTTTTTTCAGTAACGCAAATGCCTTTAGAACGGCATCTTGAAGCCCGGCGGCAGCTGCATGCCGGCGGTCATGCTGCCCATCTTGTCCTGGCTGTTCTGCTCGACCTTGCGCACGGCGTCGTTCAGTGCAGCGGCGATCAGGTCTTCCAGCACTTCCTTGTCGTCTTCATCAGTCGACATCAGGCTCTGGTCGATGCTGACACGCTTGACGTCGTGACGACCGGTCATCACCACGCTCACCAGGCCACCACCGGACTGGCCGGTGACTTCGGCGTTGGCCAGCTCTTCCTGCATCTTCTGCATCTTTTCCTGCATTTGCTGGGCCTGCTTCATCAGGCCGGCCATGCCACCTTTCATCATGGGGAATACCTCGATTGGGTCATGTGATGCGGCCCGGCACCGGGCCGGCCGCATGGTTATCCGTTACTGGCCCTGGTTAACCAGGGCTTCTACAGGCTCAATAGTATCCTGCCGCACCTTGGCGCCGAACAACTTGATCATCTGCTGGATCAACGGATCCTGCTCGATCGAGGTGACTGCGTCCTGCTGGCGCTCGGCGCGTTTGCGCGCCGCCGCCTGCGCCGGGGTTTCCTGCTCGGGCAGGATCAGCTCGATGCGCAGGTTCAGCGTGCGCCCCAGGTGCTGGTTGAGCGCGTCGTTCAGGCGCCGCTGCTGGGTGGCGTTGAACAGCGCCCCCTGGCCAGGGTCCAGGTGCAGCAGCCAGTCGTCGCCATCAGCGGCAATCAACGTGCAGTTTGCCGCGATGTTGCCTGTCATCCCGGACACAGGCAACTGTGGGAATAATTCCAGCCATTGCAAGGCCAGGCCGGTGGCCGGCTTGGCTGCCGGCAGCGGTTCGGCTGCCGGCTTGGGTGCTTCTTCCTGCACATGTTCGGCCAGTTCGTCCAGGTAGCTGAAGCCGACCGGGTCGCTTTCGCCGCCGTAATAGTCTTCGTCCAGTGGCGGCTCATCGTCGCGGTCCATGCCCACGGCGGCATAGGCGGACGGGTCGAAGGGCGGCTCGTCGTCATGTGCCGGGGCGGCAGCTGCCGGCGTGGGCGCAGCGGGCGGTGCAGGAGCCGGTGCAGGCTCGGCCACTACCGGTGCCGCCGCTGGCGCAGGCTCTTCCCATGGCAGGTCAACCACCTCTGCCACCGGTTCTGGTTCTGGTTCTGGCTCAGGTTCACTGACCGGGGCAGGCTCAGCTGCCATCACAGGCTCGACAACCGGCTGCGGTGCTGGCTCGACCGGCGCGAGCGCCTGCACTTGTTGCGTGGCAACCGGTGCAACAGGCTCCACGACAGCAGCGGCCGGCGGCGCCACGGCAACCGCCGGCGCTGCCACCGGTGTTGCAGGATCAGCTGTGGCCTGGCTGATCCCCACTGGCTTTAGTATCGGCTTCGGCGCGTCGTCGGTGTCGGCGGGGCGGAACGCCAGCATGCGCAGCAGTACCATTTCAAAACCGCCGCGCGGGTCTGGCGCAAGTGGCAGGTCACGGCGGCCGATCAGGCCCATCTGGTAATAGAACTGCACATCCTCGGCTGGCAATGCCGAGGCCAGCGCCAGCACCCGCTCACGGTCGCCCTGGCCGTTGTCCACCGCTTCCGGCAGCGCCTGGGCAATGGCCACGCGGTGCAGCACATTGAGCATTTCGGCCAGCACGCCAGCCCAGTCCGGCCCCTGCTCGGCCAGGTCGCGAACGGCCTCCAGCAAGGCCCGGGCATCGCCTTCGAGCAGCGCCTGCAGCACACCATAAACCTGGCCATGATCGAGGCTGCCGAGCATGGCCCGCACATCGGCGGCCAGTACCTTGCCTTCGCCGAAAGCGATGGCCTGGTCGGTCAGGCTCATGGCGTCGCGCATCGAACCATCGGCGGCACGGCCCAGCAGCCACAGGGCATCCGGCTCGAACGGCACGTTCTCGGCAGCCAGCACATGGCTGAGGTGCTCGACCACCCGCTCCGGGCTCATGTTCTTCAGCGAGAACTGCAGGCAGCGCGACAGGATGGTGGCCGGCAGTTTCTGCGGGTCGGTGGTGGCGAGGATGAACTTGACGTAGGGCGGCGGCTCTTCCAGCGTCTTGAGCAAGGCGTTGAACGAGTGGGTCGAGAGCATGTGCACTTCGTCGATCAGGTAGACCTTGAAGCGCCCACGGCTCGGGGCGTACTGCACGTTATCGAGCAGTTCGCGGGTGTCCTCGACCTTGGTGCGGCTGGCGGCGTCGATCTCGATCAGGTCGACGAAACGGCCTTCGTCGATCTCCCGGCACACCGAACAGGTGCCACAGGGCGTGGAGGTGATACCGGTTTCGCAGTTCAGGCACTTGGCGATGATACGGGCGATGGTGGTCTTGCCCACACCCCGCGTACCGGTGAACAGGTAGGCATGGTGCAGGCGCTGGTTGTCCAAGGCATTGATCAAGGCCTTGAGCACATGGGTCTGGCCGACCATTTCGCGGAACGAGCGCGGACGCCATTTACGTGCAAGAACCTGATAACTCATCGAAAAACCATCGTAGCCTGATCGAGCGGAAGATCGCTAATGCTAGCGGAGCGGGGGCAAAATTGCACCCTGCGCAAGTCGTCTAAGCTTTGAAACTGATGTGCCATCCAGGGAGGATTGCCTTTGCGAAGACTGCTGGCCCTGTTGCTGCTGTGGAGCACCTACAGCCAGGCTGAACAGCCCGTGTTGCGTTTTTCTGTCGCCGAAAGCTGGAGCATGCCACTGGTGCGCATCGAAGGCGACCAGCCAGTAGAAGGCATGCTGTACGACCTGATGCAGGCCTTGGCCAAGGAAGTGGACATCCTCCCCGAATACCAAGCCAGCGCCGGTAACCTCCATTTAGTCCAACCGCGCAAAACGCCCGCCGAGCGTCCGTAACCAGTGGCCGCAAAAGAATATCATGATGCCGGTCAAGATCATGCAGATGGCCAGCCATTGCCCGGCACTCATCTGCTCGTCGAAGAAAAGCCAGGAAGTTGCGAGGCCCGATACTGGTATCAGCAACGACAAGGGCGCGACGTGGGTGGCCGGATACTTCTTCATTAGGTTGTTCCACACGCGATAACCCAGAATGGTCGTGATCAGGCTCTGGAAAAGCACGGAAAACAGTGTTGGCCATGCCAGGCCACCGGCCAGGGCTTCGAACGCCAACCATCCTTGCGAGGCAAACGTGAGGACCACAAGGACCGGCAGCGCGTACAAGCTCGACCAGACGATGAAGGCCGTCATTTGACCAGGGCGCTTGAGCTTGATCAAAAGATTGCACAAAGCCCAGGCGAGCGCGGCAAGCAGCACCAACAGCAGACCGACCACCGTTGACGACTGGCTGCTCGCCAACAGCATCAGGCCTAACCCACATGCCGCGAAGACCATCCCCCAGGAATGGGCGGCGGTGATACGCTCACGCAGAAAGATAGCGCTCAGCAGGATGGTGAAGAACGCACTGAACTGCAAGAACACCGAGGACATACCCGGACTCAAGCCTTGGTGCATGGCAAGGTTGACCACCCACCAGATACCTACGGCAAACAGCACGCCATATACCGCCATGGCGGCCACTGAAACGCCGGCCGGGCGGCGGATAAAAAAAACCAGCGGCACCGCACAGAAGGTGAAGCGTAACAGCGTCAACAAATAGGGATCGAGCCCTCGCAAGCCAAGCTCGATGACACTGTAGTTGCCACCCCACAGAACCGTCACCAGAAGACCTACGGTCAAGTCACGCCTGCTCATTTTCATGCCTGCTCTCCCAGATTAGCAGGCACCACTCTATTTTTGTCACAGCAGAGTAGATGTAGGCGCACTCGACTCGGCCTGTGAGAAAACCTACTCGGCGTGAATACAAGCGCTCATGCCGCCTCACATCCTTCAACGCACGCAACGTTTCATTGTGATGTGACTGGGATAGACAAGACGCGGGGTTTTCATACCCCGGAAATGGAGGCGGCCCCACCAGCCACACCCCGGCACTCGATGTTCCCGCTATGGCTGCTCCCTTCCGGGCCTGACCAGGTTAACGGGTAATCAATGCGGGGGGACCGATGGGGCCACCACTACAAGGCTCGCTGAACAACGAGTGGCGCCATTGTACCGGTCTTGGGGGCAGATACAACCTCTGGAGGAGAAAAAGTCATCATTTCTCAATGACTTGTCCGGGTTGGGGTGGCCACGGGCTGCCAATTCGCGGGTGAACCCGCTCCTACAGGGCTAACGCTGACAGCAAGACCAGCGCAGGACCTGTGGGAGCGGGCGTGCCCGCGAAGCAGGCGCCGCGGTGGATGGCACGGGCCTCGCCCGTGTTCGCGGGCACGCCCGCTCCCACAGGGACCGTGCAAGCAGCAAGATCTGCCATTGGCCTTCTAGACAGCGATGCCCTGCTCGCCCAGGAAGGTGACGAAGGCATCTTCGTCCAGCACTTTGACCCCCAGCTCGCTGGCCTTGGCCAGCTTGGACCCCGCCCCCGGCCCCGCCACCACGCAGTGGGTCTTGCCGGAAACCGAACCCGCCACCTTGGCCCCGAGGCTTTCCAGCTTTTCCTTGGCGATGTCGCGGCTCATGCGCTCCAGGGTACCGGTCAGTACCCAGGTCTGGCCGGCCAGCGGCAGCCCTTCGGCCACTTTCTTCTCGCTGCTCCAGTGCATGCCGAACGCCAGCAACTGTGCCTCGATGTCCCGGGCCAGTTTCTGGTTGGCTTCATCCTTGAAGAACTCGCGCACGGCGTCGGCCTGCTTGGCCGCCAGGGCCTGGCGCAGGTCGATACCGTCGGCGGCAATGATCTTCTCCAGGCTGTCGAGCTTGGCCACGAGCTTCTCGGCACCGGTCGGGCCAACCGAGGCAATGTCGAGCTTGGCGATCATGCCGGCCAGCGTGGTACTGGCGGCGAATTCGGCAGCCAGCTCGCCTTCGTCCTGCAGTTGCATGCCGCTATCGAGCAATTGCTTGATGACCTTGCGGTTGTGCTCGTCCTCGAAGAAATTGTGGATCTCGTACGCCACCTCCAGGCCGATGTCCGGCAGGTAGGTAAGCACCTGCGGCAGCGCCTGCTGCACGCGCGCCAGGCTGCCCAGCGAGCGGGCCAGCACCTTCGCGGTCTCCTCGCCTACGTCGGGGATGCCCAGGGCGTAGATGAAGCGCGCCAGGCTCGGGCGCTTGCTGGCTTCGATGGCATCCAGCAGCTTCTTGCTGGACACCTCGGCAAAGCCTTCCAGGCCGACGATCTGGTCGAACTCCAGCTTGTACAGGTCGGCCGGCGAGCCAATCAGGCCTTCGTCCACCAACTGCTCGACGCTTTTCTCGCCCAAGCCGTCGATGTCCATGGCGCGGCGCGACACGTAGTGGATGATCGCCTGCTTGAGCTGGGCGCCACAGGCCAGGCGACCGACGCAGCGGTACACCGCGCCCTCGCTGGTGGTTTCCTTGCCCTTGCTACGCTTGACCAGTTGGGTACGCTCGACCTGCGAGCCGCATACCGGGCATTCACTCGGCACCTGCACCGGGCGCGCATCTTCCGGGCGCCGCTCCAGCACCACCTGCATCACCTGCGGAATCACGTCACCGGCGCGGCGGATGATCACCGTGTCGCCAATGCGCAGGCCCAGGCGAGCGATCTCGTCCATGTTGTGCAGGGTGGCGTTGGACACGGTCACACCGGCTACCTTGACCGGCTTCAGTCGTGCCACAGGCGTTACCGCACCAGTGCGGCCGACCTGAAACTCGACATCCAGCACTTCGGTCAGCTCTTCCATGGCCGGGAACTTATGGGCAATCGCCCAGCGCGGCTCACGTGCGCGGAAGCCCAGTTCGCGCTGGGCGGCCAGGCTGTTGACCTTGAACACCACGCCGTCGATTTCGTACGGCAGGCTGTTGCGTCGCTCGCCGATGTCGCGGTAGTAGGCCAGGCATTCTTCGATGCCGGCGGCATGCTTGAGTTCGCGACTGATCGGCAGGCCCCAGGCCTTGAGCTGCTCGAGGATGCCGATGTGGCTGTCGCCGATGCTCGCGGACACCTGGCCGACGCCATAGCAGCAGAACTCCAACGGGCGGCTGGCGGTGATTTTCGAATCCAGCTGACGCAGGCTGCCGGCTGCGGCGTTGCGCGGGTTGGCGAAGGTCTTGCCGCCGGCTTCGGCCTGGGCGGCGTTGAGCCGGTCGAAACCGGCCTTGCTCATGTACACCTCGCCGCGCACCTCCAGCACCGCCGGCCACCCCTGGCCTTGCAGTTTGAGCGGGATGTTGCGCACGGTGCGCACATTGGCACTGATGTCTTCGCCGGTGGTGCCGTCGCCACGGGTGGCGCCCTGCACCAGCTGGCCGTCGCGGTACAACAAGCTCACCGCAAGGCCGTCGAGCTTGGGCTCGCAGCTGTAGTCGACCGCACCGGGCTGATCGAGCCCGTCTACCACCCGGCGGCCGAATTCACGCAGGTCGGCCTCTTCGAAAGCGTTGCCCAGGCTGAGCATGGGCACTTCGTGGCGCACCTGGCTGAACGCGGACAGGGCTTCGCCACCAACGCGCTGGGTGGGCGAGTCAGGGGTCACCAGGTGCGGGTGTTCGGCTTCAAGCGCCTTGAGCTCGTTGAACAGGCGGTCGTATTCGGCATCGGGCACGCTTGGCTCATCGAGCACGTAGTAGCGGTAGTTGTGCTGGTCGAGCTCGGCACGCAGTTCGTGGATACGGGTTTCGGCGGTCATGGGATTTGTCTTCTCTTGCAAAGCAAAAGAGCAGCCTGGGGTTGGTGCCTGGTGTTCAGGGTTTTATTGCCTGTGCCGGCCTCTTCGCGGGTAAACCCGCTCCCACAGGGACTCCACTGCCCTTGCGGTTTGTGGTGTCCTTGTGGGAGCGGGTTTACCCGCGAAGAGGCCGACACAGGCAACAGCATTACCCGAACCGACCAGCACGCCCTCAGGCTGCTCTTTCGTCTGGATCTGTCAGCGCTTCTGGGTCAGCGCACGGCGCTCGAACTCGACGATGCGCTGGCGGTAGTGCTCGATGGTCTGGGCAGTCAGCACGCTGCGCTGGTCGTCCTTGAGCTCACCGTTCAGTTCATGCGCCAGCTTGCGCGCCGCAGCCACCATCACGTCGAAGGCCTGCTTCGGATGACGCGGGCCCGGCAGGCCGAGGAAGAAGCTTACCGCGCGGGTGCTGAAGTGGTCGATGTCATCCAGGTCGAACACACCGGGCTTGACGGCGTTGGCCATGGAGAACAGCACCTCGCCGTGACCGGCCATGCTCTCGTGACGGTGGAAGATGTCCATTTCACCGAAGCGCAGGCCACTTTCCAGGATGTTCTGCAGCAGCGCCGGGCCCTTGAAGCCACTCTCGTCGCGGGAGATGACGCTGATCACCAGCACTTCCTCGGCCGGCGGCAGCTCCTTGACGCTGCTGCTGGCAGGCGCCGCACCGTTGCTGCGGGTATTTTCCGCGGCAAAGTCGTCATCGCTGTCGGCAAACAGGTCGGGCTCGCGCGGCTCGGCGCTCAGGTTCAGGTCGCCCTGCTGTGCATCCGCAGCCGCGGTGGCGCGCTTGCCGCGCTTGGCAGCCTTGGCCGGTTTGGGCTCACGCTCGCGATCACGCGCAGAAGCGCTGAGCGACGGCAGGTCGCTTTCATCCAGCTCAGGCTCCTTGTGGGTATCCAGCACCCGCGACGGGCCAAGCACTTCGGCATTGCCCTCTTCGTCCGGCAGGTTGGAATAACTGCGATCCAGACGGAATTTCAACTTGCCTTTCCCGCCGCGCATGCGGCGCCAGCCGTCGAAAAGAATCCCGGCAATGACAATGATGCCGATGACGATCAGCCACTCGCGCAGACCGATTTCCATGTAATCCCGTGCCTCTATAAAAATATGCTTGAAAACAAAGGGTTCAAAGCCCTTTAACACGTGGCGCCAACTCTATGTTCTGACAGGCGTTTTACCCACGCAAAAAACGAGTGACATTAAGCTAGCACGACCAAAGACAACTTTACACCGTCTGTCGCACATGGCGGGGGCATTTCGCTACAGAATATGCCCTTATCGTCGAGCATCAGGCGTCGACCATGGCCATGGCCTCCTCCACATCGACGGCAACCAGACGCGAACAGCCCGGCTCATGCATGGTCACCCCCATCAATTGGTCCGCCATTTCCATGGCAATCTTGTTATGGGTGATGTAGATGAACTGCACGCTTTCACTCATTTCCTTGACCAGACGGGCGTAACGCCCGACGTTGGCATCGTCCAGCGGCGCGTCGACCTCATCGAGCATGCAGAACGGTGCGGGGTTCAACTTGAAGATGGCAAACACCAGCGCCAATGCGGTCAGTGCCTTCTCGCCGCCGGACAGCAGATGGATGGTGCTGTTCTTCTTGCCCGGTGGCCGCGCCATGATCGTTACCCCTGTATCGAGTAGATCTTCGCCCGTCAGTTCCAGATAAGCGCTGCCACCACCGAAAACTTTTGGGAAAAGTGCCTGTAATCCGGCATTTATCTGATCAAAGGTATCCTTGAAGCGGTTGCGGGTTTCCTTGTCGATCTTGCGAATGACATTTTCCAGAGTCTCCAGCGCTTCGACCAGGTCGGCATCCTGGGCGTCCAGGTAGCGCTTGCGCTCGGACTGCTGCTCGTACTCTTCGATGGCTGCCAGGTTGATCGCCCCCAGGCGCTGGATACGCGCCTCGAGCTGTTCCAGTTCCTGTTCGGTGCCTTGCTCGCTGGCCTCGGCCTCAAGGGTGGCGAGCACGCCTTGCAGGTCGTAGCCATCGGCCAGCAACTGCTCCTGCAAGGTCTTGCGCCGCACATCCAGGCCCTGGCATTCCAGGCGCAGCTGCTCCAGCTGGCCACGCAGCAGCTGGGCCTGTTGCTCGGCCTGGGTACGGCGCTTTTCGGCGTCGCGCAGTTCGCGGTCGGCTTCGTCCATATGCAGGCGGGCCTGGCGCATTTCCTCGTCGACGCTCATGCGCCGCTCCAGCAACTCTTCCAGCTTCAGGCGCAGCTCTTCCTGCGGGGCCTCGCCCTCCTCCAGGTTCAGGCTCAGTTGCTCCTGGCGCTCAGTCAGGCGCGCGGCCTGCTGTTCCAGGCGCTCCAGGGCCTGCCGGGTGGAGTCGTGCTGGGCACGCAACGAGCCCAGGCGAACAGCCAGCTGGTGGGCGTGATCCTTGTGCTGACGGGCCTCCTGACGCACCCGGTCGAGGCTTTCGCGCAGGGTGTCGCGGCGGGCCATCAACTGCTCGCGCTGCTCGGTATCCTGGGCCATCAGCTCCAGTGCCTCCTGCAGCAACAGGCGGGCTTCGCCCAGTTGCTCGTGCTCCAGGGCACGCTGCTCTTCCAGTTCGGCCAGCTCTTCCTGCAGGCGCCGGCGGCGCAGCTCGACCTGCTCGGCACGTGCGCGACCAGCCGACAGGTTGGCCTTCAGTTCGCCATGCAGGCGGTTTTCTTCCTGGGTTCGGCGACGCAGCTGCTCACGCTGTTCTTCCAGGTCCAACTGCTGCTCGCGCAGGGCCTGCAGTTGCTGCTCCAAATGCTCCAGCGCCGCTTCCTGCTCCAGTTGCTGCTGGCCCAGGCGCTCGATCTCCTGGCCGCGTGCCAGCACGCCGCCTTCGGCTTCGCTGCCACGACGCACCCGCAGGAAGTGCCGGCCAACCCAGTAGCCATCGCGACTGACCAGGCTCTGGCCTTCGCCGAGCGAGGCGCGCTGCGCCAGTGCCTGGGCCAGGCCTTCCACGGGCTTGACCTGGCCCAGCCAGGGCGCCAGGTCGACCTGGCCTTCGACCTTTTCCAGCAGGCTGCCGGGCAGCGACGAGCCGGTACCGCTGGCCAGCAGCAAGCGCAACTCGCCCTGCTCCAGGCCGGTAAAATCGAGGTTACCGAGGTCGTCCACCAGCACGGCCTGCAGGTCGGCGCCGAGCACGGTTTCTACCGCAAGCTCCCAGCCCGGCTCTACCCGCAACCCTTCAGCCAGCCGCGGCTGTTGCTCCAGGCCTTGGTCCTGCAGCCAGTACGCAGCACCTGCACCCGGCTCCAGGGCGGCCTGCTGCAAGGCTTCGAGCGATGCCAGGCGACCGCCAAGGCGTTGCAGGTCGCCCTGCGCCTGTTGTTGGGCCTGGGTGGCCTGTTGCAGTTGCTCACGTGCGCCTTCCAGGCGCTCGACCACCTGCTCTTCCGACAACTGCAACTCTTCCAGCAACATTTCGCTACTGGCCAGCTGCTCGGCCAGTTCGAGCATGGCCGCATCCTGCGGTTCGCTGCCCAGCAGCTCACGCTCTTCGCCCAGCTTGCGCTGGCGCTCGGCCTGGCGCTCCAGGCTGGTTTCCAGCTGTAGCAGGCGCGCCTGCTGCACTTCGGCCTGGCGCCGGGGCTCGGCGGAACGGCTGTTGAAGCTGTCCCACTGCTCTTGCCAGCCGTGCATGCCCAGCTCGGCTTCTTCAAGGGCAGCGGCGGCCTCTTCGGCAGCGGCCAGGGTCATTTCCTGCTCGGGTTCGAGCATGGCCAGCTCTTCACCCAAGGTAGCCAGCAGGGTACGGTCGTGGCCCAGGTGCGACTCGGTCTCCAGGCGCGTGCGCTCGGCTTCCTTGAAGTCATCCTGCAACTGGCGCAGCCGTTGCTGGCCGTGCTGGATGCTCTGCTCGACCCGCGCGATGTCACCGGCCACCGAGTAGAAGCGGCCCTGCACCTGATTGAAGCGCTCGGACAATTCGTGATGGCCATCGCGCAGGCGCTCGATGCTGGCATCGGCATTGCGCTGCTCGGCCACCAGCGCCTCATGGGCCACATCCTGGTCACCGATCACCGCCTCGCGCTGGCGCA
>Ga0247830_10000249_pt1 | contig 17887 bp, 16 predicted proteins | sample 12C_Control_Day5_FD_207766 | JGI IMG/M metagenome (GOLD analysis project Ga0247830, IMG submission 207766) | Soil microbial communities from agricultural site in Penn Yan, New York, United States - 12C_Control_Day5 | ecosystem: Environmental > Terrestrial > Soil > Agricultural land | place...
TGGACGAGTTCTTCGAGGCGCTCCGCGTGTTGCGCATGCCTGCGGTCGTTGCTCTGCTGGCCGTCTGCCTGCTTGTGCTGCCCGATCAGGTGCGCGACCTCTACCGGGCGCTGGCCGAGAACCTGCGTAAGCCGGAGGCTGCGACCATCGCGCTGAGTCAGGCCGCGTTCACTGCCCTCACGCTGCTGCTCGCGGCGTTCCTCACCTTCTACGTCGGCCGCCATCGCGCCGCCATGCACCTTGCCAAATCCAGCAACCCTGGCCAGGTGCTGAGCTCAACCCTGCGCTGGGGCCCGCCGCTGTGCGGCACGCTGGTGCTCGCCGGTGCTGCAGTCGGCATGTTCCTCGCCGTGCGCGACGTGTCGGGCATCGCCACCCACGTCGGCGCCGACTTCGAGCGCATCATCGCGGAGATGCGGGTCGCCGCGCGCCACCTGACGGTCGCGGCGACGGGCGTCGCGGTCGTAGCCATCCTCTTTCTCATCGCGACCTACAGCTGGCAGCGCTGGGGCAGCCCGCCCGCATCCCCGGCGAGCACGGCCTTCGGTCGGCCCTGGCGCGTGCTCTGCTACGCGCTCACGGCGTTCCTGGTCGCAATGGCGTTCTTTCCGGCAGTCTCGGTCCCGCTGTCCCAGCACGCGGGCTCGCTGGCGATCTTCCTGGTCTTCCTCTGCCTGCTGCTGGTCGGCCTCAGCCTGCTGCAGGGCGCATCCGCCCGTCACGGCATTCCCTTCGTGCTGCTTCTCATCGTCTGGAGTCTCGTCTGGACCGTGCTCGACGCCGGCAACATGCATCGCATCACGGTGGTCGATCGGCCGAAGGACATCCCGCCTGTCTCCGAGATCGGCAATCGCTTCTCGGAGTGGCTCGGCGCGCGCAAGGACAGGGACGTATTCGAGGGCCAGCCCTATCCCGTTTATCTCGTCGCGGCCGAGGCCGGCGGCCTCTATGCGGCACAGTTCACGGCCAAGATTCTCGCCCGCATCCAGGACCAGTGCCCGAGCTTCTCCCAGCACATCTTCGCCGTCAGCGGCGTGTCCGGCGGCAGCCTCGGCGCCGCCATGTTCGCAGCCCTCGCCAAGAAGGAGGCGACGAATGCGCCGTGGAAGCCCTGCAAGCTCGACCTCGCCGCCGAGCCCACGCCAGGGCCCCTGGAGAAGCGGATCGACCGGCTGCTCGATGGCGATTTCCTTGCCCCGATCGTGGCGCGCGCGCTGTTTGCGGATCTCGCCCAGCACATCGTGCCCGTGAGCCTCGTCTCCAACATCCCCGGCTTGACGGCCCTCACGCAGATGAGCCGCGGTCGCGCGCTGGAGGAGAGCATCGAGGACAGCTGGGCGAAATGGGAGCGGGACGCAAAGAACCCGTTCGCCAGCCCGTTCCTCGAGCATTGGAGCCCCGCCGACGCCGGCCCGGCACTGTTGATCAACACCACCAGCGTGGAGGACGGCCGGCTGATCGTCATCGCCCCCTTCCGCGCCACCGTGCAGGAGTCGGGCTCCGACATCGCCTACCTGCACGCCAACTCGCTGCCCGAGACCAAGGACGTCACGCTCTCCGCGGCCGTCGGGCTGAGCGGCCGCTTCCCCTGGGTGCTGCCGCCGGCGAAGGTGCCCGGCAGCCCGCTCGCGCTCGTCGACGGCGCCTATTTCGAGGCCTCGGGCCTGGAGGCGCTGCGTGCGGTCCGCTTCGCGCTGCGGCCCTTCGAGCTCAACGGTCTGATCAAGCTGCACATGATCGTCATCGGCAGCCAGCAGCCGGAGGGAGTCGCGACGTCCGGGCTGCTCGACGAGGCGACACCGCCCGTGCGCGCCATGCTCAACGTGCGCCTGCGCCGCGGCTACAGCGTCCGCAACGCCTTCCTCGACGAGAATTACCGCCAGGCCCTGCTCGAGTGTCCGGGAGGCGGAATGCACTCGCTCAACACCACGGACGGCGCGGGAGGCGGCAACGCGCCGGACAACCAGGTGCGCACCGTGCCCTGCTCGGCGCGCCCCGAGCCGCAGTTCACCCTGGAGTACGAGCGCTTCAATCTGCCGCTCGGTTGGAAGCTGTCGCACGTGATGCAGAGCATCGTCGAGCAGCACAGCCGCGGCCGCTGCCTGCCGGAGGACCTGTCCACCATATCCAAGGAGCCCGACGCCTTCTCGGTTGCCGAGCTGTTCCTGAAGAACAAGCGCTCCGAGTTCTTGGTGGCCTTTTCTCTCACGCCGATCGCGCAGGAGCGCTCCACCCAGCTGCTCGAGGAGTTCACCGCCAAGTGCCGTTGAGGACTCGAGGGAGCCGGCGCGCTACTGGCTGCCGACGCTGAACCCGAAGCGGCAAGAGGCCGGCGCCGGAGGCGCCTGCTCGCACCGGCAGGTGCAGTGGTTGAGATAGCGCGCGCCCTGCGAGCAGGCGCAGCAGGCGCCGTTGCAGCCGCACGCGGTCGACAAGAACACAAGCTGGCCCGCCGGGCAGCGCATCTGCGCCGTCTTGGGCAGCGTGCTCATGTTCTGCTGGGGCGAGGCGCGCACATCCGGCGCCGCGGCCCGCTCATTCAGGCTCGCCGTCTGCGTTTCTGCCGCCGCCGCCGGGACGAGCGGCACGCCGATATGGGCAAACCCCATCGCCAGCACGAGGCAGGCCAGAACCCAAGCTGCGCCGAGGGCATTCCGCATGCGCTTCCTCCCGAGCACGCCGGCGCGCAGGGCCTGTGCCCGTCACGCTGCCGGCGCGTACCGCTCCTGCGTGGCGGAGATTAGGCGCTCGACAACATGACCACAAGCTGAATGGCCCCTCGCTGAAGGCGCCCCGGCCGCGGCAACATCGCCGCCGTCGGCGTAGGCGCACGGCGCGCCGTTGGCTATCATCGGCACACCTCCAAGACACACAGGGGACGAAATGCGCCATGGCCGACAAACCTGAAGCCGTCCTCGAGGGCAAGAAGCGCCCGTTCACCGGCGCGGAGTACCTGGAGTCGCTGCGCGACGGGCGCGAGGTCTATGCCTACGGCGAGCGCGTGAAGGACGTCACCACGCATCCGGCCTTCCGCAACGCTGCCGCCTCGGTCGCCAAGCTCTACGATGCCATGCACGACCCCAAGACCAAGGACGTGCTGACCGCGCCGACCGACACGGGCTCGGGCGGCTACACGCACAAGTTCTTCAAGGCCGCGCGCTCGCGCGAGGACGTGATCGCCCAGCGCGACGCCATCGCGGCGTGGGCGCGCATCACCTACGGTTGGATGGGCCGCAGCCCCGACTACAAGGCCGCGTTCCTCAACACGCTCGGCGCCAACGCCGAGTTCTATGGGCCATTCGCCGACAACGCGCGCGCGTGGCACAAGCGCGGCCAGGAGGCCGTGCTCTATCTCAACCACGCCCTCGTCAACCCGCCCATCGACCGCGCCAAGCCCGTCGAGCAGGTCAAGGACGTCTACATCACCATCCAGAAGGAGACCGACGCCGGCATCTACGTCTCGGGCGCCAAGGTGGTAGCGACCAACTCGGCGCTCACCCACTACAACTTCCTCGGCCAGAACATGGGCCAGGAGATCAACGACCCGGCCATGGTGGTGATGTTCATCGCGCCCATGAACACGCCCGGCATCAAGCTGTTCTGCCGCGCCTCCTACGAGCTTGCCGCCGCCGCCACCGGCTCGCCCTGGGACTACCCGCTCACTTCCCGCTTCGACGAGAACGACGCCATCTTCGTGTGCGACAACGCCTTCATCCCCTGGGAGAACGTGATCATCCACCGCGACGTGGAGCGGCTGAAGCAGTTCTACCCGCGCTCGGGCTTCGTCAACGGCTTCACCTTGCAGGGCACCACGCGCCTCGCCGTCAAGCTCGACTTCATCTCCGGCCTTCTCTTCAAGGCCGCGCGCGCGACGGGCGTGGAGGCCTTCCGCGGCGTGCAGGCCCAGATCGGCGAGGTGATCGGCTGGCGCAACCTGTTCTGGTCGCTCTCCGACGCCATGGCCTGCAATCCGGAGCCCTGGGTCGGCGATACGGTGCTGCCCAATATGCGCGCCTCGACCGCCTACCGCCTGTTCATGACCGAGGCCTATCCGGCGGTGCGGTCGATCGTGGAGAAGGTGATCGCCTCGGGCCTCATCTACCTGCCGAGCCACGCCCGCGACTTCAAGAACCCCGACATCGACAAGTACCTCGCCCGCTACGTGCGTGGCTCCAACGGCGTCGATTACAAGGAGCGCATCAAGATCATGAAGCTGCTGTGGGACGCCGTCGGCACCGAGTTCGGCGCGCGCCACGAGCTCTACGAGATGAACTACGCCGGCAGCCACGAGCTGGTGCGGCTGTTTCCGCTGATGCTGGCGCAGGGCTCGGGCGCGCTCAAAGAGATGGAGGCGCTGGCCGAGCGCTGCATGGCCGACTACGACGAGAACGGCTGGACCGACCCCGCCTATACCAACCCCTCCGACGTCTCCATCCTTGGGAAGCGGTAACAGGTTGTAGGGCGCAATAGCGAAGCGTATTGCGCCGTCGTTTCGACGGGCGGATTGGCGCAATGCGCCCCCGATCAAGTCGGGGGCTTATTGCGCCCTACGTCTGGACACTAGGGCAGCATGCGCCGCAGCAGGCCGTCGCGCAGCACCAGCGTGTGCCACAGCACGAGGCCCACGTGGCCGGCCAGCGCCGCGACTAGCGCATAGGCGCTGGCGATGTGCGTCCACTTCGCGGCGGTGGCAAGCAGCGGCCAGATGCCGATTGGATTTGGCAGATGCACAACCCCGAACAGGTTCACACCATAGCCGCCGGCCATGACGTAGAGGAAGCCGCTGACGGGCATCACGAACATGGCGGCATAAAGCACCTGCTCCGCGCGATGGATGAATTTTCGCTCGCCCGCGCTCAGCGTCGGCGCCCAGGGCGGCAGCTGGCCGCTGCGCCGCGCCAGCAATCGCACCACCGCGGCCAGCAGCGCCACGAGCCCGATCGACTTGTGCCAGTTGTAATAGACGTCCTGGCTGAGCCCCAGGAACGCCCCGCCATCGTCGAGCCGCAGCATGACGTTGGCTGCCGCGAACTGGAACGCGAACAGCACCACCACGAGCCAATGGCAGACCTTCGTCAGCGAGCCGTAGCCGTCCCCGGTGTTGAGCAGAGCCATCCCCCGACGTCCCCAAGTGCGAGCCTAGCCGCGCCGCTCCAGCACCGGCAGGTGCGGGCGCTCGCCCTCGGCCTTGCCGCTGATCGGTGCCCGCGGCAGCTTCGATTGGCCCGCCTCCATCACGAAGGTGCGCGCGAGCGTGTACCACGGCGCCTTCAGGTCGGCTGCCGGCGGCGTCCCGCTTTCGTGGCGGACATAGTTGCCGACCAGGTGGCGCGTGACGCCGAACTGCGCGTCGGTCTCGAGATACGGGTCGTCATCGACGTAGATCTGTGAGATCAGCGTCCTGAAGCCCGGCTTGGAGGCCAGGAAATGCAGGTGCGCGGGGCGCATGTTGTGCCGCCCCTGGGCGCGCAGCAGCTCGCCGACCGGCCCGCCGATGGGAACCGGATAGCCGGCGGGGAGCACGCTGCGGAAGCTGATGTGCCCCTCGCGGTCGCTCATGAGTTTGCCGCGCAGGTTCATGTCGGCCTGGCCGGGATCCTGGTTCTCGTAGAAGCCTTCCGGCGAGGAGTGCCAGATGTCGACCTCGGCGCCCTCGATCGGGCGGCCCAAGCGGTCCTTGAACCAGGCATCCACGAACAGCGCCGGCCCCGGCGTCGGCGAGCGCACGATGGAGCCGCCGTTGGGCGTCGGCGGCGAGCTTGTGCGCCAGAACGGCCCGAGCAGGCTCGCATCCGTGTCCATGACGCCGTCGCTGTTGTTCAACAGGCACACCAGCGCGGAGAGGCCGAGCGAGCCCGCCATCAGGATCGCCTCGTTGTGCGCTTCGCTCGTGTGCTTGCCGAGCGCTGCCACGTAGCCGGCGCCGACGCGCAGCTCGTCCTCGGTCAGCTGCACCTCGCGGGCGAAGGCATGCAGATGCCGCACCAGCGCCGACAGGACCTCCCGGAACCGCGCGTCGGGGGCGCGCGCGAGCTCGCTCAGCACGGCGGCGGTGACGTCCTCCTGCTTCTCGATGATCACGGGACGCATCTCCGATGAGAGGTATGTACCGCTCCTACCATGGTGCGCACCCTGTCGCCACCGATCCGCAGGTGCGGCCTGCCTGGCTCGGCATCGGCAAGCGCCGACGCGATCTCGTCGTACGATTGGACACGGGCCGAGCTGTCGAGATCCCAACGCCGCCCCCGTCGATCAGGTGGTCGAGCGCCCGGCCGCTTGACGCAGGTCAATGCACCGTTCCCGGTGTCACGAAACTGTCATGTTTGCGGCACGTGGGAGTCCTGCTGCCATGATCTGTTTGGAGGACTGCATCGCCCTGTGCGACCTGAGCGAGGAGGAAATTCTCGCCATCGCCGAGCACGAGCACATTCCGGAGATCGCCGCGGTAGCGCTCGCCGACTATCTCCTGCACCAGGAGCACGGCGCCGAGACCATCCGCGACATGCTGCGCGACGACATCCGCGCGGCGCTGGCCCGCCACGACCGCAGGCATGCGCGCGAGCTGTTCATGGCGCTGCGGCACTTCCTGTCGAGCCACCCCGAAGCGATGCCATTTCACCGACGCGGTGCGCGGAGCTAGTCTCGACTTCGGATGAGCACCGAAATGAAAGCCATGGTCCTCGATCGGCCCGGCCTGCCGCTCGAGCTGCGGCGCCTGCCGAGGCCCGAGCCCGGTCCGGGCCAGGTGCTGGTCGGGATCGCGGCCTGCGGCGTGTGTCGCACCGACCTGCACGTCGTCGACGGCGAGCTCACCGAGCCCAAGCTGCCGATCATCCCCGGCCACGAGATCGTCGGCCGCGTCGAGGTGCTGGGTGCTGGCGTATCCCGCTTCCGCGAGGGCGATCGCGTCGGCATCCCCTGGCTCGGCCATACCTGCGGGCGTTGCCCCTATTGCCGGGGCGGCCACGAGAACCTGTGCGATGCGCCGGGCTTCACGGGCTACCAGATCGACGGCGGGTATGCCGAGTACACGATCGCCGACGCGGACTACTGCTTCCCGCTTCCGGCCAACTACAGCGACGTCGAAGCCGCACCGCTCCTGTGCGCCGGGCTGATCGGCTACCGCTGCCTCATCATGGCCGGCGACGCGCGCCATCTCGGCATCTACGGCTTTGGTGCCGCCGCCCACATCGTTGCGCAGGTGGCGGCGCACCAGGGGCGCTCGGTGTACGCCTTCACGCGGCCCGGCGACGCGGACGCGCAGGCCTTCGCGAGGAAACTGGGCTGTGCCTGGGCCGGCGGCTCCGAGGTCGCCCCGCCCGTCGAGCTGGATGCCGCCATCATCTTCGCGCCCGTCGGCGCGCTGCTGCCGGAGGCGCTCGCGCGCGTGCGCAAGGGCGGAACCGTCGTGCTCGGCGGCATCTACATGAGCGACATCCCGCCCATGCCTTATGCGCTGCTGTGGGGCGAGCGCGTCGTGCGCTCGGTTGCCAACCTCACGCGCGCAGATGGGGAGGCGTTCCTGGCGCTGGCCGCCATCACTCCGATCCGCACGCATGTCCTGCCGTTCGCGCTGAGTGCGGCAAACGAGGCGCTGGCGCAACTGCGGTCGGGGAAGCTGACGGGCGCCGCGGTGCTGGTCCCGGACGCCCTTCAGTAGCGGACCGAAGCGGGCCTCAGAACGTGGTCTTGTAGATCGTGGTCGTCCAGGCCTGATCCTGCCGGGGAGCCTTGTCGGGCAGCGGCGCCAGCACGGCGTGAGCGATCACGGCGCTCAGGAACAGCGCCGACAGTCCGCATGCCGTGACCATGAACTTGATCGTACGCATGGCTCGATCCCCTTGGCTCTCGTATCCGGTTGGCGGGAAGAACACGCAAGACGGTCGGGCGGTTCCCCAACTCGACTGTCCGGCTGTGGAAGAGGGTGCGGCTCAGGCCGCCAGCAGCTGGTCGCTCTCGGCGGCGCGGCGCTGGCCTTGGGCGATCTTGGCCATCAGCTCCTGCAGGGCCCGCTCGAACTTCAGCGGGTTGAAGCCGAGGTCGGCGTTGAGGCGCAGGCGGGCGGCGACCTGCACCGCCGGCGCGATCAGGTTGTAGCCGTTGTCGAGCAGCATGTCGGCGAGGCGGCGGGCGCCAAACACGCGGATCAGGCAGCGGAAGCGCATCAGCACGGCGAGGCGCTGTACCGGATCGGCGCCGAGCGCATCCCACAGGGCGTGGTCGATCTCGCGCAGCTCGTCCTTGGACACGCCGCGCAGCATCGCCAGGCCGCGGCCGGTGTCGATCATGTACTGCATGGGCAGCGCCATGGCCTGCGGGTCCACCAGCGGAACATCGCTGAGGTTCACGGTGTTGAGAGTGATCGTCATGGCTGCCTCGCCCGTTTTTCGTGTTCGTGGTGCGAGGAATAGGCGACGGCAGGCCGGAGCGCTGTTCCGGAGGGAACGACAGCAGGAGGCCGAACGATGAGGTGCCGGCAGCCGTCGGGATCGGTGCGATGTGTGGCCCGGCCGCAGCACTAAGGGCAAGGCTACGGGCGGTCAGCGCCAGATGGGGTTGCTCCAGGCCTGGCGGCCCTTGTCGTCGGTGACGGTGATGCGGAAATAGCCGTCCTCGCCGAAGCAATCGAGCGGCAGCGTCGCCCGGGTCAGGTCCTGCCCGTGGGCGCAGCGCGTGCCGACGCCGGCGCCGACCGCCACCACCCAGGAGGCCGGCGAGCAGGCGACGACCACCTCCTCGCCGCTCACCGCGATGTCGTGGATCTCGGGGCCCTGGCTGGAATAGTAGTCGCCCCGTTTCAGCGCCTCGAGCAGCGGCTCCGGCTCCAGCGCCTCGGCCTTGACCATCACCCAGCCACCGCCGGCATCGGGCGTGCCGAAATGCGCGTCATCCGCCGCATAGGCGCCGAGCCGGGCTCCGCGGGCCAGCGCCTCATCGTGCACCACCCAGCCGTCGCCCCGGCCGCTCTCGACCGCACAGCCGTGATTGTAGATCTCGACGGCGTGCGCCTCGGGGATCGACAGCGCGTCCTCGACGGTCAGCCCGTACCATTGCGGATGGGCGACGCCGATGAAGGCGCCGGCCGCCGCCGCGCGCCGGCACATGGACTGCATGGTCTCGCCCTCGCCGGGCGGCGCGTAGTCGAACGGCAGGCCGAGGGCGACGATGTGCCAGTCGTGCCCCTTCGCCGTCAGGGGCGCGTGGATCTCGGCGCCGATGAGCGTGGTGAACGACTTGGTGCGGAGCGGTCGCGTGTCGGTGATGGGATAGCCGCAGTGCTCCCAGAAATGATCGGTCAGGGCGAGAAAGTCGTAGCCCGCGCCCTTGTAGAAATCGGCGACTGCCTCGGGCGGCAGCCGGCCGTCCGAGCGCGTCGAGTGCGTGTGCAGGTTGCCGCGCCAGAACCGGCCCTTGCGCTGAAACGGCGCCGTGCTCATGCAGGCCTCCTCGGCTTCGCCGCGCGCATGGCAGAAAGCGAGCGCGGCAACCGACCATTACGGCGCGATTGCCGGCTCGCACAAGCGCCATGCAGGTGGAGGCAGGGTCAGTCGCGGCGAGCCGTAGGCCTACCAGCGGCGCGACAGACCGTAATAGGCACCGGGGGCGCGGTAGTAGGTCACGCGTGCCGGCCAATACTGGGTCGTCTTGTAGTAGTAGGGCGTGTAGCTGTACTGGTAGCAGCAGGGCGTGGGCGCGTAGTAGTAGACGTAGGCCGGCGGGCAATAGCCGCGGTATCTGTGCCCCCATCCGCCGGCTTCCGCCGATGTCGCCGTCCCGACGCTGCCGACACCCGCCACCGCCGCCGCGGCAACGACAAAAGACGCAACCTTGCGCATTCCACGCCCTCCAACTCGCAACACCGCGCACGCGCGCAAGCGCCGCCATCCTCTAGCCGCGGCATAACAACAATCCTTGCCCGGAAGGACAACCGGATTTGCTGCGCACACTTAAGCAGGCGTAACGGCGCACGCTGGCCGGAAGGCAATCGGTAATGGTTGCATCAGCCTGGGGGTCACAGCCGGCGGCGCGTGGCCTCTCGCGCGGCGGCAGCGGGCCTCGGGTCGGCCTTGATCTGCCGCGTTGCCGCGTGGTCGTCGAGCCCGCGCCGGTGCACGTCAGGTGCGCGCGCAATGCCGTATTGCCGGTCGGCTGGCAGGGATACTATCCGCCGATCACCATGCGGGCCGTGGCCATCGAGCGGCGGCATTTTTCGGAGTGCCACATGCATCCTGTCCAGAAGGTTCTGCCCACCCATCTGCAAAGGCAGAAGGAGGAAAAGCGCAAGATCACGATGCTGAGCATCTATGACTATGCGCTCGCCATTCTGGCCGACCGCGCGGGTCTCGACACGATCCTGGTCGGCGACTCGCTCGCCATGACGGCGCTCGGATATCCCAGCACCGTGGGCGTGACGCTCGATGAGATGCTGCACCACACGCGCGCCGTCGCGCGCGGCGCCAAGCGGGCCATGGTCGTGGCCGACATGCCCTTCATGTCCTATCAGGTCTCGCCGCAGGAAGCGGTGCGAAACGCCGGCCGGTTTCTGAAGGAGGCGGGCGCGGATGCGGTGAAGCTCGAAGGCGGGCGGGCCATCGTGCCGACCTTGCAGGCCGTCCACAACGCCGGCGTCCCGGTGATCGGACATATCGGGCTGACGCCGCAGAATGCCGCCCAGCTCGGCGGTCTCAAGGTGCAGGGTGGCGATGCCGTCGGCGGCAAGCGGCTGCTGGAGGATGCCCTGGCCCTCGAGGCGGCCGGGGCCTTCGCCGTCATCCTCGAGTGCGTCCCGCGCGAGGTCGCCAGGATCATCACCCAGCGCCTTCGCGTTCCCACCATCAGCTACGGGGCCGGCGTGCACTGCGACGGCCAGGGCATGGTGTCGGCCGACATGCTCGGTCTCTTCGAGCAATTCACGCCGCGCTTCGCCAAGCGCTATGTCGATCTTGCAGGTCAGATCAGCGGTGCGTTCAAGAGCTACTGCGAGGAAGTGGTCGCCGGAAGCTTCCCCGACGACAAGCACAGCTATGGAATCAATGCTGCCGAGCTCGAAAAGCTCGAGGCCGGTCTGACCTGAAAGTGGGTCACCTTGTCTCGGCGTCGGGCTTCCGTACGGGCACGGCATGGCGTATGCGTGGACGCAACACAAAGACCGGGCAGGAAACGTAGTCGAGGTCATCCGTGAACCTCTCCCAAGACGTGCGGCGCGTCGCCAGACGCCTGCCGCACAAGCCTGCGATCACCTCCGATGCGGGGACGATCACGTATGCCGAGCTCGAGAGCAACGTCGGCCGCCTGGCCGGCGGGTTGCGCGGGCGTCTCGGGCTGGCGCGCGGACGCCGCGTCGGCATCGCCATGGAGAACTGCGCAGAGTACCTGCAGGTCCTCTACGGCATCTGGCGGGCCGGCATGGTCGCCGTGCCAATGAACGTCAAGCTGCACGAGAAGGAGATCGCGTTCATTCTCGAGAATGCCGGCTGCGAGGCCTGCTTCTGTACGCCCGATGTGGCGGACAGGCTCGCGCCGCTCGACATCTTCAAGTCGAGGCAACCCGGCATCGTCTCGACGCGGACGAGGGACTATGCCGCACTGCTCGCATCGGACCCGATCGCCGAGGCGTTCAGCGCGGCCGGGGACGAAGCCTGGCTGTTCTACACCAGCGGGACCACCGGCCGTCCCAAGGGGGCCGTGCTCTCCTTCCGCAACCTGCAGTTCATGTCGCACTGCTACTACGCCGACATCGATCATCTTGACGATCGCGACGTGAACCTGCACGCCGCCCCCCTCTCGCACGGCTCGGGTCTCTACGCGCTGCCCCATATCGCCAAGGGCTCGCACCACATCATCATGTCGGGCTCTTTCGAGCCGGACCGGATCTTCGACGTGCTGGAGAAGCACCAGCACGTGACGATGTTCGGTGCGCCCACCATGGTGTCGCGGCTCATCAACCATCGCCGGGCCGGATCCTCCGACACGAGCGGGCTCAAGACGCTCTATTTCGGCGGCGCGCCGATGTACGTGAGCGATCTGAAGAAGGCGCTGGAGATCTTCGGGCCGAAGCTCACGCAGATCTACGGCCAGGGCGAGTCGCCGATGACGATCACGTTCGTCTCGAAGCGGCTGCTCGGCCAGCAGGACCATCCTCGCCGCGAGGAGATCCTTGCCTCGTGCGGCGTGCCGCGCACCGGCGTCGACGTCCTGGTCGTCGACAACGACGGCCGCGAGCTGCCCGCCGGCGAGATCGGCGAGGTGATTACCCGGTCCGACTGCGTGATGGGCGGCTACTGGAACAACCCCGACGCCAACGCCAAGGCCCTGCGCGACGGCTGGCTCTGGACCGGCGACATGGGCTTCGCCGACGCCGAGGGCTTCCTCACGCTCAAGGACCGCTCCAAGGACATGATCATCTCGGGCGGCTCCAACATCTACCCGCGCGAGCTCGAGGAGGTTCTGCTCACCCACCCGATGGTGCTCGAATGCGCCGTCGTCGGGCGCGAGCATCCGGACTGGGGGGAGGAAGTGATCGCGTTCGTGGTGGCGCACCCGGATGCACGCGTCACCCCGCAGGATCTCGACGCCCTCTGCCTCGACAACATCGCGCGCTACAAGCGGCCGCGGCAGTACCGGTTCGTCGAGAGCCTCCCCAAGAACAGCTACGGCAAGATCCTCAAGACCGACCTGCGACAGCTCCTGAAGGAGACCGGCAATGCGTGACGTGGCGATCACCGGCATCGGCTCGACATCCTTTGGGAGGCACGACGGCAGGGGACTGGAGAGCCTCGCGGTCGAGGCGGCCAACGCTGCGCTGCGGAATGCCGGCGTGGCCCGTAAGGAGATCGGCGCCGTCTACCTCGGCAACTTCATCGCCGGGCCGCTCAGCGGGCAGGAGGTTCTGGCCGGCATCGTCGCCGATGAGCTCGGGCTCGAGAACATACCCTGCACCAAGGTGGAGGGTGCCTGCGCCTCAGGCGGAATTGCTTTCCGGCACGCGGTGCTCTCGGTCGCCGCGGGCCTGTGCGATGCGGCGCTGGTGGTGGGCGTCGAGAAGATGACGCACGCCTCGGGCGGGCAGGTGACGCAGGCCCTCAACTGCGCCATGGACAACCGCTCCGACGGGCCGTCCGGACTGACCTTCCCCGGGCTGTTCGGCCTCGCCTGGCGCATCCATGCCGCCAAGTACGGAACAACACGCGACGAAGTCTCCGCCGTCGTAATCAAGAACAAGGCGAATGGTCTGAAGAACCCCCTGGCCCAGCTTGGCGCCAATCTGACCCTCGACATCATCCGGCAGTCGCAGCCGATCGCCGACCCGATCCAGCTCTATGACTGCTGTCCGGTGAGCGACGGCGCCGCCGCCGTGGTTGTGGTTGCCAAGGACCGCGCGAAGGGGGCGCCTGATCTCCCCATCGACGTGCTGGCCTCCGTGCAGACCCGCGGCTCTCCCAGGATCGGCGGCCACCAGGACATCGTCTCGTTCGATGCGACGGTGCAGGCCGCGCAACGCGCCTACCAGGCCGCACGCATGAACCCGAATGACATCGACTTCGTCGAGCTTCACGACTGCTTTTCCATGGCCGAGATCATCGACAGCGAGGACCTCGGGCTCGTCCCCCGCGGCATGGGCGCCAAATGGGCCGCTGAAGGCCGTACGCTGGTCGGCGGCGACATTCCGATCAACCCGTCGGGGGGGCTGCTGGCGAAGGGGCACCCGGTCGGCGCTACCGGCGTGGGCCAGCTCTACGAGGCCGTCCTGCAGCTGCGCGGCGGTCACGCCAACCAGGTCAAGGATGCCGCTGTCGGCATGACCCACAATCTCGGGGGTGCGGGGATCGCCTGCACCGTCAGCATCCTCAAGCGCTCGGATGCGTGAGGGCAAGGCGATGGCCACAAATCCTGGCATGGTCAGTGTTCTGAAATGCAGCGCCTGCGGCACGCTCGATGCCGGGCCGCGCGAGATCTGCCCCTCTTGTCACGAGGCGGCGCTGCGACGCCACGAGGTGGCGGGCGAAGGCAAGCTTCTGACATGGACCATCATCCGCCGCCCGCCGGCCGCGTTCCGCGCCGAGGGCTCCTATGCCGTGGCAGTCGTCGAGCTCGATGCCGGGGTGAAGGTGACCGGCCGTCTCGAGGGCCCCGACGACGTCAAGGGCCTCGGCGCACGCGTGAGGCTGGCGAGCAGCAAGGATGGAGTAGCGACCTTTTGCGCCGCCTAGGGCGGCGATGAACCGACAACCAGAACAACTGAACACCACCGGAGGAAACGATATGACCAGCAGACCATGCCTGACCGCTGCCGTCCTGGCGGCGCTCGCCTTGGCGCCAACCTCGCTCTCGGCCGACACAGTCAAGATCGGCGTCGTGCAGGGACTGAGCGGCCCGCCCGCCATCACCGACTTCGGCGAATCCTACCTCCAGGGCATCAAGTCCGCCGTCAAGGACTACGAGGCCAAGGGCGGCAAGCACAAGATCGAGCTCGTCATCTACGACGACGAGGCCAACCCGCAGAAGGCCGTATCCCTGGTCCAGCGCCTGATGCAGAACGACAAGGTGCCCGTCATCATCGGCACCGTATCGAGCGGGAACGTGCTGGCGTTCGCGCCGATCATGCAGAAGGCGGGCGTGCCACTGGTGGCCGGACCTTCGATTGCCACCAACATCACCGCCCAGTTCATCAACGAGACGCCCAGCTACATCTTTCGCTGCTCGATGGTGGAGAAATTCCAGATCGAGAACATGCTCGACTGGGGCGTGAAGACCTTCAAGAAGATCGGTCTCGTGCATTCCACGACCGGCTACGCCGTGTTCGCTGCCAAGGAGATCCAGGAAGGCCTCAAGGCCCGCAATGTGCAGCTCGTGGCCGTCGAGTCGGCGGCCCCCAACGTCAGCGATCTGACGCCGCAGCTGCTGAAGATGAAGGAGGCCGGCGCCGAGCTGGTCTTGAATTTCCACGAGTCGTTCGAGCTGATCTACCGGCCGATGTCGAAGCTCGGCTACAAACCGACGGTCGCCGGCAACTGGGGACTGTCCTCCCAGAAGGTGCTGCAGATCGTCGGGCAGCAGGAGATCGAAGGCACCGTGATGGGGCAGGCGCTGGACATGTCGCTCGACCCATCGAAGGCGTTCGTCGCCAAGATGGAGAAGGAGTACGGCAAGGACTTCCGCTGGCCCGTCATTGCGGCGCTCGGCTATGACGCCGCCCAGGTGGTCCTGAAGGCGATCGACACCGCCAAGACCATCGATCCCATTGGCGTCAGGGACGCGCTCGAGGCCGTCGACGGCATCAAGGCTATCTCCGCGACGCCACCCAAGCCGTTCAGCGCAAAAGACCACGAATGCCTGGACAAGGAGCACGTGTTCCTCGGCGTCTGGAAGAACGGACAGGTCGTGCGGCTGAAGTACTGATGCCCGGCCGCCATTCGGACTGACCAGCCCCCAGAGGCACCACTCTCATGTCGGGAGCCAACTTCGTTCAGCTCATGCTGAGCGGTCTGGCGATGAGCGCAATCTACGCGCTCACCGCCACCGGCCTGTTCGTCGCGCACCTCGCCACCACGCGCATGAATTTCGGCCAGGGCGAGTTCTTGATGTTCGCCGCCTACCTCAGCATGGCACTGCTGCTCGCCGGCGTTCCGGTCCTGCTGGTCGTCGCCGCAGTCATTGTCGTGCTGGCAATGATGGGCTGGGGTCTGGAGCGGCTCGCCATCCGGCCGCTCGACCGTCTTCGCTCGCTCGCGGGCGGACAGTACTCGTGGGTGCTCACCACCATGGGCGTCGCGCTCATCTTGCAGAACGTCGTCACCCTCGTGTGGGGTAAGTCGTCCCAGTACTCCCCGCCGCTGTTCTCCGCCAATCGCCAGAACGTCGTGCAGTTCCTGGGCGTCGGGGTGTTCGTCGAAGAGCTGCTGGTGATCGTCGTGGCGCTGGTCGCCATCCTGATCTTCTACGCCTTCCTGTATCGCACGAGGCAGGGGCGCGCGATCTACGCGGTTGCCTTCAGTCCGGAGACCGCGTCGCTGTTGGGGATCGACGTCCGCCGCACGGTCGTCCTCGTCTTCGTCATGGCGTCGGTGCTCGCCGCCATCTCCGGCGTGCTCGTTGGACCGATCGTGACGGTGCAGCCGCACATGGGGCTGGTGTTCACTGTGAAGGCCTTCGCCGTGGCATCCCTCGGCGGCTTCGCCAATCCCCTGGGTGTCCTGGTGGGCGCGATCATCTTCGGCGTGGTGGAAAGCTTCTCCAACTACGTCAATTCGGCGTTCGGCGACCTCTACCCCCTGCTTCTCGTCATGGCCCTGCTCGTCATCAAGCCGAGCGGACTGTTCGGAGAGGCAAAAACCGATGTCCGCTGACAAGCACGCCAGTCCCTGGCCGCGGAACGGCGCCTATCTGGCCATGGCCACGGCCATCTTCGCCTTTCCCCTGCTGGTCGGGAATACGTTCCACATCCATATCGCACAGACCCTGCTCTACACGACGATCGCGGTGATCGGCCTCAATATGCTGCTCGGCCTGTCGGGCCAGATGTCGCTCGGCCAGGCCGGCTTCTACGCGATCGGCGCCTACGGCTCGGCCTTGCTGACGGCCAAGCTCGGCTGGCCGATCGCAGCGGGGATGCTGGCGGGCATTCTGCTCGCGGGCTTGGCCGGCTGTCTGGTCGGACTGATCGCGCTGCGCACGCGTGGCCTCTACCTGGCGATGGCCACGCTGGCGTTCGGCTTCATGACCGAGATCGCCGCGCAGCGCTGGGTCGATCTCACCGGCGGCACCATGGGCGTCTATGGCATTCCGGCGCTCGATTTCGGCTCGTCCAAGATGGGCAAGACCTACTTCCTGTGGGTGGTCGGGGCCGCCTACCTCGCGGTGCAGATCGCCAGCGACTACGTGATGAGCTCGCGCATCCGCCGCAAGCTGCTGGCACTGAAGGAGAACGAGAGCGCCGCGCGCACCACGGGCATCAACGTGCCGGTCTGGCGCACGATGGTGTTTGCGGTGAGCTCGCTCCTGGCGGGCACGGCGGGTGTCTTCTTCACGCACCAGAACGCCTACATCAACAGCGATGCGTTTACGCTCGGCCTGACCTTGACCATGCTGATCGCGACCGTCATCGGCGGGCTGGGAACGTCCTACGGGCCGCTGATCGGCACGCTGATCACGCTCATGATCGCGGAGCTGATCGCTTCGCTCTACGACGTGTCCTTCCTGGTCAACGGCCTGATACTCCTGAGCGTCCTTCTACTATTCCCGCAGGGTGCGATCGGGCTGGTGCAGAAGGTTGCGGGGCTCTTTCGGGGCGCGGCGCGCGAGGGGACACCGGAGGTTGCCCAATCGGGGTCCTTCAGCGCATTTGCCCCTGGTGCAGCGCCGGCTTCGGCTGGTCCCACGCTCGTCATCGAGAGCCTGTCCAAGTCCTACGGCGGCGTGGTGGCGGTGAGCGACGTCTCCCTTTCGGTCGATCGCGGCACGGTGCATGCTCTCATCGGCCCGAACGGGGCGGGCAAGTCCACGCTCATCAACTGCGTCAGCGGTCTCTACCGCTCCGATTCCGGTCGCATCCAGCTGGCCGGCAAAGACGTATCCCACTTGCCAGCGCATGCGAGGGCCCGCATGGGCCTTGCGCGCACCTTCCAGAACCTTCAGCTCGTCAACAGCCTCACGGTGATGGAGAACCTGCAGCTCGGCCTTCGCTCCACGCGATCCATCCCCGCCGACTTCTCCTCCTGGCTGCTTTCCGACGCTTTCGAGAGGGAGGAGCGCGCCCGCGCCCTCGACATCCTTCGGCAGTTCGGCATGGCGCATCTGGCGTCCGCCTTCCCCGAGGACCTGCCCTACGGGCACCGCAAGCTCGCCGAGCTCGCGCGCGCCATTGCCGAGGAGCCGATCGTCATGCTCC
>Ga0247830_10000251_pt1 | contig 17868 bp, 14 predicted proteins | sample 12C_Control_Day5_FD_207766 | JGI IMG/M metagenome (GOLD analysis project Ga0247830, IMG submission 207766) | Soil microbial communities from agricultural site in Penn Yan, New York, United States - 12C_Control_Day5 | ecosystem: Environmental > Terrestrial > Soil > Agricultural land | place...
CTGCTCGAGCTCACGCTGAACGGGCGCAAGCGGGTCGACGCCGTGCCCGACAACCGGCTGCTGCTCGACTACCTGCGGGAGACGGTGGGCCTGACCGGCACCAAGACCGGCTGCGACGGCGGCGAGTGCGGCGCCTGCACGGTGCTGATCGACGACCGGCCCACGCTCTCCTGCCTGACGCTGGCGGCAACGGCCTCCGGCAAGCGCGTCGAGACGGTGGAGGCGCTGGGCAGAGGCGGGGCGCTGTCCGCGGTCCAGCGCGGGTTCCACGAGAAGCTCGGCTCGCAATGCGGCTACTGTACGCCCGGCTTCATCATGGCCTCAGCCGGCCTCCTGCGCCGTAATCCCAAGCCCAGCGAGGACGAGATCCGCGAGGCGCTCGGCAGCAACATCTGCCGCTGCACCGGCTACGTGAAGATCATCGAGGCCGTTCAGCACGCATCCGAGCTGCTCGCCGCCGGGGAGGTGGTGAGCCCATGACGTCTGTAGGGCGCAATAGCGAAGCGTATTGCGCCGGATCACGGGTGAATCGGCGCAATGCGGCTCCGCCTTATTGCGCCCTACCGCGGATGCACCGATGAACGAAATCCCACGCATTCACACCATCGGTGCCTACGTGCCGATGGTGGATGGGCCGGAGAAGGTGTCGGGCCGGGCCAAGTACACCGCCGACGTGCTGCAGCCGGGCACGCTGGCGGGGCGCATCTATCGCAGCCCCTACGCGCACGCCGAGATCATCGACGTTGACACCTCCGAGGCACTGAAGGTGCCGGGCGTGCTCGCCATCGTCACCGGTGCCGACTGCGACAAGACCTTCGGCGTGCTCCCCATTGCGCGCAGCGAGCATCCGTTGGCCCGCGACAAGGTGCGCTACAAGGGCGAGCCGGTGGCGGCCGTGGCAGCCGTCGACGAGGCGACCGCGGACAAGGCCCTGCGACTCATCCGCATGAAGGTGCGCGAGCTGCCTGCCTATTTCACGGCGAGCGATGCGCTGGCGCCAAACGCGGTCCTGATCCACGAAAAGAAGCCCGGCAACCTCGAGCGCGCGGTCGATTTCGAGCTCGGCGACGTGTCGGCGGCGTTCGCGCACGCCGATCGCGTGTGCGAGGCGACCTACAACTGCGCCGAGGTGTGCCAGAACCAGATGGAGATGCACGCCGCCGTCGCCGACTACGACGCCGTGCGCGACCGGCTGACGGTGCACGCCTCCACCCAGGTTCCCTACTACGTGCACCTGATGCTGTCGCAGATCCTCGACATGGACATGTCGCGCATCCGTGTCATCAAGCCGTTCGTCGGCGGCGGCTTCGGCTGCCGCACCGAATGCCTCAACGTCGAGCTGATCGCCGCGCTCCTCGCACGCCGCGTCGGCGGCGCCGTGCGCATCATGCTCAACCGCGAGGACACCTTCATCACTCACCGCGGCCGGCCCGAGACCGACATCCGCATGAAGATCGGGCTCAGCAAGACCGGCCACATCACCGGCGTCGAGTGCGAGTGCATCCAGCGCGGCGGGGCGCACTCGGGCTACGGCGTGGTGACGATCCTCTACTCGGGCTCCATGCTCTACGCCCTCTACGACCTCAAGAACGTCAAGTACGTCGGCAAGCGGGTGCTCACCAATACGCCGCCGTGCGGCGCCTTCCGCGGCCACGGCACGGTCGACGTGCGCTTCGCCTTCGAAAGCCTGCTCGACCAGATGGCGACCGAGATGGGGCTCGATCCGCTCGCCGTGCGCCGTGCCAATTTCCTGAACGCGCCCACCTTCACCGACAACGACCTGATGGTGAACAGCTACGGCCTGCCCGAGTGCGTCGACTGGGTCGAGCGCGAGAGTGGCTGGAAGACGCGCAAGGGCCGGCTCGGCCCCGCCGTCAACGGCAAGCGCAAGGGCCTGGGCTTTGCCTGCTCGCACTACATCTCCGGCGCGTCCAAGCCCGTGAACTGGACCGGCGAGCCGCACGCCACGGTGAAACTGAAGCTCGACTTCGACGGCTCGATCGTCGTGCTGACCGGCGCCGCCGACATCGGCCAGGGCTCCTCCACCGTGCTGGTGCAGACGGTCGCCGAGGTGCTCGGCCTCGACCTCGGCCGCGTGCGCATCGTCTCGGGCGACAGCGACGTGGTGCCCAAGGACAACGGCTCCTACTCCTCGCGCGTCACCTTCATCGTCGGCAACGCCGCCATCGATGCCGCCAACAAGCTCAAGGGCCTGCTGTTGGCGGCGGCCGCGCGCAAGCTCGAGGCCGAGCCCGGCGACATCGAATGCCTGGGCGAGCTCTACCGCGCCGGCGCTCAGGACAAGGGGCTGACCTTCGAGGAGGTCGTTACCGAAGCGCTCAAGGACAGCGGCACCATCACGGTGACGGGCACCTATTCGACGATCCCGGAGTCGCACGGCGGCAAGAAATATCGCGGCGCGGCGATCGGCGGCACCATGGGCTACAGCTACTCGGCACAGGTGGTGGAGGTGACGGTCGACGAGGAGACCGGCGAGGTCGTGGTCGACAAGGTGTGGGTGGCGCACGACTGCGGCAAGGCGCTGAATCGACTCACCGTCGAGGGCCAGGTGCAGGGCTCGGTCTGGATGGGCATGGGCCAGGCCATGAGCGAGGAGACCGGCTACCACGACGGCCTGCTCGTCACCGCCAACATGCTCGACTACCGCGTGCCCACCATCCAGGACTCACCGCCCATCGAGGTCGGCATCGTCGAGAGCAACGACCCGCACGGCCCCTTCGGCGCCAAGGAGGCGGGCGAGGGGTCGCTGGCGGCGTTCCTGCCTGCCCTCACCAACGCCATTGCCGATGCCACGGGCCTGCGGTTCAACGATCTGCCGGTGACGCCCGACCGCGTGTTCGCGGCCATCGACAAGCGCCAGCGCGACTCGGCGCGGAAGCGCAACGGGGGCGCCTGATGGAAGTTCTGGCCGAGTTCGAGCTTGTGCGGCCCACGACGGTCGCCGGCGTGCTGGAGGCGCGGGCGGCCAATCCGCAGGCGCAGCTGCTCGGCGGCGGCACCGACCTCATAGTCAATCTGCGCCGGGGCATCGTCGCCCCGCCGACCCTGATCGACATGAACGGCGTCGCCGAGCTGCGCACCATCCGGGCCGACGGCGACGCCCTCGAGATCGGCGCGTCCGCGACGCTCGCCGAGGTCGCCGGGCACGCCGGGGTCCGCGAGCACTATCCCGTCGTGGCCGAGGCCGCGGCGTCCATCGCCGGCCCCACGCACCGCAACATGGGCACCGTCGGCGGCAACCTGTGCCTCGACACGCGCTGCATCTTCTACAATCAGAGCGACTGGTGGCGCCGCGCCAACAACCATTGCCTCAAGACCACCGGCGACATGTGCCACGTTGCGCCCAAGAGCCGCGGCGTGTGCTTCGCCACCTTCAGCGGCGACCTCGCCCCCGCCCTGATGACGCTCGGCGCCGAGGTCGATCTCGTCGGCGCCGCGGGCAAACGTACTTTCCCGTTGCACCAGCTCTACATCGGCCACGCGCGCCACGACGGTTCGGCCGAGGGCGACGGCAAACGCTACCTGGCGCTGCGGCCGGGCGAGATCGTCGCCACCGTGCGCGCGAGGAAGATGCCCGGCCTGCGCTCGGCCTACGACAAAATCCGCATCCGCCGCTCGATCGAGTATCCGGTCGCGGGCGTCGCCGTCGCGCTCCGCCGCGAGGGCGATACGCTCGCCGATCTGCGCGTCGCCATCACCGGCACCAATCCCCGCCCCGTCCTGCTGGAAGGCACGCACGAGCTATGCGGCGGCCCGCTCGACGAGCGCGTCTTCAAAGGCCTCGACGAGCTCGTGCGCGACCAGATCATGTCGATGAAGACGACCTTCACGCCCGGCCACTACCGCCGGCGCGTCGCCGGTGTTCTGGCCCGCCGCCTTCTCGTGCGCCTGTTCGGGGCCGATCCCGCATAGAAGAGCGGGCGCCGCTTGCGCGGGCGCCCGCTCCGGGAGACTACGATCCAAGCCGCGTTAGACGCTCACCTCGACCTGAGCCTGGGCCTTGCCGTTGCCGATGGCAATGGTGCGGGCCTTGAGGCGCTCGGGAACGTTGCGCACCAGGTCGAGGTGCAGCAGGCCGTCCTTCAGGTTGGCGCCCTTCACCTCGACATGGTCGGCGAGCTGGAAGCGCCGCTCGAACGCGCGAGCCGCGATGCCGCGGTGCAGGAACTGACGCTCCTTCTCCTCGGCCTTCTTCTCACCCTTGATGTTGAGGATCTGCTCCTTGACGTCGACCTTCAGCTCATCCTCGCTGAAGCCGGCGACCGCCATGGTGATGCGGTACTCGTTCTCGCCGAGCCGCTCGATGTTGTAAGGCGGGTATGCGGTCGGCCCTGCGTCGAACCCGGGAACCGAGTCGAGCATGTCGAACAGCCGGTCGAAGCCGACGGTGGAGCGATAGAGGGGGGCAAAATCGATCTGTCGCATCACAAGTCCTCCTTAGGAAGCGACGTTGTGCTCTCTGCCCGGCTTCTGGAGCCAGGAAACTTACCTGCCCCGAGGGGCCAGGCAGCGCTCGTGTGCGCACCCATCATTGGCGTGCGCTGCCCATGATTTAGGGCGGGGATAGGAGGGTTCAAGGGGGAGGGTGCGACCGTCTCCGCCCGCCCAGCCGGCGGTAACCGTCGGTTAACGCCGACTCGGCGTTATTGCGGCATGGATCGGATCAGCGAACGCCAGCTCGTGAGCCTTTGGCCGGTGGTGCTGCTTGCCATCGTCATCGGCTGCGGCCTCGCCCTGCTCGCACGGTAGATCGGGGTCACCCGGCTGCCCGGCATTGGGCGCACGGTTTGGCGAACCGGTGAACCGGTGAACCGTGAACCGGTGAACTTCAAAACCCCCACAATCCCAACAACTTATCGCTCGCCTGAGCATATCCGCCTTCATCTCCGGTTCATGTTGCCGCCGCCACTCTGCCGCACGGGACTGAGGTGGCACACGCGCTACTTGCAGGGAGGCGTGCGATGAGGAGCTGGGTATTGGCGGCGGGCCTGTTGGCCGCCGCGGCTGCGACCGGAGCACAGGCCGCCGATCTCTACGACGGTCCGCCGCCCGATCGCTACGGCTCCGCCTACGACGACCCCCGCTACGCCGACATCTACAGGTACCCGGTGCCGCCGCCGCGCTACGCCGCGCCCCCGCCGCGGGCCTTCGAGCGCTACGCCGAGCCGCCGATCCCGCGCGAGCGCGTCTACCGCGAGGATGACCGCTACGAGCCCAAGTACCTGCCGGGCCCGCCGCGCCATTCCTACGCCGAGCCGCCCCGCGGCTATGCCGACCGCTGCCTGCCGAGAGAGGTCGTCAAGGAGCGGCTGCTGCGCAGCGGCTGGCACGACTTCCACGACGGCGACGTGCGGGGCGAGATCGCCACCGTGCGCGCACGCCGCCCGAGCGGGCGCCTGTTCGACCTCGTCATCGACCGCTGCAGCGGCGAGATCGTCGACGCCCGGCCGCTCGAGCCGCGCCGCATCGGTCCCTACGCCGCGGGTAGCCCCTACGCCTACGGGCCCCAGCCGCGCCGCTGGGACCGGGCCTACTGAGCGCGGCTGCCTCGCGATTAGCCAGGAGGCCTCGGCAGCAGCCGGGGCCTTCGCAGTTTTCAACCGCCGCATCGCTGCCGCGTCGCGCGTGATGCCTGTCTCGGCCGCACGCTGCCTGCTATAGATTCCCGGGGCGAATCCGGGGCACGCTGCAGGAGAGACTTGGCGCATGGACCTTGTGGCGCTCGCGAAAAACCCCGCGCCGAGCGGGGCGACGACCGGCATCCTCAAATGCCCCAACGGCATGCGGCTGCGCTTTGCGCGCTGGGAGCCGACACGGGGCCCCCGCCGCGGCACGGTGTGCCTGTTCCACGGCCGCGGCGAGTTCATCGAGAAATATTTCGAGGTGGTGGCCGACCTGCGCCGTCGCGGCTTCACGGTGGCGACCATGGACTGGCGCGGCCAGGGCGGCTCTGCACGCCTGCTCAGGAACACCCACAAGGGCCACGTGCGCTCGTTCGCCGACTACGACCAGGACCTCGCCCACTTCATGCGCGAGATCGTGCTGCCCGACTGCCAGCCGCCCTACGTCGCCCTCGCGCACTCCATGGGCGGCAACATCCTGCTGCGCAACGCCTCGCTGTCGGGCTCGTGGTTCTCGCGCATGGTGCTGAGCGCGCCCATGATCGACATCGCCCCCGACAAGCTCGGCGCCCCGCACGCCGTCACGCGCCTCTACGCAGAGACGCTTGGGGCGATCGGCTTCGGCTCCATGTATACGCGCGGGGGCCACGATCGGCCGCTCGAGTTCGAGCCCTTCGAGGGCAACCCGCTCACCTCCGACCGCGAGCGCTACCAGCGCAATCGGCTGATCCTGGAGGCGGCGCCGGCGCTCGGCCTGGGCTCGCCGACGATCGGCTGGCTGCGTGCGGCGCTGCGATCGATTGCCAGGCTGACGTCGCCCGACTATCCGCTCAGGGTCGAGGTGCCGCTCTTGCTGTTCGGCGCCGGCATGGACACGATCGTGTCGACGCGCGCGATCGAGGAGTTCGCGCTGCGCCTCAAGGTCGGCACGCACGTGATGTTCCCGCAATCGCGCCACGAGATCCTGCAGGAGACCGACGAGATCCGGCAGCGCTTCTGGGCCGCGTTCGACGCCTACCTCGGTGTCGACGCCGCCGCGGCCTGAGGCCGGACCGCGCGCTCAGCTCGTCAGCGCCTGGTACACGAGGTTGCGCGACATCTGCCGGTAGCGCAGGCGGATCAGGCCAGGAGCGGCGGCCATGAAGACGACGCTCAGCTCCTCCTTCGGGTCGATCCAGAAATACGTGCCGTAGACGCCCGACCAGTAGTAGTCGCCGGCGCTGCCTGCCATGGCGGCGATGCCGGTCTGTCGCCGGACCGCGAAGCCGAGGCCAAAGCCGTAGCCGGTGGCAGCGGGGTCCATCTTGTCGGCGATCATGTTGTTGAAGGACTGGGGCAGGTGATCCGCCTTCATGAGGGCCACCGTCCCCCGACCGAGGACCTCGGCTCCGCCGAGCCGGCCGCCGCGGCGCAGCATCTCGGTGAAGCGCAGGTAGTCGGCAGCGGTCGACACCGAACCACCGCCGCCCGACTCCCATTTCTGCGTCCGGTCGGTGCCGTGATGGATGCTCGGGTTGGCATTGCCCGTGACGGGGTCCTTGGCAAGCGCCAGCGCATAGCGGGAGCGCTTGGCTGCCGGCAGGGCAAAGCTCGTGTCGGTCATGCCGAGCGGCGCCCACAGCCGCTCCTGCAGGAAGCTCCCGAGCGCCTTGCCCGTCACGGCCTCGACGACGAAGCCCAGCACGTCGGTGGAGAAGCCGTACTCCCAGTTGCTGCCGGGATCGAACAGCAGCGGCGACTTGGCCAGCGCGGCGATCGTCTCCTCCTTGGACAGCCTCTCCGCCGCCCACACCGAGGAGCCGGGGTAGAGTGCGTGCGCCGGCGTCGTGCCGCGATCCTTGTAGGTGAGACCGGAGGTGTGCCGCAGGAGGTCCTGGATCGTGGGGATCTGCTTGGGCGCGCGCGTGCCCCCGCCCGGCTCGGCCACCTTCAGCTCGGCCAGCGGCGGCAGGTACTCCGACACCGGATCGCCGAGCAGGACCCGCCCCTCCTCCACCAGCATCATGATGGCCACCGAGGTCATGGGCTTGGTCATGGATGCGATCGAGAACACCGCATCGGTCTTGAGCGGCTCCCTGGCTGCCGGATCGCGATAGCCGATCGCCTCCAGGTGCGCGAGCTTGCCGCCGCGCGCGATGGCGACGACGCAGCCCGGCATGCGGGCAGCCTCGACCTCGCGGCGCATGGCCTCGCCGAAGCGACGCAGTCGCACCGACGACAATCCAACGGCCTCGGGCTCGGCGCGGGCGATATCGGCAGCGGTCATGGCTCCACCTCTCATCTGGAATGAGCGGGAGCATAACCCGCGCGGCCGCGACCGCAAACGGCGCCGTCTCCCTCCCCTTGCGGGGAGGGGTTAGGGGTGGGGGGTCAGCGTTGGCCGATCACCAGGAGGAGAATGGGCCGCTATAGCCGTAGGGCGAGCGCCGGTAGAAGCCCTCGCCGCCGTAGGAGCTGCGACGGCGGCTCTTGATGCCGCCCTGCGGCTCGCCGCTCATCACCACCACGAACTCGGTGCCCTGGCTGGTCTCCTTGCTCGGGGGCTCGTCGGAGATGATCAGCGAGGAGCCAGGGCCGATGAATTCGGCGATGCGCTCGACGACCTCCTGCGGGATGCTTACGCGCTCGATCGCGGCCTTGGCAGCGGCGGCGTCGGTTGCGGCCGGCTCGGCTCGGCTGGACCCGCCACGGCGTTGCGCCTTCCCGCCAGCGGTTTGCGGCGTCGCGGTCGCGCCCGGGTACATGGCAAGCGCCGTCCAGCTTACGTCCGCGCCGTCGTCGATGTAGTTCACCGCCGTGAAAATGGTGGTTCCGATCGGAGCGTCGGGATCGCGGATCGTCACCGGCGTGTCGAAGATCGGACGGAAGCCCTGCCGGACATAGAGCGTCTGCGTCTGCCGGCTGATGAGCACCGCCACCGGCGCCAGCTTGTTCTCCGCAATCTTCGCCGCGGTCGCCGCATCCGACCTTGCGGTCTCCGCCGCCCGCGCTGCCTCGCGGGCCGCAACAACCGCAGCTTGCTTCCCCTGCACCTCCGCACGGAAGGTGTCGACCTGCGCCTTGGCCTCGCTCAGGGTCGTGCCGACTGCCGCCTTCTTCTCCTCGAGCTCCGGGCTGCTCTTCTCTCCCATCTCGCGCTCGACCTGGGCAAGCTGCATCTCTGCACGGCGCACGGTGTGCTCGGCGATGCGCACCGACTTCATGGTGCGGGCGAACTCGGCGTGGGCCTTGACGGCGGCCCGGCGCGCCTCCTCGGTCTTCTCGCTCAACCTCTCGGCCTCCGCGCGGCGAGCGGCGGCAACCGCGCGCCAGGTCCGCGGCGCCTCTGTCGCTGCAGGCGGCGGCGCACCGAGCCGCATGCGTCGCGTCTGCAGATCGTCCGCCGAGGTGTCCACTGCGGGCGCGGCGGCCGCGACTTGCGCGCGGATCGGGCCGGGCTTGAAGAGCGCCGGATGGGAGAACTGGACGGGGCGCATGTCGTCGCGCACCACCACCACCCTGAGACCGAGCTTGGTCATGTCGAACAGCTGCTCGGCGAAACCCACCGGCATGCGGATGCAACCATGCGACGCGGGATAGCCGGGCAGCGCGCCGGCATGGAGCGCGATGCCCGACCAGGTGATGCGCTGCATGAACGGCATGGCCGCATCGAAATAGAGGTTGGAGTAGTGCTCCCGCTCTTTCTGGATCACGCTGTAGATGCCGGCCGGCGTCTCGTAGCCACTGCGGCCGGTGGAAACCGGTGCCTGCAGGATCTTGCCATCCGCGTCGTAGACCGTGATGCGCTGGTCGCCGATAGAGACGACGGCCATCAGGGGCGGGCCCGTCAGCCGCGCGGCTGCGAGCTCGGCGGCAGCCTCCTCGCGCTTGCCCCTGGCATCGGCCGGCCCGGCGACCGCCACGGCCAGGAGGCCTGCAAGACCGGCAACGCCGAGACTGGGAAGGAGCCTCTGTGATGTACGCGTCATGTGCGGATTGCGCCCAGGAAGAAGCAGCAATGCTGCCGGTTGTCATACATAGTTGGGTTCGCAATCTCTACCAAGGATGGCCTAAGCTCTGGTTAGCGATTGTCGTTTTCCGATGCGGGCCTGCAATAGCCTTGCTTGACGGTCGGGAGAGCCCGACTGCCGTCAAAATGCATGGGTGACGCACCGGACCGCTCACATTGGCCCTCGACAGGCGCGACCGGTCGGGGCAAACGAAACCAGCGCGGGCATTTCTTCGGCGAGTTAGGAGACAGCATGAGCCGCAAATTTGAGAGCATTCTCGGGACGGTCGGGAACACCCCCGTGGTGAGGATCAACAGGCTCGCCCCCCCGGGCGTAAACCTGTACGTCAAGATCGAGGCGTTCAACCCGCTGGGCTCGGTCAAGGATCGCCTGGCGCTCGGTGTAATCGAGGCGGCGGAGAAGTCGGGCGAGCTCAAGCCCGGCCAGACCGTGATCGAGGCAACCAGCGGCAACACCGGCATCGGCCTTGCCATGGTGTGCGCCCAAAAGGGCTACCCGCTGGTCGTGACCATGGCGGAGCAGTTCAGCGTCGAGCGTCGCAGGCTGATGCGCTTCCTCGGCGCCAAGGTCATCCTCACGCCCCAGGCGCAGCGCGGCTTCGGCATGGTGGTCAAGGCCATCGAGCTCGCCAAGACGCACGGCTGGTTCCTGACGCGCCAGTTCGAGAACGAGGCCAACCCCGACTATCACTCCCGCACCACGGCGCGCGAGATCGTCGACGCTTTCAAGGGCGAGAAGCTCGACTACTGGGTCACGGGCTACGGCACAGGCGGCACCCTGAAGGGCGTGGCCCGCGTGCTGGCCAAGGAGATGCCCGACACCAAGATCATCGTCTGCGAGCCCGAGGACGCCCAGCTCATCGCCAGCGGCACCGAGCAGGCCCGCAATCCCGACGGCTCGCCGGCCGCTGCGCACCCCGCCTTCAAGCCGCATCCCATGCAGGGCTGGACGCCCGATTTCATTCCGAAGATCACGGGTGATGCGGTGGCCATGAAGATCATTCACAAGCTGGTGCCGGTGCCGGGCGCCGAAGCCATCCGCATGGCCAAAGAGCTGGCGACCAAGGAGGGCATCTTCGTCGGCATCACCTCGGGGGCGACCCTCGCCGGCGCGTTGCGCATTGCCAAGGAAGCGCCCAAGGGTTCCACCATCCTCGCCATGCTGCCGGATACGGGCGAGCGCTACCTGTCGACGCCGCTGTTTGCGGACATACCCGCGGACATGACGCCGGAGGAGGTCGCCATCTCGAAGTCGACGCCGGCGGCGCAGATGGGCTGAGATCGTCGCCGTTCCCGCATTGGCTGGGCCATGAACATCGACTAGCCTCCGTCACTCTTGTGGTGGCGGAGGGGAGCCCATGTGCGCGGACCGCAGCAGCCAGCCGATCGTCCACCTCGTCGGCAGCATCCCGCTGCCCGATGCCGAGACCGTATTCCGCACGCTGTCCTCGGCGGTCGGGCCGCATCTCGTCCGCGTCCCCGACGGCGAGACGGGCATCCGCCGCACCTGGATCCGCTTTCTCCAGGACGTGCTGGCCGACAACCCTGGCATCGAGGTCGCGCGCGACGTGCCGCCATTCCGGTTCGTGCAGTGGGACGGCAAGCTGATCCGCGAGATCCCGCGCCTGCGCCTCAAGCGCGGCCTGCCACCCGATCCTGCGAGCTTCAAGACCGGCTATGCCGACATGGCGATCGAGTCCTGGGGTGTCTTCCAGCGCCTGCAGAAGGCCGGCGTCATCCCCGACCGCGTGAAGTTCCAGGTCAGCCTGCCGACGCCCATCGCCCCGGTCTACAACAACATGCTGCCCGTGGACCGGCCAGGCATCCTGCCGCCGCTGACGCATCACATGATCGGCGAGGTGGCGAGGATCGCCGCCGCCGTGCCCCACGATCGGCTGGCGCTGCAGTGGGACGTCTGCCAGGAGGTGCTGGCGTGGGAGGGCTACTACGATAAGGGCCCGATCGATTTCCGCAAGGAGACGATCGACGTCCTGTCGGTGATCGGCGACGCGGTGCCTGCCGGCGTCGAGCTCGGCTATCACCTCTGCTACGGTAGCCCCGCCGACGAGCACCTGGTCCAGCCCAAAGACACCGGCATCATGGTGGACATGACCAACGCCATCGCCGCCGGCGTGAGGCGGCCGATCCAGTTCGTCCACATGCCGGTGCCCAAGAACCGCACCGACAATGCCTACTTCGCTCCGCTTGCAGGTCTGAAGCTGTCGAACACCGAGCTCTACCTCGGCCTCGTCCACCACGACGACGCCGAGGGCGACAAGGCGCGTCTCGCCGCCGCCCGGCGCCACGTGCGCGTCGACGGCATCAGCACCGAATGCGGCATGGCCCGCGGCGACCCCTCGCGCCTCCCCGGCCTCCTCGCCGCCCACGCGCACCTGGTCGAGGCCGCGAGCGCGAGCTAACGCCCCTCCCCCTCCAGGGGGAGGAGCCCTAATCTCTCGGCCGCTTGTCGATGACGCGGCGGGCCTTGCCCTGGCTGCGCTCGACACCGCCGGGATCGACGACGTTGATCTTCGCCGTGATGCCGATCAGTCCCTTGATGTGGTGGCCGAGCTCCGCGGCCGAGGCCTTGCGCGCTTCCTCGCCAACCGACGCGGGCGCAGCTTCCACCACAACCTCCGCCTCGTCCAACCGGCCCTCGCGGGTCAGCACGATCTGGTAGTGGGCGCTGAGCCCCTTCACCTTCAGGATCTGCTCCTCCACCTGCGTCGGGAACACGTTGACCCCGCGCACGATCAGCATGTCGTCGCTGCGGCCGGTGATGCGCGCCATGCGGCGCATGCTGCGCGCCGTGCCCGGCAGCAGGCGCGTGAGGTCGCGCGTGCGATAGCGGATCACGGGCATGCCGACCTTAGTCAGCGAGGTGAAGACCAGCTCGCCCTGTTCGCCATCGGGCAGCACCTTGCCGGTCACGGGGTCGACGATCTCGGGATAGAAGTGGTCCTCCCAGATGTGCAGGCCGTCCTTGGTCTCGACGCACTCGTTGGCGACGCCCGGCCCGATCACCTCGGACAGGCCGTAGATGTCGACAGCGTGCATATCGAAGGCCTGCTCGATCTCGGCGCGCATGGCGTTGGTCCAGGGCTCGGCGCCGAAGATACCGACCTTCAGCGAGGTCTTGCGCGGGTCGGACCCCAAGCGGCGGAACTCGTCGAGGATCGCCAGCATGTAGGAGGGCGTGACCGTGATGATGTCGGGCTCGAAGTCGGCGATCAGCTGCACCTGCCGCTCGGTCATGCCGCCGGACACGGGAATGGTGACGAGGCCGAGCCGCTCCGCTCCGTAGTGCAGTCCCAGGCCGCCGGTGAAGAGGCCGTAGCCGTACGCATTGTGCAGCTTCATGCCCGGCCGGCCGCCCGCGGCGCGGATCGAGCGCGCCACCACCTCGCTCCAGGTCTCGATGTCAGCCTTCGTGTAGCCAACCACCGTCGGCTTGCCGGTCGTGCCCGATGAGGCATGCACGCGCACGATCTGCTCGCGCGGCACCGCGAACATGCCGAAGGGATAGTTGGCCCGCAGATCGTCCTTGGCAGTGAACGGAAACTTGGCGAGATCGGCCAGCGTCGTGAGCTGGTCGGGATGCACGCCGGCGGCATCGAACGCCTTCCAGTAGTGGGGCACGTTGTCGTAGACGTGCCGCAGCGTGCGCTTGAGCCTCTCGAGCTGCAGCGCTGCGATCTCGTCCCGCGAGGCGATCTCGATGGGGTCGAGGTCCTCTCGGCGCGGAGTCAGGTCGAGCAAGGATCCTCCTGCAGCTAGCGGTCCTGCGGATCGCGCTCTGTGTGGCTTGCGAACGCGCGCAGCTGGCTCGCCTGCCTCTGCAGCTCGTCGACGCGCAGGTTGAGGACGTCGCGGATGCTGATCATGCCGACCAGGCGCCCACCTTCTTCGACCGGAAGGTGGCGTATGTTGCGCGCCAGCATCGTCGAGCCAACCGTTGCGGCGGTGTCCCGGGGCGTGCACGAGATCACGGTCTTGGTCATGAGCGCCGAAACCGGCAGCGCGTGCAGCTTGTCCTTGTGTGCCACCACGGCGTAGGCAACGTCGCGCTCCGAGATCATGCCCTCGATGGTCTGCCCGTCGCTGCTCACGACGGCAGCGCCGATGCGCTTCTCGCGCAGGCGCTGCGACAGCGTGGCAATCGTGTCTGAAGCTTGGACGGTGGTCACCCTGGAGCCCTTGACCGCCAGAATGTCGGCTACCTTCACGACGTCAGTCATAAGCTGGCACCCTCGATATCCGTAACGTCCGCCATCAGAATTCGCGCCCAATTGCCCTCAGTATCGGCGAATTGGAGCATGAAGCAACGTCAAACCCGATCGGCCCCTCACATCGTCGGATTGGCATACGCGCCGCCCAGCGCGTCGAGGCCGAAGGCGGAGCCGGCGATGTCGAAGTTGAACGAGAAATGCTGGGTAATGGCCATCAGGTCGCGCAGATGCCGCTGCAACGGATCACGCGTGTAGATGCCTTGCGCGCCGTAGCACGACCACAACACCTCGACCGCCTCGCGAGCCTGGCCGACGGCAAACGCCGACTGCGCCCGGTACCTGAGCTTCGTCGCCAGCTCCGGCACCTGGTTGCGCTCCGCCGCAGCCTGCAGCTCGATCGCCGACTGACGCAGGAGATAGCGAGCGGAATCGATCAAACAGCGCGCGCGGGCGAGCTTGATCTGCACGGCTTGGAAATCGGCGACCTTGGCACCGGTGTAGGTGCCGGCACGCTTCGCCATCGATGCCAGGAACATCTCATAGGCGCCCTCGGCCGCGCCAATCGCCGACGGCGCCAACGGATGGCTGGAGGCCGCCACGATCGGAATGCGAAAGAGCGGGCCGGTACTGAGCGCAGCGCCCGGATGCTCGAGACCTCCCCGGCAGCGCTGCAACGCCAGCGCCCGTCGCTCCGGCACGAACAGCTCCTTGACGGCCACGTCCTTGCTGCCCGTGGCTGCCATGCCCATGGCGTACCAGGTGTCGACGATCTCGTAGTCGGACTTCGGCACCAGGCACAGGCGCCAGTCGACCGCGGTCTTGCCGTCGTCGCCGAGCACAGTGACGGCCAGCATGTTCCAGTCCGAGTTGTCGACGCCGGAGGAGAACGGCCAGCGGCCGTTGACGATGTATCCGCCCTCGGCCTTGCGTGCTCGCCCGGCAGCCAGCGCGATCGACGAGGCGATCAGCGCATCCGGGTTGGCGTCCCACACCTCGTGCTGGGTCTCCGGGTCGTAGTAGCCGAGTATCCAATGGTGGCAGGCGAGGTTGCCGACGTTCCAGGCCGTCGATGCGCAGCCGCGCGCGAGCTCCGCCGGGATATCGACCACCGCCACGAAGTCGAGCTCCATGCCGCCGAACGCCTTCGGCTGATGGAAGCGGAACAGCCCCGTCTCGTGTAGCAGCTGCTCGGTGTCGCGGGTCAGAGAGCGCGCGTCCTCGGCTTGCTGCGCGCGTTCGCGCAGGATCGGCACGATCTTGCGCGCACGCCGCATGGCCTCCTCGTAGCCGACGCCCGAGAAGTCCCTGCGCGCCGGCTGCGGCAGAGTTCCAATCGCTGCGGTATTTCCAGCCGGCATGACCCCGCCTCAGGTTTCGGGCACGAGCGTTCCGGGTATTGAGCGCGTTGCGCCGCGGAACTCGGCGATCACCGTCCCGTCCTCCGCCTTAACCGTCACGTCGTAGATGCCGCTGCGCTCGCCCTTGTGCCGCTCGCGCGCCTCGGCGGTCAGGCGCATGCCGAGACGGCCGGGCGTCACGTATGAGATCTGGCAGTGCTGCGCGACGGTGCGCCGATTGTGGGAGCTCGAGGAGAACGCCAGCGCCGAGTCGGCGAGGGTGAAGATGTAGCCGCCGTGGCAGAGCCCGTGGCCGTTGACCATGTCGACGCCGACCGTCATGGACAGCACCGCGTGCCCCGGCCCCACCTTCTCGATCCGCATGCCGAGCGCCTGGCTTGCCTTGTCCTCGGCCCACAGGGCGTCCGCGCTCAGCCGCGCGATCTCGGCGGCATCATGCCTCATGCCTTTCTCCCGGTGTACTTGGGGGCCCGCTTCTCCAGGAAGGCGGCGATGCCCTCGCGGGCGTCGGGAGAGGCGCCGGCAAGGCGCTGGAAGTCGCGCTCGAGGTCGAGCTGCTGGGCGAGCGAGTTGGTCGAGGAGGCGGCGAGCGCGCGCTTGGCGAGCCCCAGCGCATAGGTCGGCGCGGCGGCAAGCTTGACCGCCACCGCAGAGACCTCCGCTTCCAGCTTGTCGTCGTCGACCACCTTCCAGATCAGCCCCCAAGCCTCGGCCTTCTCTGCGCTCAAGGGCTCGGCCAGCAGCGCAAGCCCGCGGGCGCGCGCGGCGCCCACCAGGCGCGGCAGCACCCAGGTGCCGCCCGCGTCGGGGATCAGCCCGATGCGGGCGAAGGCCTGCAGGAAGCTCGCGCTGCGCGCCGCATACACGAGGTCGCAGGCCAGCGCGATGTTGGCCGCGGCGCCGGCAGCGATGCCGTTGACGGCGCAAATCACGGGTTTCTCCAGCGAGGTGAGGAGCTTGATCAGTGGATTGTAGGCCTTCTCCAGGCGACTGCCCGCATCGGGCGTGGCGGCGTCCGTCGGCCCTCCCACCTCGGCCAGGTCCTGGCCGGCCGAGAACGCGCGACCCGCGCCGGTCAACACGATCACGCGGCACTGCGGGTCGGCATTGGCCGCCTGCAGACCGGCGTTCAGCTCGGCGTGCATGGCAAGAGTGAAGGCGTTGAGCTTGTCGGGACGGTTGAGCGTCAGCCGCGTGACGCCGCCGCTCTGCGCTATCAGGACGGTTTCGCCGCTCACCTCGGGGTCCTCCCTCTCCGCCCACTATCGGCCCACTCTCGGGCTCTGGGCGCCGGCTTGGAATGCCGGGGCCGGTTGTCTATAGTGCCGCCGCAACAGAGCCCAGGGCAATCCTCTACAACGAATAAGCCGTCCCGGCGTCTGGCGCCGGTTCGCCCGGGCACAGCAGCGACGGCCGCAGACGTGGGCGGGAGGACGATCGAGCGACCAGCTGGGGAGCCTCGGACGCATGAAATGCAATTGGTGGCGCTGGCTTTGGGGCATCATTCCTCTGCTGGTGCTGAGCTGGGTAGCCGTACAGGCCGAGCTAGGCCGCATCGAGGGAGACTTGCGCGCGCGGGCGGCGCGGGCCCTGACGGACGGCGGCATGGGCTGGACGGAGGTTCGCTTCGAAGGCCGCGACGCGACCCTGCAGGGCCTCTCGGGCGACGAGACCGAGCCGGAAAAGGCCGCCAGCCTTCTCTCCGACGTCTGGGGCCTGAGGACAGTCGAGAACCGCATCGACCTCGCCCCCACGACCGAAAAATACGTGTGGACCGCAGGCCGCCGGGGCAATCGCATCCGCATCACTGGCCACGTCCCCAACCGGGCCACGCGCAAGATCATCCTGAGCGTGGCAAAGGCCAATTTCCCGACCTTCGAGGTGCTCGACCGCATGGAGACGACCCGCGGCGTTCCCTCCGTCGACACGTGGCTGGGAGGCGTGGGCTTCGCGCTGAAGCAGCTCGCCGCCCTGAAGCGTGGCGACGTCCGCCTCGACGGGCTCGGCATGTGGATCTCGGGCGAGACTGAGGACCTTGCCGCCTATCGCGCCGTCAAGTCGTCGCTCGCCAACAGCATGCCCAAGGGCGTCAGTCTGACGGAAGATCTCGTCACACCGCCGGTGGTGAGCCCCTTCACTTGGGCTGCGCGACTGGCTGATGGCCGCCTGGTATTGTCGGGATACGTGCCGAGCGAGGCGGCCCGCGCCGAGCTGCTCGCTGCCTCCAAGTCAAGCGTGAGAGGCGCCGTGATCGATCAGATGCAGCCGGGCGACGGCGCTCCCCAGGGGTGGAGTGCGGCTGCGGCAGCGAGCATTCGCGGGCTGGCGCAGATGTCCTCCGGCACCGCGGAGATCAAGGACACGGGCCTCACGATCTCCGGGCTCGCGACGGACGGCTCTGCGGCCGATGCCGCCCGCGCCGCATTGCGCGCCGCCCTGCCCGCCTCCATCAGGTTTACCGACCAGATCAAGGCCAAGGAGCCGCCTCCACCGCCGCCCCAACCGCCTGCCGAGCCGGCACCATCGGCCACACCGCCGCAGGCAAAGGAGGGCGAAACGCCGGGTGTGCCGGCGGCTACGGCCTCGCTGCCGGCGCCGATTCTTAGCCAGCCGCCGCCGGTGCCCACGAC
>Ga0247830_10000253_pt1 | contig 17849 bp, 16 predicted proteins | sample 12C_Control_Day5_FD_207766 | JGI IMG/M metagenome (GOLD analysis project Ga0247830, IMG submission 207766) | Soil microbial communities from agricultural site in Penn Yan, New York, United States - 12C_Control_Day5 | ecosystem: Environmental > Terrestrial > Soil > Agricultural land | place...
CGAGCACCTCAAGCCGCTGCTGGAGGACCCTTCGATCCTCAAGATCGGCCAGAACCTCAAGTTCGACCGCCTAGTCCTCGGTCGGCACGGCATCGATCTCGCCCCGCTCGACGACACCATGCTGCTCTCGTACGCGCTCGACGGTGGGCGCGGCCAGCACGGTCTCGACACGCTTGCGGAGCGCCACCTGGGGCACACCTGCATGTCGTTTGCGCAGGTTCTCGAGCACGCGCCCGGCGCCAAGAAATCCGACAAGACCTTTGCGCAAGTGCCGCTCGACAAGGCGACCGAGTACGCCGCCGAGGACGCGGACGTGGCGCTGCGCCTGTGGATGGTGCTCAAGCCCCGGCTCGCCGCCGAGCACATGGCCACGGTCTACGAGACGCTGGAGCGGCCGATGGTGCCGGTCCTCGGCGACATGGAGCGCGCCGGCATCCGCGTCGACAAGTCGATCCTGTCGCGGCTCACCTCGACATTTGCCCAGCGCATCGCCCGGCTCGAGGAGGAGATCTACGATCTTGCGGGGCACAAGTTCAACCTAGGGTCGCCAAAGCAGCTCGGCGAGTTCCTGTTCGACAGCCTGAAGCTTCCGGGCGGCCGCAAGACCAAGACCGGCCAGTGGGAGACGCGCGCCAACCTGCTCGACGATCTCGCCGCGCGCGAGGACTTGCCCGAAGACGCACGCAAGCTCATCAACGTCATGCTGGAGTGGCGGCAGCTCGCCAAATTGCGCTCGACCTATACGGACTCGCTTCCCCAACACGTGAACCCGGAAACGGGACGCATTCACACCTCCTATGCGCTCGCCTCCACCACCACGGGGCGCCTCGCCTCCACCGACCCAAACCTGCAGAACATTCCAATTCGCACCAAAGAGGGCCGTGAAATCCGCACGGCCTTCGTCGCCGAGCGCGGCCACAAGCTCATCTCCGCCGACTACAGCCAGATCGAGCTGCGTGTGCTCGCCCACGTCGCCGACATTCCCCAACTCAGAAAAGCGTTCGAGGACGGCCTCGACATTCACGCCATGACCGCGTCCGAGATGTTCGGCGTCGCAATCGAGGGCATGCCGTCCGAGGTGCGCCGGCGCGCCAAGGCCATCAACTTCGGCATCATCTACGGCATCTCCGCATTCGGGCTCGCGGCGCAGCTCGGCATTTCCAAGCAGGAGGCGGGCGAGTACATCGCCACCTATTTCAAGCGCTTTCCCGGCATCCGCGACTATATGGAAAGCACCAAGAAATCCGCCCACGAGAACGGCTACGTCGAGACGATTTTCGGCCGCCGCGTGCACTACCCGGAGATCAACACCAAGAATCCATCGATGCGCGGCTTCCTGGAGCGCGCCGCCATCAATGCGCCGATCCAGGGATCGGCGGCCGATATCATCCGGCGCGCCATGATCCGGATGCCGCGCGCGTTGCAGGATGCGAAACTCGGCTCCGTGCGCATGCTGCTGCAGGTGCACGATGAGCTGGTATTCGAGGGCAAGGAGGCGGACGTCGGCAAGGCGCTCAAAACCATCGCCAGCGTGATGGAGAAAGCCGCCGAGCCGGCCGTGCGCCTGAGAGTGCCGGTGCATGTCGACGCCAAAGCCGCCGACAATTGGGAAGCGGCGCACTAGAGATCGCGCAAGCGATCGATTGGCTGCGTCGCTGGCATTGGGTGAAATCAAATAAGTGGAGGTCTGCAGTCGAGATGCTTAAAAAGCATCGGAGCGGCACCCGTGGGCGGCCGCTCCGATAATGCCGATCTACTTGATCAGGAACTTGTCCTTCTTGTCGCCGTCTTTCAGCTTGGCCGTCAGCCACCGCGGCATACGGCCACGGCCGGTCCACGTTTCGGTGGGATCCGCCGGGTTGGCGTACTTGGCAGCGACCTTGCGGCCCTTGCCGCCGCGACCGCCGCCGAAAAGGTCGCTCATCTTGAAGCCCGCAGAGGCTACCATCGCCTCGACCTTTTCCTTCAGCTGGTTGCGGGTGCGATCCTGAACTCCGGCTTTCGCTTTGCGAATCTTGTTCTCCAGCTCAGTCAGGTCCTTGTAAGACATACGTTCCAGTTCGCGAGCCATCTCACGGGTTCCTTATTGCGATGTTGATGTTGCAGGGTTTAGGTCTTCAAACTTAAAAACTCCCAAATTGCAACCCATCGGGCAACACTTTTGTTATTCCACTTCCGTCCATGGCTTTGTTTGTCAATCGCCGCGGCGAGCGGCTAACAGAACGTAGGAGCTCTTTCAACCTCAATTCTCCGGTCGATCACTGCCATTCCCAAGAGCTCCGGCGTGTTTCTGCCCCGTCATTGGGGCTCCCCAACTGCCTGCGGGCATTCAACAACCGGCAGAGAATACCGTTGAGCGGAATATGGGGCCAACGGATAGACTTTTGGGGCACCAGGATCAATGGGATCGGGTGAAAGTCAGCTATTAGTCGAATGCAAGACAATTCCTTGCGGACCACGCGCCATGCATTGCATCCGCAATGTGCTGCGATTAGACCGTGGTCTCGCAGGTCGTCGGGGCGCCGATTGCTCCGGCTCCTGATTTCGCAGCGGCTTTCGGCGATGCCTCTGTGGTATGGGACGGCAATGGCAGCGGAACTCGAGCTGATAACCGTGCGGGATTGGCTGCGCTATGCGGCAAGCCGCTTTGGCGCGGCCGGGCTCGTTTATGGCCACGGCACGAGCAATGCCCCAGACGAGGCGGCCTATCTCATCCTGCATACCCTGAGCCTGCCGATCGATCGCCTCGATCCGTGGCTCGACGCCCGGCTTCTCCCGGAAGAAAGGGCGCGTTTGCAGACGGTTATCGAGGCGCGCATCGCCACCCGGCAGCCCGCCTCGTATCTGACGAAGGAGGCCTGGATCGGGGGCCATTCCTTTTATGTCGACGAGCGGGTGATCGTCCCGCGCTCCTATATCGGCGAGTTATTGTGCAATGCAATATCGGCCGCCGGGGACGAATGGCCGCTCGGGATCGACGATCCCGCGGCGGTCGGCACCATTCTGGAGTTGTGCACAGGCTCGGGTTGTCTTGCCATTCTGGCCGCGCTGGCATTCCCGGAGGCAAGGATCGATGCCAGCGACATCTCCGAGGACGCCCTTGCCGTCGCCCGCCGCAACGTCGGCGACTACGGCCTGGAGGAGCGGATCGGGCTGTCCCGCTCGGACCTCTTCGCCGCCCATGCTGGCAACCGCTACGACCTCGTCATCGCCAATCCCCCCTATGTGAGCGGGCAAGCCGTGGCGGCGTTTCCCCCCGAGTATGCGGCCGAGCCCAAGATCGCCCATGCCGGCGGCGCGGACGGCCTCGATCTGGTGCGCCGGATCCTTGCCGAGGCTGGCGACTACCTCACGCCCGAGGGCTCGCTCATCGTCGAGGTCGGCACCGGCCGCGCCATCCTGGAGGACGAATACCCCGGCATGCCCTTCCTCTGGCTCGACACGGCCGAAAGCGAGGGCGAGGTATTCATGCTGCCGGCATCAGCCCTGCACTGACGCGACCTTCCCACGGCCTCTATCTGCTAGACTGCCCCAGACGGGGCGACCCGCCACACCCGCTGCTCGAAGCATGGACCACATGGCGACCGGAAATCCATTCACCGACACCAAACGCCGCCCCCACACCGAGGGGCCGTTCTACGCCAGCGAGGTCTCCCTCGCCAACCGCAACTCCGGCATCCTGCTGGAGGCCCTGCGCCACGATGTGACGCCGGTCGGGATGCACTATCTGCTCAATCATTTCGACGTACCCTATGTCGAGAGCGGCGATTGGCAGGTGGAGGTAGTCGGCTGCGTGCAGCGGCCTGCCAAGGTGTCCCTCGAGGACATCAAGCGGCTGCCGGCCCGCACCTTGCGCGTGACGCTCGAATGCGCCGGCAACGGCCGCGGTGTCATGACCCCGCGCTACCCGAGCATGCCCTGGGGTCACGAGGCCGTGAGCACTGCGGAATGGACCGGCACGCCGCTGCGGCATGTGCTCGAGCGCGTGGGCTTGGGCGAGGATGCGGCGGAGATCGCCTTCATCGGCGCCGATCGCGGCTTCGACAGCGGGCAGGAGCACGCCTATGGCCGCAGCCTGAAGCGCGAGCCAGCGCTCGGCGACGACGTCTTGCTGGTGTGGGCCATGAACGGCGCCCCGCTGCTGCCCCAGCACGGCTTTCCCCTGCGCCTGATCGTGCCCGGCTGGTACGGCATGGCGAGCGTGAAGTGGCTCAATCGTATCGAGGCGCTGGACAGGCCCTACGATGGCTACCAGCAGGCGGTGGGCTACCACTTTCGCTCCGAGCCGGACGGCCCGCGCACGCCCGTCACGCATATGCGGGTGAAGTCGCTGCTGGTGCCGCCCGGCATCCCCGACTGGTACACGCGCCGCCGGCTGGTGGACGCCGGTGCGGTGACGCTGGCGGGCCGTGCGTGGTCGGGTCGTGGGGTGCCGATTGCCAAGGTCGAGGTCGCAGTCGACGGCGCGTGGCAGCCGGCCGAGCTCGACCCGCCGCAAGGCAAGTTCGCCTGGCGCGGCTGGCGCTGGGTGTGGAACGCAACGCTTGGCGAGCACGAGCTTGCCTGCCGCGCCACCGACGTCAACGGCGACACCCAGCCTCTCGATATCCCGTGGGATGCCGGCGGCTTCGGCAACAATGCCGTGCACCGCGTGCACGTGACCGTGAGATAGCGACGACGATGAGCACGATCCAGGTCTCCCTGTGGCGCGGCAAGGTCGACGGCGGCTATCGCACCTACAGGGTGCCGCAGCGCGACAACCAGACCGTGCTCGACGTCGTCACCTGGGTGCAGCGCAACGCCGATCCCACGCTCGCCTACCGCTTCGCCTGCCGCGTCGGCATGTGCGGGTCGTGCGCCATGACCGTCAACGGCCGCCCGCGCTGGACCTGCCGCACGCATGTCTCGCGCGTCGTCGAGGATGGCCGCCTCGAGATCGGCCCGCTCGCCAACCTGCCCGTCATCAAGGACCTTACCTGCGACATGGCCGCGTTCTTCGAGAAGTGGCAGCGCGCCAAGGGCGTGTTCGCTCCGAGCAAGACGCGCGCCGACCCGATCGAGCGGATCGCGCCCGACAGCGCCCCTCGCCTCGCCGTCGATGCAGCCGTCGAGTGCATCAACTGCGCGGTGTGCTACTCGGCCTGCGACACGGTGCGCTGGAACGAGGACTATCTCGGGCCCGCCGCGCTCAACCGCGCCTGGACGCTAGTCAACGACGTACGCGATGCCGGCAATCGCGCCCGCCTGGCCGCTGCCGCAGCCGACGGCGGCTGCCACGCCTGCCATTCGCACCAGAGCTGCCAGCAGCACTGCCCCAAGGAGCTCAATCCCACCGCGTCCATCGCCGGCCTCAAGCGCCGCACCATGCAGGCCTACATCAGGGGTGAGCTGTGATCGCTACGTCTCGCGAGCAACGCCGTGTCTCTAGCGTTCCCTCCCCCCTTGTGGGGGAGGGACAGGGAGGGGGGGATGGCAGAACGCTGCAGTTGGGAGTCCCCCCACCCCTAACCCCTCCCCACCAGGGGGAGGGGAATCCGCGCGACGCTTGCGGTGCACGCGCATGAACGTGCGGCTCTACATCCTGCAGCGGGCGACGGCGGCGATCATGGCGCCGCTGGTGCTGGGGCATCTCGTCGTCATCTTCTACGCCACTAGCCGCGGCCTCTCCGCCGCCGATATCCTGGGACGCACGCGCGGCAGCGTCGGCTGGGGCCTGTTCTACGGGCTGTTCGTGCTGGCGGCTGCCACGCACGGCGCCATCGGCGTCAGGGTCGTGGCCGCCGAATGGCTGGGCCTCAGGGGCCAGCAGGCGAGCCTCCTGATGTGGGGATTCGGGCTCGTCCTCGCCGGTCTCGGGCTCAGGGCCGTCGCCGCGGTGGTGTTGTGATGGACCGGCCGAGCCAACGCGGCCCGCGACAGCACACCGGCGGCCATCGCCGCGATCCCCTGTGGATTGCGGCCCTCGTGCACCGCCTCTCGGGCCTCGCCCTCGCCTGCTTCCTGCCGCTGCACTTCCTCGCGCTGGGTCTCGCCATCGACGGCGAGGCACGGCTCGACGGCTTGCTCAAATGGACCGCCAATCCGGTCGTGAAGTTGGCCGAGACGCTGCTCGTGCTGCTGCTGGCCGTGCACATGCTGGGAGGCATCCGCCTGCTCGTCATCGAGAATGCGCCCTGGCGCGAGGGGCAGAAGCGGCTTGCAACCGGCGCCCTCGTCGTTGCGGCAGCGGTCGCGCTCGCGTTCCTGGCCCGTGCGGTCTAAGAGTTTCTCATGCTCGAACGGCTCCAGACCGACATCCTGATCCTCGGCTCCGGCGGCGCCGGGCTGTTTGCGGCGCTGCATGCGCATCGGGCGAATCCCGACCTCGACATCACGGTCGCCACCAAGGGCCTCGTCGGCAAGTGCGGCTGCACGCGCATGGTGCAGGGCGGCTACAACGTCGCGCTCAACCCCGGCGACTCCATCGAGCGCCACTTCATGGACACCATCGAGGGCGGCAAGTGGCTGCCCGACCAGGACCTCGCCTGGACGCTCGTGACCAAGGCCGTCGAGCGCGTGCACGAGCTCGAGAACGAGGTCGGCTGCTTCTTCGACCGCAATCCCGACGGCACGCTGCACGGCAAGGCCTTTGCCGGCCAGACCTTCGACCGCACCGTGCACAAGGGCGACCTCACCGGCATCGAGATCATCAACCGGCTGATGGAGCAGGTATGGGCGCGGCCCGTCCGCCGGCTGGAGGAGCACCGTGCTGTTGCGCTGATCCCGGCCAAGGACGGCCAGTCGCTGGCGGGCGTGCTGATGATCGACATTCGCACCGGCCTTTTCCGCTTCGTGGAGGCCAAGGCCGTGCTGCTCGCCACCGGCGGCGGGCCCACCATGTACCGCTACCACACGCCCTCCGGCGACAAGAGCATGGACGGCCTCGCCATGGCGCTGCGCCTCGGGCTGCCCCTGCGCGACATGGAGATGGTGCAGTTCCACCCCACGGGCCTGCTCGCCGGCCCCGACACGCGCATGACCGGCACGGTGCTCGAGGAGGGCCTGCGCGGCGCCGGCGGGCATCTGCTCAACGGCAAGCACGAGCGCTTCATGGTGGCGCGCTCGCCGCGGGCGGAACGGGCCACGCGCGATTTCATCTCGCAGTGCATGTACGAGGAGATGCGCGCGGGCCGCGTCACGCCCAATGGCGGGCTCTACATCAAGATGTCGCATCTGGGCCCCGAGAAGGTCGCCAAGCAGTTCAAGGGCATGGTCGAGCGCTGCGCCGACTGCGGCTTCGACCTCGCGGGCGACCTCGTGGAGGTGGTGCCGACCGCGCACTACTTCATGGGCGGGCTGATGTGCCGGGTCGACACCTCCACGGAGCTGCCCGGTCTGTTCGTGGCCGGCGAGGATGCGAGCGGCATGCACGGCGCCAACCGGCTCGGCGGCAACGGCGTTGCCAACTCCACCGTGTTCGGCGGGATTGCGGGCGAGACGATGCCTGGCTGGATTGCGGCCAATGGTCGACCGCGCGAGCCCGACGAGGAGCTGATTGAATCGGAGATGGAGCGCGCGCAGCATCCGTTCACGCGTAGCGGCGGCGACCTGAACGGCTTGCGCGAGCGCCTGCTCGACGCCACGTGGGACGACGTAGGCGTGATCCGGGACGCCGTCGGATTGAAGCGGGGCCTCGCCAAGCTCGACGCGATCGAGGGCGAGCTGCTCGCGACCGGCGTGGCGGACGGCGACCGCGCGTTCAACCTGACTTGGCACGACTGGCTCAACCTGCGCTCGCTCGTGGAGGTCTCCAAGGTGATCGCGCTCGCCGCGCTCAGGCGCGAGAACAGCCGCGGCGCGCATTTCCGCGAGGACTTCCCCGACGAGGGCGACCTCGCCGGCTCGACCTACACGGTGGTGCGCCAGCGCGGCGGCGCGCTCGACATCACGGAGGAGCCGGTGCGTTTCACCATCGTCCGCCCGGGCGAGACCCTGCTGAAGGAGGCCGCGGAGTGAGCTGCGCGCGTCCGACACACTCAAACGTCATCGCGGGGCTTGTCCCCGCGATCGAACCATCCGCGAACTCCCCTGATCGTTGGGGTGCGCACCCCTGGCAGGGTAGGAAAGAGATCCTCCCAGTACGGATTTTCGCGCTCGATCAGGTTGACCTTCCAGTCCCGCGGCCACTCCTTCATGGTCTTCTCGCGCTGGATCGCATCTCGCGCACGGCCGAACTCCTGGAGCCACACGAGCCGGTGAACCTTGTACTTGCGCGTGAAGTTCGACGCCTTGCCGGCGCGATGCTGCTCGACGCGGCGGATGATGCCGTTGGTGACGCCGATGTAGAGGGTGCCGCGAGGCTTGCTCGCGAGGATGTAGGTCCAATAGCTGCGCACGATACGCCCCAAAACTTGCCAACGGAGTATGGGGCTCGGTGGATCGCGGGGACAAGCCCCGCGATGACGCCCGAGGCGCGGGAGGCCAGACAATGATCCCAATCACATCCCTGCAGAAGACCGCCGAGACGCTGATGGCGAAGGCGGCGATCGAGATTCCGGATGACTACCTCGGCGGCCTGCGCGCGTGCGCCAACACCGAGAAGGGCGATCTCTCCGCCTTTGTCATCCAGGCGATGCTGGAGAACTACGAGGCGGCGAAAGAGGACCGGCGCGCCATGTGCGGCGACACCGGCGTGCCGCGCTGGTACGTCAAGATCGGCAACGAGGCGCGCATCGAGGGCGGCCCGGTCGCGCTCGAGACGGCGCTGCGCCGCGCCACCGCCAACGCCACGCACGACGTGCCGCTCAGGCCCAACCGCGTGCACCCGCTCTGGCGCACGGACCACAACAACAACTGCGGCATCGGCGCCCCCGAGATCGAATACTCATTCCACCCCGAGGGCGACTGGGTCGACCTCACCACCGTGCACAAGGGCGGGCTGTTCGGCAGCGACTACCGCATGCTGTTCCCGGCCGACGGCATCGAGGGCATCAGGCGCTTCTACCTCGACACGCTGATCCAGTTCGGCCGCCGCGGGCTCGCCTGCCAGCCGGCCATCGTCGGCGTCGGTCTCGGCGGCTCCAAGGACATCTCGATGATCCTCGGCAAGCAGGCCGCCTGCCTGCGCACCGTCGGCTCGCGCAATCCCGATGCCAGGATCGCCCAGCTGGAGGCGGAGCTCAAAGAGCTCGGCAACAATATCGGCATGGGCGCCATGGGCTTCATGGGCTCGTCCATGGTCGTCGACTGCCACATCGAGGTCGGCTACTGCCACACCGGCGGCATGCCCATGAGCGTGCACATGTTCTGCCTGTCCTCCCGCCGCGCCACCGCGCGCATCTTCCCCGACGGCCGCGCCGAGTTCCGCACCGATCCGGCGTGGTTCACGGACTACATGCGCCGCGCTACGGTGGAGTGGGAGCCGGCCGCCAAGGTCGAAGCCGCCGAGTAGGTTGGGTTAGGGCGAAGCCCGTAACCCAACACCCACAGGCACCAGCCAATGTTGGGTTACGCGCTGACGCGCTAACCCAACCTACAGCAGAGGAGGAGAACGTCCATGCGCGCCGCCGTCCTGACCGAAGTCAACAAGCCGCTGCAGATCCTCGATCTCGAGCAGGAGGGGCCGAAGACCGGCGAGGTGCGCGTGCAGGTGAAGGCCGCCGGCGTGTGCATGAGCGACTATCACATCATGAACGGCGACTGGCCGCTGCCGCTGCCGATGGTGCTGGGCCACGAGGCCGCCGGCATCGTCGCCGAGCTCGGACCCGGCGTCACCAATGTCAAGAAGGGCGACCACGTCATCTTCTCGTTCCGGCCGCACTGCGGCCACTGCCGCTACTGCTCGTCGGGCCGCACGGTGCTGTGCTCGGGCCACAACGACACCCCGCGCTGGCGCATGCACGACGGCACCGCGCGCGTGAAGCTGAACGGCGAGCCGGTCAACCAGATGGCGCGCATAGGCACCTTTTCCGAGTACGTGGTGTGCCCGGCCGAGCAGGTCGTCGCCGTGCGCAAGGACCTGCCCTGGACGCACGCCGCCATCATCGGCTGCAGCGTGGCGACGGGTGTCGGTGCCGTCATCCGCCACGCCAACGTGCAGGCCGGCAGCAGCGTGCTGGTGGTGGGTTGCGGCGGCGTCGGCCTCAACGTCGTGCAGGGCGCCAAGCTCGCCGGGGCGCGCACCATCATCGCTTGCGACCTCCTCGACAACAAGCTCGAGTACGCCAAGGCCTTTGGCGCCACGCACACCATCAACGCCAAGACCGAGGATGTGGTGAAGCGCACGCAGGAGCTGACCGGCGGCTACGGTGCCGACTATGCCTTCGATGCTATCGGCGGCGAGAAGACGACGGTGCTGGTGGTAGACGCCATCGCGCCTGGAGGCCACGCGGTGCTGGTCGGCATCCCCGCATTCTCCGCCAGGGCGCCGATCGCACCGGTCGGCATGGTCTACGGCGAGAAGACCTTGACCGGCACCTACTACGGCTCGATCCGGCCGGCCATCGACTTCGCCGTGCTCGCCGACCTCGACATGGACAAGCGCATCGACCTCGACAGCCTGATCAGCCGCACCTACAAGTTCGACGAGATCAACGAGGGCTTCAAGCTGATGCTGGCGGGCGGCGTCGCCCGCGGCGTCATCGAGTTCTGAGACGGGAGCGTAGGGTGCAATAGCGAAGCGTATTGCGCCGATGCAACGTCAAATCGGTGCAATACGGCTGGCGCCTATTGCACCCTACAGGAGCATGCAGTGACTGATCTGAAGACAGTGCACTTGACGCTCCCCGCCAAGACCGAGGACCTGGCCGCGCTCGAGATCGGCACGGTCGTGTACCTGACGGGCCGCGTCTACACGGCGCGCGAGGGCGTCTACAAGAAGGCGGTGGAGGACGGCGCCGGCTTGCCCGCGCCTCCCGAGGAGCTGGGCTCTGCCAATTTCCACTGCTCGCCAGCCGCCACCTTGAACCCCGACGGCAGCGCCACGGTCGGCGCAGTGACCGCCACCGCCTCGTTCCGCTTCGCCAAGTGGCTCGACGGCTGGTTCAAGGTCTCCCGCTGCAACCTGATCCTCGGCAAGGGCGGGATGACGAGCGAGATCTACAAGCGCCACTTCGTTCCCAACAACGCCGTCTACCTCACCACCGTCGGTTACGGCACGGGTGCGCTCCTCGGCCGCGGCATCAGGCGCGTGGCCGCCACCTACTGGATCGAGGAGCTGGGGCTGGCGCAGGGCATCTGGGTGCTGGATGTCGAGAACTTCGGCCCCTTCATCGTCGACAGCGATCTTGCCGGCAACTCGCTGTTCGAGCGCGAGAACGCCAAGATCGCGCCCGGCATCGAGAAGCTCTACGCCGGCACCAGGCCCGCCACCATGCGCCGCTACGGCGAGACCGACGACAAGACGGAAGAGGTCATCTGACGCCCGTCCCTGCCGTGCTGCTACCCCATGCGGCGCAGCCTCCCATCACCCCCCGTGCACTCGACGAGAGAGACCCATGCTGAGGCTCGACGGCTTCTACGACCTGCACATCCATTCCGCCCCCGCGCCGTTCGTGCGCATCGGCGACAGCGCCGACATCGCCCGCTGGTGCGCGGAGGCCGGCATGGCCGGCATCGTCATCAAGAGCCACTTCGAGAGCACGGTCTCCAAGGCCTATCACGCGCGGCTGGCCGTGCGCGAAGCCTATCCCGACTTCAAGGTGTTCTCCGGTATAGCGCTCAACCGCGGCGTCGGCGGCGTGAACCCGGGCGCGGTAGAGCTCGCCCTGCAGCAGGGCGCCAAGGTGGTGTGGATGCCGACGCTGGATGCCGCCAACCATGCGGCGGCTTTCGGCGCGGCCGGCACCTACGGCTTCGGCGCCATGACGCTGACCTCGCGCCGCAAGATCAAGGACCCGCTCTATCGCGTCACCAACGACAGCGGCAAGCTCACCGACGATGCCAAGGAGGTCGTGCAGCTCGTCGTCGACTACGGCGCCATCCTGGCGACCGGGCACATCTCCAAGCCGGAGATCCTGGCGACCGTCGACTTCGCGCTCGGCGTCGGCGCCAAGCGTATCGTCATCACGCACCCCGAGCTCGCCGCGCCCAAGCTCGATCTGCCGACCATGGTCGAGCTCGCCAAGGCCGGCTGCTTCATGGAGTTCTGCGCGGTCAACCTGCTGCCGATGTTCTACTCGATCTCCGTGCAGGGCCTGCTGGAGGCGATCGAGGCCGTCACGCCGGAGCGCACCATCCTGTCCAGCGACGGCGGACAGCCCTTCAATCCGCGCCCGCACGAGGCGATCCGCATCGTCATCCAGAGCCTGCACGAGAAAGGCTTGGCCGCGGAGACCTTCCGCACCATCTGCATCGAGAACCAGAAGAAGCTGCTCGACCTGTCGGCAGCGGCGCCCCCGCTGGAGTGACGCGCAGCATCACGCGGCGGGACGCGATAGCCCCGCCCCAAAGATCCGATGACAGTGCCGAGAGAGGTGCCCCCGCTCGCCGGCGTCAGTCCTCGAACTTGAACGACACCTTGAGCCGCACGCGATAGGCCTCGACCTTGCCGTCCGAGATGGTCACGTCCTGCTCGCACACCTCGGCGACGCGCAGGTCCCTGAGTGTCGAGGAGGCGCGCTCTACCGCGGCGGACGCGGCCTTCTCCCAGGACGTGGGGCTGGTTCCGACGATCTCGATGATCTTGTAGACGCTTTCTGCCATGGTCGTACTCCTCTTGCACTGCAACAAGACGGAAGGCAGGCGCACAGGGGCTCGCCCCTGGCCAACTCTAGGAGTTATCGCCTCGCGCTGGCAAATCACTTAGTAGGCAGAGCAACCGCCGCGTCCCGCAGCCATATTGCCTCCTCCAATCCATGCGAGTATTCGAATTGTGCGCTCTTCAATTCTGGGATTGAGGCGGCGCCTCACAGCGAATAGCATCACGTCCGGGGAAGGGAACGTATGCTGAGCGAGGGCCCAGAGCGGGCCCTTCGGCGTATGGGAAGGGGCGTGCGTGCGCGAGCCTGATTCAGCCGCTTGGGGTCCGTCCAAGATCGGAGCCGGGATGTCGTCGGTGTGGATGCGCCACCGCGACCTGATCCTCCTGCTCGCCGCGATCTTTGCAATCTGGGCCGTCGCCGCCAGCCGCTGGATCGTCACCGACACGGTCGTGCCCTGGGACGCCAAGAACCAGTTCTACGCATTCTTCCGCTTCCTCGCCTCCACCATCCACGCCGGCTACGCGCCGTTCTGGAACCCCTACCACTACGGCGGCCACCCGAGCGTTGCCGATCCGCAGTCGCTGATCTTCTCGCCGCCCTTCGTGCTGTGGGCGCTGTTCGACCCGGCGCCCTCCTTCCGCGCCTTCGACCTCATCGTCTACGCGCACCTGCTGGTCGGCGGGCTCGCCGTCGGTGCGCTCGGTCGGCGCGCCGGCTGGCCGATGTCGGCCTCGGTCCTGGCCGCCGCCATCTTCATGTTCGGCGGCCCGGCGTCGGGCCGGCTGCAGCACAGCGGCATCATCGTGAGCTACGGGCTCTTTCCGCTGGCGCTGCTGCTGATGCAGATCGCGCTCGATCGCTGCTCCGTCCTGCTGGCGGGTGCGTTCGGAGTGATTGCCGCGACCCTGGCGGTCGGCCGCAATCATGAGGCGCTGCTGCTGTCCTTCGTGCTCGCCGCGGTGCTCGCCGGCACCGTGCTCACGGCGGGCGACCGGCGCACCTACCTGCGCGAGCGGGGGCCTGCGATCGCCACCATGGCCTTCGTCGCCGCCGCGCTGCTCGCCATTCCGCTGCTGCTCACCGTGCAGTTCGCGGCACTCTCCAATCGACCCGCGGTGGCGCTGGATGCGGCGTTCGAGGCCTCGCTCTACCCGGCCAACCTCGCCTCCCTGGCGGTCGCCAACATCATGGGCTCGCTCGAGAGCACCAAGGACTACTGGGGGCCGAACCACGATACGCTGCCGGCCGTCGGCGCCACCGACCGCTCGTTCAACTACCTCTTCATCGGCGCCGCCTCGACCATCGTCATCTTGTGGTTCGGCGTCGCCGGCGGCTGGCTGGCCCGCCGCGGCTATCGGCTGATGGCCGGCGTGCTGCTCGTGGCGCTGCTCTATGCGCTGGGCCGCTATACGCCGCTCTATTCGCTTGCCTTCAGCTATGTGCCGGGCGTCAGCCTGTTCCGCCGGCCGATCGACGGCGCGTTCGTGCTGGTGGCCGTGGTTGCACTTCTCGCCGGGCAGCTGATCGCCGACTACGTGCGGGAGGGCGTCCCGCGCATCGCGCGATGGCGCCTGGTTGCGGTCACGGCCTGCGCGGTCGGCGTCGTGGCCTGGGCCGTCCTGTTCGCGGGCAAGTCCCATCGCGAGTGGTCGGCGCTGTGGGAGGCTCTCAAGATCGTGCCGGTGGCGGTGCTGGTGATCGCATTGCTCGCCCGCGCGCGCGGTCCCCAGGCACGGACGGTCGCGGCCGCGTGCGTGGCGGCCATCGCCACAGCCGAGCTCATCTGGTGCAGCGTCGCCTCGACGCTGAACGCCGAGGCTCCCGGCTACTACTCGGTCCTGCAGAGCCCGGCCGGTGCCGATGCGCAGGCCCTCTCCATCCTCGAGACCGAGCTCGAGACCCGTCACCAGAACGGCGAGTGGCCGCGCGTCGAGATCGTCGGCGTGAGCGGCTCCTGGCAGAACCTGGCGATGGCGCGCGGGCTGGAGGCGACCAACGGCTACAATCCCCTGCGCATCGGTTCCTACGACCGGCTGGTGTCGCCCGGCGAGACCACCCACATCGTCGACCAGCGGCTGTTCCCCGCCTCCTTCGACGGATACGACTGCGCACTCGCGCGCGAGCTCGGCCTCGAATACGTCGTCCTGGGCCGCCCCATCGAGGAGGTTCCGCACCTGCACCGCCGGCCGATCGCGGAGGTGCTGCTGGCGGGCCCCAAGGTGTGGATCTACCGGCTGCGGCGCGCCGAGCCGCGCGTAAAACTCATCAAGCGGGTGATCGTCGCCGACACCGACGCGCAGATCCGCGCCGGGCAGTTCGGGGTCAATCCGGCCAGCGAGACCGCGCTGATCGACAGCGAGACGGCGCCGGCGCGGCAATATTGGGCGCTGTCGGGACGGCGCGGCAGAAGCTGGGCCGAGATACTGTCCTGGCGTCCCGACCGCCTCGAAATCGAGGTGCAGAGCGACCAGCCCGGCATCGTCATCGCGCACGAGATCTATTACCCGGGCTGGGTGGCCGAGATCGACGGCAAGCCCGCACGCATCCTCCGCGCCAACGTCCTGTTCCGCGGCATCGAGGTCGCCGAGGGCCGTCACGTCATCGTGCTGCGCTTCGAGCCCTTCTCGCTCGCCAACCTCAAGCAGGCATTTCTGGGAGTCTTTCGCGGCCACCAGTGAGCGCGATGGCGGCCACCATCAACCGCTGGCGCCGGTGTCCGCAACCGTTGGTGCCACGGCCTTGCGCGGCAGCCGCTTGATCGCCGCGATGCTGCTCCCCGTGTGCGCGATGCGGTCGGCCGCACCCGGCAGCAGCTCCGCCACGACGCCCATGTGATGCGCGTTGGCATGCAGCATGAGGAAGCCGTCGAGCATGATGCCGACGTGACCCTTCCAGAATATCAGGTCGCCGCGCAGCAGCCCGTCGAGGTCCGAGCTCACCTCCACCGCGTCGCCGAGCTCGGCCTGCTGCATGTCGCTGTCGCGCGGGCAGTCGATGCCCGCCGATTGGAGAGCCACCTGCACGAGGCCGGAGCAATCGAGCCCCAGCCGGCTCCGGCCGCCCCACAGATAAGGCACACCCATGAAACGCTCGGCGACGGCGACGAAATCCGGCGCGAAGCGGTCGATCTCGACGATGTGGCGGGTGGGAACGAAGCTCCCGTCCGCGAGCTTGGTGAAGGTCTGGCCCAGCTCGGCGACGCACAGGAGCGCGTTCATGCTGATCGGCAGCCAGGGCGAGGCCTTGATGTCGGGCGCGGGATAGAGGCTGGTGCCGAGCGCCTTCACGCGATGCGTCGGTGCTCGCACCTGCGCGGTCAACGCGGCCGAGCGCATGTAGCCGACGTAGCCGTCGCGGTCGAGCTGCACCCAGGCCCAGCCGTCACGCTCCTCGTAGACCGTCACCAGCTCGCCGAACAGCGCCTCCGTGGTCCAGCTGCCGAGCGCGTTGGGCCCACTCCGCACCGGGGTCGCCGAGTGCACGACCTGGCGATGCTCGCCGGCAACGTAGCGCGGGGCCTCCACCCGGCCGCGCAGGGTCTCGGCCGCGAGGTCGGCGCGATAGGCGTTGCGGCGCGGATCGAGAGGCGGGGTGCTCATGGCAGGCTCGCGGGTCATCGCGGCGCGTGCGCAACGCGCAGGAGCTCGAACAGAGCCCGCGCCGCATTCGGCTCGCCGCCTTTCGGTCCCAGCGGTTTGGGTGCCTGCCGCCAGCCGTAGATGTCGAGGTGCACGAAGCGCTTGGCCTGCCTGACGAACCGGCGCAGGAACAGCGCCGCTGTGACCGAGCCTGCGAATGGCGACTCTGAGACGTTGTTCATGTCGGCCACGTTGCTGTCGAGGCTCGTCTCGTAACCGGGCCATAGGGGCATGCGCCACATGGGATCGCCGACCCGATTGCCGGCGGCCAGCAACTCGGCCGCCAAGCCATCATCATCGGTGTAGAGCGGCGGCAGATCCGGCCCCAGCGCCACGCGGGCGGCGCCCGTCAGCGTCGCAAAGCTCGCGATCGTGTCGGGCCGCTCCTCGTCGGCGAGCGCCAGCGCATCCGCCAATACAAGCCGGCCCTCCGCATCGGTGTTGCCGATCTCCACGGTCTTGCCTGCACGGCTCGACAACACGTCGCCCGGCCGGAACGCGTTGCCGGCAATGCTGTTGTCTGCCGCCGGGATCAGGATGCGCAGCCGCAGATCGAGCCCGGCCGCCATGATCATGTGGCCGAGGGCGAGCGCGCTGGCCGCCCCGCCCATGTCCTTCTTCATGATCAGCATGCCGCTGGCCGGCTTGATGTCGAGCCCGCCGGTGTCGAAGCAGATGCCCTTGCCGACCAGCGTGACCCGCCGCGCATCCGTGCGGCCGCCCGCATCGCTCCCTGGGCCGTCCCAGACGAGATCGATCAGCCGGGGCGGCCGGTCGCTGGCGCGGCCGACCGCGTGGATCATCGGAAAGTTCTTGGCGATGAGGTCGTCGCCGACAATGCTCGACACGCGGGCCCCGTGCTTCCTGGCGAGCCCGCGCGCGGCATCCTCCAGCTCCGCGGGGCCCAGGTCACTCGCCGGCGTATTGATGAGGTCGCGGCCGAGCCAGACCCCCTCCACCACCGACAGCGCGCGGGCATGATCGGCGCCGCGCGGCAGCACGAGTTGCGCGGCCTCCTCGCCCTCGCCCGACTTGTAGCGGCGGAAGCGGTAGGCGCCGAGGCCCCAGGCGACGGCCGCGAGGTCGCCGTCGGCCACCTCGTCGGCCAGGTGATAGCGGCCGGGAGGCAGCACGCCCGCCAGGTGCCCAATCGCCAGCTCGGCGCGGTCCATGGGATCGCCGGCACGCGCCTCGCCGAGCCCCAGCACGGCGCCCGCGAGCGACCCGTCCGGGCCCGGCAGCAGCAGGTGCTTCCTCGGCGCGCCCTTGAACCCCTGTGCCTCCACCCACGCCTTCTGCGCCGGCGCGAGCGGGGCCTCGCGCACCCAGGCCGCGTTGCGCGCGAGCCAGATGGGAATCGACTTCTTCTTGCCGTCGGCTGGCAGCAGCACCGCCGCCGGGCCCGCCGCCTGCTTAGTCTTTTCTCTTGATGCCATCGCTCGTTTCGTCAAAGGAAGGTTCGCCGGCATTATCGGCAGGACGAGCTGGATTTACAATTGACACGCGCGCGCACGCTGTTGGGAAGTTGACA
>Ga0247830_10000254_pt1 | contig 17789 bp, 17 predicted proteins | sample 12C_Control_Day5_FD_207766 | JGI IMG/M metagenome (GOLD analysis project Ga0247830, IMG submission 207766) | Soil microbial communities from agricultural site in Penn Yan, New York, United States - 12C_Control_Day5 | ecosystem: Environmental > Terrestrial > Soil > Agricultural land | place...
GTTGAAGACCGGGGTGATCGACGTGGTCCGCGCCACCCGCATGTCATAGCCCACGCCCATGAGCACGCCGAACCCGTCGTTGGACGCGCTCACGATGCCGTTATCGGCCGACAGCCTCGAGTAGCCCGCACCGCCCTTGAGGAACAGACCGGACTGCACCCTCGGGTACCAGTAGGCCGCGGCCGACGCGTTGCCCAACCGGACCGTCGCACCATCCTCGCTCTTGGTCCAGCCGTTGAACTCCGCACCCAGCAGCAGGCTGGGGCGAAGGGTTCCGCCGAGGGCGAAATAGCCGGTGTAGCTGCCGGTGCGATCGACGCCGTCGCAGCCATCGCAGTTCAGCCCCATGGATCCCCATCCCGCGCCGACGCCGGCCCAGAAGCCTTCCCGGACCTGCGCGTGCTGCGCGGCGGCGGGGGTGGCGAGACTGAGTGTAGCCAGCGTGATCACGCCGGCGATGATCGAGTGTCCCGTACGCATCGTGGCTTCCTTCTAATGGAGGAGGAGGTCGGTTCGCGTGGATCCGAGTGCCACGGGGAGGGGCAACGAGCGTGCCACCTGCAAGCCGGTGTGGGGAAGCGAGTTGGACGCTGGCGATGGAGGTCGAGCGAGAAGAGTGCAAAGGTCGAGCGCAAAATGCCGGGTCACTGGGTGGCCGGCCGCCGCTGGAGGCTGACCGCCGTTTCACCAATTCGTGACAGCCAGGGCCTAGACTAGCCGTTCAACCCTAACCTAGGCCCTTCAGGAGGTCTGCATGTCCGTCACCGCCCTCCCTTCCACCGCCAGCGTAGCCAGCGAGTTGGTCGAGCTCTGCCGGGCGGGCAAGAATCTGGAAGCGATCGACCGGCTGTACTCCCCGAACATCCTCAGCATCGAGCCGATCGGCGACAGGCAGATGCCGGCCGAGATGCATGGCGTCGACGCCGTCCGGGTCAAGAACGAATGGTGGTTCGCCAACCACGATATCCACCGCGCGGAGGTGAACGGCCCGTTCCTCGGCGAGGACCAGTTCGCCGTCCAGTACAGCTATGACATCACCTTCAAGCCGACGGGACGCCGCACGGCAGGCACGGAGATGGCGCTGTACACGGTCGAGGACGGCCGGGTCGTCCGCGAGCAGTTCTTCTACCATATCCCGTCGGATGACGCGGACGGGGACTAACGGGCCAGGCCGGTCTAGTTGGGAAGTGGCGAGTTTACCGGCACAGCCACCGCGGCGCCGCGGCCGCGGCGAGTGCCCTGCAGCGGCGTCACGTGCGCGTCGCCCTCGCTCTTCAGGTACGCGTTGGGGTCGTGCATGAGGGCACCCGCCGGCAGATGCCGGTACAGCTCGCCCAGGTCCCGCTGGATTCGCGCCTCGTAGAACGCCGGCAGCCGGTCGTCCTCCCCCTCCATGAAGCCGCGCACGCTCGGGTCGCTGTCCAGCAGCCCCCGAATCGTGGTGTGATAGGCGATCCGGCCCCAGCCCTCCGACGACATCGCGCGCACCAGGTTCATCCACCGGGGGATCGGCGCCGGGGTGCCGCCCAGCCGCCGACGGATCGCCCGCCAGGAGAAGGAGTAGCTCGTCAGATCCACCAGCCGGTCGTAGAACTCCACCCACGAGTAGTTCACCGGCTTGACGTTCATCGCGTGGTTGTTGTTCAGGAAGGTGAACGGGAACGGGAGCACCCGGCCGGCGCGCTGGTAGTCCAGGTTCATCGGCGCCGCCCGGCCGAAGGCCGACAGCAGCGAGTAGGCCGGGAAGGCCCCGGGCGCGAGGTCGATGAACTTCTTGGTCAGCTCGAACGGCTCCGGCCCCTCGTCGCTGTCCAGCCCCAGCACGAAGTTGGTCTGGACGTAGGGGACGTAGCGCAGCAGCAGGTTCACGTGCTCGGCGCACTGGCGGACCTTGTCCATCCCGGTGTGCCGGGTCTTCGACTTGTTGCCCAGCGCGAACCACGACTCGATCCCCGGCAGGATCGCCTGGAAGCCGTTCCGGCGCAGGCGCTGGAGATGCGGCTCCGACAGGAGTGAGAGGCTGCTCTCGGCGATGTGGCGCATCCGCCCCGGCGGCACCACCGCCTCGATCGCGTTCATGTAGTCGTCGAACCGGACGCCGAAGTTAGGGTCGTGCCAGCCGACGATCGGGTTCCGCATCTTGGTGAGCAGGAACGCCAGGTCCGCGCTCAGCGCCTCGAAGCCGAGCGGCTGGTAATCCACCGTCGAGTCGATGCAGAAGCTGCAGGTGTAGGGACACCCCAGGCTCCCGATCATCGGCACGAACTTGATCACCGGCGACTTGGCCAGCGTCGCCTCCACGAACTTCCAGCGCGCCGCCAGGCTCGGCAGCTCCGCCGGCTGGCGGGCGGCGGCCAGGACCCGGCCCATCGGCCGGGAGGGCACGCACTCCTCGAGCACCTCGTCCAGGACCTGCCGGTCCGTGAAGCCCAGCACGTAGTCGAAGTAGCGCTGGGCATCCTCGGGGTAGCAGCGGGCGTGGGGCCCGCCCAGCACGGTGATCGCGCCCCGCTGCCGGAAGAGATTGCTCAGCGCGTAGGCGAGCTGTGCCGCCTCGGTGAAGGAGCCGATGAAGAGGAGCTCGACATCGGCGGGGATCTCACTCAGCAGGTCCTCCGCCCCGGTGTAGCAGACGTAGTGCACCTCGTGGCCCGCCTCCTCGCACCACACCGCCAGCGCCTGGGGCATGATGCTCGCGAGGTTCGCGTTCATGATCCGTCCGTACAGGCTGCGGCGGGAGTTCTTGGTGACGAGGTCGACGATGCCGATGCGGCGGCGGCGGGAACGGGAGTGGGAGCCGGGGGCGGCGGTACGAGCGGGCGCAATGATCACGAGGGCACCTGCCGGCTGGAGGTGGCACTCGAATCGCTGGGTCCCGGGAGCGGGGCGGAGTAATAGGAGTGGATTGTGGGCGCTTTGGCCTATAGGCGCCGAGGTCCTTGTAGAGTATACTGTAGCGCTGTATACCGCAATGCTACACTCCGTAGCGGGCGCGGTCCCGCCCGAAAGGCCTCAATGGTACGTCTCACAGTGCGCGATCTCATGCAGCGCCGCGGTATCACCGCCTACGCGCTCAGCCGCGGGGCAGGACTGAGCTACCCCAGCGCGTACCGTCTCTCCCGCCCGGGCGCGGGCTTCGGCCGCCTGCACGCCGACACGCTCGACCGGTTGTGCGCGTTTTTCGAGGTGCAACCCGGCCGGCTGCTGGAGTGGGTCCCGGCCAAGCGACGCAAGCCGCGAGAGCGTTCGTCTCGCCGGACTTGAGGGTGCCATCGGGTTGAAGACGACGGCGGCCGACCCATCCGAGGATGAGCCGGCCGCCGCATGCTTCCGTCGCGCTGGTGTTACTGGGCGAGTCTCGCCACGTTCTCCGCCGCCGGACCCTTCTGGCCCGCCACGAGGTCGAACTCGACCTTCTCCCCCTCCGCCAAGCTCTTGAAGCCCTGCCCCTGAATCGCCGAATGATGGACGAAACAGTCCTTCTCGCCGTTCTCCGGGGTGATGAACCCGAAACCCTTGGCGTCGTTGAACCACTTCACCGTGCCGGTCGTACGCATTGTTCCTGCTCCTTAGGAGTTGCGTGATCGGAGTAGGGACATACGCCCGACTAAAAAAAAGGGGCCAGCGTCAACGCCAGCCCCTCCCTGATCACGTTGGTTCGACCGCGCGTGCGTGGTCGATGTGCCGACAAGATACCTGGAAGCACCCGCGAGAGCAAGCGAGCCTACACGGGCCGCTCGCTTGTCAGCGGCGGCCCCTCGTCTGTCCCCCGTACCTCGACGTAGTGGCTGGAGAGCTCGTCGTCGGCGACCAGCTCGATGTGTGCCCGGTCGGCGCGGAGCCGGTAGGCCTCCTGCTCGGCGACGGACAGACCCGTCCACCACTGCAGGTTCACGACGATGGTCGAGGCGCCGGTGAGCCGTTCGGCCTCGATCTCGCCGAGAGCTTCCTCCAGGCTGTTACGTCGCGTGATCACGAAGGATGGTGCCAGGCATGATGTTGGCAACGTAGCAGGCCACACAGGGAATAGCGAACAGTCACCAGCGGGCCGTCGCACCCAAGGTTATGTTCCGACTGGCTCCCCGAACCTCCCGCCACTCCCGGACGTCGTTTCCGGGCCCAAGGTCCCATGTCGCCCCCGACGGATTTCGATTTCCACCGCCAAGGCATCGTCGTAGCCGACGACGACTGCCCTGCGACCACCCTCACCATCGACACGCTTCGGCTCGATGGACACCGCGTCACCCATGTCCACGACAGCCAATTCGCCGCCGTCGACCTGGCGCTCCGAGACTGCCACCTCTTCATCTGTGGTGCGGGGACCGGGGGCATGCACGCCGTCCATCTCATCTCCGACCTGCGCGACAACATGCCTGACCTGCCGGTTCTCTGTCTCGCGACCGCTCTGCGGTGGACTCGACGGCTCGAGGGACTGCTGCCCACCGACATCACGATGCTCCGGGAGCCGTTCACGGCGGAACGGCTACGCGCCGCGGTCAGACCCCTGCTGCCGCAGACCTCCGGCGGTACCACCCTGGCATGGGCGATGGCGACTCGACCATCGGGCGGCGTGAGCACGGAGGAGACCCTCCGCGCCACGTAGTCGACACGCAGTGCTGGGAGTGAAATGCAACCGGCCGGCCCATCCGAAGACGAGCCGGCCGTGGAGCCTTCAGCGGAACTGCCTCAGCCGACCATGTCGTGGTCGAGCCGCTCCAGCGATGCAGCCACCCAGACCAGCGAGGGCAGGTCCAGCTCACGGCGAAACCGCAGCGCGGCTTCCTTCACCTCCGGCGATACGGGCTCGCCGGTGCGCTGGCGATAGCTGCGGTAGGAGTCGCCAAGATCGAGGAAGACGCGCCGGAGCGCGCGAGTGTCCGTATCGTTGACGCGCCGACGGCGAGCCTTGCCGAGACCCGGACGGGAGCTCGCCGAGACCGCGCGATGGGCATCCTTGAGACGAGCGATCACGCGATCGGTGAGCCTTTGGTCTGGCGCGGGGTCGCCGGTGGAGCGCGAAATGGGCTCTGACATGGGGAACCGCCAGGTGGGAGAACGCCTCCAGGCCGGATGGGCCGAGGCTCCACAGTAATATACCGCCGCGGTGGACTGATCGCGAACTCCGACACCGTGCACTCTGAGCGAAGTGAAAGGGACCATAGCGGTTATGGTCCCCTGCTCTATTGCTCGAGCTTGAAGCGGAAGCGCTGCTGCACCAGCTGCCGGACGGTGTGCCCTCCCCGCTTCGCCGGCCGGAACCGCGCGTCCGCAAGCGCGGTGCGCACCGACTCGGTGAAGCGGGGATGGTCGCTCCCCAGCACCCGGATCGTCGTCGTGTCCACCCGCCCGACCGTGTCCACGACGTAGGCCGCCACCACTTGGCCCTCCGTCCGCCGCGCGCTCAGCTCCGGCGGATACACCGGCGCGGCGCTGCTCTCGTATCGCTCCACCATCTGATCCACCTGGAGCGCGGTGTACACCTTCTGCGGCAGGAAGGGCGCCGGACCGAGGGGGGCGTCCCCTTTCGTGCCGGCGCGCTCGCCACGCCGGTGGGAACGGCTCACGTTGCCCTCGAGGCGCACACCCTCGCCGTCGCCGGGTAGCGGGCTCGCCTCGTTGAGGCCAGAGCCGGGCCTCCCGGGCAGAAAGACCTCGGCCTGGCGGTCGGAAGCGCCCGGCCCGTCGGGCGGCAGCAGAAACATCACGCGCGCCTCGCGCACGTCGTCGGGGAGTCGGAAGGACCCCGCCGGACCCAGCGCGGCGACCCCCAGCACCGTGACGTGCATCGCGATGCTCAGGGTGACGAGCTCGGCAGAGCGGAGGAAGTTGCGGTCGGATTCCAGCAGGGTGAGGTGCACCGTCGAGGCCCTCCGGGTGCAGGTGAGGCGGCGACCCATCTCAGGGGACGACGAACCGGGCCGGGCGCGCACGCGCTGGGCCATGCCGGGGCTTGCCACCGTGATGTAAGCTTCGGCGCTGCCAGACCTGGAGGGAGCCGCATGAGCAGCGCCTGGACACTGCTGATCGTCGCCGGACTGCTGGAGGTCGTGTGGGCGATCGGGCTCAAGTACACCCAGGGCTTCACCCGCCCGCTGCCCAGTGCGATCACCCTGACCGCCATGGTCCTCAGCATCGTGCTGTTGGGTCGCGCGCTCCGGACGATCCCCGTGGGTACCGGCTATGCGGTGTGGACCGGGATCGGTGCGGTGGGGACGGCCCTGGTGGGGATCCTGGTGTTGGGCGAGCCGAAGGATTCCGGCCGTCTCATCGCGCTCAGCGCGATCATCGGCGGAATCGTGGGCCTCAAGCTGGCGAGCCCGCACTGACGCCCATTTTGTCACCCTGAGCGCAGCGAAGGGGGCCATGCTCGATTTGGTCCCCTTCACTGCGTTCAGGGTGACAATAAGCGCCCGGCCGAGAACCTGCCGCGGCGTCTCGGGCCAGCGCCCCTGGCTTCGTTCGGGATGTGGAGTCCCAACAGTAGTGCCAGGCACCCGGCGGAGCCGCTCTAGTCGTTCCCGGTACCGCGCTGTATGCTAGTTGACACTTCCACAACTGAGCCCACTGCAGTAACGCAAGGCGCATCCTGAGACCAGGCCTCGGTGCCGAGGATCGCCCATGGCAAAGTCATTACCGCCCGGCAGCATCACGCACGCCGGCACTGCCTTCACCACGAACGCGGTGCCCGATCCCTTCGATGAGCGCGACTTCGAGTACCGGCCGAAGCTCGACCCTCTGCCCGAACACATCCACCCGCCAGATCCCCCCCAGCGCCCCGTCCTCTTTCAGACGGGCCTCTCGTGCACCGGGTTCGGGCTGGCCACCGCGATCAATGCGGTCTACGAGAAGATCGCCCAGGAAAACCCCACCAAGAAACCGGAGTGGGTGAGCCCACACATGCTCTATCGGTTTGCCCGCCGCTACGACGAGTACCCCGGCGAGGCGGACAGAGGTTCGTCCCTCCGAGGGGTACTGAAGGGCTGGTTCTACCACGGCGTGTGCCGGGACATTGATTGGAAGATCAAGGCGCCGCCCGACGTGACGTCATCGAAGTTCCTCCGCAAATGCCGGGAGCGGCCGCTGGGTGCGTACTACCGGGTGAACTGCTTCAGACTCGATGACATGCAGTCGGCCATCAGCGAATTGCACGCGGTGGTGGCCGCGGCGCGGGTCCACGAGGGCTGGGTAAGACCGCGGGCGTACCGACCGAGGCCTGAGGACGGCAAGACGGCGTGTGTCATTCACCGTTGGTCCGGAGCGCGGGGAATAGGTGGCCATGCCTTCGCGATCGTGGGCTACAACCGGATCGGCTTCGTGGTGCAGAACTCCTTTGGACGGAAGTGGGGCGACGGCGGTTTCGCCATCCTGCCGTACGAGGACTGGCTCGACAGCGCCTTCGACGCCTGGGTAGCTCGCCCGGGTGTCCCTCACACACCGTTCGTGACCGGGCGGCGGCGGAACGAGGAGGCAACCAACGCGACGCTCGCGACCGGCGTTGGCCCTGACCGGCGGCGATTGGACCGGCACGTCATCATGCTGACCGCCGACGGTCGACTCTCCCCCAGCGGTCAGTTCATCAGCACGCCGGAACAACTGGGCAGGGTGATTTCCCGCATGGAGGAGTGGCACAATGCGTGGAGTAAACAGCACACTGCCGACGGTGCTTCAAGGGTCCCGCGCCACATCGTGCTGTATCCGCAAGCTGGGCTGACGTCGGACGTGGCCAGCCTCGAGGCCGCCGCGCGGCATCTGAACTGGTGGATGAACAACCGAGTCTACCCCATCTACCTGGACTGGCAGACCGGGCCGGCGGAGACCCTGCTCGACGAGTTGGCGCAGCGCCTGGCCGGGAAGATGCCCGAAGGCGGGATCGGCTTCGATATGGCGGAGCAGTTCGATCGGCTGGTTGAGATGACAGCCCGCCGACACTGCCGGTGGATGTGGGATCAGCTGAAGCAGAACGCCCGGGATGCGGTCGCCTCGTCGGGCGGATCCCAGGGCCGAACGGGTACGATCCAGCTCGCGGACCTGCTCGGAGCGTATGTCCGCGAGCACCGCGGTGAATGCGCCGTCCATCTGGTCGGCCACGGTGCTGCTGCGATCCTGCTGGCCGAGCTACTGCCATTGCTGCAACGGAAGCTACGGGTGGACTCGCTGACCCTGCTTGCTCCCGCCATCCGGATGGACGACTTCGTAAAACGACTGCTGCCCTCGGCGGCATCGATCAAGCAGCTCACGGTGTTCGGCTTGAGCCAGGAGCGCGAGCTGAACGACACCTGCGCGGCCGGCGGGACTCGGTTCTACCAGAAGTCCCTGCTCTATCTGATCTCCCGTGGCTTGGAGCCGCACCCTGACGTCGGTGACGACTCCGGAGAGACCCCGCTGCTCGGCATGGCCAAGTACTTCGAGGACTCGAAGCTGCGGAAGCGGATCCGAAAAGTGCTTTCGGGCGCCGCGTTCGTCTCCTCGCCGGCCGTCTCTCCCGAGGACGGGCGCACGGACGCCATTCGGCACGACGACTTCGAGGACGATGGCTTTACCATGACCTCCGTCGTCATGCGTCTCCTAGGATCTTCGAAGGTCGACGCCTTCCGCTCCAGCGCGCCTCTGCTCGGACTGGATCACGCCCCGGGGGAGGCGACACCGGTCGTATCGGCCGCCCGGATCGTCGATACCCAACCACCCGATAAGCCGCCGGTAGTGACCACAGCCGAGGCTCGCGGCTCTGTTCCGCGAGTCCCGCCCTGCAGAGACGGGGGGGATCCCCCAGAGATCGGCGACGCACCGCCGGGCGGGGATCACACTGCCACCATGCTCCGGTTGGCCGGCTACCCAGTGCTTCCCAAGGGGCGGAAGCGCCGGCCGGAACCTCCTAGTACCGGGAGTCGAGCTCCCAGGAGTAGGTCTCATGCCTAACGCACAGGGACGTGCCCTCACCATCGGGCTCAACACAATCGGGAGGAACTATTCGGGGTTCGGCGAGCTCACAGTGGCCGAAACAGATGCCGAAGATATTGCCGCGATTGCGGAATCCAGGGGATTCACGACCAAGACCCTCCTGGCAAACCGCGCGACCCGCGCGAAAGTGATCGCGGAAATCACCACAACGGCCGCCGCGCTTCAGCCAGGGGACATTTTCCTCCTTTCCTTCTCCGGTCATGGAGATCAGGTCCCCGATAGAAACAGGGAAGAAACTGATATCCGGGATGAGGCCTGGGTGCTCTACGATGGTCTGCTCCTCGACGACGAGCTGTTCAACCTCTGGGGCAAGTTCAAGTCGGGAGTCCGCATTCTGGTCTTCTCCGACAGTTGCAACAGCGGGACGATCCTCACGGCTGACTTCGGGGAGCCCGCTCGCTCACATCGGAAGAAGCGCAAGGCCAAAAAGAAAAAGGTCAAGGCCAGCGTGCTGCTCATCTCGGCGTGCCAGGACAACGAGGACGCGTACGAAGATCACACCAACAGCGTCTTCATCGCGGAACTCAAGCGGGTATGGAGCAGAGGGCAGTTCAGCGGAGACTACACGGCATTCTACGGGACGATCCGCAGCAACATGTCGAGCACACAGACTCCAAACCTTTACACCATCGGCGCGAAGACTGCCGCATTTCGAAGGCAGACCCCGTTCACGATTTGATGGGGATGCGCATGACGGATTAGCGCATTCGCCAGCTCACCGGTGGTGATCACGAGAGGAGTGGCTCTCCCGACGAGGCATTGTCGACGTGGCAGATTCCAGTTGAGGAGCTTGTCGCATCAGGAGGTGATCCTATGCCTAAAGCCAAGCGGAAGCCACAGGGGCGCGCCCTGACGATCGGGCTCGACTCACTGGACCCGGGAGTCGAACGCTATGCCTGGCTCAACCGGCTCCACGTCGCCGAAGCCGACGCGAAGTACATAGGCGACATCACAGACTCCAGGGGATTCGTGACCGAGACGCTCCTGGGCAAAAAAGCCACCCGCGATGCCGTCAAGGCAAGGTTTTCCGCGGCGGCCAAGGCGCTTCGAGCCGGGGACATCTTCCTGCTTTCGTTTTCCGGTCACGGGGATTGGGTCGCCGATACAAACAAGGACGAGGCGGACCACCGGGACGAGACCTGGTGTCTGTACGATGGCGAGATCGTCGACGACAAGTTGTTCAGGCTTTGGGCCAAGTTCAAGCGCGGCGTCCGAATCTTCGTCTTGTCCGACAGCTGCCGCAGCGGGACAATCCTGGGTGCCGACCTCTTCAATCGCAGGCGGCGGCGAACAAAGCGTCGCAAGAAGGTCAAGGCCAGCGTGCTTCTCATCTCGGCGTGTCAGGACAATGAGCTGGCGTTCGAGGACGACTCGAACAGCATCCTTGTCGACGCGCTCAAACGGGTGTGGAAGGGGGGCCGGTTCCGGGGCACCTACAAGGGATTCTGCAACCGGATCGGCAGTGAGATGAGGCCGAGGGGGGAGAGAGAGAGACAGACGCCGAACTACGGCACCGTCGGCACCAAGAACAGCGCCTTCGAGGGCCAGAAGCCGTTCACTATTTGAAGGGAAAAGCGGCCGCAGTCTATCTCCGCCGGGCGGTCGCTCTCCGGACCCGGGTAGACTTCCGCCGGGTCGCTCTCCGGAGCCGGGCAGACTTCCGCAGGGTCGCTCTCCGGAGCCGGGCAGACTTCCGCAGGGTCGCTCTCCGCGCCCGAGTGGATTTCCGCAGGGTCGCTCTCCGCGCCCGAGTGGATTTCCGTGCCCGAGTGGATTTCCGCGCCCGGCCCCTTCCCGTTCTGGTCGCCGACAGGCCGATGTTCTCGTCGAACGCGTCGCTCACCATCTGAATGAAGCTTGGGCTGGCGCCCGGATCGATTAGCCCCATGACGGTCGTCTTGGCTCGCTTCAACGCCGCGGGCGTCCCCGCCAGCACGTCGTTCTTGACCTGAGTCGCCTCGGTCTCGTTGGTGAATCCCATTTCAAGCTGGACGCGGAACTCGGAGCCCTTCTCGTTGTCATACACGTAGACGAGGTTGGGGACTTTCCTCCCCATCGACCTCCCAGCGCGACGACGCATAGACGCCTCCTCGGCAATCTGGTCCGGAATGGACTAGCTGTTGGTCTAACGGGTTAAGCTGAAATACGGTATTGTACCTGACCACGCAAGACCTGGCGTCTAGCTTCGATGCCAGAGGGAAAAGCCATCCCTCCCCCTCCACCGGCAGACCCCGTGGCAGCAGCAGAGCCTCTCCCGTGCCTAGGCGATCGGTACATGATCCTTCGCGGGATCGGAGCCGGGGGCATGGGAAGGGTCTACCTCGCTCACGACAAGAAACACGACCGGCAGGTCGCCATCAAAGTGCTCGACCCCGATTACGCGCAGCGGGTCGGCACCCAGCGGTTCATTCGAGAGATCCACATCGCGGCGACGCTCAGCCATCCAAACATCGTTCCGCTGCATGACTCCGGCGAGTACGATGGCCGTCTCTACTATGTCATGCCGTACATCGAGGGGGAGAGCCTTCGACAGCGGCTGGACCGGGAAACGATGCTGCCCCTGGCCCAGGCCGTGGAGTGGGCGGCGGAGATCGCGGACGGGCTGGCCGCCGCCCATGCGCACGGCATCATCCATCGCGATATCAAGCCGGAGAACCTCCTCATCCAGAGCGGGCATCTCCTGATCGCGGATTTCGGCATCGCGCGAGCCGTCGATCTTGCCGTGGACGAGGGACTGACGACGCAACAGGTCGCGGTGGGCACGCCCAAGTACATGAGCCCGGAGCAGGCCAGCGGAGCCGCCAACCTGGACGGGCGCAGCGATCTCTATTCTCTCGCCTGTGTCCTGTACGAGATGCTCTCGGGTGAGCCGCCCTTTGCCGGTCATACCCCGCAAGCCGTCACCGCGAGAAAGCTCGCCGGCGAGTACCATCGCCTCCGGGTGATCCGGCCGGCGATACCAGCCTCCCTGGATAGAGCTCTGGCGAAGGCGCTCTGTCCGATCCCGGCCGATCGCTTTGGGAGTGTCGAGGAGTTTTCCGAGCTTCTCCGCGCCTCGCGCAAGCCGAATATCAACCGACTGCTCGCGGGTGTCGCCGCCCTGGTGCTCGCCGGTATCGTGATCGGGCTTGCCGTCATGCTCCTCCGGCCGGGCCCACCACCGGCGCCGGCCCATCGGCCCCGCCTCGTCGTGGGGATGTTCGAGAACCGAACCGGTGACTCACGATACGACCCGCTGGGGTTCATGGCGGCCGACTGGGTGACAGAAGGTCTGCAACAGACCGGCGAAGTGGACGTGGTGCCGAGCCCCACGGCTCTGGGAGCGGCACGCTTCGTCCGGGAACGACCCGGCACACCTAATCCCGTCCAAGCACTGGCACAGGAGACCGCAGCCGATTTTGTCGTCAGCGGCTCCATCTACCGGGATCAGGACAGCCTGGTATTCCAGGCGCAGCTTGCCAACGCGGCCGCAGGCCGTCTCATCGGCGCGGTGGAGCCGATTCGCGCCGGTGAAGCTCGCCCGAGCGACGCGCTTCAACAGCTGCGCGCCCGGCTCATGGGCTTGCTGGCGCTCAGGCTGGACACCCGTGCGATCCAGGCGGAGCGGCCGCCAACTTACACCGCCTATCAGGCCTTCACCGAGGGGATGGAGGCCTATGTGCGGGGGGACTACAGCTCCGCCGTTGCCGCTTTCGAGCAGGCCTATGCGACCGACACCACCTTCCCGCTCGCCCTGCTCTATGCCTCGTTCTCCTATATGAACCGTCGCGAATACGCCCTGGCCGACTCGGCGCTGCGCATCGTGGCGAGGCAACGCGAGCGCCTGAACGAGTACAATCGGAGCTGGCTCGACTACCAGAGAGCCGACCTGTTCGGCGACGGCCCCCGTGCCCTGGCAGCGATTCGTCGCGCCGCCGAGATGGCGCCGACATCCAAGGCTCCCTACAACTTCGCTGCGGCTGCCTACGAAGCGCGGCTGCCGTTCGCCGCCGAGAGCACATTGCGCCAGCTATCACCCGACCTTGGGGCCATGCGAGGGTGGCTCCCATACTGGGAGATACTCACGAGCTCGCTCCACGCAGAGGGGAAGTACCGCCAGGAGCTGAGCACCGCTCGCGAGGCGCGGCGGCGGTTCCCGGACCGCCTGGATGCCCTCCGTTTCGAGGCCAGGGCGCTGGCGGCACGAAAGGAGACCAGGAGTCTCGAACGCCTATGGTCGGACGCCGGTCAGACGAGCTCTGCCGGACTTGGGACCCTCGCTCTTGAGATCGGCGAAGAGCTCTGGACCCATGCCGACTCCAGCACGGCGGCGCCATGGTTCGAGCGTGCTCATCAGGTTTTCGAGCGCGCCGGCGGCGCCACCGGGGGGATCGAGGCGCGATGGGGGCGGGCCAGAGCAGCCGCTCGGCTTGGTCGTCTGCGAGAAGCCGCTGATTTGTGTCAAGCTCTGGAGGTAGAGGACAAGGAAGGGCGAGATCAGTACCTGGGCCTGTCGGGACTGCTCTCGATTCGGATGGGAGACCGTCGTCGCGCTCTGGAGCTCGGGGAGCGGCTCGCCGGCGACAAGCGACCCTTCACGTATGGGGAGCCGCAGTTCCAGGCCGGGCGCATCGCCGCAGAGCTGGGAGACGTCGAGCGGGCCCAACTGCTCCTCGCATCGGCCCTGAGACAGGGGTATCCCTTCGACTTGGATCTTCACCGGGATCAAACTCTCGCCCGTCTCCGAGGGCTCCCAATCATGAGTCAACTCGGTGTCGAAGCGAGGGGCCAGGATGCCAGGTAGGTTCTCGGCTACCCCCGCCCGACCGAGAACCCCTGCCGCGGCGCGCTGTGCCACACCTGGGGCCGCCCCCGCCAGGTGAGCAGCGCGACCAGCCGCCACCAGCTGTGCAGCTGCCGGAGCCCGACGCTCTCCACCACGGCCGCCCCGGCGAGGCGCAGCAGGTGGCGCGGCTCCCGGTACCGGCGGAACGAGAGCTCCTCCAGCAGCAGCGTCGCGAGCGAGAGGCAGAGCCCGTAGACCAGCCCGGCCGCGAGGAAGAGCAGAAACAGCGGCTGCTGCAGCAGACCCAGCGCCCAGCCCGCCGGCAGGATCGCGAACCCCGCCACCTCCAGCAGCGGCCCCAGGTATTCGACCCCCATCAGGTACGGCATGGCGCCGAGGCCGATCCGTCCGAACCGGGGACTGGCCAGCATCTCGTGGCTGTGGTCCAGCGTCTCCCCCAACCCTCGCTGCCACCGCTCGCGCTGGCGGCGGAGTGCCCCGAGCGTCTCGGGACACTCGGTCCAGCACACCGGGTCCGGCACGAAGGCGACGCGATAGGGCCGGCCGGCGGCGCGCAGGTGCCGGTGCATCCGGACCACGAGGTCCATGTCCTCGCCCACGGTGTCGTGCCGGAAGCCGCCGATCTCCACCACCACGTCCTTCCGGAACACGCCGAATGCGCCGGATACGATCATCAGTGAGCCGAGCTCGCTCCAGGCGGCCCGCCCGAAGAGGAACGCCCGCAGGTACTCGATCACCTGCCCAGAGCCGAGCCAGGTGCGTGGCATCCCCACCCGGGTGACGCCGGCGCGCCCGCCGATCTCGCAGCCGTTCGCGATCCGGACGGTCCCGCCGGCCGCGACGGTCTCCGCCCCCTGCGGCAGCACCGCGTGCATGATCGCGGCCATCGCATCGCCCTCGAGCACACTGTCGCCGTCCACCACGCAGACGTAGGGCGCGGACGCCAGGTTGATGCCGGCGTTCACCGCGTCGGCCTTGCGGCCATTCACCTTGTCCAGCACCCAGAGGCCGGGGTACGCGGGGCTCCAGTAGATCCCGCGGACCGGCTTGCTCTTGATCCGCTGCCAGTAGACCCGGGGCGTGCGGCGCAGCCCGAACTCGGCGATCAGCCGGTCGAGGGTATCGTCGCTCGAGCCGTCGTTCACCACGACCAGCTCGAGCCGGGGATAGTGCAGCGCGAGCAGCGAGCGCACCGACTCGATGATCGTCACGCCCTCGTTGTGGGCCGGCACGACGATCGAGACCGGGGGCGCCAGGCCGGACTCGCGGATGTCGCGGAAGTCCTCCAGCGCGATGGACCGCAGGCGACGGCGCACCGCGCGCCAGCCGATCACGAGCTGGACGAGATAGATCGTGTTGACGGCGGCGAAGTAGCCGGTGACGAGCAGGGCGAAGACCGCGAGCTCGCTCATGCCGCCTCGCCTTCCACCAGCGCGCGCATAAAGAGCCTCTGGGCCGCCATGTCGCGCACGAACGGATTGGCATCGCGCAGCGCGTCCCGCAGCGCCTCGGCCCCGGGCTCGTCCATGGACGCCATGGCCTCGGCCACGTGGTGGCGGACCCAGTAGGCAGGGTCACCCATGGCCTGTCTCAACCGCGCAACGGCGCGCTCGTCGCGCAACCGGCCCAGCGACGAGGCGGCGATCGCGCGCACCGGCCACTCGGCGTCGTCCATCGCCGCGAGGCAGACGTCGCCGGATCGCGGATCGGGCGTGATGGCGCCGAGGACACGCACGGCCTCGACCCGGACCTCCATGTGTTCGTGCGAGGCGAGCGAGCGGACCACCGCGGGATCCGTCGCCACGCCGATGCGGCTGATGACCTGGAGCAGGCCCTTGAGCATGGCCGGGGAGCGCGCATCGGGCTCGGCGAGCAACGCGCCGATCCCCGGCGCGCAGGCCGGCCCCATCCGGATCAGCGCCATGAGCAGGAGGAGGTTGCTCCACTCCTTCAGCCCCTCGATCGCGTCGGCGATGTCGGGCACGGTCTCCACCGCGCGAAGCTGGCCCAGTGCCCGGATCGCCTCTCGACGCACGGCGGGATGCCGATCATAGAGAAGCCCGACGAGGCGGGGGACCAATGCGGCGTCGCCCAGCCGGCCCGCGAACCGGCAGGCCTCGGCGCGCCGGGACGCGGAGCTGGATCTCAGTCGGGCAAGCTCGCTCCTGGCTGCAGCCGACAGGATGAGCATGTCGCGGACCCGGTCCGCTTCGCCCGCGTCGAGACTGGGGAGCGCCTCGAGGCAGGCAACGAGCTCCAGGCGATTCTCGGCATGCGTGAGATCGTCGAGGGTCAGCCGCGCGAGCCGCGCGTCCCGATGCCGGTGCCACCAATTGATGAGCAGCAACGCGGCCAGGAGCAGCGCGGCGACGGCCGTCAGGCCCACGAGCGCGGCGACCTCGGGGCGCGCTACCACCGGTGCAACACCCGCAGGCTCCAGGAGTCGCTCGCGGCATCGCCAGAGCGGTCCTGATGGGCGTAGAGCGCCTCGAGCCCGAGCTCGGGCGTGATGAAGTGCCGCCATGAGAGCCCGATCGTGCGAGCGTCGAAGCGGCCGATCCGCTCGCGCGAGGGCCCGGTGAACGACTCGCTGCCGGTGCCCGCCAAGACGCGGACCAGGCTTCCTTCGCCGTAAGAGCGGCCGAGCGAGAGGGAGCCGGCGCCGTCGTGCACTGCTTCAGCCGAGCCGGCGAAGCTGGTCGCGATCCAGCGGGCGCGCGCGGCGACGAGCCACCGTCCGGCATAGAGCTCGACGGCGGGCCCGGCCTGGTGCACGTCGGCGTCGAAGTAGTGGAGAAAGGCGTAGTCGGCGTACAGCACGAGGCCGCGGACGACGAGACCGTTCGCGCCGATGCCGTAGCTCCCTCGCGGCAGGACCTCGGCGCCCGGCGTGAAGCCGGCCGAGCCCACGACCTCGACGCGCCGGGAGAGCCGGACGCCGACCTCGCCGCCGGCACGAGACTCGGTGCGCTCGAATTTCTCCTGGAATCCCGCGACGGCACGCCATCGGAGGCGATCACTGGGACGAGTCGCAAGCGAGAAGGTGCCGCCGTTCGCGGCAGCGCCGCCGGGGAGCCGCTCGCCGAAGTACTCGAGGTCGGTCTCCCAGCGGGCCCGGCGCACCGAGCGCGCGAGCGCGTCGATGCGATGAGTTACCTCGGGGTCGGCCGGGTAGTCGCGCTGCAGGCCCGCGAGCAGCTCACGGGTGGCCGCGGTGTCGCCCCGCCAGAGGCGCACGTCGGCGAGGGCGACCCTGCTGTCGTAGTCACCCGGCCGCTCCTCGAGCAGCCGGACGAAGCTGCTCTCCGCTGCGGGGAGCTGACCGGTCCAGCTCTCCAGCTTGGCGACCCAGAACCGGTCTTCGAAGCTGCCGGAATCCTCCTCGACCACGGCCCGATAGGCGGCGAGCGCCTCCCGCAGGCGCTGCTCCCGTCGGAGCTGCTCGGCCTGAGTCCGGAGATCGGCGGTGCTCTGGGCAGCCGCCGGCTGCGCTCCGGCGGTGAAGAGCAGGAGCGCAACGACCGTGAGGACCAGGCCTTCGAGGGTGGGCGTGAGACGCTCCTGCTCGCGGGATCGTGGAGAAGCCGGGGGCGAGGGGAGCAAGCGCGGTGCCCGCCGACACGGGCCGTAACATCAAGCGCGGCAAGTACTTGTGAGAATGATTCGGAGTGGGCGCCGACCGCCGCGGGTGATCCGCGGCCGGAAAGGGCGATTTGCGGTCCGCCTTAGTCGACCTCAACCGCCACCGGCTTGGCTGCAGGGGTGGGCAAAGAACGGCCGGCTCGTCCAGAGACGAGCCGGCCGTCAGCATCTTCGCACCCCAGGCCTTAGAGCTTCTTCACGTTCTCCGCCGCCGGCCCCTTCTGCCCCTGCACGATGTCGAATTCCACCTTGTCACCCTCGGCCAGGCTCTTGAAACCCTGCCCCTGGATCGCGGAGTGATGGACGAAGCAGTCCTTCTGGCCGTCCGCCGGCGTGATGAAACCGAAGCCCTTCGCATCGTTGAACCACTTGACCGTCCCGGTGCTGCGCATATCTCCCTGCT
>Ga0247830_10000255_pt1 | contig 17733 bp, 17 predicted proteins | sample 12C_Control_Day5_FD_207766 | JGI IMG/M metagenome (GOLD analysis project Ga0247830, IMG submission 207766) | Soil microbial communities from agricultural site in Penn Yan, New York, United States - 12C_Control_Day5 | ecosystem: Environmental > Terrestrial > Soil > Agricultural land | place...
GTCGCGGCTTCGGTGTGGCTCGTTGCGACGGCCTGGCCCTGGCTGGCAATATGAAAACGGCCGCCGGATCCGGCGGCCGTCACTCACTCAGGCCGATTCACGATTCACGAATCACGATTCACGCCTGCAGGCCTACTGCGGCGTGATGCCCGCCGCCTTCACCACTTTCGCGGATTCGGCGATCTGCTGCCTCACGAACTTCGCGAACAGGGGCGGCGTCATGATGTTGAACTCGTTGCCCAGCGTGGCGGCTTTTTCCCGGGTGGCCTTGTCCTCGAGGGCACGGGTGAAGTCCTTCGAAATCTTGTTGACGATCGCCGGCGGCGTGCCGCCCGGCGCCCACAGGCCGAACCAGAGCGCGTAGTCGAACCCGGGCACTCCGGATTCGGCGATCGTGGGCACATTGGGCAGCTGCGCCGAGCGCTTGGCCGTGCTGATGGCGAGGGCGCGCACCTTGCCGCTCTGGATGTAGCCGATGCCGGCAGAGATCGGAGTGAAATAGGCGTCGACACGCCCGCCGATGATGTCCAGGATCGCCTCGCCCGACCCCTTGTAGGCGACGTCGGTGAACTGGGCACCCGAGTCCATGGCGAACTTGACGTTGTTGAGGTGCGTGCCGCTGCCGACGCCCGCGAAGGCGAAGTTGATGGATTTCGGCTTCGCTTTCGCTGCCTTGATGAAATCCGGCAGCGACTTGTGCGGCGAGCTGTTGGGCACGATCAAGACGTTGGCCTGCCTCGCGATCAGGCCGATGTCGACGAAGTCCTTGAGGGTGTCGTAGGGCAGCTTGGCGTAGAACGACGGGTTGACAGCGTGGGCGTTCGAGTTGATGAGCAGCGTGTAGCCGTCGGGCGAGGCCTTGGCGACGATCGCGGAGGCGATCGAGCCGCCGGCACCGCCGCGGTTGTCCGCGACCACCTGCTGGCCCCAGTATTCCGAGACCTTCTGCGTGACGATGCGGCCGATCACGTCGGTCCCGCTGCCGGGCGGAAATGCGATGATGGCCCGCACCGGCCGCGCCGGGTATTCCTGGGCGGCCGCCTGCAGCGCGACCGCCGTCATTGCAACCGCCAAGACGCTCCCGATTCTTTTCATGTTGCCTCCTCGCTGTTTGAATACGGTCAAAGCCCGTCACTGATCTCCACACGCTCGGGCTTGAGCTCGATGCCCGAAGCCTTCGCCTGCAGCAGCAGCAGCGTCGAGAAATCCTGGTCCGTGAAGCCGTGGCCGATCAGGGTCTGTACCATATCACGGGCAACCGATGTCAACGGCATCGGAACGCCGAAAGTACGCCCCGCCGCGAGGCCCAGGTCGATGTCCTTGCGCAGCAGCTCCGGCGTGAAGGTGACGTGGAAATCGAGGTTCGCCAGGGCGGGCGCCTTGTAGCGCGTGAAAGTCGACCCCATCACGCTCTTGTTGAGAAAGTCGAGAAAGGCGTGGCGCTTCATCCCGGCCTTCTCCGCGAGGATCGTGATCTCGCAGAGGTTCTGGATCACGACCCCCAGCATGACGTTGTGGCAGATCTTGGCGATGCGCGACAGCTCGCCGTCACCCACGTAGCTCACCCCTTGCCCGATCGCCTGCATGTAGGGGGCGACGGCCTTGAACGCGTCTTCCGGGCCCGACGCGACCACCGTCAGCTTCCCGGCCTTGATCACCTTGGCGTTCCCCGACACCGGCGCGGCCAGGAGCTTCACCCCCAGCTTGCCGAGCTTTTCGCGGATCTCCGCCGACTCCTCGAGCGAGATCGACGTGCTGTCCACGACGATCTTCGGCGCCTTGCCAGTGGAAGTGACGCCGTTCGGCCCGAACAGCACTTCCTTCACGTCCTTCCCGGTTGAAACCATGGTGAACACCACGTCGCACGCGGCAAGGTCGCCGAGCGAATCCGCAATCTTCGCGCCCGCTTTCGCCAGCGGCTCGGCCTTCGACCGCGTGCGATTCCAGACAGTGATGTCGCAGCCGGCCGTCGCCAGCCGCTCGGCCATCGCGTAACCCATGCGGCCGATGCCGATCCAGCCCAGCTTGTGCGCTTTCATGTTTGCCATTGATTTCTCCAAGAAGCGTGATGACTGATGACTGACGACTGACGAAAGACCACACGGGGGAAAACGCCGTGCCTGCCCCTGCTGTCATCAGTCATCATGCAGTAGTTTCAACCAGTCGGTCGTCTCGATGAGCGCTTTCACCTGGTTCAGGAAGGCGCCCGAGTAAGAGCCGTCCACCGCGCGGTGGTCGAAAGTCTGCGCCAGCATGCCCACCGGGCGGATCGCGATGCTGTCGCCATCCGCCCCTTCGATCACGAGCGCGCGCTTGCGGATGGCATCGGTAGAGAGAATCGCGACCTGGGGCGCGCTGATGATGGGCGCGGTGATGAGCGTGCCGAATGCGCCGTTGTTGGTGACCGTGTAGGTGCCTTCGGTCATGTCGTCGGGTCGCAACTTGCCCCCCCGCGCGCGCGTCGACAGATCGTTGATGGCGCGCGCGAGCTGCCCCAGGGATTTCGCCGCAGCGTCCTTCAGCACCGGAACGACCAGCCCTTCGAAATTGAGGTCCACGGCGATGCCGAGATTGATGCGCTTGTGCAGGACGAGGTGATCGCCGGCAAAGGTCGCGTTGAGACGGCGATATTTTGCGAGCGCTGCAACGACGGCGTGCGCGATGAACGGGAGGTACGTCAGCGAGTGACCCTCTTTCGCCTTCCATTGCGCCCCGGCGGCGCGGCGCGCCGCGTCGACCCTCGTAAAATCCGCTTCCACCACTTGCAGCACGTGAGGGACCGTGGTCCAGGACTTCGCCATGTGCTCGGCGGTGCGCCTGCGAACGCTGTTGAGGGGCACGGATTCGGTGCCGCCCCCGCTCGTGACATAGGGGGCGGGATCCTGCGTGCGGACCGTGCCTGGCGCGCCGCGCCGCTCGATGTGCGCGACGACGTCTTCCCGCGTGATGCGGCCGTCGCGCCCCGTGCCTGCGATCTCCCGGGGATCGAGCGTGTGCTCGGCAAGCAGCCGTCGCACGACCGGCGACAGGCGATCGCCGGCAGGAAGACCGGCGCCGCGGCCCGGGGGGTCTGCCGCTGACGGCGTGCGCGGCGCCGCCGAGGCCGCGGCGGCAGCCGGTGCGGACGCGGCCGCCCGGCTCGCGCCGCCCTGTTCCTGGATGACGGCCAGCCGCGCGCCGACCTTGGCGGTCGTCCCCTCCGTCACGAGGATTTCGGCGAGCACGCCATCCGCCTGCGCGGGGATCTCGGTACTGACCTTGTCGGTTTCGACGTCGAACAGGACGTCATCGGCCTTGACCGCGTCGCCGACCTTCTTGTACCACCTGGTAACGGTGCCCTCGGACACCGTTTCCCCGAGCTGCGGCATGATCACGTCCATTTGCGACTCCAAGAACCAAGACGGGTCCAAAGCACTACGAACCGCCAAGACGCCAAGAGAATCAAAAGCAACATCAACCTCGAACAACGAGACCGGGTGAAAAAAATAGATTCGCTGTAATCCGTGACTCCGTAACTTCGTGACTCGATATGCGCGCTAACTGTTTTCGATATGTTTCCTCTTGGCGTCTCGGCGGTTCAGTCTATTTTTCCGCGAATTTCCCTCACGATGCGCGCCGCCGAGGGAATCGTGTTGTCCTCGAGCCGGTCGGCCGAGGGGAGCGGAATGTGCGGCGTGGTGATGCGCAGGATCGGGCCGTCGAGGCTCCAGAAGCACTCGTCGGCGACGATCGAGGCGATCTCCGCTCCCCACCCGCACAGGCGCGGATTCTCCTCGACGGTCACGAGCCGGCCGGTATTCGCGACCTCGTTCAGTATGGTCTGAGTATCGAGCGGAACCAGCGAGCGCACATCCACGACCGTGCACGAGATGCCGTGCTCTTTCTCCAGCGTCTCCGCCGCCTCCAGCGCGCGATGCACCATCAGAGCAAGCGCAACGATCGTGCAGTCCTTGCCCCGGCGCAGCACTTTTGCCTTGCCCAGCTCGTCCACGTGCTCGCCGTCGGGCACCTCTCCCTTCATCGGGTAGAGGGACTTCTGCTCGAACACCAGGACCGGGTCGGGATCGCGCACGGCGGCGGCGATGAGGCCCTTCACATCCGCCGGCGTCGAGGGCGCCACGACCTTGAGCCCCGGCACCGACATGGCCCAATTCTCCACCGCCTGCGAATGCTGCGCGCCGAAGCGCGACCCCGCGCCATTCGCCGTGCGGATCACCAGCGGCAGCGCGATCTGTCCATTGGTCATGTACCGGGTCTTGGCTATCTCGTTGGCCACCATGTCCCAGCACACGGCGAGGAAATCCGAGAACATGATTTCCGCGATCGGCCTCAGGCCCGTCATCGCGGCGCCCATGGCGGCGCCGACGATGGCCTGCTCGGAAATGGGGCAATCGCGCACCCGCTTCGGGCCGAACTTGTCGAGTAGCCCCACGGTCGCCTTGAACACGCCACCCGCGTGCGCAACGTCCTCGCCCAGGAATACGACGCGATCGTCACGCGCCATTTCCTGCGCGATGCCCGCCGCCACCGCGTCGCGATAGGTCAGTTCCGCCATGCCGCGCCCCCGTTCGCCCAGACCTGCTTCTCGATCACGTCGAGCGACGGGGTGGCGGAAGCCCTGGCCGCCGCTGTCGCTTCGTCCACTTTGCGCAGCGTGTCCGACTCGATGTCTTTCAGCGTCGCATCGGCCACGCCCAGATTCACCAGCCGCTCGCGGTAGATCTTGAGCGGGTCGCGCTCGAGCCATTTCTCGAGCTCGCCTTCGGGGCGGTATTTCGCCGGGTCCGCGCGCGAGTGCCCGCTATGGCGGTAGGTCATGGCCTCGATCAGCGCCGGCCCTCCGCCCTTGCGCGCGCGATTCATGTATTTCACCGCAGTAAGGTACACCTCGTCGGCGTCGTTGCCGTCGATCACCACCTTCTCGAGGTTGTAAGCGCCCGCTCGGTCCGCCGCCGGATGCTCGACAGCGGTCACCGCGCTGATGGGCGTGTACTCCATGTAAAGGTTGTTCTCGCAGACGAAGATCACCGGCAGCTTCCACACGACCGCAAAGTTCAGCGCTTCGTGAAACGCGCCGATGTTCGTCGTGCCGTCGCCGAAGAAGCACACCGCGACCTGCTCCGTGCCGCGGTACTGCGCGCTCCAGGCCGCGCCAGCCGCAACCGGCAGGTGCGCGCCGATGATCGCGTACGAGCCCATCGCTCCCTTGTCGACGTCGGTCAGGTGCATCGAGCCGCCCTTCCCCCCCAGCAGCCCGCACTCCCGGCCCATCAGCTCGCCCAGCACGCCGGTCATGGAAGCGCCGCGCGCCAGCGTATGGGCATGGCCGCGGTAGGTGCAAAAGGTCCAGTCGTCCGGGCGCATCGCCACGCCGAAGCCGGCCGCGACCGCTTCCTGGCCGAGCGAGAGGTGGCTGGTGCCCTTGATGAGGTTCTGCAGGAAAAGATCGTACGCTCGCTTTTCGCAATAGCGCAGCTCGACCTGCATGCGGTAGAGCTCGAGGCGCGTCTCGGTGCCGAGGTCCTGGCCCACTGCTGCCTTCTTCTCTTTCACTTTCGTATTCATAGTCCAAGCTCAGCAATACGAACCGCCAGGCGCGCCAAGCGAGACGCACTAATCTGAACCACAGAGGCTGGGAGAGAAGACTGAAGATTGAAAATCACAATGGCTCTTTCCTTCTTCCAATGTCTGTGGTTGATGAGTAATTCGCTTCTCTTGTCGTGCTTGGCGGTTCGGATCCTTCAATACTTGTTGGCGATCGGAAGTTCCTGCGCCGGGAAGAGCGTGATCACCTTTGCCCCTTTCGGCGTCAGCACCACCTCCTCCTCGATGCGTGCGGCGGAGATGCCGTCCGTCGCCGGGCAGAAGGTCTCGACCGCGAACACCATCCCGGCCTTGAGCTCGTAGGGATCCTTGAACGAGTTGAGCCGCGAGATGAGCGGCCTCTCGTGCAGGCCCATGCCGAGCCCGTGGCAGAAGTTGAGGCCGAATGCCGACATCTCGCTCTCGAAGCCGATGTCGGTGGACTTGGGAAAGGCCTTGGCGACCTCGTCCGTGGAGACGCCGGGCTTAAGCATCGCGATCGCGCCGTCCATCCACTGCCGCGCCTTCCGGTAGGCGTCGTGTTGCGCCGGCGTCGCGCTGCCCACCGTGAACGTACGGTAATAGCAGGTCTTGTAGCCCATGTAAGTCTGAATGAGGTCGAAGTACGCCTGGTCGCCGGGCCGGATCAGCCGGTCCGTGAAGTTGTGCGGGTGGGGACTGCAGCGCTCGCCCGCGATGGCATTGACCGCCTCGACACAGTCCGAGCCCATCTCATAGAAACGCTTGGTCGCCATGGCGACGATCTCGCTTTCGCGAACGCCGGGCTTGAGCTGCTCGAAGATGTCCTGGTAGACGCCATCGCCCATCGAGGCGGCCATGTTGAGCAGCGTGATTTCGTCGTGGCTCTTGATCTCGCGCGCGTCGAGCATCACCTGCTGGCCGTCCACGACCTTGATGCCCAGCTTCTGCAGCGCGAACAGGAACAGCGGCTCGCACACGTCGATGCCGAGCGCCATTTTCGACACCCCTTCCTGCTTGAGGATGTCGTGAATCTCCCGGGCAGCGGACTCGAACAGGCCGACGCGGGGACTGATCGCGCCGCGCAGGCCGACGTTGCCGGCGAGGCAGTGATTCTGGGGCAGCCACGGCGCATAGAGCTTGTGGTGGCGCGCGGCGGAGCCGAAGTCCCACACCCAGGGCTCGCCGTTGCCGGTGAGCAGGCACCAGCGCGTCAGCTTGTCGCGCGCCCACTCGCCGATCACGGTGCTGGAGATGTAGCGGATGTTGTACTGATCGAAGACGAGCAGCGCCCCCAGCCCGGATTTCGCGAGCGCGTTTCGGGTGCGCGCAAGGCGGTAATTGTGCAGGCGCCGGAAGTCGACCCGCTCCTCGAAGTCCACCTGCATGCGTCCGGGCGCCTGCAACGGCCGGTCCCAGCGGTGCCCCGGATTCGCCGGATCGTAGAGACCATCCGGGCCGGCCTTCGGCGGCCGCTTCGGGTCGATGCCCGACGCCTTCACCTGCTTCGGCTCCGCTTTCGTGGTCTTCGCCATCGGCTCGCCCTTTGCTCGTAATAATCGTGATTCGTGGATCGCAGTTCGTCAGTCGCCAGTCGCCTTACGACTTCCCCCTTCGCCCCGTCCGCCTCAGCGCCTGGCTACGCCCAGCCGCTCGGCCATCCAGTCGGCAGTCTGGGTCTGGAACATGTACCGCCGGTTGTTGGCGACGTGGTTGCCGCCCTTCACGATCAGCAACTCGCACGGCCCCGAAACTTCGGCCGCGATGCGCTTGGCGTTGTGCGGGGGCGTGAGGTTGTCGAGCTCGCCGCCGACAACGAAGATCGGACACGAGATGTTCTGCGCCACGCCCTCGAGCGTCAGCGTCTTGGCGATCTCCCTTGCGGCTTCCATGGTCTTGCTGTGCGAGCGGACGCGGAACGCCTCGCGCGACAGCTCGTTGCGTCCGTCGAAGGTTTCCACCCAGCTGTACGGGCCCGAGAGCGAAATGCAGGCCTTCACGCGCTTCTCGAACGCAGCAGCACGCGCCGAATAGTAGCCGCCGAGCGAGACGCCCCACAGGCCGACCCGGCCGGCGTCGAGATCCTTGCGCGTGCCGATATAGTCCACCACCGCCTTGACCGCCACCTCGTAGTCGCCGCGAATGGGAATATCGTATTCAGCCTCGCCCTGCCCCGGCCCGTCGAAGGACAGCGTCGCCATGCCGCGCGCGAGGAAAATCCCTTCGTAGATATCCATTTCCTCTTTGGTCGAGTCCAGGCCCACGATCATGACCACCACGGGATGCGGCCCGCTGCCCGCGGGCTTGCGCAGGATGCCGGCCAGCCGCTTGCCCTCATACGGCATTTCCACCCGCTCCCCCGGCCAAGGGATGAGCGGCAGCGCCAGGTTGCGGCACTCGATGACCTTGCGGTGTGCGCGCTTCATCTCGGCCAAATCGTGCACGAACATGAACTTGCCGAAGTGATAGACGATGGCAGCGCGCGTCAAGTGCTCGCCGGCCGACAGGCGATGCCCGGCGGCCAGGGCTTTACGGCCGAGGTCTTCGTGAATGGCGCCGCGCGCGCTCCAGGCCGCGCACCACTCGTCCCAGCGGCTGATGCTCGCGGTGACCTCGTCGAAATCGGTGAGCGGCACGCCGCTCGATACGAAGCGCGGCGCCCAGTGGTGAATCGCGATCTCGACGCGCTTGTCCTTTGCTGCCTTTGCCGCTGCGTCCATCATTTCCTTTCGTTCTGTTTCCCGCGGCGCAGGCCCGGAACGCCCCTCCATCGCGGATGGGGAACGATAGGCAGGCTCCGACCAATTGTCAACGTTCCTGCGTGGATTGGTCTGATTGCGTCAGCCATTGGCGCTTCCACTTTTGCCGCCAGGCACGGCGCGCTTTTCATAGACAGATCCGCAGCGCATGGCGCTTAGCCGTTCCGCTTGACTGGCACCATTATTGGACCAATGTGGCAGATTGGTTTATATTGGCCTCGAAATACAACCGGGTGGGCAACCAGGGAAGGACTGCTGATGGCGGGACCGACGGCACGTCATCGATCGCGCGAAGGCGCGCGGCGGATCCTGGCTTACATCCAGGCCGGCATCGCGGACGGCTCCCTGGTGCCGGGCATGCGCCTGCCCACCGAGCGCGAGTTGTCGCGGCGCTTCGGCATGCCGCGCAATGCCGTCCGCAAGACGCTCGCCGAGTTCGAAGCGGGCGGAACGATCACCCGCCACGTGGGTCGCGGCACGTTCATTGCCGGCCCCGCCGTCGAGCGGGACATCTCATCCGCCAGCATCGCCCATACCAGCCCCGGCGAGCTCATGGAAGCGCGGCTGCGGCTCGAACCCGCGCTCGCCGAGCTGATCGCCACCAATGCCACGCCGGCGGATTTTTCGCGCATGGAAAGCTGCCTCGAGCGTGCCGAAAGAGCCTCCACGCTCGACGAGTTCGAGCTCTGGGATGCCGCGCTGCACGAAGCGCTTGCGGAAGCCACGCACAATCGGTTCGTCATCCGCGTCCTCGACATGGTCACCGCCGTCCGGCAGCAGGCGGCGTGGGGCAAGCTCAAGGACCGCATCGTCACGCCCGAGCGCCGCCTCCGCTACCAGGAGGAGCATCGCGAAATCGTTCGCGCTCTCAAGGAGCGCGACGCGGAACGCGCCCGGTCGGCCATCATCACGCACCTGCAGCACGCACGGCGGAATCTGTTCGGCTTCTGACACCGCTGGACTGTGAACGGTGGACGGTGGGCGGCAGGCTATGCCGATAAAACACGATCAGAAGCGCGCAGCTGACTTACACTGACCTCGTCGTTACCACCGTCCCCCTCGACCCGCTCCCAGCATGGACCTCTCCTTTTCGTCGGCGGTCGTGATCCTGCTGCTCGTCATGGACCCGATCGGGAACATCCCGCTATTCGTGACGCTGCTGCGGCCGGTCGAGCCGGCGCGCCGCCTGAAAGTAATCCTCCGCGAGTGCGCCATCGCTTTCGTCATCTTGATCGGCTTCGCGCTCTTTGGCCGCGCCCTGCTGGGAATACTGGGCATATCCGACTCCTCGCTCACCATCGCGGGGGGCGTGATCCTCTTTCTCATCGCCTTGAGAATGATATTTCGCCATCCGGAAGGCGTCTTCGGCGAGTCCGTGCAGGGCGAGCCCTTTATCGTGCCCCTTGCAACGCCATCCATCGCGGGGCCCGCCGCCATCGCCGCAGTCGTTCTGCTGGTATCCCGTGAGCCGGTGCGCCTCTACGAATGGCTGGGCGCCATCACGGTCGGGATGCTGGTGATGGTCACGGTGCTCTTGGCCGCCGAGCGCCTGGCCCGGCTGGCCGGAGAGCGGGTGCTGATGGCGTCGGAGCGGCTGATGGGCCTTATCCTGACCGCGATCGCGGTCGAGATGTTCCTGCGGGGTATCCGGGCGTTCGCCGCCCACTGGTGAAGGGAGCGCGCGGTCCGCCTTGGGGGGGACCGGCGTGTTGATATCCTCTGCGCGGCGCCCGTGGTTATTGAGCAATTCCAGTCGGGAAATGACCGTTTTTTCCCGGTATTTGGGGGCCCAAAGGCGATGCCGCTTGACGATATTCGACAAGGCGTCCCTGAATGAGATGCAGTCGCAACCCCGTCAGATCGTCAGTTCAACCTGTTGAACGGGCGCCTCTTTTCACACACCGCCGGGCGCTGCCCAGCCGCGGTCGCCCGCCGCGTTCCAGGCCGCCGGGGACCCCTTCTGCCGTATGGAAACGACGAACTGTCACGATTTCGTGACAAACAATTCACAGTTTCTGTGGATAAGTTTGTGGGTAAGCCGGTGCCATCACCCCGAATGCGGCGTATTCAAGCGCTCCGGTCTGGATTGCACAAATTTTGATCATTTCCGGCCGCGGCCGCGAAGGAGCCGGCTTACCGCTTGAGGATCCGGAGCAGGTTGTAAAAGTCGTCGGTCCAGATCCGGAAATCCGGCCGGGGCGGCAGCGGATCGGACGCCGATTCGATGGCCTCCGCGGCGAGCAGGCGGCTGTTGCGGGTGACGATGATCTGGTCGGTGGCATTGATCCAGAAGGCCGCGCCCTCGTTGTCCATGGGCACGTCGGAAACAATCACCGCCTTCATTCCGAACTCCGCGGCCAGGCGCTCCACGACCGGCGCGATGTCCACGAAGCGGTTGGTCGCCTGGAAGACGATCGCACCGTCGGGCTTGAGGTGGCGCACGTAAGTGGTCATCGCCTCGCGCGTGACGAGGTGCATCGGGATCGAGTCGCCCGAGAAGGCGTCAATGGCGAGCAGGTCGTACTGCTGGTCGGCCTCGCGCTCCAGGGACAGCCGCCCGTCGCCCAGAACGATATCGGTCTGCGCCGGGCTGTCCCGCAGGAAGGAAAACTCCGAGACTGCCACCGCGGCGACCTGCGGGTCGATTTCGTAGAAGCGGAACACATCGCCCTTGCGCGAGTAGGCGGCAATCGCACCGGCCCCCAGGCCGATCACGCCGACGCGCCGGGGGCCCTCGGGCAGGCTTGCGAAGGTCCGCCCGTAGCCGCTGGTCGGCGCGAAATAGCTCGTCGGCTGATTGCGCGCCTCGGGCGCAAGCAGCTGGCCGCCGTGGTTGATGCCGCCGTGGTACATGACACGGAACGGCACCGGGTTCGTGTAATCACGCGTGCGCACGACGCCGTAGAAGTTGCGCATTTTCACGCGGGTGTTGGCGAGATACTCGCCGATATTGATGACGGTCACGGTCGCCGTGGCCATCACCACGCCGAGCGTTGCGCCGGCGATCCACCAGCGGCTCGACAGCGTGCGGAAATACAGCAGGACGGCGCAGATGACCAGCGTGATCCCCAGCTCATAGTATCCGGACAACAGGTTGGGGGCGGCGATGCCGACCAGCAGCGCCCCGGCCGCGCCGCCGACCGAAACCATCAGGTAGAACGTGGTGAGGTGGCGCGGGCCCGGCTTGAGCAGGGTCAGCTCCCCGTGGCAGAACATGCAGCAGACAAACAGTCCGGCGGCATAGAGCGGCGCTGCCGTCCACAACTCGAGCGAGTCGCTGTACCACGCCATTGCAGGCATCAGGACTGCCGTGAGGACCAGGAAGACGTTTCGCCGGTACCACCGCGGATGATCGAAGCACAGGATGAAAGTGATCAGGTAAATCGACAGCGGGACCACCCACAGGAACGGGATCGACGCGATGTTCTGCGTAAGGTGATTGGTCACCGCAAGCAGCAGGCAGGATCCCGTCGCGGACAGCGCGATCCATAGCAGGCGCGTTCCCATCGTGGGCGGCGGTTCACTGCCCGCGTGCGCCTGCTGCGCCGCCGGCGCCGCCGGCGTGCCACGGGTGCTGGCATAAGCCGTTGCCCCGCACAGGAGGACGAACGCGACATACGCCACCGTCCACACCCAGGACTGGGCGGCCAGCGGGAGGAAAGGCTCGATCAGCAAGGGATAGGCGAGCAGCGCGAGCAGCGACGCGAAGTTTGACAGCGCGAACAGCCGGTAGGGCACCGCGTGCCGGAAGCATTGCCAGAACCACGCCTGCACCAGCGGGCTCGTGGTCGAGAGCAGGAAATACGGGAGGCCGATGGTGACCGCCAGCAGTCCCAGTATCAGCAGCGTCGGCTCTCCGCTTTCGGGACCGGGCTTCCAGTGCGCGCCGGGGATGATAGGCAGCACGAGCACGCTCGCGGCGAGGAGCGCGATGTGCAGCCAGGCCTGCCGCCGGGGCGCGAGCAGCCGGGTCGTCAGATCGGAGTAGGCATAGCCGAGGAGCAACACCGACTGGAAAAAAACGAGGCAGGTCGCCCACACCGAAGCCGCGCCCCCGAACCACGGGAGGATTTGCTTGGCGATGACCGGCTGAACGAGGAACAACAGGAACGCACTGAGAAATATCGTGGCGGCGTGCAGCAGCATGGGGCTTCCATCAGGCTCAAGGGACGGGAATGTAACACTGAATCCTTACGCTTCACGGAATGAGCGGCGCGCGCGGGACTGCCGGCCGGCGTGAACAGCCGATCGCCGAACCGTGCGTATGTCACGGTGCCGGCAATCGTCGAAATTTCGTTGGACCACCGTCGTCACCCGCGACGATTTCCGCTCCTCCGATGTGGGTCGCCCCTCGGGGGATCAGACAAATATTCATTGAATCAGCACCTTAAGCAGGCACTCGGCCGGCCTACGCCATTGGCATGGAACCTGCTCACCTTGAGCCCAGGAGCAACACGGAGAACAACAATGCTGATTTACCTGGACGACTACCGGAAACCCAAAACCGCGCGCGCGGAGGAATACCGCTACGACGAAGAGTTGCTGTGCGTGAACTGGAATCCCGCGGTCCGGCTGGTAGCGCTCACCTGCTATCAGAAGCCGGAAGAGTTGAGCCCGCAGTTGCCCGAAGATTTCTCGACGATCGATGCGAGCGCCTTCATGAACCGGGTTTACGCCCTCGCCAGCCAGATCTGATCCAACGTCTCCCCCGGAGGCGGGCCGTGCCCTTGTGGCCGGTCCGCTTTTTTTTGCCCGGCGTTCTGCCTGAGCCTCCGGCTCTTGCCTTTCGCTCTAGGCCAGAGCAGCCAGCAGCCGGTCCCGCGTAAACGGCATGTCGCGCAGCCGCACGCCCATGGCGTTGTAGATCGCGTTGGCGATGGCCGCGGCGGTCGGTCCCTGGGTGCCTTCGCCGGCACCGAGCGGCGGCTGTTCCGGCCGGTTTACGATGGTGACTTCCACCTGCGGCGCCTCCTCGAAGCCGAGGATGGGATACTCGTCCCAGTTGGTGGTGAGGATACGGCTGCGATCGTAGCGCACCCCTTCCTTGAGCGCCCAGCTTACGGCCTGGATGATGCCACCCTCGGTCTGGTTGATGATGCCATCCGGATTGATCACCAGGCCGGCGTCGATCGCCGCCCACGCGCGGCGGACTGCGATATCGCGCCCCATCTCGACCTCGACGATCACCGCGACGTAGATCGCCCCGTTCTTGTAGCGCGCGAAGCCCATGCCGCGGCCGCGCGAGCCATCGCCTTTCTCGCCCTTGCGCCACCCGGCCCTGGCCGCGACCGTTTCGATCACCGCGCGCGCGCGCGGATCCTTGAGATGGCGCAGGCGGAACTCCACCGGATCGACGCCCGCCGCGGCCGCGAGCTCGTCCATGAACGACTCGATCGCGAAGATGTTCGCCGTGGCACCCAGCGCGCGCAGCGCCGACACGCGCACCGGCATGCGCTTGATGAGCCGATTGGTGACGCGCTGGTTGGGAAACTCGTAGAGCGGGATGGCATTGCGATGACTGCCGCCACCGGGCAGCGGCGGGTTGCGGGGCGGCGCCGGCTTGAACGGTTGCGCGAGATGCCACGAAGCCATCAGATTGATGCCGCCCAGCCCGCTGGGCCGCGTGCTATGCGAGTTGCTCCAGATATCCTCGTGCCAGTCCACGACCTGCCCGTCCGCGTCCAGCGCGCCCCGCAGGCGGACCACCATGGCGGGCCCGAATGGCTCCCATGTGAACTCGTCTTCCCGCATCCACTGCACACGAACGGGGCGGCCCGGGACGGCGCGCGCCAGCAGGGCGGCATCGAGCGCGGCGTCATCGGCCCCGTTGTGACCGTAGCAGCCGGCGCCGTCCATATGGATCGCCGCGACCCGCTCCGCGTCAACGCCGAGCACCTGCGCAAGATCGCGGCGCAACGGGTAGACCCCCTGGCTGTGCGTCCAGACGGTATAGCGGTCGCCGTCGAGACGCGCGACGGCGCACGACGGCCCGATCGACGCGTGCGCAATATAGGGCTTCGAATACTCGGCCTCGACTATCCGGCCCTGGCGCGCGCGGGCGCCATCGTCCTGCTTCTCGCTGATCGTCTCATCCTCGGTCGACTCCTTGAGCAGGAACCGCGGGTCGGTCGTGTCCGGCAACGCGGCAGGCTCGCTCCAGCGCGCGATGCGCTTGAGCCGCGTCAGCGCCCGGATGGCCTGCTCCTCGCGCTCGGCGATGACGCCGACGAAGCTTCCGTCCCGCACCACGGCCACTACGCCGGGCAATGCGCGGATTTCGGTTTCGTCGAGCGAAATGAGACGCGCCTCGTAGCTCGGCGGGCGCGCCACGCGTGCGTGCAGCATATCCGGGAGATCGAGGTCGTGAACGTAGATCGGGACGCCGGTGACTTTCGGGGGGATGTCGCGGCGCGGCGCGGACGTCCCGATGATCCTGTGGGCGGAGGCGGGCTTGGGACGAATCTCCCCGGTTGCCTCGCGCGCGAGCAGATCATCGGTGGCGAGATCCCAGTAGGACACCCGGCCGCCGGTGCGCGCCTCGATAACGGCATCTGCCACGGTCAACTGCTCGATCGAGACACCGAGCTTCGCCGCAGCCCGTTGCAGCAGCAAGTCGCGCGCTTCCGCGGCCGCGTAGCGCAGCGCAGCGCCTCCGTCGGTGATCGACTGGCTGCCCGAAGTCATGCCCTCGTCGGGGCTGTAGCGGGTATCGGTGGGCGACAGCCGGATGCGCTCGAGCGCCACGTCGAGCTCCTCGGCGACGATTTGCGCCAGGGCAGTGAGGATGCCCTGCCCGATCTCGACCTTGCCCGGGAACACCGAAACCGTGCCGTCGCGGTTGATGCGCAGCCACCGGTCGAGGCGGCGATTCGTGTTGAGGTTCCCCGGCAACTTGCGCGGCGGCAGGGGTTGGCTCATGACGCTGCCTCCCCCGCAGCGCGGCGAATGGCGCGAATAATTCTTTGGTGCGTGCCGCAGCGGCACAAGTGGCCCTTCAGGGCGGCGCGAATATCCGCGTCCGTCGGCCGCGGATTGGCATCGAGCAGCGCCTTGGCGCTCATGATGATCCCGGTGATGCAATAGCCGCATTGCGCCGCCTGCTCATCGACGAAGGCTTGCTGCAACGGGTGCAATTTGCCGTTCGCGGCGAGCCCCTCGATCGTCGTGATCGTCTTGCCGACCGCGGCAGAGAGCGGAAAATCGCAGGACTGCACCGGGCGGCCGTCCACCAGCACCGTGCAGGCGCCGCATTGGCCCAGGCCGCAGCCGAAGCGTGCCCCCTTGAGCTTGAGATCGTTGCGCAGCACGTAGAGCAGCGCGGTATCCGCATCGGCGCGCACCTCCTGTCGCTGCCCGTTGACATGGATCAATATGGGCGTGGTCACGGACTTGTCCTCATGCCGCGCGACTGCGCCGGCTTGTCACGGAAAAACAGCAGGTTATTTTCAACTCGTTCACTCATGGCAGCCCTGCAATGCGCGGCCGCAGGGCTCGTTTTTTGAAAATATTGGGACTATACTGAATTACGCGTGTAACGTTGGATGGAGGGCCGCCCATGATACATGTCGCCGACGTGCAGGGTCTGAAGCAGAAAATAAATCAACTACAAACGGAGCATCGGGATCTTGATGACGTCATAGTCCGCCTCTCTGAAAGCACCGCGCAGGACCAGCTCCAGTTGCAACGCCTCAAGAAACGCAAACTCTTCCTCAAAGACCAGATCGCGCTGCTCGAGCGCCAGCTCGAGCCGGATATACCCGCGTAACCGGGTTTCCCGTCGGGCAGCCGGCGGTTATCCCGCCCCGGCTGTCCCCGCTTGCCGCCTCACGCCCTTCACGGTGAGATAAACGGCGAACAATCCCAGCAACACGAACCAGACGAGCGACCAGCCGGCAATGGTCAGGCCGAGAAATTTCCAGGTCGCCTCGGCGCACTGTCCGCTGCCGGCAAGGATTTTCTCCAGCGCGTCGAACAGCGGAAATTTCCTGAGCGTGAACTCGAGTCCCGGACCACACTCGGGCACGCGATCGGGCGGCAGGTATTGCAGCCAGACGTGTCGCGCGGCGATCGCAGCGCCTATGCCGGCGGTGGCAATCAGCAGTCCGCCGTAGCAATACGCGCCGGCGCGGCCCGGTCCGTGGAGCGCGGCGACCAGGAAAAGGCCCATCAGCACCATGTAGACCACCCGCTGCAGGATGCACAACGGGCAGGGATCCTGGTACTGGTAATACTGAAGATACAGCGCGAAGGCAATCAGCCCGGCGCACGCCATGAAGCCGAGTGCATAGCCCGCGCGGGGGATCAGAGGTATGCCAGCAATCGTCCGCATGCAATGACCCCCATCCAGATGAGCAGCGACAGCGCCGCGTGGAGTTTAGCCGCCGGCGGCGTGGCGACGCCGCTATCCCACTGCGCGACCCAGCGGTAGGGCCCGAGGTGAAAGGCGGCCGCGTTGATCGCCGCAGCGAATATCAAGGTGAGCTTGATCACGAAGGCGCGGTTGGACACAAAATCCCCTGCGTGCGCCATGAACATCAGCAACCCGGTGGGCACGATCACGATGAGCGCGCCCCAAGTCCAGGGCAGCAAATGCCGCGACAGGCGGCTGACCGGGATCGACCGCGACAGGCCGAGCAGCCGGAAATCGAGCATGGCGATGGAGCCCACGAGGATCACGAAGCCCCAGATGTGCAGAATCTCGACCGAGGGGTACAGCCAGAGCTCCTGGCGCATTGCGGTCGCCAGCGCCGAGCGCTCGATCCAGTTGAACGCGGTCGCGCCGCCATCCGGCTGCATCAGCGCAGTTCGACGGTCTTGCCGCCCGCGACGATCCGCTCGGCGCGCATCTCCTCGGGCTTGTTGCGATTGGCATAGCCGAGCACCGTGACCCGGTTGCCGGTCTTCAGCGCCTCGGGCGGCAGCCCGCGCGCGCGCATGCGCGACGGCGGCGCGAGCACCACGAGCCAGGTCTTTCCCGGGGCGGCAAGCCGGATATGACCATGCGGGTGCTCATAACCGGATTCCTCGATCTTGCCCGTCAGCTCGAGCGGCTTGGAGCTGTCGTACTCGCTCCACCCGTGATGGGCATGTCCCGTCGAAGCGGCGAGGATCAGCGCCAGTGCGCCCAGGGCTCGGCCCCTGAATGACTCTCCAGACATGGTCCCTTTATGACAAGTCCGCTGATTTCAATAATTGTACCCGCTTGTTTGCGCGGCGGGGCGCGCCTTACACTCAGCCATGATTGTCATTGCGCCGGGCATTACTTTGGACGAGAGCGAGATCGAGCTGTCGTTCATCCGCGCGTCCGGACCCGGGGGGCAGAACGTCAACAAGGTCGCCACCGCGGTACAGTTGCGCTTCGATATCCGGCATTCCGCATCATTGCCTCCGCCGGTGCGCGAGCGATTGCGCG
>Ga0247830_10000256_pt1 | contig 17665 bp, 12 predicted proteins | sample 12C_Control_Day5_FD_207766 | JGI IMG/M metagenome (GOLD analysis project Ga0247830, IMG submission 207766) | Soil microbial communities from agricultural site in Penn Yan, New York, United States - 12C_Control_Day5 | ecosystem: Environmental > Terrestrial > Soil > Agricultural land | place...
CCATCACCATCCCGGCGGCTCCGCTGGCCGCCCAGGCCACCCAGAAATATCAGCTCCAGGGCAGCGCCATCGAGGTGTACAATCTGGTCGGGAGCGCCCGGATCGAGGCGGCAAGCGGGGGGAACGCCGAGGTGGAGGTCACCCGCGGTGGCGCGGACGCCGCCAAGCTCAAGGTGGAGACAGATGCCGGCTCTCTCCGGGTGATCTTTCCGGCCGACCGGGTCCGGTATTCCCACATGGATCATGGTGGTTCCACGACGCTCCGGGTGGCGGAGGACGGGACCTTCGACGACCACCATGGCAGGGGCGGGCGGCGGGTGAAGATCGCGCGCGACGACGGAGACTTCGAGGCCTGGGCCGACCTGCGGATCGCCGTTCCCGAGGGGCGGTCGCTGGAGCTGCACTTGGCGGTGGGACGCGTGGCGGCGTCAAACCTGAACGGCCGGCTCCGGGTGCAGGCGCTGTCCGCGTCCGTGTCGGTGACCGGCGGCAGGGGCGAGCTTTCAGTCGCGACCGGGTCGGGCGACGTCACCCTGTCGGGCGGAAGCGGTCCGGCCCGGCTCTCCACCGGCTCCGGCGAGATCGAGTTATCGAACTGGGGCGGCGGGGAGATGGAGGCGGAAACCGGCTCGGGTGATGTCACGGCCACTGACATCGAGTCGCTCCGGCTCCGGGCCCAGACCGGTTCGGGCGACGTGCTGCTATCGGGAGTGCGCGCTCCGGACGTGGGCGTGCAGACCGGATCCGGCAACGTGACGCTCGAGCTGCAGAGCGTCGTCCAGCAGCTGGATGTCGAGACCGGGTCGGGCGACGTGTCCATCGTGGCGCCGCCCTCCACCAGCGCGAGGCTCGACATCGAGACCGGGAGCGGCGACATCGAATCGGACTTCCCGCTCGCCGTGACCCGGAGCGGCCGGCATCACCTCACGGGCACCATCGGCGACGGCAAGGGACGGGTCTCGATCGGCACCGGCTCGGGCGAAGTGCGGCTGCTCCGGGCCAAGGGAGCCTGAGCGAACCGACCCTCATTTCGGCTGCGACTGGACGCAGCACTGGTACTTGCCGCACCCGGTCTGCGACACTTTCAGCTTGTTCCCGGGAGGAAGCAGCCAGGGAATCATGCCTCGCGCGCCGCTTTCCTTTTCGGGTGCGAGGAGCGGGGGCCCGTCAATCGAGAGCCAGTCGGCGTCGGCGTGCGGGTGTGCCTTGGCCTTGTGGATGACTGTGGTCAGGAACGTCGCAACCACGCCCTTGTTTACCGACACGAACATCGTCTCGAGCGCGTCATAGCTCGGGCCCACGATCAGGGTGCACGCGGTGTCGCCGGGTTCGATACCGTAGCGCCGGATTCCCGGGCCGCTGTCGGCCACGATCCTCGCGGTCATCCGACCCTTGCTCAGATCCGCCTCCGTGATCTTGTGGTTCCCCTTGGCCGCCGCGATCGTCGCGAACGCGTTGTCCTCGAGGGACGTCCGGATGCCCAGGCTTTCGACGCTCAACCCGCGGCACGCCGCCTTCAGCTGGTCAGGCGTCGCATCGCTGACCCGGGCCACGCCGGGGAGCGGGTCGGGCGTGGGCGCTGCGTCATCCTGTTCGTCCTGACCGAATGCTCGTGGCCCCGGCCGATCGCATCCCCCTACCGCACCGGCCAGCAGGAATGTCCAACCAGCTAACCACAGGCTGTTTGCAGCGCTCCGCCGTCGCATTGCCGCCTCCGGGATCTTCGTGTCGTAGGATGGAATCACGGGCCGACCGAACCAGTCAGTCCGCGCATGCGTGACAGGGTGGGGCCGAGGGCCGGCTCCGCGCCGGACCAGAGCGTCACCACTGGTCCGGCCCACCGCGCCGCCATCGCCGTGTCGCCCTGCGATGCGGCGATGTCCGCGCGAAGCGCCATCGCCCGCGGCAGTGAGGCGGCCTGGGCGGGCTGCTCGAGGAGATCGGTGCGAGAGACCGGCATCGCCTGCAGCGCCAGGTCGAGCGATGCGACTGCGCCCGCCGTGTCGGCAAGCTGCAGCGCGATCCAGGCCTCGACCAGCGTGCCGTCGAGCGCCGCCGAACCCGGCGCGGCCGTGCGCCGGTCGTTGCGTAGACCCGCCAGCTGGGCCGTGGCGCCGGCGGTATCGCCCCGGATGGCCGACGCGATCACGGGAAGAAGATGGTGGCGACCTCCCTTCGGTGCCGGACGCGAGGTCAGGCGCGCGCCGGCAAAGGCCAGGACCTCCGCCTCCTCGGTGACCGCCCGCTCCACCGCGTCGCGCCGGGACGGCTCGACGTAGCTGGACGACAGCTGCCGCGTACGCTGCTCGGTGACAGCCAGGCTCTCCGCTGGTGCGCCGACCGATGCGAACGCCATGAATCGTCGTGCCGCCTCGCCCAGTCCCGGCGGGACGTCTAGCGGCGCGCCGTGCTGATCCTCGAAGCTCGGTGCCGCCCTGGCCAGATGGTTGGCGGCGAGATTGGGACGGCCGGTCAGCGCGGCAAGCGAGGCCAGAACAGCCGCCGATGTCGGGTCGCCGGGCGCCCCGGAACGCAGTAGCGAATCGGCCAGCCGGCGGGCATCGGCAAACTGGCCCAGCTTCAGTCGGAGCCGGGTCTCCACAGTCGCGAGCCGGAACGCCGTCGCCGCGTCGCGCACTCGGCGTCGCGCCGCCGCGATCGCCCCGGTCGCAGAAGTGAATGCCGGCCCTTCGCGCACCTCGCCAGCCACCTCCAGCGAGAATGCGTGGAGCTCGAGCGCCTGCGGACTGTCGGGAAATGCCTTGAGCCACGCGGCCGTCACGCCGCGAAGCAGCTGACGGTTCCGGGCAACCGCCGCCTCGGTCGTCGTCGGGCTGGCGGGACCGCGGCCGGCCAACGCCTCCGCCAACGGGTACGGCACGAACGCGAGCGTGTCCTGCAGAAGCGAGGCAAACGCGCCGAACGGCTGGGAGTCGGGCGGCGGCGCGAACCCAGCGCGGAAGCGATGCGGCTCGACGAATGCAACGGCCCGAAGTCGAGCAAGGCCGAACGCCCCCACCGCCTGGTGCACCGACGGGTAGCTCTCCACCGCGTGGCGATAGGCGGCCACCGCCTCGGCGTAGCTGGTCCGGAAGCGCCAACCCGACGGACTCGACCGCTCCTTGAGCACCGTCTGATCGCGGCTCAGGCATTCGCCCAGCCCGAACCAGGCACCGAAATCCAGCGAGTCGGCGCGCACCAGCGCCCGGTAGGCGTCGCAGGCCTCGCGGTAGCGCTCTTGGGCGAGCGACAGGAGCGCGCGGGCGCGGGGGCGATCGGCCGGGCCGACGGCGTCGCGGCCCGCTGCCGCCGTGGCGTACGAACGCCATTCCCCCGCGGGCTCGCCTGCCCAGCTCATCGTGGTTGCTAGCGTGAGATTCGCCTCGCCGTACCCGGGGTCGAGCCGTACCGCCTCCGTCAGGTGAGACCGGGCCTGCGGCAGATCCCAGCGGAGCAGCGCCTCGCGGCCCCGCTCGTAGGCCTTCCAGGCGCCGAGCGACGACGTCGTAGGACTGCTCGTTTCCGCCGCGCCCTCGCCCACCAGCAGCGCGCCGGCCAGCTCGCGGAACTGTTTGTTGGCGTCCGACAGGTCGGGGGCGATCCGGACGGTGTGTTGCCGCACCGCCTGGCCGTTGTCCCCGACATCGTAGAGCACGCCCCGCACGTAGACACTGTCGCCCACCTGCCAGACCTCGCCCGTGACCATCGCCCCCGCGCCGCGCACTCGCGCCATGGCGAGTCCGGTCTCCAGCGTGAGCGGCCGGTCGCCGGTCCGCGCCCGCGCGTCGCTCACCCAAAGTGGATCCACTACCGACACGTCGCGCCAGCGGCTCAAGGCATCGTGCAACAGCGATTCGCACTGGTCGCCTTTGAGGAGGGGCGCAGGGGTCTCCCCCCGGTGGCGGAACGGCAGCACGACGTAGAGGGAGTCGTCGAGCGCCGCCTTCGGCGGCTGACGCGCCACGACCACGACGGCGATCAACGCCAGCACCGCCGCGATCCCGCTCCACCTGAGCGAGACGGCCGCACGGCGTCGCGGTCCGGTCTGCTCGGTGCTGTCGGCCGGCAACGCCGCGACGAACTGCGCCGCCGTGCTGTAGCGGTCGGCGGGGAGCTTCTCCAGCAGCCGGTCCACCGCCACCTCCACCTCGACCGGTACCGATGCGCGCCGCGAGCGCACCGGCTCCGGAATGTCCTGGGAGTGCCGCGCCAGGACGGCGTGGGCGCTGGGACCGGTGAACGGCGGCTCGCCGGTGAGCATCTCGTAAAGCACGCATCCCAGGCTGTAGAGATCGCTCCGGCCGTCCACCACCAGCTCGCCTCGGGCCTGCTCGGGGCTCATGTACGCCGGCGTGCCGATGATAAGACCGGGGCTGGTCAGGGTCTCGTCGTCCATGCCGATCCCGGTCGCCGTGGCGATGCCGAAGTCGGCCACCACCGCATGACCGCCGATCAGGAGGATGTTGCCGGGCTTGATGTCGCGGTGCACCACCCCGCGCGAGTGGGCGTACGCGAGTGCGTCGGCGGTCTCGCGGGCGATCCGGAGCGCGTCGTCCATGGGCAGCGCCCCCTCCCGGATGAGCCGGCTCCGGAGCGACTCGCCTTCCACATAAGGCATGACGTAGTACAGCACGTCGGCGGCAGCGCCCCCGCTGTCGTGGACCGGCAGGATGTGCGGATGGGTGAGGCTGGCCGCGATGCGGATCTCGCGCAGGAACCGCTCGGTGCCCAGGGAGCGGGCGAGCTCGGGTCGCAGAACCTTGATGGCCACCAGGCGATCGTGCCGGAGGTCGCGGGCCCGGAACACGACGGCGGTGCCGCCGTTGCCGATCTCCCGCTCGATGACGTACCGGCCCTCAAGGGCGGTCGCCAGCAGCGCCATGGGATCGGTCACGGAGTGCTCAGTGCGGTTGGGACTCTCAACAATACGGGGGGGTCCGCCGGCAGGCCAGCGGTCGGTGGCCCGACGCGAGCGGCCGCCCTCCGCGGTAGGCGTTGCGATCGGCCTGGCCGGCGGCGAGAAGGGCGACGATTGTGGGGGTGTTGCGGGCGCGACCGCCAGGCGGTCGCGCAACTTGCTCACGTCGTGGGCCGCTCGCCGGACAGCGCTTCGAGGCGCTGCTTGGCCTCCGTCACTTTCGGCTGGAGGTCCGGATCGGCGCGCTTCCACAGTTTCACGAACTCGGAATAGCGATCGGCCGCCTTCACGCGGTCGCCGCGCTCCTCGTACAGCTCACCCAGGCGGTAGAGTGCCCGCCCCCGCCACATCGCGTCGAGCGGCAACCGGCCGATGAACGGCGTGTCGAGGTAGCGCTGGTATGAGGCGATGGCGCTGTCCGGCATCCCGGCGAGATCGTATGCCCGGCCCAGGTTCGCATCGGCGCCGACGAAGCTTGCCTCATCCTGCGCCCGGAATTCGTTGATCGCCTCCTGCGGACGCCGTTCCGCCAGCGCGATGGCGCCAAGCACGGCGTGCCGAGCCTCCAGGGCGAGTCGTCGGTCGCCTTCGGGAACCACCCGGTCGAACTCGCTCAGGAGCGCACGGGCCCGGTCGGGCCGCCCGGCCTCCGCGAACAGGATGGCGATGCCGAGGTACGGACGGTCGCGCGGGTCGAAGTTCGACAGCGGCTGGCGACGGAGCGCGGCGTCGGCCTGCTGGAGGGCCCGGTTCGCGTTACCCCGGAACCACAGCTCGATCCCCGCACGCACCATCTGGAAGAACAGGGCCGTCTCCGGCCGGCCTCCCTCGTCGTTCATCGTGACCAACCGGCCAAGCTGCGCATCCGCCTCGGCGAGGCGACCCTGCACGGCGGCCAGCCCAGCGAGCTGGCCGCTGACCTGACGCTGCACCTCCACGCTCTCGCGCCGGGAGTCGCCGAGCCGCCGCACCATGGCCGTGGCGGTGTCATACTCGCCCCGCTGCACCGCGAGCCCGATCTCCAGCTCGGCCGCGAACGCCGGCGACCGCGCCACGGTCCGCAACGCGGCCACCGACGCCTGCGCGCTGTCGAGCTTGCCCTGGAGCACCTGGGCGTTCAGCAGGTTCGACCAGAACGCCGGCATCGCCGGCTGCACCGCGATGGCCCGGCGCGCCAGCGCCTCGGCCTGGGCGAAGCTGCCGGACTCCGTGAGGATGATGCTCAGGTTGTTGAGCGCGACGACGTCGTTGGGGTGCTCATCGAGCAGCGAGCGGTAGCTGGCCGCCGCCCGCTCGCGGTCCCCCGACACCTGCATGTAGTAGGTGCCGAGCGTGAGATAACGCTCCCGGTCGGTCAGCCGGTCGCGATGCGCGTAGGCCCGGGTCAGTGCGTCCACCTGGTCACTCCGCCGCCCGCCCGAGTTGCCGATCAGCACACCGAGGCGGCGGTACGCCATGGCGAAGCCGGTATCGAGCACGATCGCTTCCCGCAGCAGGGCGAGCGAGCGCTCGGTGTCCCCCTCGGCATTGGCCATCTGGGACTGCGAGTATTTCCGGAGCGCCTCGAGGGACGGCGTGGTGACCTGCTCCAGCGCCTCGTTGTCGTCGATCGTGCGGAGCGACTCGCCGATCTGGCGCCGGAGATTATGGCTCAGCCGGTCGATGGCGCGGAGGATCCGGGTGGAATCGTCCGCGGTCTCGCGCAGCGCCACAAGAGCGGCGCCCGACTGGCTCGAGACCAGCCGCGCCGAGATGACGAAACCCGAGCCCGCGTGTGCGATGTCGCCGGTGAGCACCGCTTCGATACCGTCGCGGATGGCCACTTCGCGGGCCACCTGCGCGTCGAGCGGTGTGTTGGGGTCGCGCTGCATCCGCTCCAGCGTCTGCCGCACGTAGTCCGGCTGCACCAGGGTGACGGCCCGCGACTGGGCGAGGTCGATGCGAAACGCCTCGGTGACCGCGCCGCCCAGCGCCGAGTCGGCCGACGGACTCCGGAAGTCGGCGATCAGGATGCGGCCGCGGTCGGCCAGCATGCCCCGATCCACCAGCGACGCGCCGTCGAACGCGCCCCCGGCATAGAGCGCGAGCCCGCCGCCGCCGAGCGCCAGTGCGACCAGACCAGCCGCGGCCAGCCCCCGCCGGCGCGGACTGCCGGCCAGCGAGACGCCGGGCGCGGAGGGGCGAAACGCGGCAGTCGACAGGGTGCCGCCCCCCGGAGTGTTCACCGTTTCCATGGCCCGGAGCAGGTCCTCGGCCGTCTGCCACCGGTCGGCGGGGCGCTTCTCGAGGCAGCGCATGACCACCGCCGCCAGATCGGGTGGCACCGTGGTGCGAACGGTGTGCAACGGCTCCGGCGCGCGGCTGACGTGCGCGGCCAGCAGCTGTTGCGGGGTCCGGCCGGTGAACGGCGGATGGCCCGCGAGCATCTCATACGCCATCACGCCGACGGCGTAGATGTCCGCCCGGTGGTCGATCTGGGGATCGGCGGCCGCCTGTTCCGGGGCCATATAGGTCGGCGTGCCCATCGCGACGCCGGCTGTGGTGAAGCCGGACGACCCGCCGGCCGGATGCCCCCCCGCCTCGCTGAGAGCTTTGGCCACGCCGAAGTCGGTCACCAGTCCGTGGTGCCGGCTCACCATCACGTTGTCGGGCTTGATGTCCCGGTGCAGAATGTCCTGCTCGTGCGCGTACGCCAGCGCGTCCACGACGTCCCGGATCAGCCGAACGGTCTCGCCCACTGGCAGCTCGCCCTCCCGCGCCAGCTTGGCCCGGAGCGACTCGCCGTCGATGAACGGCATGGTGAAGTACAGAACCTCGCCGGCCTGCCCGGCGGACAGAAGCGGGACAATGTGGGGGTGCTGCAGCTTGGCGGCGAGCTGGATCTCGCGGCGGAAACGTTCCACGTTGATGGCGGCCGCGAGATCCGGGGGCAGCACTTTGACCACCACCTGGCGGCCAAGCGACACCTCCTCGGCCAGATAGACCCGGCTCATGCCGCCGCCCCCCAGCTCCCGGAGGATCCGGTAGGCGCTGCCCAGCGCTCCCTGGAGGTCGTGCTGCAGGCTCGTCATGGGCGTCCCGGTTCGGCGGTGAGCGCGGCCAGGCGACGACGGGCTTCGGCAACCCGCGGCTGAAGGTCCGGGTCGGCCCCGCGCCACAGTTCAGCGAACTGTGAATAGTAATCCGCCGCCCGGGCCTGGTCGGCGCGCTGCTCGTAGAGCTCACCCAATCGGAATAGGATGCGCGGGCGGTGCCAGCCGTCGGCGTCGATCCGGCGGAGCCAGCGGGCGCTCAGAAACCGCTCGTATACGGCGATTGCCGAATCCGGCTGGCCGGCCCCGTCGTAGGAAGCGCCCAGCTCCGGCAGCAGCCAGAACTCGGTCCCGCGCTGGGGGGTCGCTCGAAGCGCGGCCAAAGCGTCGGCTGGACGTCCGGCGGCCCGGAGCGCGCGCGCCCGCACCTCCGCGGCGTAGGGGAAGCGGGCATCGCCCCCGAGCACGGCTACGCCGATCCGCCCGCCTGCGGTCAGCACCCGGGTCCGCTCGTCGAGGGTTGCCTGCGCCCGCGCCGCCGCCCCGGTCATGATGGCCTCGAGCGACGCGGTCGTCGCCCGCTCGAGTGGGGCGCCGCCATCCAGCCCACGCACCGACTCGCCGATGCGCCGGCGGAGCTGCTTGGACACCCGGTCCACCGCACCGATGCTCTCCCCCTGGTCCCGCGCCGTTTCGCGAAACCCGTCCACCTCGCCGCTGGCAGCGCTCACGATGCGCGCGACGATGACCACGCTGCTTCCGACCGCGGTGACGTCGCCTCCGATCACAGCCTTGATACCCTCGCGCCAGGCCAACTCCAGACCGAGCGGAAACCCGAGCGGACCGCCGGCCTCGGCGCGCATCCGGACCAACGCCTGTTGAACCTGGAGCGACGACAACCGGTGACGACCGGCGACTGGGTCAGGTCCACCCGGAACGCCTCGGTGACCGTGACGCCAAGCGTGAGTCGGCGGTCCGATTCTCGAAGTCGATGAGCAGCACCGGCTCACGCTCGGCGAGTGCCCCCTCGGCCACCAGCGACCGGGGTTCCCAGCCCCCCGTGGCATACAGCACGCCCCCGGCGAGGATCAGAGCAGCCACTACAGCCATGAGCAACGGGCGGCGACGCCCCGGAGCGATGGCCGCCGCGCGCCCCGAGGGTGTCGACACCAGTTCGAGCGCCGTCAAGAGGTCGCCGGCGCCCTGAGACCGGTCGGCCGGACACTTGGCCAGCCAGCGCATCACGACGCTTTCCAGTGCGGCAGGAGTTTCAACGCTGCGGCGGCGGAGCGGCGGGGGGGTGTCAGCAATGTGGGCGCCCATCAGATGGTGGGCGAAGTCCCGTCGAACGGCGGATGTCCGCAGAGCATCTCGTACAGCACCAGGCCCAGGTCATAGACACCGGCGGTCGTGCCACCGCGGCGGGGTGTGGCTTCCCGAAGTGCCTTGGCCACGCCGAAGTCGCGCACGAGGGCGTGGCCGCAGGAACGCAGGATGTTCTCCGGCTTGATGTCCCGGTGCGCGACGCCGCGACCATGGCGTACTCCAGCGCCTCCGCCACATCCCGCGCGCTCCGATGTGAGCAGCGGCACGATGTGCGGACGCTGCAGCTGCGCAGCCAGCTGGATCTCGCGGCGGAATCGGTCCGCGGTGATTCCCTCGGCCAGCTCCGGGGGCAATACCTTGATCGCCACGCGCCGGCCGAGCGCCGGCTCCTCGGCCACGAACACTCGGCTCATTCCACCGCCGCCCAGTTCGCGCTCGATGCCATACTGCGAGGCGACCGCGGCGCCGAGCACCTCGCGACATCGCTCATCGGGCGCTTGGCTCCGCCGCAAGCGCCGCGAGCCGGGTCCGCGCTTCGGTGACGCGGGGCTGGAGTTCCGGATCGGCGCCCTTCCACAGCTCCACGAACTGACCGTACCGCTCGGCCGCCCGCGCGCGGTCGCCCGCGCTCTCATAGATCTCTCCGAGTCGAAACAGGACGCGTGCCAGCTGCTCGTCGTCGAGGTCTTCACGGTACAGATTGGTCGCGCGGAGATAGCGCTCGTAGTAGGTCCGGGCCGAGTCGGGGCGGCCGGCAAGATCGTGCAGGTTTCCCATGTCGGGCAGCGCCCAGGGCATCTGCGCTGAGGTGTCGCCGGTCTCCGCCATCAGTGCCAGCGCGTCGTCGAAACGCCCTTCCGCGGCCGCGATGCGAGCCTCAATGCCCCGCCGATAGTTGTGCTCCTCGCGGTTTGGCGTGAGCACTCCCAAGGCGGAATCCACCGCCAGCGTCCCGGTGCGGGCCGCGAGCATCTCCCGGGCAAGGTCGGCCCGCCCGGCTCTCGCGTAGAGATAGGCGGCGTCGAGATAGGGCCGTTCCATGGGCTCGAGCTTCGCGACGGCCGGCCCGCCCAGCACGGTGCGCAGACGTTCCACCCCGCGGGCCGGTTGTCCCAGGAGAATGATCTCGTCGCCGGCGCGCCTGAATGCCATCACGGCGGGCACGATGACGTCAGCCGGCACGTCGGGACGTCCCTCGCGCTCCGCCGCGACGGCGTGGCGGTTGGAAGCGGCGAGACGGCCCCGGATGCGCGCGAGCCGCGCGAGGCCGTGTTCCGTGATTCGGCCGATCATGCGACTGTCGCTCCGCTCGCGACGAAACCGCTCCAGCAGCGCCGCGGCCGAGTCGTACCGGCCTCGCGAACTGGCGATGCGAGCCCGGTAGAGGTCGGCGCCGGGGTCTTGCGGCAGCGCGGTGTTCCATACTCGCATCACCGAATCGCCGGCCACCGAATCGCCCAGCTCGTAGAGCACCTCGACGAGATTGCCGAAACCCGTGCTCGATGCCTCGGCGGAGACCGCCCGCCGATAGAGGGGAAGCGCCCGAGCGGGGTCACCCGCGAACTGGTAGATCAGTGCGAGATTGTTGAGCGCGGCGAAGTCGTCGGGATTGAGCTCCAGCATGCGCCGGTACGCCGCCGCCTCGCGCTCGCGTTGGTTCCCCAGCAGCCCGAAGTACGATGCCTCGGCGAGGAGCCGCTCGCGCTCAGTCAGGCGGTTGCGCAGGCGGTATGCGGTGGCGATCGCCTCGACTCGACGCCTTGGATCCTGACCCGCATTCGCCAGGGCGATGCCCAACGCCCGGTGCGCGCTGGCGAACGTGCTGTCCAGCCGAATCGCCTCCTCGAGCAGCGCGAGGTTGCGATCCCGGTCGCCCAGGCGGGTCGCCTGGAGCGCCTGGGAAAACGCGCGGAGTGCCTCGAGTGAGCCCGTGGTCACCTGTTCCAGCGGGGGGGCGGCGCGAGTGGCGCGAAGCGACTCACCGATCCGGCCGCGCAGTTGTTTGCTGACCCGGTCCACCGCGTGGATGATGCCTGCCGGCCCATCCGTCGACTCGCGGAACGCGGCGAGTACGTTGCCGCTGGCGGTCTCCACCAGCCGCGCCGCCACGACGTAGCCCTCGCCTACCGAGCTTACCTCGCCGGCCACGACGGCCCGGATGCCGTCTCGCGCGGCGATCTCCCGGCCCAGGTCGTAGTCGATCGTACCGACCGAGTCGCGCCGCATGCGCTTGAGGACGTCGCCGACCTGCTCCGGCGTGAGCGGCCGGATCAGCGGCGACTGGGTGAGATCCACCCGGAACGCCTCGGTCACGACCAGCCCCAGCGTCGAATCGCCGGTGCGGTTCTCGAAGTCCGCGATGATCACCCGCTCTCGCTCCGCCAGGGTGCCTTCGGCCACCAGCGACCGCGCGCCGAGGACCCCCATCGCCTGCAGACCCAGGATCAGCGCGGCCAGGGCCGCGGCGATGGCGCCGATCCGCCACGCCAGCCGCCGGTTCCCGGCGCCGGCCGGCGGCGCGGCGGGCTGGACGACCGTCGTTTCAGCCGGTGTTGCCGCGGCGTCGAGCGCCTTGAGCACCTCCTCGGCGCTCTGCGGCCGGTCGGCGGGCCGCTTCTCCAGACAGCGCATGATGACCGCGGCGACCGCGGCGGGGCAGGCGGGGCGGAGAGACCCCAGCGGCTCGGGCGGCGTGGCCACGTGTGCCGCGATGAGCTCCTGCGAACTGACGCCGCGGAACGGCGGGCGGCCGGCGATCATCTCGTAGGCCATGACGCCAAGAGAATAGAGATCGGCGCGATGATCGGTCGCCGGGTCTGCGACCGCCTGCTCGGGCGCCATGTAGGCCGGGGTCCCGAGCGTAAAGCCGACCGAGGTGAGCCCCGGCGCGCCGGCCCGCCCGTGCGCGTGCCCCTCCTCGATCGCTTTCGCGATCCCGAAGTCCGCCACCACCGCATGCCGGTTCGACAGCAGCACGTTCTCCGGTTTGATGTCCCGATGGACGATGCCCTGGGCGTGCGCGTGCGAGAGGGCGTCCGCGATCTCACGCGACAGGCGGACCGCTTCGGCAACCGGGAGTTCGTTTTCCCGGGCAAGCCGCTGCCGCAGCGACTCGCCGTCCACGAACGGCATGATGTAGTACAGCAGGTCGTCGGACTGGCCGGCGGCGAGGAGCGGAACGATGTGGGGGTGCTGAAGCTTGGCGGCGAGCTGGACTTCGCGGCGGAACCGCTCGCCGCTCACACCGGCGGCGAGGTCAGGGGCGAGGACCTTCACAACCACTCGGCGGCCCAACGCCACTTCTTCGGCGAGGAAGACGCGGCTCATTCCTCCGCCGCCGAGCTCCCGTTCGAACCGGTACGCGGGGCCGAGGGCGGTCTCCAGCTGTTCTCGGAGCTGCGGCACGTGGGGGTCCGTAGGTGGCGGCGGCGTGGGAGCAAAGATAAGTCCCCGCCGCAGGCCGAGCTACGGGCTCAGTGCCTCCGCGTAAGACATGCCCTGGGCCATTCGCTCATAGAGTGCCGCCAGGGTTTCGGGGGAGCCGGCGAGGAACCGGCAGCGGGCGTCACCCCGCGAGCGGCACTCCACTTCCATCACGGCAACGCTCCCGTCGGAGATCCGGCCCAGGAAGTCGGCCAGGAGTCCGCAGGACAGGTGGCAGGAGGGGTATTCCCCGCTGGGATCGTCCTGGGCCTCGGCCCAGTCGGTCGAGTCGAGCGCGAGCGCCGCGCTGCCCAACGGTCCCACCGTGACGGTCCCCCAGCCGAGTTCGGCGAGAAACTGGGAGAGCGTGGCGCCGAAGTGTCCGGCGTCCAAGTCGCGTGGATGCTCGATGCCGTAGCGGTCGCCGAGCCAGGCCCGGAAAGCGTCGGCCAGCGCCTCGCCCCCCGCGAAGCCGGCCTCCTGGAGGTAGCCCGCGGTCTGCAGCCCCGCATCCCGCTCGAGCGTGACGCGCAACTGCTGGAGCACACGACGGCTCATCGTCACGCCGTACATGCCGGTGGGAAAGGCGGGTGTGGTCATGGCCTGGCTGGCTCTGGGTTGGGGCGATGGGACGTCGCCGATCGCCGATAGCCTACTCTCCACCCCCGACTCTCCGCAACAGCTCGGCCTCGTCGATGACCTCGACACCGAGTTCCTTGGCCTTCTCCAGCTTGCTCCCCGGGTCGTCCCCGGCCACCACCGCGTCGGTTTTCCTGGTTACCGACCCCGCAACCCGTCCGCCGGCGCTCTCGATCAGCTCAGCCGCCTGGCCGCGGGTGAGCGTGGGCAGCGTGCCGGTCAGCACGTACGCCTTGCCGGACAGTGGTCCGTCGGCCGCGACCGCCCGGGCCTCGGTGAACGTGAGGCCCGCCGCACGCAGCCGCTCGACCAGATCGCGATTCCGCGGTTCCCCCAAGAAATGCGCCACCGCCTCCGCGATGGCGCCGCCCACGCCGGGCACGGAGTTGATCGCGGCGGCGTCGGCCCCCATCAGGGCGTCCATGCTGCCGAACCGGCGGGCGAGGAGTTGGGCAACCGTCTTCCCCACGTGGCGGATGCCAAGGCCGAAGAGCAGGAGCGAGAGCGGCCGCTGCCGCGACGCATCGATGGCGCGGACCAGCTGCTCGGCCGACTGCGCCGCGAAGCGGTCGAGCTCGACCAGCTGCTCCACCGACAGGCGGTACAGGTCCGCCACGTCCCGAATGAGCTTGGCGTCGAGCAACTGGCGCACCCGCTCGTAGCCGAGCCCGCGAATGTCCATGGCATCCCGGCTGGCGTAATGGAAGATCCCCTCCAACACCCGGCCCGGACAGGTCGCATTGGGGCAGTACCGCATCGCCTCGTCCGCCGGGCGCTCGACGGGCGTCCCGCACGCCGGGCATCGCTCGGGCATCGTAAAGGGTCGCTCGAGGCCGTTCCGGCGGTCGCGCAGCGGGCCGATCAGCTGGGGGATCACCTCACCGGCGCGCACGACCTCGACCCAGTCGCCGATGCGGAGGTCCTTCTGAGCGATGAGGTCCTCGTTGTGGAGGGTCGCCGCCGACACCGTCACGCCGCTTACCTCGACCGGTTCCAGCACTGCCCACGGATTGAGCGCCCCGGTGCGGCCAACGTTGATGCGGATGTCGTGCAGACGGGTGATCGCTACCTCGGGCGCGAACTTCCGCGCGATCGCCCAGCGGGGTTCGCGGCCGCCGACCACGCCCAGTTCGCCGTGGAGGCCCAGCCGATCTACCTTGATCACGACGCCGTCGGCCTGGAAGGGAAGCGATGGCAGGACCGATTCCAGCTCGCTCGCCCGCGCCTGGGCCTCGGCGAGCGTCGGGTGCCGCCGCCGGTGCGGCTCGACCTGGAACCCCCAGCCCGCCAGCAGCTCGAGGATCTCGGCCTGGGTGGTGAGGCCCAGGCGTCCCTCGATGGACTCCACATGGAACGCGAACATCCGGAGCCGCCGGGCACGGGTGACGCCCGGATCGAGTTGGCGCAGGCCGCCCGCCGCGGCGTTGCGCGGATTGGCGAAGATCGGCTCCCCGTCCTGCTGCCGCTTGCGATTGACCCGCTGGAAGGCGTCGAACGACAGATAAACCTCCCCCCGCACCTCGATCAGTTCGGGGTGGTCCTTCCCCCGGAGCACGAGGGGCACATCGGGAATGGTCTTGAGGTTGGTGGTGACGTCTTCGCCGATCACGCCGTTGCCGCGCGTGGCCCCGACCAGCAGCCGGCCCCGGCGGTACGTCAGGGTCACAGCGGCGCCGTCGATCTTCACCTCGGAGGTGTAGCCGGCCGTACGCACCGCGGCGGCTATGCGCGCGTTCCGCTCCTCCCAGGCCGTCAGCTCGTCGTCGCTGAACGCGTTCGCGAGCGACAGCATTGGGCGGAGATGGACATGCTTGGCCAGCGAGGACGCCGGGGCCGCGCCGACGCGCTGGGTGGGGCTGTCGGCCGCAACCAGCTCCGGATGTGCCGCCTCGAGCGCCTGGAGTTCGCGGAACATCAGGTCGTACTCGGCGTCCGAAAGCTCGGGCGCATCGAGCACGTAGTACGCGTAATTGGCCCGGTCGAGGTTGGCCCGCAGCTCGTCCACCCGGCCGGCGATCGTCGCGGGAGCGGCCGTCACCGAGCGCCGGCCTCCTGCGACAGCACCGTCATGGCCACGCCGACGAGACGATCGACCTCCTCGGTCCCGCCCCGGACCAGTTCGCCGTCCCCCCACGGCTCCTCCTTGTCCGTGAAACGCTCCAGCAGCCGCCGCAGGAATCCCACCATCGCCGCGCGTTCCCGATCGGCCTGGCGGTCCGCCGGGTCTTCGCCGCGCCGCATCTGGAGCCGCTCGAAACGATGCGCGTTCCGAAGCGCTTTCGCCGTGAGGTTGGCCACCACCTGGCAGAACTGGACATCGGCCTCGGTGAACGCCGGGCCGTCGCGGAACGTGCGCAGGAAGATCGCGCCGATCGGAGCGCTCCGCCACGTGATCGGGACCACGGTGATGTTCTTCACCCGGCGGGTGGTCAGCGAGTCCCGCGCGTGGCGCAGCCCAGGGTCGTTGGCCACGTCGGGGATGAATACCGTCTGGCCGGTCTCCAGCGCGCGCTTGAGCTCCGGGTAGCGTGCCAGATCCACGACGTAGTTGCGGATGCTCGGGTCCTCGTAGCTCGCCACCAGCCGGACGGTGTCGCCGCCGCGCTCCGTCAGGAAGATCGAGCAGCGGTCCAGCCCGAATGCCTCGCCCAGCCGCCGGGTCACCGCCTGGACCACGTCGGCGAAGTGCAGCGAGCCTGCGATCTCCTGGAGTATCTCCACCACCGCCAGGAGGTGGCGCTTCTCCTGCTCCAGCGCCTCGATGCGGGTCTGCAGCCGCTCGACGTCGTCGGCGGCGGGGGTTGCGATGGTCATGGCGGCCGTCCCGTGAAGAAGGGTCCTGGTCCGAGCATTATAAGGCTCGGCAGGGGTCGGACGAAACGTGTTCGATTGTTGGAGGGGGCGTACGAAAAGGCGACGTGTCGCGAAGGTTGACACGGCGCCCGGCGTATATGACTGTCAGTGACGAAGGGTGGATGCGCCCCGGCTGAACGGGCGCCGGCAGCTGAGAGACGCTGGACTGACGCAGCGAGGAGCGTATTGTGACGGAGCTGGAGCAGGAGACGGCGGAATCTCCCACTACCGAGGCCGCGACCGCGGCGGACCGGGGCGTGGCGGGTTTCATGACGGGATTGCTGGTCGGCGCTCTGGTCGGGGCGGGGGTCGCCCTTCTCTTTGCGCCCGCCCGCGGCGACAGGATCCGGCGGCGCCTCGGCCGCGGGGCCCGGGCCTTCCAGGAGCGGGCCCGCGAGGAACTGGAGCATGCCGCACGTCGGGCGCGGCGCGAGATCGCGCGGCGCCGCTGAGCCGGCCGCCTACGATTCCGTCTTCTTCGCGATTCTGGTGGTCAGCTCGGCGGCCTCGTGCTTGTGCTGCGGATCGAGATACTCCCGCTCCGGCATGGTCCCGATCGTATCCAGTTGCGCCCGCGCCTGGTCGAATCGCTTCCGGTCGGCGTAGATCTCCGCCAGATCGAGTCGGTGCACGATTCGGGTGGTGTCCAGTGCCACCGCCCGCTCCAGGTTGACCGTGGCCTCGTCCCAGGACGCTTCGTCGAAGATCCGGGCGCCCAGCACCCGCCGCGCGAAAAACCGCTCGATGCCCGGAAGTCTCATGATCTCGGCGTGCCAGCGGCCCAGCACGTGGTAGGCTCCGTCGTGCGTGGGGTCCAGCGAGATGGCCCTGATCGCCGCGGTCCGGATTGCCCGGGCCAGCTTGAGTCGCTGTTGCGGCGGCCGGGTGAGCGCAGTGCGCCCCATCGCGTTCGCCAGGACGAACCAGCCGTCCGCTTTCGTCGTATCCGCCCGCACCGCGGTCCGCGCACGGCGCTCGGCCTCCGCATACATCGAGTCCCGCGCAGCGCTCCTCTTCGCGTCCGGAGTCTCTTGCCCGAGCGTGATCAGGGTGAGGGCAATCCGCCAGTTGGGCTCGTAGCCCAGCGAGTCGCGGGCAAGTGCCTCGCGGAAGAGCGCCAGGGCCGTGCCGGGATCCCGCGCTTCGAATGCGGCGATGCCGGCGGCCAATGGGTCTGGCGCGCTGTCGGCGCTGGTGACGGGCGGGGCAACCGGCACGGCTGAGACGGCGGCGCTGGCCGCAGTGTCGGATCCCGGAAGTCGGTCCGCCGAGCCGGTGCCGGCGGGGGTCTGCGCCGGAAGCGGCCCGGCGGCGGGGCCGAGCAGCAGGGCGAGTATCGCGAGGCGGTGCATTGTCAGGTCGTTCCCATCACATCGGGTCCCTGCGGACGGGGTTGAATGGTCGTTGCATCTCTGATCCAACGCAAGCGGAACGGCGGCGCGCTCGAACCCGACGAATGGCGCGCCCTCATCGA
>Ga0247830_10000262_pt1 | contig 17618 bp, 9 predicted proteins | sample 12C_Control_Day5_FD_207766 | JGI IMG/M metagenome (GOLD analysis project Ga0247830, IMG submission 207766) | Soil microbial communities from agricultural site in Penn Yan, New York, United States - 12C_Control_Day5 | ecosystem: Environmental > Terrestrial > Soil > Agricultural land | place: USA...
CCTGCGCGCCGCACGCTCCGAGGCGGGTTCGGCATTTGGCGACTCGGCGGTGTATCTCGAACGTCGCATCCTGGCGCCGCGGCACATCGAGGTGCAGCTGCTGGCCGACCACCACGGCACCGTGCTCCCCTTCGTGGAGCGCGAGTGCTCGATCCAGCGACGGCACCAGAAGGTGGTCGAAGAAAGCCCCTCGCTGGCGGTCTCGGCGGACCTGCGTGCCCGGCTGACGTCCGCCGCCGCCGCGGTGGCACGCGCCGCCGGCTATACCAATGCCGGCACGATCGAGTTCCTTCTCGACGCCGACGGATCCTTCTACTTCCTCGAGATGAACACGCGGCTGCAGGTCGAGCACCCCATCACCGAGCAGGTGACTGGCGTGGATCTCGTTCAGTGGCAGATCCGCATCGCACGCGGCGATCGCCTGACGCTCGACGCGGCGGCGTTGCTGGCGCCGCGTGGTCACGCCGTGGAGTGCCGCATCTATGCGGAGGATCCGGACGCCGGTTTCATGCCGTCGCCGGGCCTGGTGCGGGGCCTCAGGGTGCCGCAGGGGCCAGGCATCCGCGACGACAGCGGGTTGTACGAAGGCGCCGAAGTGCCCATCTATTACGATCCGATGATCTCGAAGCTCGTGGCGTGGGGCGACGACCGCGCCGCCGCGCTCGCCCGGATGAAGCGCGCGCTCGCCGAATACGAGGTGCGCGGCATCCGTACTACGATTCCGTTCTTCCGTTGGATCCTCGAGGACGAGGACTTCCGCGCAGGGCGTTTCGACACGACGTTCGTCGACCGCAAGCTCGGCGCGCGCAACGGGCAGCCCCTGGCGGCACCCGATGACGAGCACGCGGTGCTCGCGGCGGTGGCCGTGGCGGTGCGCCAGTTCACGAGCGCGGCCGTGCCGGTGGCCACCGGGGCCACAGTGCCGTCACGCTGGCAGCAGGCGGCGAGGGAAAGCGCCCTGCGCTGACGCGCAGTCGCCGCAGGGGATTCACGCGTGGAGTTCGATCTCGAGATTGGCGGGCGCGTCAGGCGGCTTCATGTCGATCGACGTGACGGTCGGTATCACGTGGCCGTTGACGATCGGAGCTTCGACGTCGATCCCCGCGCCGTGGGTCGGGAGACGTTGTCGCTGCTGGTCCAGGAAGGCGACGGCCCCGTGAAGAGCGTGGAGGCGACGGTCACGTCGCGTCCGGGGAGCGCCGCCTTCGAGGTGAGCATCGACGGCCACGCGTTGGTGGGCACCCTGGTCTCTCGCTTCGGGGGGCGAGCCGGGGAGGCCGCTGCCGGCGCCGGCCCGCAGCAGGTGACCGCGCCGATGCCGGGCAAGGTGGTCCGGGTGCTCGTCGTACCGGGTGACGCCGTCGAGCCGCGACAGGGTCTCGTGGTCATCGAGGCGATGAAGATGGAGAACGAGCTGCGCGCTGGGCGCGCGGGACGGGTGAAGGCGGTGCGCGTCGTCGAGGGTCAGTCGGTCGAGGCGGGTGCCCCGCTGGTGCTTGTGGAGTAGAACCGTGAAGAGGCTGATCGCCGCGATCTATCGCTCCGCGCGCGCGATCGTGATGGTGCTCGCGGTCGCCCTCGCCGTCGTGCTGGTGAGCGTCGTCAGCATCGACCTCGGTCCGGCGCTGAAGGCCCGCGCCGAGCGAGCCGGGGGCAACTGGCTCGAGCGCGAGATGCGCATCGGGCGTCTCGGCGTCCAGCTCGGGCGAGGTCGGTTCGTCCTCGAGGACCTGGTCATCGACGGCATGCGGCCGGGCGAGGATCCCTGGCTCGTCGCCAAGCACGTCGAGGTGTCCCTCACCTGGGGTGCCCTGTTCCATCGCGAAGTCCTCCTCGACACCATCGAGATGCGCGACTGGCGCATGGTGGTCGAGTCGTTCCCGGATGGCCGCCAGACGTTCCCCCGGGTCACCGGCCCGCCGCGGCCCCCGCGGACCGGGCCCAACCCGGTCGTGACCACGCTGAAGTACCTCCGCGTCTATCGGGGGGAGTTCGTCTACCGCGACTTCGGCTCCAACTGGGGTGCGATCACGCGCAACGTCGACGTCACCCTGACCAAGGCGACCGACTATCGCGGCATCTTGCGGTTCGCCGACAGCACCATCGCCATCCAGAACTACGTACCGATGACCGCACGGGCGGTCGGCACCTTCAAGCTCCAGGGCTCGCAAGTGGTGTTCGACCGTATGGAGCTCGTCACCGACGGCGCGGTGAGCGATGTGACCGGGATTGTCGATCTCGGCAAGTGGCCCGAGCAGCTGTACCACGTCCGGTCGCGGATCCAGTTCCCGCGGATGCGCGAGATCTTCTTCGCGACCAACACGTTCGATCTGCACGGCGAAGGGCAGTTCGAGGGCACTTTCCATCTATTCAAGGGTGGCCGCGAGCTGAAGGGCAACTTCTACAGCCGCGAGGCAGGTCTGAATTTCTACCGCTTCCCGGACCTCGAGGGCTCGCTCGTCTGGCTGCCCGACCGATTCGAGGTGACCCGGGCCTCGTCGCGTTTCTACGGCGGGCACATGAACTTCACCTACCTGATGTCGCCATTGAACGTGCGGGGGCAGCGTTCCCGCTCGCGCTTCGTAGTCGACTACCGGGACGTCGATCTGCTGGCCCTGACCACTCTCCTCGAAACGCGCGGGCTGCGGGTGAGCGGCCGCGCGACGGGCCACAATCGCCTGGAGTTCCCGACCGGCCAGTTCGCAACGCGCGAGGGGGACGGCGAGGTGGCCGTGACGCCGCCTCCGGGCGTCGATGTCCTCGGCCCTCGATTGCCGGCCGGCGCGACCGAGGCCGCTGAGAGTCGGGCGTTGGAAGTGGGCCCGTTCAGCAACCACACGCCGCTCGGCCCGGTGGGGATCGGCGGTCGGCTCGTCTATCGGTTCGACGGCGACGCCATTCGCCTCGAACCGAGCGAGCTCGCGACCGCCGACACCTATGTGACGTTCGAAGGGGCTACGGCGTGGGGCGAGCGCTCCAAGCTGCCGTTCCGCGTCACGAGCACGAACTGGCAGGAGAGCGACCGCCTGTTGGCCGGGCTGATGACGGTGTTCGGCGCCAGCACCATGGCGATTCCCATCGACGGGGTGGGCCGGTTCGACGGTGTGATGCTGGGGACCTTCAGGCGTCCGCGCATCGAAGGCCGGTTCGTCGGCGGCGAAATTCGTGCGTGGGGCGTCACCTGGGGCGAAGTGGACGGCGACTTCGTCGTCGAGAACAACTATGCCCACGTCAGCCGCGCGGTGATCCGCGCCGGCCCGTCGCGCATGGACGTGAGCGGCCAGTTCTCCCTCGGCTATCCGCGTCGCGATGGCGGCGAGGAAATCGATGCCCGGGTTCGCGTGACATCGCGCACCGTAAAGGATTTTCTCGAAGCCTTCAATCTCGAGGACTACGACATCGATGGCCTGGTCTCGGGCGACTTTCATCTTTACGGCCAATACACGCAGCCGTACGGCTTCGGACGGCTCGCCATCACCCAGGGCACGGCTTACGGCGAGCCGTTCGCCGAGGGCGAGGCCGCGTTGCGCTTCGAAGGCGCCGGGGTAAGGCTCGACGGGCTGACCGTCCTCAAGGGCGGGACCACCGTCACCGGCGCGGCGTACGTCGGCTGGAACGGCGCCTACTCCTTCAACGCGGATGCGCGGGGCATGGCCGTCGAGACGCTGGCGCTGGCGGCGATGGAGAGCGGGCCTGGGTTCACCGGACTGGTCGACTTTGCCGCTACCGGCAGCGGCACCTTCGACCTGCCGCGCTACGACGTGAAGTTCGGCGTGCGCGACCTCTTCTACGGGGACGAAGGCGTAGGCGAGGTCTCGGGGCGGCTCTCGGTTCGCGACACCGTGCTCGTCTACGAGCTCGAGGCGGCGTCGACGCGCCTGGCCGCGTCGGGCACCGGCCGCATTGCGCTCACCGATCAAATGGATGCCGAGTTGTCCTTCCGCATCACCGACACGTCGCTCGACCCGTACCTCCGCGCGTTCCAGCCGCAGTTGTCGCCCTTCACGTCGGCCATTGCCAGCGGGGCGGTCCGCGTCGTCGGCGAGCTGTACAACCCCGACGCCCTGCGCGTCGACGTCCAGGTCGACGATGTGCAGCTCCGGTTCTTCGACTACAGCCTGAAGAACGCCGGCAACATCACGCTGAGCGTGAACCGGCAGGTGTTGGAGGTCGAAGCGCTGCGTCTCGTGGGCGAGGACACCGAGCTCGATCTGGCGGGCTCGGTGGACTTGAGGAAACAGGAGCTGGCGCTCTCGGCCAATGGTGCGGCGAACCTGGCGGTGCTGCAGGGGTTCCTGCCGGACGTGCGGACCTCGGGGCGCGCGGAAGTCGCCGCGCGGATCACTGGGACGACCGAAGCGCCGGTCGTGTCCGGTACGGCCCTCATCTCCGACGGGCGGCTGCGCCACTTCGGCATCCCTCATGCGCTCGAGGCCCTCAACGGCATCGTCACCTTCAACGCCAGTGGTGTGCGCCTGGATGGACTGCGGGGGCGGGTCGCGGGCGGGGCCGTGGCGTTCGGCGGCCGCATCGGGCTCTCAGGTTATGCGTTGAGCGAGTTCGACGTCACGGCGGTGGGCACAGACATGCGGCCGCGATTTCCCGAAGGGATGCGCTCGCTGGTCGACGCCGACCTGGCGCTACGAGGCCCCAGCCAGGCTCCGGTCCTGAGCGGGCTGGTGCAGGTGAAGAATGCGCTCTGGTCGCAGCCGTTCGATACGACCGGCGGGCTGTTCGACTTCGCGGGGAGCAGCGCGGTCGTCCCCGCCGTCGAGGGAGCTTTGGCCGATCGCGTGGCCGGGACCATCAGCTTCGACTTGCACCTGGTCGCGCCGTCGACGCTGCACATCGACAACGATCAGGCGCGGATCGTGGCCAGCGCCGATCTGAATTTGCGGGGCACCTCCGATCGCCCGGTGGTGCTGGGCAGCGTGGATATCGAGCAAGGCGAGGTGCGCTTCGAGGGCCGCCGTTACCTCGTCACGCGCGGCAGCCTCGACTTCACCAACCCCGACCGGCTTCAGCCCTTCTTCGATGTCGAAGCCGAGACGCGCGTGCGTGTCCCGGGCCAGACCTACCGCGTGACGCTGAGGATGGCCGGGACGACCGAGCGGCTTCAACCGGAGTTCACCTCCGATCCGCCGTTGCCGCCGCTCGAGATCCTGACGATGCTGTTCAGCGATTCCACGCCGAGCGGCGACGTGGAGCTCGCGGCCCAGCAGCGGCCCAACGAGAGGCAGCAACGCCTGCTCGAGGCCCGGGCCACCCGGGCCCTCACCGGCACGCTGTCGGCCGAAGTGGGCCGTGTGGTCCAGGAGACGTTCGGCGTCGACTCGTTCCAGATCACGCCGCTGCTGGTCGACCCCTATCAGCAGTCGGCCCGCCTGAATGTGAACCCCTCGGCGCGTGTCACGATCGGCAAGCGCATCTCGGACCGCATCTATCTGACCTATGCGCGGAGTCTCTCGTCCTCGACCCGGGACGAGATCATCCTTCTGGAGTTCGACCAGAGCGAGACGCTGGCGTGGGTGCTGTCGCAGAACGAGGACCGCACCTACGCGCTCGAAGTACGCAAGAGGCACGCGTTCTGATGCGGGGGCGGGCACTGCTGCTGGCCGGCCTGTTGGCGCTTGCCGGCCGAGCCGAGGCGGCCATCGAGCAGTGGCTGGGCAAGACGATCGTCGACGTGCGTGTCCGCACGGTCGAGGGCACCGGCGTGGAAGACGGCGTGCTGGAACTGGTCGAGACGCGCCTCGGCCAGCCTCTGGCGATGGCGCCGGTCCGTGACACCATCGATCACCTGATCGGCCTCGGCCGCTACGACGACGTGCGGCTGAGCGCGGCGGCCGCGCCGGATGGCGACGGTGTCGTCCTGACCTGGGTCTTGCGGCCGATTCAGCGGATCGTCCGGACGACCACCACCGGCGGCGGCGATCTGGCGTCGCGCGCCCTGCGCGCGGCCATCGAGTCGGGCCTCACCGGCGAGCCGACGGTCGCACGGGCGCCGCAGTTTGCGTCGGCCGTGACGGCGTACTACCGCGATCACGGGTATCGCGCGGCGGTGGTGTCTCCGGAGCTGACGCCGACGTCCGAGGAAGGCGCCGTGACGCTCACGCTGCGCATCGAGGCCGGCACGCGCACCACCCTCCGCTCCGCGGCCGTCGTCGGATCGCCGCTCGAACCGGAGGCGCGGATCCTGTCGCGTCTCGGCCTGGAGCCGGGCCGTCCGTACGATGGCGTCCAGCTGCAGGAGCGGTTGCTGGAGTACGAGACCGACCTGCGCGGCCAGGGACGCTTCCAGGCGTCCGTTGGCGAGACGACCACGTTTTCGGAAGAAGACCACACTGCCAGTGTCGAGGTGCGCGTGGACATCGGACCGATGGTGCGTGTGGTCTACGCGGGCGATTCCGTGCCAGACGACGCGCGCGACACGCTGGTCCCGGTCCGCCGCGAGCGATCGGCCGACGAGGATCTCCTCGAGGACGGCAGCCGCAACATCGAGGCCTACTTGCGCGAGCGCGGCTATCGCACGGCGACGGCGCCCTACGATCGCCAGATGCGCGGCGGCGAGTTGCTGCTCACCTTCACGGTGACCCGGGGCCCGCTTCATCGCGTGAACGCCGTCTCGGTCGTCGGCAATGCGACGCTCCCGCCCGCGGAGCTGGAGCCGCTGGTAAAACTCACGCGCGGCGACGCGTTCGTGGACGCCCGCGTGGCCGCCATCGCGGTTGCGATCGAGGAGCTGTATCGCGTGCGCGGATACCAGGGCGTCGGCGTCAAACCCTCGGTCGAGGTCCTGCCCGAGGAAGCGGATGGCGGGGTCCGCTTCCGACCGGTGGACGTCCGGTTCACGATCGACGAAGGACGGCAGACTACGGTGGCGCTCGTCTCCCTCGAGGGCGCCCGCCAGGTGCCCGAGTCGATGCTTCGTGAGGCGTTGAGCCTGACGGCGGGCCGGCCCTTTTATGGGCCGATGGTCAATGCCGATCGCGACGCGCTCGAGCGGGTCCTGCGGAACCAGGGCTACCTTGCGGCCACCGTCGCCCCGTCCGTGACGATCGACGACGATGGCCGAGCCACGGTCGTCTGGCTGGTGCGCGAGGGCGAGCAGTCGCGCGTGGATCACGTGCTGATCACGGGCAACGAGCGCACCAACGCCGCTGTCATCCGTCGCGAGCTGCGCCTTCAGCAGGGCGATCCACTCAGCGTCGAGGCGATTGCCGAGAGCCAGCGCCGGGTCAGCCAGCTCGGCCTGTTTCGCCGCGTCCGCATCGTCGATCTGCCACGGTCGGGGTCGCCGCTGCGCGACCTCCTCGTGACGGTCGAGGAATCGCCCGCCACCGCCATCACCTACGGTGGCGGCCTGGAGGTGGGGCGGCGGCTCCGCCAGGCTGACGAAGGGCCCGCCACCGAGCGCATCGAGGTGGCGCCCCGCGGCTTCGTCGAGGTGAGCCGCCGCAACCTGTGGGGCAAGAACCGCACGCTGAGCTTCTTCGCGCGGGCCTCATTACGACCGCGCGATCCCGCGGTGGACAGCACCGACCCGACCGACACCGGCGGCTACGGGCTCAACGACTATCGCGTGACCGCCACCTTCCGCGAGCCGCGCGCGTTCGGCCGGCCAGGCGACGCCCAGGCGCTCGCCTTCCTCGAGCGCGGCATTCGCGCCAGCTTCACCTTCGACCGCGTCGGCGTCCGCGGCGACTACGCCCGGCGATTCGGCGTCGGACTCACGGCCACCGTACGCTACACGCTCGAGAACACCGATATCTTCGACGAGCAGATTGCGCCGGAGGATCGACTGCTGATCGACCGGCTCTTCCCACAGGTACGACTGTCGACGTTCTTCGGCGGCGTGCTCCGCGACTCCCGCGACGACGTGCTCGAGCCGACGCGCGGCACGGTGCTCGGCGTGGATGCCTCGGTGGCAGCCCGGGCGTATGGCTCCGAGGTCGGCTTCGTCAAGACGTTCCTGCAAGGGTTCGTCTATCGACGGCTGCCCGGCCGCCGGTTCGTGGTCGCGGGCGGCGCCCGTGTGGGCCTCGCCCACGGCTTCGCCTACGAGTTGCCGCGGGTGGACGAGGACGGCAATCCGGTCCTGGGCGCCGACGGCGAACGGTTGGTGGACGTGGTCGAGGACCTGCCCGCCTCCGAGCGGTTCTTCTCCGGCGGCGATACGACGGTCCGCGGGTTCGCGCTTGATCGGCTCGGCACCATCGCGACCCTGGATCCGCAGGGGTTCCCGCAGGGCGGTAATGGGGTCATGGTGCTCAACGGCGAGCTCCGCGCGCCCTACTGGAAGGGGCTCGGTCTGGTCGGCTTCGTTGACGCCGGCAACGTCTTCCGCCGTGCCAGCAATATCGAGGTCGGCGAACTGCGGGTGGCCACCGGCTTCGGCGTGCGGTATCGCTCGCCGATCGGCCCGCTCCGCGTCGACCTCGGTTTCAAGGTGAACCCGCGCGTGCTGCCCAGCGGCAGCCGCGAGCGCGCGTCGGTCGTGCACATCTCGCTGGGCCAGGCGTTCTGATCGTGATCGGATTCCTCCTCGCCTTCCTGCTCGCGGCGCAACCCGCCGAGATCATCGATCGCACGCTCGCCATCGTGTCCGGCCGTACCGTGACGCTCTCCGACGCCCGCACGGCGCTGGCACTGGGGTTGGTGGAGGGGACCTCCGTCGACCGTCCGATGGTACAGGGGCTCGTGGATCGGGAGTTGATGATCCGCGAGGCCGAACGGTATCAACCACCGGAGCCGTCCGAGGCACAAGTCGTGGCCGCGATCGCGGCGGCCACGCATCGGGCTGGTGGAGATTCGGCGCTGGCTGGGGTGCTGGCGGCAGGCGGGTTCACGCCGGAGCGTCTGCGCAGCTGGGTCAGAGACGACCTTCGCGTGGCGGCCTACGTGCAGCAGCGCTTCCCCGCCGACGATCGCCGGCCAGATCAGATCGCGGACTGGGTGAGCGATCTGCGTCGCCGCGCTCAGATCACCATCTTCGATCCGTGACCCATGCCCCACCCAAGCCCCAAGCCCAGGACCCAAGCCCCCAAGACCTCAAGACCCCAACACCTCAGGTCTCTGCAAAAACGCGATCAGCACCTGCGTCCCGTTGGCCAGCGCGTGACTGGCAACGGCGGCGAGGATGCTGCCGCGTGCGAGAAACAGCGCACCCCAGAAGGCACCGAGCGCCGCGGTGACCAGGACTGCGTCCCATCCCTGCACGAGGTGGCCGATGCCGAACGCCGCGCTCGTGAGCAGCAGCCCGATGGCGGCACCCCCGAGGTCGGTGCGGAAGCGGTGCAGCAGGAAGGCCCGCTGCATCTCTTCGCGGATGCCGCCGGCGACCATGGCCACCAGCAGCAGCGCAAAGGCGCCGGCCGGCGAGCGCGCGAGCGCCTCGAACGGATTCTCAGGCACCGTGTGCAGGTTCGGCAGCAGTTGGCGGAGCCAGAAGATCGCGCCGCTCATGAAGATCACAACGAGGGGCGCGAGGAGCAATCCGAGCCGCATCTCGGCCAGAATCGGGCGAACACCAAGGAAGAGCGCTTGGGGTGACTCGTCTCGAATGTGCAGAAACCAGAGGACGAGCGCGATGAGCAGGACGGTGTCGGCCGCCGAGACCGCGGCCACGAATGGCAGGGATAATCCTCCCCCACCAGTCATCGGCCGAAGCCCCGCCATGAGGGCCACCCCGGTCAGGACGAGCTGCGTCGGGAAACCGGAACAGAGGACCACTTCCAGGAGGGATTGCCAGTGAGCGCGGGGGGCCATCGCTGTGGCAGGGATGGTACACTCGAACAGTGAGCCAGGGGACGAGGACCAACGCCGAGCGAGTCCTGATCGTCGAGGACGAGGAATCCACGCGCAGCGGGCTGGCGGAGCTGGTGCGATCGTGGGGCTACACCGCCGACGAGGCCAGTGACGGCGCCGACGCCCTCGAACGCATTACCGAGTTCCGGCCGACGATCATCGTGTCCGATCTCGTGATGCCCCGCATGAACGGCCTCGAACTCCTCAAGGCGATTCGCGACGATACCGACCATGTGAAGGTGATTCTGCTCACCGCCCAGGGGACGGTGGACACGGCGGTCGAGGCCGTCAAAGCTGGCGCAGAAGACTATCTCAGCAAGCCTGTCGATCCGCAACGGCTGCGCCGGCTGCTGGATCGGCTGACGGAGCTGAACGTCCAGAAGCGCGAAAACCAGGCGCTGCGGCGCCAGCTGACCGACCGCGGCCGCTTCGGCCGCATCATCGGCCACAGCCCGTCGATGCGCGCCATCTACCGTGTCATCGAGCAGGCGGCGCCGACGCCGGCATCCATCCTCATCCTTGGAGAATCCGGAACCGGCAAGGAGCTGGTCGCCCAGACGATCCATCAGCTGAGCCCGCGCGTGGAGGCGCCATTCATCGGGTTGAACTGTGCTGCCATCCCCGAGACGCTGCTAGAGAGCGAGATTTTCGGCCACGAAAAGGGGGCGTTCACTGGCGCCATGGACCGGCGGGCGGGCTGCTTCGAGCTGGCCGATCGGGGCACGCTGTTCCTCGATGAGATTGCCGAGATGGCGGCCGCCACCCAGGTCAAGCTGCTCCGCGTGCTGCAGGAACGGCGCTTCCGTCGTCTGGGCGGGCGCGTCGAGCAGGAGGTCGACGTGCGCGTCATCGCTGCCACGAACGTGAATCCGCAGCTGGCGCTCAAGGACGGACGGCTACGCGAGGACCTCTACTACCGCCTGAACGTGTTCTCGATCGAGTTGCCGCCGCTCCGCGACCGCAAGCAGGACCTGCCGCTCCTCATCCAGTCATTCATGGAGGAGTTCAACGTTCGGGATCATCGCTCGGTGCGGGCCCTGACGCCGGAGGCGATGCGCCTGCTCGCCGACTACGACTGGCCGGGCAACGTCCGCGAACTGCGCAACGTCATCGAGCGGGCCACGATCCTGGCGCGCGGCGAGTACATCGAGTCCGAACATCTTCCTCCATTGGGCGTGACGCGCGGCGCTGCCGCGCCGGCCGTCAATGCCGGGGTGGCACTCGTTCCGGGCATGACGGTGGACGAGGCCGAGCAGAAACTCATCATCGCGACGCTGGAGGCCGCGGGCAACAACAAGACGCGCGCGGCCGAGATGCTGGGCATCAGCCTGAAGACGCTTCACAACAAGCTGAACCGGATGAAGGGCGAAGGCCATGTCGCGCAAGGGAGCTAGCCCCCGCTGGGCTGGCCGGGTGTCGACCGCCGCGGCGTGGGCTGGAGGTTTCGCCGTGGCCGTGGGTCTGGTCGCCGAGGCGCAATCGCGAACATCCGCCGCGCTCCCTCCCGGCGGCAGCGCCAGCCTGGAGGTCGTCGAGCGATCGATCGAGGACCTGCAGCAGGACATGGCCGCGGGCCGTACGACGGCACGGGCGATTGCCGCCGCGCACCTCGCCCGCATGGCGGCCTACGACAAGCAGGGACCGGCGCTGAACGCCATGATCGCCCTCAACCCGCGGGCGCTCGACGAGGCCGATGCGCTCGACCGGGAGCGACGGGAGCGGGGCCCCCGCGGGCCGCTGCACGGGATCCCGATCGTCATCAAGGACAACTACGAGACGCGAGACCTGCCGACCACGGGTGGATCCGTGGCGCTGGCCGGCTTCACGACGGGTCGCGACGCGTTCCAGGTGGCGAAGCTGCGGGAAGCGGGCGCGGTGATCCTCGGCAAGACCAATCTGCACGAGCTGGCGGCCGGCATCATCACCATCAGCTCGCTCGGTGGCCAGACGCGCAATCCCTACGATCCGTCGCGGACGCCAGGTGGATCGAGCGGAGGCACCGCCGTGGCCGTGGCGGCGAGCTTTGCGGTGGCTGGCATGGCCAGCGACACCTGCGGCTCGATCCGCATTCCGGCGGCGAATACCAACCTGTTCGGCCTGCGCGGAACGGCCGGGTTGTCGAGCCGCACCGGCATCATCCCGCTCTCCCATACGCAGGACATCGGCGGACCCCTCGCGCGCAGCGTCACGGACCTGGCCCTCATGCTGGATGCGACCGTGGGAGAGGACCCCGCGGACGCCGTCACCGCGAGAGCGCGGGGCCGGTGGACCACGACCTTTCGCGCCAGCCTGGCCACCGACGCGCTCAAGGGCACGCGCATCGGCGTCCTCAAGGCGCTCTTCGGGACGAGTCTCGAGGACGAGGAGGTGACTGGCATCGTCCGCAAGGCGCTCGATCGCCTCGAGGCACTGGGAGCCGTGATCGTCGACGTCCAGGTGCCGGGGCTCGAGGAGGTGGTCAACCAGACGAGCCTGATCAATCTCGAGTTCAAGACCGATCTGCAGGCCTATCTCGCGCAGTTCCCGAATGCGCCGGTGAAGTCCCTGCAGCAGATCCTCGATCGCGGCCAGTACCACGCCGCGCTGGAGAATACGTTCAAGCTCCGGAATGCAGCCGTCGCCGACCCGGAGGAAATCCGCAAGGTCGGCACGCGGCGCGAGCTGGCCAGCCAACTGATGCGCGCCGCCTTCGACGAGTCTCGGCTGGATGCGGTCGCCTATCCCACGCTCCGCCGCCGCCCCGTGGTGGTCGCCGAGCCGCAGCGCGGCTCGAACTGTCAGCTGAGCGCGACGACGGGGTTTCCCGCCATGGCGATGCCCGCGGGCTTTACCTCCGACGGCGTCCCTGTCGGATTCGAACTGCTCGGGTCGGCCTGGAGCGACCAGCGGTTGGTTGCGATGGCGTACGCGTACGAGCAGGCGGTCAAGCCCCGGCGGCCGTCGCCAACGACTCCGGCACTGGTCGATGGGGCCGCGCCGGGCAGGTTGAGCCTGGACGTGGGATCGAGCTCACCGGCCGTGACGATCAAGGCGCAATTCGACCCGCTGTCGGGGCACTTGGCGCTTGATTTGCCGGCCGACGTCGTCGCCGCGTCGATTCATCGCGGCGAGCCCGGTCTCGACGGCCCCGTCCTGCACCGCGTGATCGACCCCGCGTCGACGGCCCGCCACGTCACCGTCGTTCTCCCGCCGTACCAGCGCCCGCTGCTGCTCGAAGGGGCCCTCCGCCTGGCCGTCGAGACGCCGGAGGGTCACGCCAGCCTGCCGCTGACAGTCCGGCCAAGGTAGCGGTCCGATGCCGGCCAGAGTCCGCCTGACCGCACCCGTTTGCACCCGCCCTCACTCGTCCGCACCGGTCCGCGCCGGCGCGCCCGTGTCGGCACCCCATCGCACCCACCAGCGGCCCCTGCATCTGCCGCACCTCTGCGCACCCGAGCGCACCTGACCCATGCCTCTGTCCATCAAGCAGAAGCAGGTGCTCGGTGTCACCACAATCGTCGTGCTGGTGGTGATGGGCTTGTCGGTGCTGCAGATCGGCACGTTGGTGCGCGTCCTGCTCCAGCAGGCCGCCACCCGCGCCGAAGTGGTGGCGGCGAGCGTGATCCACCAGACGAGCGGCGCCGTGCTCAGCCGGGAAACCGCCTATCAGGACATCCGATCGAGCACGACCGTGCTCTCCGCGCTCGAGTCGGCGATGTACTCACCGGAGGTGCAGTACGCCGCCATCCTGGATCCGACCAGGACCGTGGTGGCGGCCAACGATCCGGCCCAGGTTGGGCGGACGCTGCCGAGGGGCGAGGATCTCCCGACGCTGGTGGTCGCGCCCGGCTACGAGCAGGTGCGCGCCGTCTATACCCAGGGCCGCACTCTCGAGTGGCGGCAGCCGCTGGCACTGGGCGACGAGCCGTTCGGCGAGATTTCGATCGGGTTGTCGATGGTGCTCATTCGCAACGAGCTCATCCAGTCGCTGCGGCCCGCCGCCATCGCCGTGGGGCTGGCGCTCGTCATCGCGGTGAGCGTGGCGATGTTGCTCGCGCAGGTGGTGCTGCGGCCGATCCACGTCATCACCAGCGGCCTCACCCGGCTCGGCCGCGGCGAGCTGGGCAAGCCGCTCGATCTCCGGGACGAGGAATTTCGCGATCTCGGCGACGTCTTCGACCAGGTCTCGGCGCAGCTGCAATCGGCTGTCGGCGACGGGCCCAAGCGCGCTCAACTGGCCGATCTCACGCGCCGTGTCGCGTCGCTCGGTCGGCTCACGGCCGGCGTGGCTCACGAAGTGAAGAACCCGCTGAACGCGATGACCATTCACCTCGAGCTGCTCAAGCAGAAGCTCGCCTCGCCCGATCCCGGAGCGGCGGCTCGGCATGCGGAGGTGATTGGCTTGGAAATCCGCCGCCTGGACGACGTGGTGCAGGGCTTCCTGAAGTTCGTCAGGCCCGAGGACGTGACGCTGGGGCCGGTGAAGACGGGGACGCTGATCGCGAACGTCCTCGAGGCGGTGGTGCCCGAAGCGGAGCGCAGCGGCGTGAGCTGCGAGAACAATTGCCAGGAACCGCACCTGGCCATCGAAGGCGACGAGACGCTGCTCCGGCAGGCGTTTCTCAATCTGGCGCAGAACGCCATTCAGGCGATGCCCCGCGGTGGCAGGCTCCGCATCATCTGCGGAGTCGGGAGGGACGGCCGTGTCGAGGTCCGTGTCCAGGACACCGGCGATGGTATTCCGCCCGAGCACCTGGCGCGAATTTTCGACCTCTATTTCACGACGAAGAAACGGGGCAGCGGTATCGGCTTGTCGCTGGTGTTCCGCACGGTCCAGTTGCACAATGGTGACATCGACGTCGAGTCCACGGTGGGGACCGGCACGACATTCGTCATCAAACTTCCGCGGGCGCGATAGGATCGATCTTCAATGCGACTGCTCCCCCTCGCCGTCGTGGTGGCATTGGCCATGGGCGGGTCGGCGTGCGCCGCACGAGCCCAGGTCCCGATCCCCGAGCCGGAACTGCCGGTGCTGGATCCGCCGCCGGCTCCGCCTCGTATCGTCGCCATCTACGTCGAACCCGAGGAGCCGGCTCCCGTCGAGGCACCCGTCGCCGCCGAGCCGACTGCGCCGCCGCGTCCGCAGCCCAAGCCAGCCGCGCCGGCGCCTCCACCCGGCCCGCTCGTCAACGAAGGCCCCCCGCAGCCACCGCCGTCGACGCCGCCGGCGTTGACGCTCACGCCGGTGCCCGGCGCCGAGGCCAAGACCGAGGCCTCGATTCGCGCGCTCCTCGGACAGGTGACGCGAGACCTGACCCGGGTGAACGCGGCCACACTGTCGGACGATGGCAAGACGCAGTACGAAGCGGCGCGGCGCTTCGTGCAGCAATCCGAGGACGCGCTGAAGGTCCACAATCTGCTCTACGCCGGCAAGCTGGCCGACAAGGCTGCCGCCATGGCGGCCGTCCTCGTCCGTTGAGTCTCGAACGCGTCGCAATGCCGACATATTGCGGTCATGCCCCCGTCATGCGAAGATAGGGCGAAGGTTGGCATTTTTCCTGAAAACGACGACATTTTGCGTTCGACCTAAAATTCATACGCAACATATTGTGGTTACGACGCTTGACAAGGACGTTGCACGGGCGCATATTGGGCGTCGCGCGCGAGAACGAGGTTCGAGGAGCTGACCCACCCAGCGGCCGGTGTCCGGAGCCACAATCGAGCCAATAGCAATGAGCACGACTGCACGAAACGACACACGCGCGCACCAAGCAACCTAAGGGCTTAAATTGAATTCGAAGGGTGGCCTGCCTCCCGGGGAGGGGTGTCGCCACGGCGTTTGGAGGGAGCATGGATGATGCTCGTGAGCTGACGGCGGCATCCGCCGGACAGCAGTCGGTGGGAGCGTCGACGTTTGCGGAGACGACGGAGGCGGCCCGTCAGCCGGGCCGGTCGACGCCGGCCCCGGGCCTGGAGTTCCCACGGTTCTTCACCGTGGCGGGCACCGACCCGTTCGATCAGGTGGAATGGGAGCTGCGCGATGCGGTCATCGGCAGCGAGAAGGGCTCGATCGTGTTCGAGCAACGGGGGGTCGAGATCCCCAGAGCGTGGTCGCAGCAGGCCACCAACATCGTCGTCTCGAAGTACTTCCGCGGCCACATCGGCTCGCCGGATCGCGAGCGTTCGGTCAAGCAGCTCATCGGTCGAGTGGTCGACACGATCACCGGATGGGCGCGCAAGCAGAAGTACTTCGCGTCGGATGATGCGCTGCAGGCGTTCAGCGACGATTTGAAGCATCTGCTCGTCGAGCAGAAGGCCGCGTTCAACAGCCCGGTGTGGTTCAACTGCGGGTTCGAGAAGGCGCCGCAGTGCTCGGCGTGCTTCATCAACTCCGTGGACGACACCATGGAGTCGATTCTCACGCTGGCCAAGACCGAGGGCATGCTGTTCAAGTACGGCTCGGGCACGGGCAGCAACCTCTCGAGCATCCGCTCGGCCAAGGAACTGCTGGCCGGCGGCGGCACTGCCTCGGGGCCGGTGTCGTTCATGAAGGGCTTCGACGCCTTCGCCGGCGTCATCAAGTCGGGCGGCAAGACGCGCCGCGCGGCCAAGATGGTCATCCTCAACGCCGACCATCCGGACGTCGTCGAGTTCATCAACTGCAAGGTCGAAGAGGAGAAGAAGGCCTGGGCGCTCATCGACGCCGGCTACGACGGCTCGTTCACGGGCACGGCGTACGGGTCGGTGTTCTTCCAGAACTCCAACAACTCGATTCGCGCGAGCGACGAGTTCATGCGCGCAGTGCTCGACGACTCGCTGTGGCAGACCAAGGCGGTCACCACCGGCGAGGTGATGGACACCTATCGAGCGCGCGACATGATGCGTCTGATCGCCGAGGGGACCTGGGTGTGCGGCGATCCGGGCATGCAGTTCGACACCACCGTCAACGAATGGCACACCTGCCCGAATACGGCGCGCATCAACGCCAGTAACCCCTGTTCCGAGTACATGTTCCTGGACGACTCGGCCTGCAATCTGTCGTCGATCAACCTGATGAAGTTCGTCGGCGCCGACGGCGAGTTCAACGTCGAGGGCTTCCGCGCGGCGTGCCGCACGCTGATCACGGCGCAGGAGATCATCGTCGACAACTCGAGCTACCCGACCAAGGCGATCGAGAAGAACAGCCACGCCTACCGGCCGCTCGGCCTCGGCTACGCGAACCTCGGCGCGCTGCTGATGTCGCGCGGCCTGCCCTACGACAGCGACGCCGGCCGCGACTGCGCCGGCGCAATCACCGCGCTGATGACCGGTGAGGCGTACGCGCAGTCGGCTCGGGTCGCGCGCGATCACGGCGGACCGTTCAGCGGCTACGACGCCAACCGCGAACCGTTCCTGCGCGTGATGCGCAAGCACCGCGACGCCATCAAGGGCATCAACCAGAAGCACGTGCCGGCGGACCTCTGCAACGCCGCCAAGCAGGCGTGGGACGATGCGGTGGAGCTCGGGGAAGATTTCGGCTACCGCAACGCGCAGACCACGGTCCTGGCGCCGACCGGCACCATCGGCTTCATGATGGACTGCGACACCACCGGCGTCGAGCCGGACATCGCGCTGGTCAAATACAAGAAGCTGGTCGGCGGCGGCATGATGAAGATCGTCAACCAGACGGTCCCGATGGCGCTCAAGCGGCTCGGCTACACCGCCACCCAGATCGACGACGTCGTCAAGTACATCGACGAGCAGGAGACGATCGAAGGCGCCCCGCATCTGCAGGATCGCGACCTGGCGGTGTTCGACTGCGCCTTCAAGGCGGCGCGCGGCGAGCGCTCCAT
>Ga0247830_10000264_pt1 | contig 17598 bp, 21 predicted proteins | sample 12C_Control_Day5_FD_207766 | JGI IMG/M metagenome (GOLD analysis project Ga0247830, IMG submission 207766) | Soil microbial communities from agricultural site in Penn Yan, New York, United States - 12C_Control_Day5 | ecosystem: Environmental > Terrestrial > Soil > Agricultural land | place...
CTCCTAAGCCACAAGAGGTAGACGAACTTGATTCTATTGGTGATGACGATTATGTGCCCAAGGCCAAGAGCAAAAGACTTGTCCAAAAAGAACTCGACCCTCTCAAAAAAGAGATCGAAGAACTTAAAGCACAAATAAACCATCAAAAGCAATCGGATCAAATCAGCAACCTTAGACGGCAGTATTCAGACTTTGACGAGGTGGTTAACTCCGAAACAATGGCCCTACTAGAACAACAAGATCCCGAGTTAGCCCAGACAATAGTTGATCTCAAGGACCCGTACAAAATAGGCATACAAACCTACAAGTACATAAAGGCAATGAATCTACAAGCTAAAGTGCCAGATAGCCGTAGGTCAAAGGAAATTGATCAGAAACTAGAGAAGAACGCTAAAACCGTTCAAAGCCCCCTAGCCAATGATAAACGTCCAATGGCCCAAGCCTTCAAGCTCACAGATGCTGAAAAGAGTAAATTGCAAGAGGAAATGATGCACTATGCAGCATTTGCTTCTTCAGTTCCTGAGATGGGCTAGTTTGGTCTACCGGACAAACAAAGGCTAGAAAATGACAGTATCAATTTCGACAATGCCGCCGCAAATACAGCAGCGGTATAACGCGAAGCTGTTGTCAACTCCAGAGCGCAATTTGATTCACAACCTTTTTGCGTCTCCGGTTGAGTTACCTGACAACCAAGGCTTCATCGATAGACAGTCTCGTTATGACAGACTAGATCTATTCCCAGTTCCTCTAGATGATGCACAAAACAACCCGCCATCTCAGCAGCTAAACAGAGTTGACGTGGATTGTCGTGTGCGTGTCTATGCTACTTATATTGTTCTTACGCGTCAAGTGACGATCACGAACGAAGACCCCGTATTGAATAGCGCAGCCGCTCGTCTTGGACAAGCAATGCGTGAAACACAAGACGTTCTTCAGCGTGATAACCTCGAAGCTACAGCTTCTGTAATCAACTCTGTTGGCGGCACTAACGGTGACCTTCCTACAGAAATGTCTATCTCAGACGTAGATGATGCAGTTGCAGTTCTTCAAGGTAACTCTGCCGAATACATCACTAACATGATGGGCGGGGAGAACAAAATCGGTACAGCGCCTATTGGCGACGCCTACGCTTGCATGTTGTCTACAAGAATGATTCCTATCATGAACAACATGTCTTCAGGCAACTCAAGCTTCACAAAGAAGTTTCAGTATCCGAACATTAAAGACACTCTTTCTTCGGAATGGGGTGCCGTTAACAACGTAAGATTCTTCGTATCTGAGCTCGGCTCGGTTACTGCTAATGCTTCTGCTGATGGCGAAGATGTAGCCAACTGCTTCATCGCTGCTAAAGAAGCTTATAAAGTCGTTTGGCAAGCAGGTGGTAAAGCTCGCTTTATCTACTTGCCTCCTGGATACAATAACGATCCTTGCATGTTGAGACATACAGCAGGCTGCTCGTTCTATCAAGGTCAGTGCATCACGAACGATCTCTGGATTCTAAACCTTCGTTCAACAATGCACGCCTAGGAGGTTAACATGTTACCTTATCAAATGATTGCTGGGGGAAAATTCTCTCTTACAACAGCAAATATTTCTTCAGGACTCGATCTAGTATGTCAGAGCCAAGACCCTCCCGATTTCATTCTTTTGAAATCAATTACAGGATGGGGCGAAGCTTCTGATGCTCAAGCTATCGAGTGGTGGTGGGAAAGATCTATGGCTCAAGGTTCCGCAAAAGGTATCTTGCAGTCATCTGAAGGCTCTACACCCCAGTTGCCAGCTATGACGTCGTATACCATTAGCTCTAATGGTATCACTACATATGACACAGCAAATCCTCCTTCCTTTACAGCTTTGGCCACAACGGCAATTACTGGCTCTGCCGGTACTTTCGTTGTTTCAATGGCAAGCACAGGATCGATTGCTGTTGGCGATTATGTTCGTCTTTATAGCACGACTGGAGAACTCCAGATTGCTGGATATACTTTCCAAGTAACTGCTGTTACAGCTAACGTCAGCATTACCCTTGGCTATATGGCTTCTGCCGTATCTGCTGGTGGTCTTGCCGCTTTTGCTGCTGATGCTACAGCAGGTTTCGTTGAAAAGTTCATTCCTAACAGAATGTATCCTCGCTATAGATATGTCGCTATGATTACCAAAGCTACAGAAGCTGTTGTGTACTTTACTGAGAAAAATGATTTCACACCCGGTGAAATTGTTTCTTTCAGAGTACCTTCAGAGTTTGGAATGGAAGAAATTAACAATCTTCCTGCGCGTGTTCTTAGCGTCACAAACAGCTCGACAGTATCTTCGATCACAATCGATCTCGATACTTCTGGCTTTACAACGTTCGTTTTCCCAACGTCGGCTGTTGCTGATGCTGGTGTAAGCCCTGCTGTTTGCGTTCCGTCGTCATCTGGCGTAGTTCCATATAACGGCAGCGCAACTGTTCCTCAAGAGCCGCCCGGGACAAATCTCCAGGATGCTTTCGACAACAGAAACGTTCGCGTCATTCACCTTGGAAGCGGCTTATTTAACGTAAGCGCTCATACTTCCGATGCTGAAGATGTGTGGATGTGGCAAGCCTACAAGTACGATAGCTATCAAGCTTTCTAGTGCTTTAAATCCTCCACCCTTAGGGGTGGGGGTAAATTTTAAAATTTAAGGGAGAAAAAATGGTTTTAATCAAAGAATTTAGCAGAAAACAAACGGTAAAGAAGAATCCTGAAGACAAAGAAGCCAGGATGAAGCAGATGCGCAAAGAGCATGAAAAGCTTATTAAAGGGCGTTTCGAGTTTGTAGATGCCCAAGGTGGATTTTTAGAATTTGCCTATCGCTGGTTTAAGGGAGATCCTCTTATAACTTATAAACTGTTTCACGGTGAAGTTACAGAGCTTCCACAAGGTGTTGTGAAGCATCTTAACAACACTAAAAAGAAGATTCGAAAGATTATCCCTAATCTCGATCCCAATGCACGAGGCATATCGAGTTCTTTCGAAATTCAATCACGCGTTAACTTCATTCCTGTGGAGTCCGTGTGAGCCAGTTTTTCCCTAGGGTTAGAGAAATATCTGCTATCACGAATGCGCAATATGCCGTCGTGACTTTCACAGATGATCACGACTTCGTAAATCATGAAATCGTGTCTCTACGTGTCTCTCGACCCTATGGAATGGTGGAAATAAATCAAAAAGCTGCGAAGGTCATCTCAACTACAAGCGATACAATTACCGTAGACATTGACAGCACAAACTATACAGCTTTTGCTATTCCTGGAGACCTTGCTGGAACAACTCCCCCTTGTTGCGTACCATCTTCTTCAGGAGTAGATTTAACATTACCAGTCCCTACAATGATTCTAGAAGACGCTTTTGACAATAGGCCAGATTTATGAGCATAGCAACCCTTGCTGATATTATAGTGAAAGTGCGAAAGCTTACAGGAAGCGCGACAACGCTTCAGCTTACAGATACGCAAATCATCGACTACATTAACAGCTTCTACCTCTATGACTTTCCAGCAGAGTTTAGAAGTCTTAAGCTTAAAGATACCTACACTTTCAATACTCAGCAAAACATAGACACCTATCCTTTCGACTATAACCATTGGTCCACAGTGGAAATGCCCTGTTATTGCATGAATAGAGAGATCAAACTCTTTAATGACTCCTGGAGCTTTTATGGGGTAAATTACAACTGGCAGCAGCAAGTCAACTTCGATACTGGTGACGGGACGATAGGACCTTATTCTGGTACACTCACAGGAACAAATAGTGTTCAAAACGGTCTTCAGGCTGTCATCATAAGGAGCTTTAACAATAATCCTAGAGTTACTACTGAAACATGCCCCACAGGAACCTTTCCAACTGGTGTTCCCCCTGCATTTGCTCAGGCAAACATTTCTAGAGTTCAGAATATTCTTATAACCGCTAACACAGCCACGGGAACGTTGAACGTCACAGACGATGGAGCAGGAAATCTAATAGGCGATTGCACTACAGGAACGATAAACTATCAAACCGGAGCCATCGCAAATTTAAATTTCACGTCCGCAGTCCCTTCAGGCAATAATATACAAGCCCAGTATAATCCTGCTCAAACCTCTATCCCTCTTTCGATCCTCTTCTTCCAAAATCAGTTTACTCTACGACCGGTACCCAACCAGGGATACACCATAAAGTTGACGGCATATAGATTACCCTCTCAATTGCTTTTAGGCTCAAATACCTATACAGGTCCCAATACCGGAGTACCTGAGCTTCTAGAGTGGTGGGAGACGATAGCCTTCGGAGCTGCCAAGAAGGTCTATGAAGACAGATTGGACCCCCAGGGCATAGCGCTCATGGATAAAGGTCTCGCCGAACATTATGCAAGAAATGAGGCAAGAACTTATGCCCAGCTAGGATCTCAAAGAATAGCCACACTCTTCAGTGATCAATTAACCCATAATTATGGCTCCAGCGGATGGGGCTTCCCAAGCGGAGGATAAGATGACTTTCACAGCAGGGCAACCTGAAAACGGCCAGTCTTTAGGGGCTTCAAAAGTTCCTATTAGGGATAATTTTACAGCTATAGTTGCAGATCTTGGAGTAAATCACGTCGCCATCAACTTGGCAGATCAAGGAAAGCATAAATTTCTACAAATGCCCGAGCAAGGTTCTGCTCCTACTACGGCCGCTAATGAAGGCGGATTATATACTAAGGTAGGCCCTTCTCCAGCACAGACCCAACTTTTTTATCGAGCTGAAAGCAGTGGTTTTGAATATCAAATGACACAAACTATCGCTGCATCTACAGCATTATTTGCTACTGATACAAATTATATTGCTCCTGCAACGACATTAGGAGGATGGACTTTCCTTCCTGGTGGTTTGCTACTTCAGTATGGAACGATTGTTCCCACATCAACCCCAGGATTTACAGCAGTAGCGTATCCTGTTACTTTTCCTTCAGGAAACCCTGCATTTTGCATTCAAATAACAGCAACAACCACATCTTCAAATGGAGATCAAACAGCTTCTTTGAGAGCAGGAACATCAGCGTCAACAGGATTTTCAATAAACACATCTTCTTCAGGAAACGTAACTTTGTTTAACTGGATTGCTATAGGAAATTAATGCAACTTCAACCGACTTACATAGCTGGAATGGCAGCAGGTTTAACAAAGAATAAGAAGCCATTTTTGCTTCAAGATCAAGCTTGGTCCACTCTCGAGAATGCCTATTGTTGGAGAGAGAGGATAAAGAAAAAAGAAGGCAACAAGCTTATTGGTCGTCTTTCAAGGATTCTTACGGCTCAGGTATTAGGAAATGCTGATGGAGCGGGCGCTTTCACAGGAAACATAGTCTCTATATTGGGATTAGAGGCCACAGCCGAAATAAAAGAGGGCTCCGTAACGGTTACAGCAGGAGCCAATACTCTTACAGAGCCAGCTACTCCAGACGGCACATTGACGGGAGCCCCCGCTGGCACTGGAACTATAAATTATGCAACGGGAGCTCTTACTTTGGCTGGAGTGGGGGCGGGAGCCGCCGTAACGATTACTTTCACTTACTATCCTTCTCTACCGGTTATGGGGATATGGCAAAGGGAGCAAGCTACATCCAATAATGAGGAGACGATATTCTTTGACACGATCTATGCCTATAGATGGTCTAACGTCTCCAGTGGATTTGTTGAATTTATTCCCGGTACGATCTGGTCTGGCACGGATGCAGACTTTTTCTGGGCTACAAATTATAGGGGCTCCACACCACAATCTAGGCTATTTTTTGTCACAAACTTTGTTGTGAATGCCTCAAATCCTATAAGATATACTGATGGCACAACCTGGACAGCGTTTAATCCCCTTGTAGACTCTTTGAACAATCTATATCAGGCTAGGATTATCATCCCTTATTATGGAAGACTCCTTGCACTTAATGTATATGAGGGTACTACAGCCGGAGGTTATGCAGGAGCAGTGCAAATAGGTAATCGTTGTCGCTTTTCTCAAATCGGAGACCCTACCGCGGTAGATGCGTGGAGATCTGATCAATTTGGCAAAGGCGGTTTCATAGACGCTCCGACTTCTGAGCAGATAATCTCAGCGTGTTTCTATAAAAACACCTTGATAGTGGGTTTTGAGAGGTCTACATGGCAGCTTAGATATGTAGGGGAATACGGACTTCCATTTATCTGGGAGAGGATATCTACGGATTTCGGAACCGAGTCGACATTTTCTGCTTTGATCTTTGATCAAGGCGTACTTTCAATTGGCGATAGAGCTATCGTTTCTTCCTCAGGTATAACTGTAGAAAGGATAGATCTAGATATTCCCGATCAGGTTTTTGAGATCGCTAACGTTCAAAGCGGTCCACAACGTGTATGGGGACTAAGAAACTTTGACAAAGAGGTTGTCTATTGGTGTTATACGAACACCTTTAATCAGGAAGCAGGATCATTTACAAGGAAGTTTCCTAATAGAGTCATCGTCTATAACTATAGAAATAATACCTGGGCTATCTTTAGAGACAACGTCACCGCATTCGGTGTGTTTCAATTGCCCTCAGCATTAGTTGTGACGTGGGATAGTCTTGATGTTACCTGGGATGATGTAGACGTCACCTGGGACGATACCTCAACAGCAGAACTTTATTCATTGAACGTATCAGGTAATCAACAGGGCTTTATAGAAGAGTATGCTACAAGTGAAGTTTCGAATGAAGAAAGCCTTTCGGTAAGTGCAGTGACACTCACAGCGGGCCCCCCCACGACGGTTGAGTTGACTATCAACAACCATAATCTAGAGACGGGAGACATCATCTATCTCGAAGGACTTTTGTTTTTCAGCGCTGGAGTACCTGCAAGCACAGATTTGAATGATGCAATTTATCGAGTAGAAGTGGAAAGCGAAACTCAGGTTCTCCTCTATAAATGGAATTCTTCAACTCAAGCGTGGTATTCAGATTTCACATTCACTCCTGTAACTACTGCGACATATATGGGCGGAGGAACCGTAGCTCTTCTTCCTAGATTTAATTGCCAAACCAAAGATTTTAACCCTTTCGCACCAGCAACAAGCCAAATGGCACTTTCTTATGTAGATTTTCAGACAGACGTAACAAATAAGATCGGCGAGGCAAATACACCAGCGTTTACAGCAGAGCTCTATGTAAACTCCTTCATGGGTCAGAAAGCTAATTTGATGCTTAGTGTAGCAAACCAACAATCTGAAACATATCTTACAAGTCCCTATTACATGAACGTTGGGGCAGCCCAGCAATATGCTTGGCACCGATTTTATGCTACAGCCTATGGTCAATATATACGTTTAGGACTAACTCTAGATGACGAGCTAATGAACGACATGAATGTTCATGAGTCTGCGTGGGAGCTAAATGCGATCTGCCTCTGGTCAAGACCTGGAGGAATAGGGCCATTCTAATATGTCGTTTACATCAGACAACCCATTACAGACGAACCAGCTTCCAATAAGCGTTGAGTATCCTCAAGACCCCAAACTTCTTCAGGTTGTAAACACAGAGACGTATAAGAGAACTGCCAATGCTGTTAACACAAAGGCTAGTGGTCTTTATCTTCCCCAGGAAATGGCTAGTTTCCAACAGTATTTTACTTCTGGAAATCCTATGCAAAATAGGGATGTTTATAGGAAGGTCATAGACTTCGGAGCTTTACCCAATACTGCTGCTAAGACCGTTGCCCATGGAATAACTTTCGATGCAAACTCGACACTGACTCGCCTTTACGCAGCAGCAACAGATCCTGTAAACCTGCTTTACATCCCAATACCCTATGCATCTCCTACGTTAGCTAATAACATAGAGATTTCATTGGACTCCACAAATGTTATTATCACGACAGGAAGCAATCGCTCGGCTTTTACGATATGTTATGTGGTTATAGAATGGCTAAAGAATTGACTAGAACGAAAACGTTCATCAACATCCGAATGAGGTGATATATGGCTTTTGGCGACTGGCTCCACTTCCTTACAGGTGGAATTACAACAAAAAAAGGTAGAGGTTTTCTTTTCGGAGAAGATGACAAGCTCAAGCAGCTTGAAAACTTAAGTCCCGAACAGCAGCAAATATTGCAACAGTTGCTCGGTAATGTACAGGGAATGGGAGGTCAAGGAGCTTATGGTCAAGCCACAAACCTTCTACAGCAATATCTAGACCCTCAAAGCGACATTTATAAGAACTTCGAGGCGCCTTATCGGCAAGAGTTCGAACAACAAACTGTTCCAATGTTAGCCGAAAGATTTGCAGGACAAGGAGCTCAAGGCGGTGCCTTATCTTCTTCTGGTTTCGGTCAGGCCTTAGGTGCTGCTGGCTCAAACCTCCAGACAAATTTAGCCCAAATGAAGTCCGGTCTACAACGACAAAGCATCAGCGATATCTTGGGCCAATACAACACGATGGCCGGTCTTGGATTAGGCACACAGCCTTTTTCGTATTATAACAAGCCAGGACACCAAGGATTCTTGCCTACAATGGCTACAGGGGCCCTTAAAGCATTTGGAGGCTTCTAATGGTTCAATTCTTCCAAGGCCAACAATCACCTCGAGGACGCCTTGCAGAAAGCCTTGGTATGGCCGCAGGTCAGCTTGGAGGGGATAAACTATCTACATTTTTGGCTCAAAGAGGCTTAAGACAGGCTATGAGTGGTCCTGCATTTCAAGAATCTCCTCTCTCAGAACAATTAATGCAACTGACTCAAGCCGCCGCTCCATATGGTCAAAAAGGTCAGCAACTGGCTCAACAGTACGCTCAAGCACTTCAAATGCGAGGTCAAGAAGCTCAACAACGGCAACAGCAGCAACAACAACTTCAAGCCCAAGAGCAAGAGAAACAAACAGCTTCACAATTATGGGAACAGCTATATCCGGGCAAGCCAGTTCCCCCAGGACTATCCTCAAAGGATATTTTGGGACTTGCAAAGGTTACTCACAAAGCTCCTCCCGGTGGCACTACTTCACAGCCAATACCACCAGAGGTTTCGAATAGAATAAGAGACGTAATCAGGCAAAATCCTAAAGCCTCAGCAGAAGAGCTTAATCTTGCATTCGATGAAGCCAATATACCTCCAATATATTCAGGAAAGTATGTTCAGACCCGCCGTGAAGATGAGGAAAGGTCAAAATCACAAGAATTTGAATTAGGCAAAGAGAAAAGAAAACGAGAAACAGAGCTTTCCTCTAAAGTTCTTGCCAAAGCCGACGAAGCTCGCGAACAGCTCCCGTTAAAAGAATCGGCTTTAGGTCTTATGAATGATGCCATCGTAAATAAGGATATGTCATTTTGGACACAAGATAATCTTGCAGAGGCAACAGGAATAGAAGGCTTTAGATCTAAAGAGGGAGCTGTATTTAAGACAGCCGGCAAAGAATATCTACTTGGAAATATGAAGAGAGCCGGTGCAAGACCAAATCAATGGATTGAGCAACAAATTGCCGACGCACAAGCCAAAATAGGACGTTCGACTGGGGCGAACCTTTCTGTCACACGAGCTCTACAGAATGAAATCGAAATTGAGAAGAATCGTCTAGCTACCACAGCCCAACTAGCAAAGAAATACGAAGATGAACTTGGATATGTTCCAAGTGAATTTGGCGCACAAATATTTGAAGCCAATAAAGCCTTTGCTGAAGAAAAGCAAAAAGAGCTTTACAATGATCTAAGAGCCATAAAATCTATTGAAGACAAGTCAAAAGAAGTATTTCATAAAGTTAAGGAAGGAACCCCCATATCGAAATTTATGGTGCAGGCACTTCTTAGGCAGTATGAAAACAATCCTGAGAAAGCACGAGAAGAAGCCAAAAAATTAGGATATGCTTTTTAATGAATCAATCACCTAGGGATATCTTCGACCTATATTCTTTGGAGAACGACAATTCTGACTTTGGAGTTTACAAAACAGAAAAAAAGTCTAATCTCTTCGAAAACGACAAACAAGGTATGCCAGATGGCGATATTTTCGATCAGCTTTCTTCAAAAAAAGAAGATAGATCTTTCGGAATTGGAGAAACACTCAAAGATGTAGGTCAGCAAATAGCTTCAAAAGGCGCACAAGGCTTTCTTGGTGCTTATGGAAATATTGCAGAGCTCTTGGGACAAGGAAAGGAAAACTTAACTCCAGGAATGGAAGCAAGATTTTCCAGAGAATTTGAAGATCCGTTACAGAGCGAAGTGGAAGACTATCCCTCATATGCAAGACTTCCTACAGGCGAAGATATTGGAGCTTTGATAAAAGGCACAACTGGTGTAGGCGAAGGTAAAACACCAGCAGGAAGAATAGCCGGTCGTGGCGCTGAATTCCTTGGTGGAGGAGCTGCTATACCATTAGGAATGGGTGGTAAAGCCGCTGCAACATTAGCCGGAGCAGGAGTAGCTGGGCAATCATTACGTGAAGCAGGCGCTCCAGAAGCATTAGCAACAGGAACAGAGATAGCAGGCACTATACTGCCTGGAGCTATAAAGGGTAAGGTTGCGCCTACAGGAAAAGAAGGTAAGGCTCTTGCTGAGGGTGGAAGAGCTCTTGGTCTTACAGAAAGGGAATTGTCTCCTCTTCTTAAAAGTCAAAAAGAGATAGCTACGCTTTCTAAGATTGCTCGTAAGGGTGGTAAAACAAAAGAGCTATTTGAATCGATCAAGACGAAGCTAGGAGACTCTTACGACAATCTTAAGAAATCACCCGGTGCACAAAGCAACATAGCACCCAAGCAAAGCTCAAATCTCATAAGAAAGTTTGTTGATATCGAAACAGATCTAGGCAAGACACTTCAACCCTCACCAGACAAAGAGGCTGCGCTAAAATTCATTCGTGGGTCTATCGATAAGCTTGTAAAAGATGGTGCTACACCCGAGGAGCTTATCAACTTCTGGCAGGATATCAACAAGAGTGTGAAATGGAATAGCATACAAGGTGGTAAAAAAGCCCTTGCAAGGCTAAAGGATCCCATTTTAGATACACTGAAAGAAGTAGATCCGAATATGGCTAAGAATTTTGAGATGACGAACCAACTTTACACAAAATATGCTCAAGTGGCCAAAAAACTTAAGCCAGATCTTGTAGATAGTTTTGTCAGCAAAGCTGAACTTTCAGCTGTAGCACCTGCGGCACTTGGTCTAGCTATGGGAAACCCTTGGGTATTTGCTGGACTAGCCGGAGAAGCAAGTATGCGAACACTTGCTCGTGAAATGATTATAAATCCTTATTTTCAGAACCTCAGCAACAAGCTGGTTAAGAATTTAAATTCAGGATCTGTTAAGGGAATACAGGAAGCGCTTAGTGAAACAAAATCTTTTATGGAAAAAAAACATCCAAACGAAGACTGGAAATTTCTAACTGAAGAACATTCACTCTAGTCCCATATTGCAAAAATCCAAGTCGAGATTGTTCCTAAAAAAGCTATAGGTATGGCCATAAATCCTAAGAAGGGTAAAAACAACATTGATAGAAGTATTGTGCCAAATATTGTGAACGAAAACATCTTTATTCCAATCCCTCTGATGATTTATGTAAATAAATAAAGTAGCATACCACTGATATTATCCCAAAATATAATAGAATTGCGTGGGAAAGTTCCATATCTCCAACTTTAGTAAAAATAGCATTCGTTTTGCTGCCAAATTCTGATACGGTCATGATCATTCTCCTAGTTTTGTGTCTATATTCTGTTTGAAAGGTGCTTTAAAGAAAAGTTTGGATCGATTTCCTTAATTTGTTTTGCCGACTTCTTTATAGCTCTATATGGTACTGTGGGATCGATTTTTTTATTTCCCCTTCCCGTGAACACAAAGCCATACGTTCGCTTACCGATTATCATATCAAGATCAGAAAAAACATCTTTTGGATATGTTACGGGACCGGACTGATAATTTATCTGGTTTTTGTCAAACTGTACTTGATCAATCGTCAGTGAAAATACATCAGACTGACTTATTGGAGCACCAAAATAAATAAGTTTAGCAATAGCTTTGTCTCTTAAGCAGACCAAATCTATGATCTTATCAAACAACTCTTTAGGAACCAGTCTGCGATTTTCCATCATGCTTATCTATCATCTATTTTGTGTCGTTAGCAAGTTCTTTAGGCATCATTCCTCTGCAAATCAAAACTGTGTTGATGTTCCTTATGTCTGATTCAATAGCAGAAAATCGAGCATTCATCTCTAAGGTTAGCGTAGAAAATTTCGTATCCACGGATGCAAATTTTGCGTCAATTTCGCTAAATTTACCATTCATCCAAAGAATAGAACCTAAAATTCCCCCCATAACCACAATAGTATCTACATGCTTTTTCATTAGTTCTTTCATAGCCCAAATCCCTCCTTAAGTTGCTTCATATTCTCTTCATATCCTATCACAGACAGCCTTTCAAGCTCTTCTTCAGCTATCAAATAAGGCGTTCTTCTGGTTCCACATCCTATCTTAAAGGCACTTATGCGACCTGTCCTTATCAATTTTCTGATGGTCTGAGGATCATGCCTCAAAATTTCAGCTACTTCTTTGACTGTATAATGTCTTTTCATGCATTCATGCTAGCTAAATGTATTATATTTAGCAATGTTTATGTTGTTATAAAATATTTATTGACTCACCTGAATCCGTTAAGCAGTTTAAAATTTAACAAGCAAAAAGAGGCGAGTTTATGGCTAGAAGCATCGGTAGAGCATATGGATTAGGTGGCGGAACAGTTGCAGTATTTCCTCCTCCAATTTTAGCACAAAGAGCACCTGCATCATCGGACACACTTTATCCTGATGGGCAGCTCTGGATAGATGCCTCAGCTTCTCCTAATGCCCTGTACTTTCACGTTGGTGGAGGAACTTGGGAATCTGGAGGTAACGCCGCTGCTACTACCACAACAGCCGGTATCGTAGAGCTTGCTACACTCGCAGAACTTCAAGGCGGTACAGCTCCTGCCGGCGCTGTTCCTACAGCCAATGATGTTGCAACTGTTATCGCTGCCGTAGTCGTAGGGGCAGTTCCTGCTGCTACAGAGCTCATTTCAGGTATAGCCGAGATTGCTACACAAGCCGAGACGAATACTGGTACTGATGATGCTAGAATCGTTACACCTCTAAAGCTCACTACCCTTCTGACAACTCCTCCAGCTATTGGAGGAACAACTCCAGCAGCCGGTGCTTTCACAACGTTGGGTGCAAGCGGGCTTCTTACAGCTACGGCCAGCGCTACAATTACAACAGGCGCTACAGCCCTTAACCTCGCCTCAGATGCCTCTACGGGAGCTGTTAATATTGGTACAGGTGCAGGAGCAAGAGCTATTACGATCGGTAACGTAACTGGCGCTACTGCTGTAACAGTCAACGTAGGTACTGGCAATTTTGCTGTTAACACAACGGGTGCCGGCGATATCGTTCTAACTTCTGCCGACACCGTATTAATTGACTCAGCCGGTGTCCTTGAACTTAATTCCTCAGCTGGCGTAATTGGAATCGGTAATGATGCCGTAGCTCAAGCAATCAACATTGGTACTGGGGCCGCTGCTAGAACGATAACTGTCGGTAACTCATCAGGAGCTACTAGCGTTGTTCTAAACTGCGGTACAGGAGCTCTAAATATCGGAACTAACGCGATTGCTCATACGATCACATTAGGAAACAGCACTGGCGCCACATCTCTAGTTCTTGATTCTGGAACTGGTCCTATCAATGTCGGTACAAACGCAATCGCTCACACTGTCACCATCGGTAACATAACTGGCGCAACAGCAGTCAATGTTAATACCGGTACTGGCGGCTCTACGTGGACAACAACTAACGGTGCGTTTGCCCTTGCTACCGGAACGGGTGCCATTAATCTGGGTACAGATGCTGCCGCTCACACTATTACAATGGGTAATAGCACGGGGGCAACAAGTCTTGTTCTGAACTGTGGTACTGGAGCCTTGAACATAGGCACTAACGCGATTGCTCATACAGTGACTATCGGTAACATCACAGGTGCTACTGCTGTCAACGTAAATAGCGGAACAGGAGCTTGCGCTTGGACAACAACTAACGGTACATTTGGTCTTGTGACTGGAACCGGAGCAATCAACATTGGCGCCGACGCAGCAGCAAAGACAATAACCATCGGTAATACTACAGGCGCTACTGCTGTTAACTTCACGGCAGGATCGGGTGCTGTAAATTGTGCTACTGACTTTAACCTTACATCTGTCGCAACAAAGATCAGCATGAACGGGGGAGCCGCAACCGACTTTATCGGAAGAGCTACTCTTATAGCAGGTACTGTCACCGTTGCTAATACCAACATTGCAGCAGGAGACAGAATCTTCTTAACGAGATCTGCATTAAACGGTTCGCCAGCACTTGGATTCCCAATTACAACTATAAGTGCTGGAGCATCATTTACAATCGATTCATATACTGCCGCAGGTGCTGCTGCTGCTACAGACGTTTCAACATTTGATTATGTGATCGTACGTCAGACCTAAATATTGATTGATTAAATAATACTTAGGGTGTATTTCTGCGTGAAAAACCCCAAGGAGAAACATGCTTAGAAACAAATCAGTCCTAGAAGTGAAGCTCGGCGAAAGAAACTACTCTTTAGAGTTGGCTAGTGATAGCCCTCTTGGTGAAGCTTATGATGCTGTGACTCGTATTCGAGGATTCATTATAGATAGAATAAATGAAGAAAACGCGAAGTCTAAACCTAAAAATCCGGAACCTGTTCCGTTAGAGGCAGCATGAGTTTTACAAGACAGTTAACGTTTGAGACTTTAAGATCTCGTGATTCTGCAACTTTTACGGGGAGTTACCAAGTTCTTGGTTCTCCCTTAACGCAAGCCGCATCTCTTATAAAAATTGTCAACAACTCTAGCGTTCTTATTCTCGTCTCTGTAGATGGAACAAACAATCATGACGTGATTCCAGCCAACAGCTTTGCGTTATATGATATCACCGCTAACACTACACAAGAAGGCGGAAGTATTTTCATAAAGAAGGGAACTCAATTTTATGTCAGTGGTACGGCAAGTACAGGATTGGTTTACTTAACGGTAGCTTACGTAAGGAAGAATGCAGAATGAGTCAAGCAGGGATCATAAGTACTAGTGGCGGTCCAGTTCCTCCTCAAGTTCCAACAACATTTGTTGGTGATACAGGATCTGCAACACCAGCAGCAAATACCTTAACTGTTCCGGGTGGTACATCCACAGATAACAACACCAATGGAATTCAGACTAGCGGTTCTGGAGCTACTTTGACCATTGAGTTGACAAATAGGGTTCCTGGAAGCGCTACAACTAATGATGATTCTACACCTCAAACACTCTATACATTTCCTCTTGGTGCAACACCTGGAACCTATACTTTTTTCGCTAGAGTTGCAGCATATAACTCAACCGACACCTTAGGCGCTGGATATACAAGTTTTGCTATCGTTCGCACAACAGGTGCAGCTGGAACGGTCCTAGGTTCTACTGTAGCAATAGCCGACGAAGAAGGTGCCATGTCAGGAGTTTTAGTTGAAAATAATGTCAGTGGTAATAATTATGTTTTGACTGCTACAGGTTTAGCTGGCAAAACTATAGCTTTTGTGGCTTTAACCGAATATGTATTTGCGAGTTAAAATATGGGCAGTGGATTTGACAATGATGTAATGTATGCTGAAAACGTGGATTTCACAGGTGGAAGTCCCGTTACAGGCAAAGTCACGACAAATGGCCAGCTTCTCATTGGGTCTGCTGTCGCTCCTAATATTCGTGTAAATACCCTTACAGCAGGAGGTGGTGTAACAATCACCAACGGTGCTGGAACAATCACAATAGGACTTAGCGGATCGGCTGTAGGTCAAACGATTACAGGAGACAGCGGAGGTGCATTAAGCCCTACAGCAGGTAACTGGAATATAGTTTCTACCGCTACAAACGGAATTGAAACCACAGGGGCAGGATCAACCCTCACTGTGGCAATGGCTTCTCCATATGGGGATGGAAGCTTTTCATTCACCAGGGCTGCTGCTGGGTCCAACAACATACTTACCATAGAAAACACCAGTAACACAGCCTCTTCACAGGCAATTCTACAGATTACATCGGGTGGTTCATCAGCTGCGGATCCTAAAACAAGATATACTGTCACAGGAGCTACCGATTGGAGTTTAGGTATTCAGAATTCTGTAGCCGGAGATCCTTTTGTTCTTTCTTCATCGAATAATCTTGGTACAAGCAACGTTCTTTCAATACTTACTACAGGAAGCATTACTCATACAAACACAGGAACTGTTCTTCCTTTGTTTATCAGCAATAGACAAACCGATACAAACGCGGCAAGCACATCTTTTATTCAGACTGTTACCGCAGCAGGATCATCGGCAGACTCGTATTTTCTAGTTGGAGAAGAAGCAACACGTATGTATTGCTTTGGAGTAGATGACTCTGACTCTTCTAAATTAAAGATCAATACAGGTGCCGCAGATCCTACCCCATCCACAGAGACCAACCTATTTTCAATGACTGTCAATGGCTCGGATGTCGTATTTAGCACAGTGAACAACGGTGTAACAAAGAATCTGACATTTGCCAATACAGACAATAATGCTTCAAGTGCATGTAATGTTGGTATATCAGTAGGTGGCGCGCTAGCAGGAGATGCTCAGACAACTTACACTGTCACAGGAACCACAAACTGGTCAGTAGGGGTAGATAATTCTGTAACATCACCTAGTGCAGATCCATTTGTCATCGCAGCTTCAACGGCATTGGGAACAACAAACGTTCTGGTAGCAACAACAGCTGGTGAAATAACAAAGCCATTACAACCTTCATTTTTAGCATTAGCAGCGGCTCAAACAGATGTTACTGGAAATGGTACAAATTATACCGTCACCTTCACTTCTTCAGAGGTATTTGATAGAGGCGGAGATTTTGATGGAACTAGTGTCTTTACAGCACCAGTTACTGGAATATATTGGCTTGGCTCAAGCTTAAGAACAAATGGATATGTAGCAGCAACACAATCCTCATACACAATAGTTACGTCTAATAGAACATATGTTGTCGCATCTTTCAACGGGTTAAATGTAAAGAATGGAGGCGGCGGTGCTTTATTGACATCCACAATTTTATGTGATATGGATATCAACGACACTGCAGAAATACATGCAACTGTCACAGGTGAAGGAGCAGATATAATCGATATAGCCGCTTCTTCAACATTTTATGGAGAACTTTCAGAATAGGAAAAATATGAAAATTTCAATCAATGACCAACATCTTCTTACACTAAGTGAAACTCAGAAAAAAGTAATACAAAACGATATTCTTTCAGAGATTTTTGAAGATGATATGAAAAGACGTGTTGCGTATACCGTAACTCATAAATATGAGAGATGTTTTGCTAGACTAAAAGAAGAGTGGGATCCCAAGCTTGCAGCAAAAGGCGTTCCTGCCCTTCCAACAAATCCTGACGCATATGCCGAGTTGGTTTTTTCTCAACCCGAGTATAAGAACAGATCGAAAAGGGAAAAAGAAAACACATGACGATCTCTGGCAATCTTCCTCCCTATTATCCACAAGAACCATTAGTTTTTGATATGGACAATGAAGATGAGAAGATACAGAG